>Ga0194112_10000688_pt1 | contig 49262 bp, 40 predicted proteins | sample TA2MahC400mmetaG_FD_146191 | JGI IMG/M metagenome (GOLD analysis project Ga0194112, IMG submission 146191) | Freshwater microbial communities from Lake Tanganyika, Tanzania - TA2015016 Mahale Deep Cast 400m | ecosystem: Environmental > Aquatic > Freshwater > Lake | place: Tanzania: Lake... | reverse complement strand
TGTCAAGCATTTTTTAAACATAAAATTCTTGAACCATGAGGCCGATGGCCACATTTAAGCAAGAAAAGAGCTTCATCAGAAAACCCCGTCAATTTTTTCACACCTTCTGAGGGGTTACGACATAGATAAATTTGTAGTTGACAGACAAACAAATTTCTGTTACAGGTTACCTCAAAGAAAAAACTACCTCTTACGACGTATCTTCAAACCCTGGCGCCGCGATCGGGGGAGAAACGTGGCAGAATTATTCAGGATTTCCGGTTCAAGAACCTCGCTCGGTTTATCCGAGGTTGCTATCCGTATAGGTCGCGGAACGATGAACCGTTGGCAATGATCATTATGGCGTCTTGGTGGAGTCGGGTGGCGGCGCCCCATTCCGCTAAATTACACTCAAAGGAGGAAAGCCATGTCAAAAACAAGATCAGGTTATGTTTTTTCAGTATTGGTTGTGGCGCTTGTCGCCGTCTTCATTTTTTCGGCGATCAACCCGGCTTACGCAGCGGAGCGCAAGTCGCTACGGTGGGCGACCTCAGCGGTCGGCTCGTACGGCTACCAGATCGCCGCCTTGATGACCAAGATCGTCGAGGGGGCATTAGGCGGCGAATACACTGTCACCGTCCACCCGTACACCTCTCCCACCGTTGCCATGAAGGCGGTGATGGACGGCACAGCTGAGATCTCCTACACGGCAGACATCGGCATGGGCGAGTTTCATCAGCGCGTTGGCGGGTTCAAGGATTACAAGCCCAAGATGCCGGAGCTCGTGCACACCTGGTATTCCTATCCGATGGAGTCGATGATGGCCGTCTCGGCGAAGCATGCCGACAAGTTCAAATGCTGGCGCGACTTCAGCGGCAAGCCGGTGTTCTACACCAACGCCGGCTTCATGAACTGGCTGAACTGGATACGCATCTACAAGGTGCTCGGCTATGAATTCAAGCACGTCCAGATCGACCTCAAGTCGAACGCGGACGCGTTGGAGAGCGGCTCCATAGTGGGGTCTGCCACTTACACCACCGCTGGCCGCTCGCTCCCCGCCTACTGGAAAGAGACTGAGATCCGCATGGACATCCGGGTCGTGAATCCCTGCCCGGACGAGGTTGCAAAGATCAAAGCAGCCGGGCTCGCCGTCATCGAGGTCGACCCGAAGGGCGCTTTCAGCAAGAGCGTTGGCCCTTCCACGTTATTGGGCGTGGGTATTCTGTTTGGCCACAACGCGGGAATGAACATTCCGGAGGACGTGATCTACAAGATGGTCACCGCATTCTACAAGAACAAGGACGATCTCGCGAAGAGCGAGCCGGGATTCACGCCAATGGCGAAGGACTTCGTCGGCATGCAGGTGCAGGGCATCAATGCCAATCCGGACATTCCTGTGCATCCGGGCCTGGTCAGGTTCCTGAAGGAGCATAAGGCCTGGGACGCCAGGTGGAAGGTCGCGGGCAGCAAGTAAGCCCCGTTAGAAGATCTTTGACCTTCCAATGGCACACAAAGGTTTTTAAACCCCGTGTTCACTCATGAGGATACCAACCCGCTGCAGGCAGCAGGGTTTTCTAACGGGGTAAGTTCATAAACGATACGTTCGGGAAGTAGTCGGCGCCGCTGCAGCGCCGAATGCTTAAGGGGATCTATGCAGATTCACCGGATCAGAAGTCACGTCAATATCAGTAACCTTATATTCGCGATTTCGCTGGTCTTCTTCGTCTGGCTGATCTATTACTTCTACACGGGTCTCGGCGGCGCTCTGTTGCTTGCCGCGCGCCTGATTCCGGTCGCCCTGGCCCTGCAAGTCCTGTTTCACTACAAGCAGGGCTACCTGTACAAGCGGCTGCCTCCGGCGGTTAACCATGTCCTCGTCGGGCTCTACATCGGGATCGCCGCCTATGCGTTCGTGTACTTACTGTTCGAATATGATAGGATCGCAATCTACAGCCAGGGTACCTACACGACACAAGATTTCATCGTCGGCCTGCTGATGTTCCTGCTGGTGATGGAGCTGACGCGTCTTGACCATTCGATCCTGTTCTGGACCAATGTCGTGATGATCGTCTATACGCTTTACGGCTACCTGTTTCCGCGTTGGCTCGACTTCTTCTGGCATCCTGGGACGACATTCTATCGCGTGGTCACGTCCTCCACGGTCGAGTTTTCCACCGGCATTTACGGCCTTTACGGCCAGCTCGCGCTCACGTTGATTGCTGCCTTCCTGCTGCTGGCTGGCGTCGCCAACGGCTTCAACGCGCAAAACGCGATGATCAATGTCGTACGGCTGCTCACCGGGTCCAGGCGGTTGATCCCGCAGACCGCGGTGCTGGGGTCGAGCGCGATCGGACTGATCAGCGGCAGCGGATCGGCCAGCGCCGCTGTGGTCGGCACCATCACCATTCCATTGATGACTCGCTACGGTTTACCACGGGTCGTCGCCGCAGCGGTCGAGACCTCGGCGTCGATGGGCTCGCTGATCGACCCCCCGATGATGGGAGCGGCCGCGTTTATTATGGCGGAAATGCTCGGCGTGCCTTACTGGGACGTCGTGCTGCGCGGTTTCGGGTTCTCCTTCATCTACTACATTTCGATTGGCATGGCGATCTATCTCTTTTCCGTGCGCCTGTTGCCGCGCGATCACGTCGACAAGCCGAATGTGCCTCTCTACCAGAAGGTGACGACCAGCATTTTCTTCGGCTCCGTGGCCTATCTCGTGGTTCTGATGGGGTTCCTCGGCAAAGGCGAACTGCTTGCAGCGGTCAATACCGCGAGCTGGATGTTCGGGGTGCTGGTCGTGGTTTTTCTCTATTTCAAATACGTACGCAAGGACCCCTTGCTCGCGGGCGAGACGCTTTTTGCCAGCATCCGGCGCGGGATCGAAACGCATGCCGAGATGACCTCCTACCTTACGGAACTGCTCGCCACGCTCGGCATCATGATCGGTTTGTTCACGATCACGGGCTTCATCCTCCGGATGGGAGCGATGATGCTCGAGGTCGGCACCTGGAACATCTTTGCAATGGTCCTGTTGGCCTATTTTTTCGGCTGGCTCCTCGGCACCGGCCTGCCGCCGACCGCAACCTACATCATTGGCGCAGTGATCATCGTGCCGCCAATGACGAAACTCGGAATTAATCCGTGGGTCGCCCACTTCTTTGTGTTCTTTTTGTCGGTCTGGGGCGAGCTCTCGCCGCCGACGTCGCTCAGTGCAGCGGTCTGCGCGCGCATTGCGAACGCATCGTTCATGCGAACCATGTGGGAGGCGCTGAAAATCTGCCTGCCGATCACGGTCGTGACGTTTGCGATCTTCACCCGCTCGGATCTGGTCGTGAAACCCGGCTGGGGGCAGATTGGCGACATCCTGCTGGTGACCGCTGGCAACTGCGGGTTCGCCTTCGCGATTTTCGGGCGATGTATCAGGAATTTGTGGGGGAATCTCGTGGCGCGCATTCTCATTGGGCTGGTCTCCGCCATGACTTTGTTCCATCCAAACGACAAATTGGTCTGGGCGTTCGGTGCAATTACTCTCCTTGCTCTTATCTGGGCCATCCCGCGCCACAACCTGATTGTTTCGCCGAAGGTGGCACCCGTGCCCGAAACCGAAGAGGGCGCACCGCCGCCGGAGGATCATGCCCGTGTGGTAAGCGAAGCGCGACGCGACATCGGCTGACGAACGGTGGAGGACACATCCCACGCCACCGATGAGTCCGTCGTTGGTTCACTGACGTTGGGCATTGCTTTTATAGATAGCATGGCGTGCCTCCGGTGAGAGTTCGAGACTTTCGATGACTTTGATCGTCCAACGCGTATCACTCCATTGGACCCATTCTCAACTGGTTGTATTCTTCGGGTTTCGCCCAAAGTTCTAACCCCTGAATTGAGGCTGTCTTCACTCATATCTTCCAAAAGCAGGTCAGCATCCAATGTCTTAGCCTTTTTTGACACAAACTCATAGAAATGACCCCGGTTATCTTCATAGCCTTCGAGCTGGTACTTATCTTCTTCTTGTATTCAAGCAAAAAAGTCTTATAATACTTTAGAATTTATGAAACGTATGTGGAGGAAGTGATGGATCGTTGGGCAAGGATCAGGGATTTTACAAGAGAGAAGATGGCAGGAGAAGAATAGAAAATGGCTTATACTGAGGAGCTAAAGCAATTGATTAAACGTGTCGAGGCGACACGACCTCACCGATTAGCCAAAAAGAGAGAGGGTTGGGAGTTTCCGAGGATGAGTCTTGCTGAGAAGGAGAATCGGCTCAGGAATTTTCATCCTTCTTATAAAGAGGGTTCGTTACAAAAATTAAGAGTTGGTCCAAGCAAAGGTTATAGCATTCCACCGGAGATCTCTGAAATCTTAGAATCATGGAGCCGTATCGATCCTGATCGGATCGATCTGTCAAAAGTTGATTTCAAGACCGATGTCCTCATCATTGGTGGAGGAGGAACTGGAACAGCCGCAGCCCTTCTGGCTCAAGAGAATGGTGCTAAAGTGATTATTGCAACGAAACTGAGACATGGGGATGCCAACACAATAATGGCCGAAGGAGGTATCCAGGCAGTCTCACAGCCGGGTAAGGATTCTCCTTATTATCATTATCTCGACACCATAGGGGGTGGGCACTTTGCAAACATCCCCAAACTGGTCTATACCCTCGTCACGCAAGCACCCTCGGTCATTCAATGGTTAGAAGGGTTGGGAACCATGCTCGAAAAGAGGCCCGATGGCAACTTCAAAGTATATCATCTCGGCGGAACGTGTAGAAAAAGGGATCACGTAGCAGCTGATATCACCGGAGCCGAGATCATGCGGACTATTCGAGATGAGTCCAGAAACAGGAAAGGGATTGATGTTCTCGAATTTCAGCCTGCTGTGGAACTGGTCCTAAATGAGCATGGCCATTGTGCAGGTGCTCTTCTCTATAATTTAGAAACCGAAGAGTATCATTTAGTGAAGGCGAAGGCTGTTATTCTGGCAACGGGTGGATCCGGCAGGCTTCATATCGGTGGTTTTATGACGACAAACCACTATGGAGCCACAGGAGATGGTCTTGTTCTCGGTTACAGAGCCGGGGTAGGAGTTTGCTTACTCCATACGACGCAATTCCATCCTACCGGCGCAATTTTCCCGGAACAGGTCGAGGGGCTCCTCATTTCTGAGAAATTTCGTGGAGCGGAAGCTCACCTTCTTAACATCGACGGAGAACAGTTCGTATGCGAAACAGAGCCGAGGGATGCATGTGCAGCCTCAATTATTCGGGAATGCGTCCAAGTGGGCAAAGGAGTTCCGACCCCTACAGGCAGGGTAGGGGTCTGGCTTGATACTCCAATGATCGACCTGCTCCATGGGGAAGGAGCCCTGCTCAAAGAGTTTGTCGGGAAATATAAACTCTTTAAAAGATATGGGATTGATATCACAAAGGAACCGATTCTTATTTACCCCTCTCTTCACTACCAGAATGGCGGCCTGAAGTTCAATGAGAAGGGAGAAACTACAATTCCAGGTCTCTTCGCAGCCGGGGAAGTGACCGGCGGGGTCCACGGCGAAAACCGATTGGGAGGAAACTCCCTCATGGATGTTCTTGTCTTCGGAAGAATTGCTGGTAGGAATGCTGCTCTTTATGCCAAAGAGAATGCAAAGGATGGTCGTTTAAGCCTGGATCATGTGAGGAAATTCCATAAAGAATTAGAGGAAATGGAAATCGATCGGAAGAGGATATCACCTATTTTACTTCCAGATTATTCTAACCCTTTAATCCGGGAGAAACAGTTAACCACAGAGTACCAGGGGACGATCAGGTGAATAGAAAGCACCGAATTCCAAGCACCTGCCCGCCATACGAGGCTTTGGCAGGCGGGGCTTCGGGCAGACAGGCCAAATCACAAATTAATCCTATTTGAAATTTCCCCTCACCCCCACCCTCTCCCCCAAGGGGAGAGGGTGGGGGTGAGGGGTACACAAAATGTTAGAAGAAAATTCTCAAATTTAACCATGTAGGAATCCAATGACCAAAATCCCAAACCACCTTTTTTTAAAAAATTTTGGCCATTCGAACATTGGGGATTGGAATTACCTTGAAAATAAATTTGTCACCCCCACCCCACCCTCCCCCCTCGGAGGGGGAGGGGATGGGGGGGGTATTTTCATCGTTCGTAGGTGACGTATTCGTAATGTGGAACTTGTTTGGGATTTGTGATTTGGAATTTGAGCGGAGATTTTATGGGCATTACTCAAGATTTAGCGAAGTATTGTCATGATTTGAAGTTCCATCAACTTCCAGAAGAAGTCATAGACCGGGTCAAATATTTTTTCCTGGACTTCATCGGTGTGGCCTGTCGTGGTTCTCGGGAGGATTCTTCTCAAAGTATGTATCGATTCGTTAAGGAGATGGGCCGAGGTCCTAAGAATGGAGTGATCATTGGAACAAAGGAGAGGGCTCCTTATCCTTATGCCGCACTGGCCAATGGGACATCATCGCATGCTATCGAAATGGATGATGTCCACAATGAAGCTTCTCTCCATCCAGGCGTGGTGGTCTTTCCTGCTGCCTTGGCCACAAGTGAAATGGTTGGCGCTGATGGGAAGAATTTCATCGAAGCTGTGGTTTTGGGATACGAAGTGATGATCCGTTTGGGGAAGGCTCTGGGGCCTGAAAAACATTATAGACGAGGCTTCCATCCAACCGCCACGTGCGGAACCTTTGGATCGAGTGTGGCTGCCTCAAAGATATTGGGGCTTCAAGAAGAAGGAATGACAAGTACGATGGGGATTGCCGGAAGTCAAGCGGCCGGCTCGATGGAATTTTTGGCTCAGGGAGCATGGACAAAGCGTTTTCATCCTGGGTGGGCTGCCCATAACGGGATGATTGCAGCCCACTTAGCCCGGAAAGGATTTCGAGGTCCCACTTCAATCATTGAGGGAAGAGATGGGTTCCTTCGAGCTTATTCTGACGGGCCAGATGAAAATATGATTTTGAAGAGGATCGGTGTTGATTTCGAAATCCTTAGGACCTCATTGAAGCCCCACGCTTGTTGTCGTTATATGCAACCTGCGATCGATGGGATCTTGAAAATTGTGATAGAGAATAACCTTCAACCAGATCGAGTAGAGAATGTCAGATTGGGAATCTTGCGAGCAGGTTTTCCAATCGTTGTAGAGCCAAAAGAGATCAAATACAATCCCAAATCGATTGTTGATGCTCAGTTTAGTATGCCTTTCGGTGCGGCCGTTGCAATTCTATATCGAAAAGCAGGATTAAATGAATTTCATCTCTCCAAGATTCGGTCTGAAGAAGTGAAGCGGATGATGGATCGAGTTGAATGCATTGAGGACCCTGATTTAGAGAAGGCCTATCCTAAACAGTGGTGCGCCACTGTTGAGATTTTGACAAAAGATGGGAAAAGGTATTTCAAAAAGGTTGAATATTGCAAAGGTGATCCTGAAAATCCCCTGTCTTGGGATGAAGTAATCGAGAAATTTTATGATCTGAGCAGTAGGCTTTTAACGAGGGAGCGGCGTTTAAAAGTTGTAGAGCAGGTAAAAAGATTGGAGGATATTCGAGACCTTCAGAAGTGGTCTCCTCTTCTTTTAAGAAATCGATAGAATTTAATCAACTCAAACCATTAAAGAACTTTTCCTAAGCGACCCTCTAACTTTCTCACATAGTCCATTTTGCTTTCCCCATGTTTATCAAAAGCATCATATCATGAGGGTATGGACTTAACATTTTTGGATACGACAGTAGGAGGATTTCAAGAGAGGCGCTCCTGAAATTGGATCGCCTGGTTTCCCTGTTGTGAGGAGGTTGACATTAGTTTGAGCCCATCCATGAGGGAGGTTGACCACGCCTGGAATGATGTCTTCGGTAACAAGGGCTTTAATCGTTATAGAGTCGATGATTGTCTCAACTTTAATTTGGTCTCCATCTATGATTCCGTATTGTCTTGCTGTCTCCGGATGGATTTCGGCAAAAGGTTCAGGCCTTTTCCTCTTCAATTTTGGAATATGACGAAGTTCTGAATGGAGGTATTCTAATGTCCTTGCCCCTGTGGTGAGATTTAGGGGATAATCCTTTTCAAATTCAAGGTGGTGTAAAGGGCTCTCTTGATGGATGGGTAAAGGGTTATAGCCTAAAGACTTAAGGGTTTCAGAATAGATTTCGACTTTTCTGGATGGCGTAGGAAAGCCTTTTTCCTTAAACTGGTCATACTGGATCTTCCCGAAAGGAAGGCCCTGGGGATGCTCCATCAGTTTTTGTATGGTCAATCCTGTTGGCTTGAGTGCATAGTCGATTGCCTCCTCGACACCCTTCCATGGGAAAAATTCTCCGTAGCCCATCCTTTTTGCCAGTTCAAACCAGAACTTCAGATCAGGCCATGCCTCTGAGAAGTCGATCACCTTCTTTCTCAATGTGACATAGGGGATTCCATAGTTAATTCCATAATAGTCGTAAAGTTCAGTCCTTTCAAGAAAAGTGGCTGCCGGCAGGATGATGTGGGCAAGTTTGGCTGTCTCGGTCATGAAGAGGTCCATCACAACGAGAAATTCCAATTTTTTAAGAGAGGCCTCTACCTTTCTTGAGTTGGGCCAGGTGATCACTGGATTAGAGGCAGAGACGATCATCCCTTTAATAGGGTAGGGATGGTCCTGGAGGAGAACGTCTGGAAGTACCATGGCCTGCCCTTCTCCAAAGAGCCTTCCCCAAACTTCATAGAAAAGCGGGAACTGGTCAATCCCTAATGGGTTTTCTGAAAGCTTTTCGGGTAATCGGATGGGGTTAAGGTGGACCCGTGAAGTGGTGACGAATCCTCCTGGGTTATCTATATTAGCAGTAATTGCCTGAAGAATGGCGATGGCCCTTGAATTCTGAAGGCCATTTGTATGTTGATCCAGTGCATTAATCCCTTGGATAATACAAGCCGGTTTGATTGTGCCATACATTCGTGCTGCATTCCGAATCATATCGGATGGAATAGAAGTGATCTTTTCCACTATTTCAGGGGAGTAGTCTTGAACATGTTCCCGAAGCGTTTCAAACCCCTTGGTCCATTGTTTGACGAAAGGCTCATCAAAAAGTTTCTCAGATATGAGGATATGCATTAGACCCAGAGATAATGCGCCATCGCTCCCTGGGATTGGCCTAAGATGAAGGTCTGCCTTTTTGGCAAACGGAGTAGCCCTTGGATCGATGACGATCAGTTTCGCTCCCTTCTTTTTGGCCGAAAGGATTCGTTTCACCATTGGAGGATTGGAGGCATGGGGATTGTGGCCCCACAGAAAAATACATTTAGAATTTTCAGGATCAGCCACTGGGAATTTTCCAAAAGTAAGGATGTAGGCAATGATCCTAGGGCGGTAGCAGATCGATCCCCCAGAAAAGCAGTTGGGTGTTCCATAGACATCGCAGAAACGGCGAAGAAAGCTGACCGTTATGTTGCCACCAAGTAAGATAGGCATTCCAATAGTGACAGCCAAAGATTTAGACCCGTAGCGGTCTCGAATGGATTGGAGTTTTTCTGCAATCCGATCAAGAGCCTCATCCCAAGAGATAGGAACAAAATCGCCATCTTTCCTCTTGAGAGGGGTTCTGAGACGGTTTTTAGAATAGACCAATTGAGGAACAGAGGCACCTTTTGGGCAGAGTTTACCCCGGTTGAGAGGATGATCGGCCGTCCCCTTCACTCTGACGATCTTTCCGTCTTTGAGAAAAACATCCATGCCGCAACCCCATGGACAGAGCTCACAAGCAGTCTGAACAATTTCCATTTCCTCGTCACCTTTCAAGTTATTTGATACTTCGACGGCGCCAAACCCCGTCCTTTAGGACGGGGTCAAAAGCGCCGCTCAGTATCAACCCTGAGCAAACCCCGGGTTTTAGACCCGGGATAGTCGAAGGGTTGATTTTTCTAATCAATGATGTGGCGAAAAACTTTAATATTATAATATGGGATAGAATGGAGATGCAAATTATTAGAAAAATTTTGAGTCTTTTTAGAATTCGATAGATAAAAGACTTTAGGAGCACCTGAAATAGGATCACCCGGTATTCACACGGTGAGGAGTTATAAATTGGCCTTTGAACTTTGAATACTTAGATTTTCCGATTTGACCGGCAAGTGCCCGCAAGCCCAGCCTTGTAGGCGTTGAGCTTCACTTAAATTTTGTTAAAAAGTCATTCATAATAAATAAATCGCTCCAAATGACTCTAATAATTGAATATCATTCATTTTTTTAACTTTTTGTTTTTTTTAAAAAAATTCTTGACAAATTTTAAAATAAATGATTAAAATGAGCCAAATTCAATTTTTAGTTATTTCTTAATATGGTTAAGAAAAATATTAAAAGACAATTAATCATTCAGGCGGCCATTGAAGTCTTCAGCAAAAATAATTTTCAGAATTCCAGTATCGCTGAGATCGCCAAAAGGGCGAATGTAGCCGAAGGGACGATTTATCAATACTTTAAGAATAAAGAAGATCTATTTTTTTCCATTCCGGTTGAAAAAACAAAAGAAGTTTGCAGGGAGCTTGAATTACATTTACAGGGGATCAACGGAGCCTTAAATAAGATTAGGAAATTCATATGGTATTACCTCTTTTTCTTTAAGATAAATCCAGAATATGCAAAGACCCTTATGCTTGAAATGCGGGTAAGTAAAAATTTCATTAAAACAAAAGCATACAAATCCTTTAGACCATTCACAAACAAAATTTTAGAGATTATAGAAGAAGGACAGAGGGAAGGTATTATCAGAAAGGATGTAAATATATATATCACCCGGCAATTGATCTTAGGCATTTTAGAACATATCGTTACACGGTGGTTACTCAAAGGGGGAAAATATAATTTGATGGAACATTGCAACGAGGTGAGTGAATTAGTCTTTTACGGGATAACCAATTCTAAAGGGTTGCACAGATGGAGGATGGTTCAAAAGTAGATATTGAACATTTTAGGGAGTTCAGGAAAGGTGTTTAAGGAAGATTTGATAGAAATGGGATAGGAGGTTGAAATGTCATATACTTTAAAAACCTGGAACGACTTCAAGAATTACCAGAGCACCTGTTACAGGAACTACGCATATGCTTCTGAAGGTCTTCGCTGCATGGGCTCTACGTGGAGTGTGTTGGCTCCCCTGAAAGGCTTAGGTGAGGATGTATACATAATAGGTGGCGAGCCACACGCCGCTTCAACCGCGGGGACATTCCCTGAAGAGGCCCGTGAGGATATCTCAGCTGCTGAAATCGCAGGTTTAGGCTTTCACTCGTGCAGTTACCTGAAACTGTTCGTAGGGGAAGTGCTCCGCGATAAAATAGGTATTACAGATGGAACAATCAAGAAGGGATATCCCAAACCGGATTTGATCTGGACTACTCACTTGTGCAATCTCCATTCAAAATGGTACCAGGAAGTTTCAAGGCGTCTGGGTGGCATACCACTGTACCCAATAGATATGATCGGCGGAGGGAATGCGGAGAAGGATCCTAAAATTGTAAAATATGTGTGCGACCAGATGGAGGAGGGAATACGTTGGCTCGAGAGAGTAACCGGCAGGGAGTTTTCGGATGAGTTGTTCATCAAGGCTGCGAGAAACGAGATCAAGGTGCTGGTTCTATGGGGTAATATATGTGCATTAAACATGCATGCTCCTGCACCGTTGGATGAGCGCCGGCTTATAGCTCTATTCCCACCAGCCATGGTGGACAGGACAACTGATCAGATTGTGCGGTTATATGAGGCATTACTTAAAGAAGTGCAACACATGGTTGAGACCGGGCAGAGTGTGGTTTCAAATCAACGCTTTAGAATAGTCTATTTTGGACTAGCACATACCTACGGCCATCCAGAAATTGCGAGAATCCTTAGAGACGCCGGAGCCGAGATTGTAGCCTCAGTCTATACTTTCGGCACCACTGGCAATTTCAGGGGATTTGTAAATGGAAAATGGTCATGGGACCCCATCGACCCTGCATGGGTAGACGAATTGGATTTGTCCAGTAGAAGAGATGCTTTATCTGCGCTCGCTAAAATCGTTCTGAGTTGGCCTACCTGGCAAGGGGTAAGATCCTACTGGGCACTAGAACAAATGGCCAGGGCAATGGTAACACAATTTAAAGCAGACGGGCTACTGCTTGCGCCTACCCGCACTTGTGAAACTGACTTTAGGAACGGGTACATAGCGATTCAGCGTATTTTTAAAAACCAAATTCCGACAGTAGAATACGATACCGAAACGGTAGATGTCCGGAAAATGGATTTACCAGGTTCCAAACGGAAAACAGAGATGTTCGTGCATCTTATGGAAGCGCACAAGAAAGGGGGTGCATGAGAAACGATGAAGAAGGGCTCCGATGCAATAATCGAACATTTTCGACACATCACTGAGAATACACATGAATACGCCAAATCCATTCAAGAAAAAGGGCAGCTCTTGGCTGGATATATGTGCACTCATGTTCCCGAGGAGATTCTATATGCAGCCGGAATTATACCGGTAAGGATTCTTAGCTCCCATGTTTCACAAGCAATGACAAGGAGCTATATTCATGAAACATACTGCTCTTTTTCACATGATTGCGCATACCAAGGACTTCAACACAATTATGATTATTTAGACTTGATCGTGCATAGTAGCAGTTGCATACATATGGCTGAAGCGTTTAATGTTTGGGTTAGGTTTGCAGGATTCGGGCAAAAAAGCTTTCTCATATCGTACCCTCATATCATACATGCTAAACCTGCCGGTGGGTTTATAGTGGAGTCTTTTGGAGAGTTTAAACAATTCATTGAGAAGTTTGCGAAAAAATCTATAACAGATGATGACCTCGAGAGGGCGATTAAAGTTTATAATCACACCAGAAGACTCCTTAAACGACTTTGGGAGTTCCTAAGGCGTGATAACCCACCTATAACAGGACCGGAAGCCGCGACCGTGACTTTGGCTTCCCAAGTTATGGACAAGCAAGAATGCAATCAAATGCTGGAGCAACTTATTCAGAGATTAGAAGCCGAACCTGGCAAAGTGCCGTCAGGGGTAAGGCTGATGGTAACGGGAGGTGCTTGTGACGACCTGCGAATTTTCAATTTAATTGAACATCTGAACTACAGCACAAACCTGATTTTCATTGATTCTTGTACAGCAGTTAGGTACTTCTGGTTTGAGGTGCCCGAGGATAGGCCTGATAAGCTTGAAGCGATCGTTGAGGGACTCATCGGTAGAATTCCATGTCCTGCAAAAGACAATGTTCCTGGTACGGGGGAGAAAAAAAGGTTTAGGTTCATTCAACAGTTCATCCAGGACTTCAAGCCAGATGGAGTAGTATTTCTCTATCAGAGATTTTGCAGCCCTCAATCGATGGACGTTGTGGCACTGAAGCCTATCGTGAATATGTTGGGAATTCCGTCGACCGAGCTTGAACTTGATACAACCGTACCAATAACTCAATTTGGGGCACAGTTGGAAGCCCTTGTCGAAATAATAAAGAGGGAGGTGCCATTTGAATAAAGGACAAATTCTGGCTGGGCTGGATGAAGGCCATGTTAATACCAAGGCCATAATAATGAGGGGACAAGAGATCCTCGGGTATGGCACAGTACCCACAGGATTTGATGTGGTCACTGCGGCTCAAACAGCACTCAATCACGCTTTGGACAATGCCGGAATTTCGCACGGTGAACTAGGTGGAATCGTATCTACTGGAATCTTTAGAGATATGATCAAGGTATCGCCACTGAACGTAACTGGAACTGTACCCGAATATGTGGCGGATGCTAAGGGGGCTTTATTCCTTAATAAGAATTCCAGAACAGTTATCGACGTCGGTGGGAATATACATAAAGCTATCTGTTATGACCAAAACGGGAATCTTCTGGACGTTGTTCAAAATGATAAATGTGCTGATGGTCTGGGCATTTTTTACACTGCCATGGCTAAAGCGATAGGATTAAGTGAGCAGGAAATGACCGAATTAGCACTTAAATCCACCAGGAATCTATCTATCGCTATTCAGTGCTCCCTATCTGCCGAATCCGACGCTATTGATTTGATGTGTCAAGGCATGGACATCGCAGATGTGGCAGATGCTATATCGAGATTTATCGCTGAACGCGTTGCTGATATGTGCACCTATATGTCCCTTGCAGAAGAGATCGTGGTTGCTGGAGGATTGGCCAAATCTCAAGCGCTTATTAAGCACCTTTCGACTTTAATAAAAAAAGAAGTAAGTGTATTGAACCTTCCGGAATATGTGGGTGCAATAGGTGCTGTGATTAGTTATGGAGGGGGAAAATAAAGTCTCTCGGCCACGGTAAAGGTAACGATGCCTGTATCGTCTTTCGGTTAGGTTTATCGGCTCAAGAAATTCAAGCCTGCGTGCCGAAATTTTTACTTGCCCGGGGCATTTGGTGAGGCATTCCGGCGTGCAGGCACGTAACCGTTGGACTCTAAACGAAACGGGCTTCGTCGCCGTAACTTTTACCTAAAAACCGAGACTATTTCTTGGTTCATGGGTGACCCTGCGGCCATAGGGGATCAGTCGTGAAGGTTCAAATCAGTGAGGATATTTCAATGAACGGACAGTTGAATTGGAAAAGGGCAAAGGTGATCGTAGCTGGAGTGGATATTGGAGCAGTGAGCTCCAAAGCCGTGATACTGCTGGATGGGAAACCATATGGATTATCTCAGGTGAGGACCCGAACGCCCAAAGAATCTGCTTTCAGAGTTATAAACTCGGCTTTAGCTGAAACCGATTTAAAGTTGGAAAATATACATTACATCGTGGCGACCGGCCGTGGGAGGACACAGGTTCCGTTTGCACGTGAAATGATATCGGAAATTGCGTGTGGCGCCGCAGGGGCGGTACACATTTGGGGCCCGTCTGTGCGTACGGTGTTAGATGCTGGAGGTCAGAGTTGCAGGGTAATTCACTGCACTGAAAAGGGCAGAGCAACCGCTTTCCTTTGGAACGACAAATGTGCTGCGGGGATTGGACGCTCGATAGAAGTATTTGCTGATCTGGTTAAGAAAGAAGTGACTGAGATCGGAAACATCTCCCTTCATTCTGATCAGTTCACAAAGTTAAGTGACTTTTGCTCGGTGTATGCTCAATCCGAAGCTCTCGATTTAATTCGAAGCAAAGTACCGGTAGAACAAATAATAGCCGCTTACCACTATGCGATGGCTAAGAGGATCAGCACATTGGTAGGGAGAGCAGGTGTGAAAAAGGATTTCGTAATCATTGGAGGACTGGCCAAGAATCCAGGAATAATAGATCGGGTGGACACTATCCTGAAGGTAAGCAGGTTGGCTTCTAAACCTGAATGGGACCCTGCATTAACCGTAGCTCTGGGTGCAGCTCTATTTGCGGATGTTTTCTATAGGCGGCAACAATTTGACACATCAACCCACAGCAGGGGTAAACCAGGTACTGTCAACATAATTGTGTAAATTTCTTATAGAGGGATAAATTAGGATTTACCTTCCCTATTTTTGTTGTTCTCCAGCTCATCTCAATCTTCAGTGATATGAATGTCAGGCGAGAGCCCATTCAAGAATTCAGTTTAGGGACGAGGAAGTTCGGGACGAAGTGAAGGATAGGGTTGCAAGGGGCATTGCTGCCGGAGGTAATGAGACATTTACAATTTAGATATACAATAAGTTGGTCTAAATTGTAACCTCTTTTTGGTTTTTAACATTAAAATTGAGAACTGAAATTCTCACACAGGATTCAGTAAAGCTGCCTTTTTTAGTCTATCATTGGGGTAAGATTTTGGAGTATTGTTGGGTTTTCAAAACCAATGGAATAACCCTTTATTATAATAAAGGCGCCAAAATCCCAAATTGAAAGGAAAGATACCATGGAAAATTCTAAATTGTACGTGTTAAGCTGTGGTTCTTTATGGATAGAACGGGGTTTCATTACCCATTTTGGGACTTATATAGACCGGGGCAAACCATACACTCCAAGTTCTTTTCAGGCCTCAGTTACCCAATATTTTATCGATCATCCACAGGCAAAAATCGTGGTAGACCTGGGATATACTCCTGAGGATTATTTACCCCGGGTAGGATTCCCGCTAAGGGCCAATGAGGATGGAATCAGATTTAAGCAAGAGAAAGATGAAAACCCAAAAGCCCAACTTGAAAAAATTGGGATAAGCCTGGATGACATTGACTATGTTATTTTATCCCATCTCCATCTTGAACATATTGGCTATCTTCCTCTATTCGATGGGAAGAAGGCAAAAATCATAGTACAACGGAAGGAATTAGAGTATGCTTACTCAAATATCAATCGAAAAAATGCGCTGGAACCCTTTCAATCCTGGATGTATTACAGGCAGCACTTTGATCGATCTGGTCTGGATTACATGATCATTGAGGGAGATTATGCCTTAGTCAATGGTGTAGAGATTCTTTTCACACCAGGACATACCCCCGGATATCAAATGGTGCGGGTCGACCTGAAAAAAGAAGGCACGATTATCCTTTCTCCTTGTGAGATAGAATTGATGTATTTTGGTATTGGGATTAATGCTGAGGCGCCCGGAATTCCTCATGCTTTTTCCTACAGTTTAGCGGATGAGCTACGTAGCTTTAGAAAGATCGCCAATTTGGCACGCAAAGAAAATGGACGTATCTTTTTCGGACACGACCAAGCCCAGTTTAACAAGCTCAAGAAGATCCCAGAATTTTACGGATGAAGAGGGATCGATAAGTTTAACTCAGAATCAAAAGGGAACCATGGAAAAAGTAAAGAAATCTTTCTGCCGGATCTGTGATACCTGCTGTGGAATCGACATTTTTGTCAAGAATGGTGTCATGGTGAATGTGGAGGGAATGAAGGAAGATCCATTGAACCAGGGGACACTAAGTGCTAAGGTGAACGTTGGGGTTCAGATTATGTATAGCCCCAAACATTTGAACTTTCCACTCAAACAAATCGGGGAATGGTGGAAAGGAAAACGGGGCAGGATTAGCTGGGATGAAGCACTAAAAACCATACCTTGGGAGTTCGAGGAATTGAAGAAATATGGTGCTTGGGCGCTGGCCTGGGATTGGGGATGAGGACCTGGCCCCCACAATTTGCGCGTCGACTAAAAAAGGTATTTATTTAATGTTTCTGACATTATAGGGTAGAGTAAAGTACTCGAGAGTTTAAAGTAGAAAATTTTGATATGGAGTTTAGCGGCTAAAATGTTACTTCGATCTCTCTTCATATTTGATTGGCAAGTTGGAAACGATGAAATAAAATAATTTTGCTAGGGCGGAAGATGAGTAATAGGAAAAAACTCGTCGAACGAGATAATGTCCACATGTTTCCAGAAATCATTCATAGCAGTGTGGCTTACGCTATCGTCGAGTACGTTAAAGCCCAGAAGATCACCCTGTTCATTCACAACGCCGGAGCGGATGACCTCACACAAAGGCGGTTCAATCCATACATCTTCTGCGATTCTTTCTCCAACAGTCAGAAAACTCATCGTTTAGGCGAATGGGCCTTCAAGAAGGGTTATCGTAAAGCAGCAATTGTGTCATCAGATTATGCCATAGGATAGGAATATTCGGGTGGCGACCTGCTTTCCATTCCTGGCCATAGTGCTGGGTGCCAAGCCGTTGCGGTGAATAAAAGTAAAGGAAAAGACATTATTACAGGCTTCTGTACTATCTACAAAAACTTTGATCCACCAGCTTCGCTTAAAACTCCGGTGCCGGTGATCTGTCCTGGAATTCATCTGAATGTGGTACAGGTTTACGAAAGTTTTTGGCGAGCGAAACGTTTGGCAGACGTTATTATCCCAATGCACGAGCCGAGCCTTGTATCCATCGGTTACATTTAGGGAAGGATTTTTTGACCACATGAATCTTGATTCCATTACTACTCCCTATTGATTGGCTCCTTGATCAATATGGTATGATACCGGTCATTATGACAATCCTCCTTCTTCAATTATTTTATATAAAAGAAAAGGTCGCAATCGTATGGATGGGGATACACAAAATTTGGTGATAAATCTTCTATAATCATCAATCTTGATATTCTGGGAGGGGATGAACTTATGAAAAAATTGACCCACAGAAAGATCATTGATGGTTGGACCCCTCACACCAACGAAGAAATAAGTACATACATTGCAAAAGGTCTTTGGCGTAATCTGACGATTTGCGACATGCTTGACAGAAATGCAGAAATATTCCCCGATAAGTTAGCTCTGGTTGACGGCATAAGAGAGGTAACCTGGAGGCACCTTCAGACAAAAGTCAATCGGATGGCATTGCATCTTAAAAGATTAGGGGTGCAGTATGGTGATTTCTTTGTACTGCAGTTGGCCAATGTGATGGAGTTCTTTTATTTCTTCTTTGCATTGAATCGGATCGGCGCTGTCCCTGTAATGGGTTTGGCTCGGCATCGGATGGTAGAAATCAACCATGTGTTGAACCTCAACAGGGCCAAAGGAATCTGTGTTATGGTTGGAGAGAAATTCGATTATGTGAGGATGGTGGAAGAAATGAAGGACCAGCACCCATACCTGAAGCTCTTTGTTGCAGCTGGAGGGGAGGTACCTGATGGGTGGCTAAGTGTCGATAAGCTTATGCAACAAGAAATTGAAAATGACTACCCTGTAGATTACCTTGGACAATTCAAACCTGACCCAAACGATATCTGCTGTGAGCAATTATCAGGGGGGGCAACTGGACTGCCCAAAGGGATACCCATTACCCATAATCATTACATCGGTAATTGGTATGCATATGCAGGAGTAGGAGGCTACACAGATGAATCTATCAGCCTAATAGCGATTCCGGTGCCACATAGCGCTGCTTTAATGACTCTGACAGGACCGACATTAGTGCTGGGGGGGACGATCGTGCTGACGAAATCACCTAGACCAAAAGAACATTTTGAGCTGATTCAAAAGTATGGAGTGACTCATACGACCCTCATACCTGTGCAGATTACCTATTGGAAGGAAGCAAATGAACTGAGAAAGAACTACAATTTGAGCTCTCTGCGAGTGATGGGCACCGGTTCTCAGAGAGTGAGATCGGAACTAATCGAGTGGTGTCTCACAGATCTCGGCATCGATATGGTAAATCATTTTGGTATGTCTGAAGGTGTTATGATTTGCAACCGTTGGAATTGCCCGAAAGAAGCCCAGATGAATACTATTGGTTTCCCCATGATAATGGATCCAGAAGTCCAAGTAAAAGTGGTCAATGACAAGAATGAAGAGATTTTGACTGGGGAAATAGGAGAGATGGTGATAAAAGGTCCCTTGAACTTTCGCGGTTACTTTAGGAATCCAGAGGAAAACAAAAGGGCCTTTGATGAAAAGGGATTCTTCCACACAGGGGACTCGGTTTCGCGACGTCCAGACGGCAGATTTGTCGTAGAAGGCCGAAAAAAGGACATTATTATTCGTGGAGGTGAGAACGTGTACCCGGAGGCTGTTGAGGATCTATTGACCAGGCATCCCAAGTTAATGAACGCAGCTGTCGTTGGCATGCCGGACTATAACCTCGGTGAAAGGCTTTGTGCCTTCATCCAGCCAAAGGAAGGCCAATCTATTACCTTTGATGAAGTGCAGCAATACATGAGAGATCTGGGAATTGCTGTTTTCTCATGGCCAGAGCGTGTGGTAATCGTTCACGGCTGGCCGCTAATAGGGGCGAACAAAATAGATAAGAGACGCCTGCGAGCATACATAGCGACGAAGTTGTTTGAGGAGGGCGTCATAAAAAAAGAATTTTGTGATGAGTATCTCAAACGAGACAATCTCACCGTTGATGATGTCTTATCAGGCAGAATAAGAATCGAGTTTACTGTCACAACGGCCTGAGCAAGAGATGGCAGGGCTGAGGTCAAGGAAGAAGCCCCTTTCCCCTCTCAGGACCTACAAGACATAGTTTACAAATAAAGCCTTCATCAATTAAGGTAGAAGTTCAATTAAAGAAGGGAGACGCTTTATATTTGAAAAGGAGAATGGAGGATTAAAAATCCTTGGCTTTGTCTTGGTCTTGAATGTATTATGTTTTTGTTTAAAAATAGATAACTCTTTTTCAGAAATTTCAAAAAGAAGGAGAAAAAAATGAATTATGATAAATTTTTAGAGCTTTTAAAGTACCGGAGGAGTATACGTCGTTTCAAGCCAGACCCTATCCCTGATGACTACATCGTCAAAATACTTGATGCTGCTCATTACGCCATGTCCGGTGCTAACTCTCAACCATGGGAATTCATTGTCGTTAATGATCCCAAGATCAAAAAGAAAGTTTGTGAGGTCTACCGCGAAGATTTGGAACTCACCTTTGCATTAGAGCAACAGAGGGTTGCTCAGTATCGCCATCCGGCCTTTAACGTGCCCTTAGAAGAAAAGGAAAAGGCTTTCGATATGTCTACTGGCTGGGAAGCGGCACCGGTATATATTGCCGTCCTTGAGGATCCAAGGAAACAATTTGGTTCGGTAATGATCGCCCAAGGAGACCTCTTTTATAGTAGTGCCAGGGATATTCTCAGTGCCACCATGGGCCATCTTTCAATGACCATCCACTTGGCCGCAGCCTCACTTGGCCTTGGTTCCCAAAGGGTAGATGTGTGCTATGAGCATGCTTATAAAGAGGCCCTGGGTTACCCAGAACCTTTGCGATTGAACATCATCGTCCCTATAGGCTTCAGGGCCTATGAGCCTGGACCTCCTCACCGACTTCCTCTCGAAGAACTCGTTCATTTTGATCAATATGAGATGAAAAAGTTTTTACGTAACGAGGACTACTTGAAATATTTGGAGCGTATCAGGGCTCTTGGCAGACCTGGCTACCGAGTTGTGATTGGAGAGGACAAGGGTTAAAAAGATATTGCTTTTTTAAAGATTATATTTCCTTTTTAAGAATCGAAGCATTGGGACATCAAATTCTTCAGGAAATTTTAAGTTAGCCTGGATGAGAGAGATCATCTGGCGGACCATCTCCTTAACCATATTGATAACTGAGACGTTCCCTTTGATCTCTCCTTTTTCACGAACATACCCCCATGCAAACTCAGCAAAGGACATATGGTTATAGTTGAAATACATATGGAAGATATTGGCCGTATTCATTTAGCCTCTGCCTCCGGCGACTAAAATCAATCCTCCCACTTTATTTTATCAGCAGGTGGGGCCTCATTAAAGCGGACTTTCTGGTTCTTGACTATGACATCACTTTTTCATCACAAGCTGAGCCATGGAAGCTCTGGACTAAGTGCGACGAATTTCTTAATTTCGCTCAGCTAACTCAGGCTTGGTGTTTACAGTTGGGTTCCAAATCCTCTTGTTGGCAGCCATAACTGGAAGAAATTTTTTAGTGACGAAAAGTATTCCTTTTCTAAAAAAGCGGAGACTATATGGCATTATGATTCGAAGAGGACGATAAAGGCACTAGTGAAAAGTTATATTTTAAAGGGCAGGCCTTGGGGTTAGAAGGTGCTACTTTGGTATGGGCTAAGGTTGTTGGATTAAAACCCAATAAGGTTCTTCGTTGCTTTTAAAGGCCGCAGATTTCGTCCCAACATTTTGGGACAGACTCATGTCTCCGATTTAAACATTAGTTTATTATGTTACTTTATTCCGAAGATGGAAGTGTCTTTTAATAACCTCACAAACCCAATCCACGATCAGTTCATAACATTTCTCACCCGTTTCAGCAGTTGCAACCGTTGGATCCCCTAAAGAGCCTGTTGTCGTAATCTCTTTCATCCCGTGGGGAAGATCAAGGACACCTCCCCCAACGTCGATTGGCTCATCCGCTTCCAGTCTTTCCAGCCTCTTTGGATAGTAAACTTGAGTAAGATCCATTCGTACTAGTTCTGGAATAGACGCGAGGACGCGTGCTGTCTCGCCTTCGCCACCATGCCCCCCTTCCTTAGATTTCAGGATTTCTGAATAATGGCGCTTCAAGAGAGGCATCCAATTAATGACCAATATCCTAACATGGGGTTGCTGCAACATCTCTTGGGCTGCCGAATACACGGCTCCCAGATTATGATTGTGGGCTACTAATAACACTATCTTGGAGAACCCATGTCTAATTAAACTGTTGCAAACCTCTTGGATCATGGCTTCCAACGTCTTTGGCGTGAGAGTGATCGTCCCTGGAAAGTCCATCAAATGTAAAGAAATGCCGAAAGGAATCGGAGGGCCAGCAACAACATGAATTCCTTCTTCTGAAAGGCTAGCAACAATTCGTTTGCTTACCTCTACTCCCTGGATCGTGTCTGTCGCTAAAGGCAAGTGTGGACCATGTTCCTCTGTGGAGCCTACAGGAACGATCACCAGGTCCGTATGTTTCAGCGCTTCACTTACTTCTTTCCATGTCATTTCAGATAAATCTTTGGGTCCTCGAACTGCATAGATCGTATCTCGTTTCACCATCCAAGATCCTCCTTTCTTTCAGATAGGGGATAACCTTGCATTCGACAGAAGTTGATAAGTTGTTGGACTGTTTCTTCGGACAGATTTAAGGCTAACAATCTCTTTTTCAAGCGGTTCAGGCAGTATCTCCTTGTTTTACGGCTGCAACGACTTCTCTGGAACTCTGCTTTGAGGGGTACTTTTGTGCTAAGTTGAAAAGGGTCATATATATTGTATAGAAGGATTCCAACGAATAATGGAGTGTTGCTTCCGTCCTGATCCTGTACCAAGGAAATCCCAATGTTCTTGTGACCAAAATCTATGGCCAATGCTACTCTGGGTTCCATAATATATTCACTTTATAATTTCATATAACGAGGCATCAAAGAAACAAAGTGCCACTCCCTTTTCAGAATTGGGGTCTAAATTCATCTCCAGACCATACAACCATATTTGGGTTAAAGGTTAATAATGGATGGCCTCAGTTTCGATGACAGAGTACCAAATTAGGGATAGGATGTCAATGAGAATTGGAGGACGGTTGTCTCTAAATTCGGGCACTAAACTGGGGGGCGTTGGTGATAATAATAAAGGGGCCAGTAAATAAAAGTAAAAGAGGACATCCTATATTGTTCCTGCCAAGAGAAAAAATGAAAAATTTTATCTTTTGTAAAAACAATAGGTTACAAAACCCTCCTGATTTTAAGAATATCTCTCCTAATGAATCCAATTACGGATTCGCGCTTAACTTGACGAATCTCTCGCCAATGACGAACTCTGAATCTAAGCCCTTCGACAGGCTCAGGGTAAACTCAATCATTATCCGATATACCACACAGCGGTGGCCACCCATCATCCCTTATCCGGATTCCAAAGTTCAGCGAGAGGCCCTGGCTTGACATTCTGGGGTTAGACTTAATTATTGAGATTTTTTCTGGGTCCATCTAATAACAAGATTAATCTTTCCGTTTTATCCCCAAGATCTTGCTCCTTTCTCAAATATCCCGTAACCACGGCCGGATCTTTCCCCAAATATTCCGCTATCTCCTCCCTTTTTGGGAAAATACCTTTCCTCACTGATCTGTGATCTTTCGATCCAAACTTTCCATCTTTTTAAAGTTCATGGATGGTAAAAAATGACAAGAAATCCCCCCTGTTTAATTCAAATCTTTATAACTTAAGAATCCGGGCCTTAAGAATATCCTATACTCCCCTTTAGGACCGCTTCCGCTATGGGGAAAGCTGTACGACCTCTGCGTCAATCCGTTTGAACTGATCCATGACCTTCGGATCGTGTCCTGGAATTGGCACACCGTCCAGTCGGCGTATGGTCTCATAAGCCTTGACGATGTCGCGCATATTGCCGAAGTACAATCCCATCGCATGATCCTTTTCCAGATTTGCATAAAAATGCATGGAGTCATTTGCAAGAATTATGGGCTTCTCCTTTGTTTCGACCACCACCAGTTGCAGACCCGGAAAATGTCCATCGACCTGTATCACTCTGATACCGGGAATGAGCTCGATATTTCCCTCAATCAGCTTCAGACGGCCATCCCAGAGGAGTGTGAGGAGTGCAAATGCATCTTTTTTCGTTGGATACCCAAAGCGGCGGAAGAATGCGAACTCGGCGCCTTCCTCAACAGTGAACCGGTAGGCTGCCCTCTGAATGTAGACTTTAGCATTCTTGTAAAGGTCCAGGGCGTCAACGTGATCCCAATGTCCATGGGTAATGATGATGGTATCTATGTCGGAGGGCTTCAGACCCACCTTGCTCAACATCACATCGGGTGGAACATAATTGGTCAGTCTTTTTCCCACGTCCGGGCCCACACCCACATCCACCAGGATGTTCTGCTTGTCCGTCTTGATAAGCCAGTAATACATGTACGTGAGGGGGGTTTCAAACTCTGGAAAGTAGCGCGTACTCATCCACAATGCCGCGTAATTGGGTAATGTTTTGGTTTCTCCATACTTCAATGCAAAAACGGATGTGGTTCCGGGCTGCTTCTCAGCGGCCTGGAGCGCAAAGGTTAAAAACATCAACACGACAACCATCAAGAGAAAACATGTTCCTAACAATCTCTTTCGACCTCTCATAGCCCACCTCCTGGTATAATGATCACAGTATGTGATCTAAGTTATCCTTTTTGCCATCGCCCTAGAGTTTTTAAATACTTTTGATCGCTGACCCCAACCCCAGTCACGCCAAGTTTCAAGCAATCCACCCTTACCCGATCAGAAGTCCATTACCATCTTCTTCCCCCTGATGGATAGCACGGCCTAACGACAAGGCTCACCGTTTGCCAGATCTATTGGCAATCCGGTGTAGCTGCTTGTTAGATGCTGTTGCTCTTTTTTTTGCGGCGACGATCACGACGCTTCTCATGAAGCAGAAACCCATCTGCCAACCTCAACACCCCAGGGTTTTCCTTCTGAATCTGAGTCCTGAACCAAATTATACAGAAAAATTCTGTATAGCACCAGGTTATAGTAGATTTTTACAGAATTCTTTCAAAAAAGTGATATCTAACAATCTCAAACATCTAAGGGGCTTTTCATACTTATCCAGCCTTAGTGGGATTTCGGAAACAGAATATAAAACTGTGGAGGGCATGTCAAGGATTTTGAGAGCCTAAGAATGCGGGGCGTCCGTGCAGAATGTATATCTTAAAAGTATTTCAAAACGTAATGCCCTGGAAGGTGTGAAGTTATTGGAATAACTGGCAGGTTAAGAATATCTTCAAAGTAAGTCTTTCAGAGACCGAAGAGCAGCAGCTTTGGGGGGCGGCCCCCCAAAGCTGCAAATGTTTTGAGTTTCATTCTTCATCATTAATGTTAAATTCGAGGATATATCACTTCTTGTAATCGAAAAATCCCTTACCCGATTTTGTACCTAAGTACCCAGCAGCTACCATATTGACCAGGAGGGGACAGGGAACGTATTTATCTCCTCCACGACGCTTGTTCAGGTCTTCTGTAATGTGAAGCAATGTATCCAATCCAATAAAATCACTCAATTCCAGTGGTCCCATAGGCCAATTGAAGCCCGATTTAAAGGCCATATCGATATCTTCTTTTGTTGCCACCCCCTCGTAAAGACAATAATAGACCTCATTTAGCAGGGCGATCATTGTGCGGTTAGTCAAAAAGCCCGGACAATCCACCTTAAGCTCACATACATCTTTGTCAATCTTTTTACAGAATTCTTTGGCGGCCTGAGCGGTTTCATCGCTCGTCTGAATGGCTCGGACGAGTTCCACCAACCTCATGACCGTGGGTGGTTGATGGAAATGGATGATGATAAATTTATCAGGGCGGCCACTGGCTGCTGCAAATGGTGTGGCCGGAAGTGCTGAGGTATTAGAGGCCAGTATCGTATGGGGAGGCATCACTTTACCCAATTGCATAAACACCTCTTTTTTTACCTCAAAATTTTCGAATACAGCCTCAATCACAAGGTCTGTGTCCTTGGCCGATTCAGGTTTATCGACCATTTTCACCCTTCCCATAATCGCCCCTTTGTCTTCCTTTGAGAGTTTCCCCTTTTCTACCCTTTTATCCAAACTCTTTTCAATCATACCGATCCCTTTTTTACAGGCCTCGGGCGAAATGTCATACACATAAGTTTCGAAACCAGACTGAGCACAGACCTGGGCAATGCCATGGCCCATGATACCCATTCCAACCACCATAACTTTGTTGATCTTCATTTGATTTCCCTCCTCTAATAAAATTTTTAATTAATAGAATTCTTTTTAAGAAAGCCCCGTTTTTTAAAACGGGTTGCGGGGTTGACTGACTTATCAGATTTGTTGGGCGATGAAAGAATTCCGTTAAAAAGAATGGTGATGATCATTTCCGCCAATTCTTCGATCGTTAAGGGACCATCTTCTTTAAACCATCGGTAGACCCAATTGATCGTTGCAAAAATAGTGAAATTGATGGTCGGTAGGTGATTGATTCGCAATCTTCCCCTCTTTTGGAGCAGTTCGAGTTGATGGAGGTATGTGTCATAGATCTTTCTTTGCTGAAGGTGAGCTTCCCGCCTCAATCTTGGGGGAAGTTGGTACTGCTCTTCGATATAGACCTTGACCTCCTTTTTCTTTTCCCTTAACACGCAGATCTGTCTGAAGACCATCTGCTTTAGCCTTTCTTCAGGATCAGCGAACTCCTGAATGGTATTATTCAATACTTTTAATAAGTGGTTTCCGATGAGGGTGATCACTTCATAGAGCAATTCATCCTTGTCTTTAAAATAGTGGTAGAGGGTAGAGCTACTGATTCCAGCAATACGACCGATATCCCGAATAGACGACCGAGCAAAACCTTCTTTATAAAAAAGGTCTGTCCCCTTCTTGATTAAGATTTCCCTCATCACATTGGATTTCATTTTTTGCCCTCCGCCATGCCTCTCACCCTTTTTCAAAAAGGGATTTCATTTATGATGATCCTATCTTCAGTCACCTCCTTTCAAATTTGGGGCTCCTCTTTTCTAAAAATGCCGACAATCCCTCCTTGCTGTCTTGGGTTGAAAAACAAACCCCCAGGCTTAAGCTTTCGATCAATTGGGCCGCCTCAGAAGAGATATGATAGCCCATATAAAGAGCCTTCAAAGCGTATTGGATCGCTATCGGTCCCTTCTCTGCGATGGTTTGAGCAAGTCTTTCGCACTCTAAGAGAAGGGAATCGTGGGGGACGACTTGATTGACCAATCCAATTCGATAAGCCTCAGCCGCATCAATCACTTTTCCTGTAAGTATCAATTCTGCTGCCCTGCCAATCCCGACCAGTCTCGCAAGCCTCTGAATACCTCCTGCACCGGGGATGATTCCTAAGTTTACCTCCAACTGTCCCATTTTTGCCTTTTCCGATGCAACCCTCATTGTTGCCGCCATCGCAATTTCCAATCCCCCTCCAAAAGCATATCCATTGATGGCCGCTATACTGGGAATGGGCAACTGTTCCATTCGCATGAGAAGCCCCTGTCGGAATTGAGACTGTTTTACACCGGTCAGGGGATTTCTTTCCTTCAATTCCCTAATGTCAGAACCCGATATGAACGATTTTTCACCAGCCCCTGTGAGAATTAATACCCTGATGGTTTCATCCTTTTCCAGATGCTCAACGAGACCTTGAAATTCCTCCACCATGGCTGCATTCAGGGCATTATGGGCTTCGGGCCGATTAAAAGTGATCCGACCAATGCCATCCCGTTTTTCGAATAATATGAGGCGATCAGCCATCCTTAGGCCTCCGTCTTAGAGGTATAGTCGTAAAATCCTTTGCCGTGGGCCTTTCCCAACCGGCCGGCTCTGGCGAGATTCTTTACCCATACGGGCATTCGAAATCGTGATCCCAATTCTTTCTCCATATATTCGGTGATGTGGACGAGAAGCCCCACTGCATTCAAATAGTCGAAGAGCTCAAAAGGTCCCATCGGATGTCCCAATCCTAATTTGGCTCCTATGTCCACATCTTCGATGGATCCCACCCCCTCCTCAACGATCCTTGCGGCTTCACAGGCCAGTGCATTCAGCATACGGTTGACAATGAAAGCAGGAGAGTCCTTGGAGACGATAGGGACCTTCCCCAGTAACCGAGCAAGTTCCTTGACCGTCTCAATCGTCTCCATCGATGTCTCCGCTCCTCGAACCACCTCCACCAGCTTCATGATAGGTACGGGGTTGAAGAAATGCATTCCCGCACAGCGGTCGGGTCTTCTTGTGACAGAAGATATTTCTGTTACAGATAGGGATGAAGTATTGGTGAGCAGGAGAGTATGAGCGGGCAAGTTCATAAGGTCCAACTTTTTAAATAACTCTTTCTTGGTATTCATCTCTTCGAAGACAGCTTCGATGACGACATCCGCCCCTTCGGCTGCTGAAAGATCACCTGTGATCTTCATCCTCTCTAAAATTTCCTTTTTTGTCTTATCGGCCATCTTCCCCTTTTCAACCAAACTGGATAGGTTTCTTTCTGTATTTTGGATGGCTGCCTCCTTGGCTTTTTGATCTATCTCGATCCCCACAGGTGAGAAACCTTGTTGTGCAAAGGTTTGAAGGATGCTCGACCCTACTTTACCGACTCCGATGATTTTTATTTTTGAGTGCTTTGAAATCATCCCCATCTCCCTCCTCGTTACACCAAATCGATAGGACAAATGAAAATATTCAATTTTATTTAAAATCTAAATTGAGCGGTTCTTAATATTATTATTAAAGATAAACCCTTCTGGATTCCCGTTCCCCGATTAAATACTTCGAGGACAAGTTTCACGGGAATGACATTTTCATCCATTGGGTAGTAGTCGTCATTCCTGCGGAAGCCCGCGGTCGGGTCTTATCGACAGGAATCCAGTATCTTTGATGTAATGAATAACTAAAAATCTCTCAATTTAGGTTAAATCTAAAAAAATCGATCGATTGAAAAATATTTATCAATACTCGAAAAAAAAGTCAAGAAAAATATTCTTGACAAAGAAATATAATCATTATATAAATTGATCAATCGATCGATAAATTAAAATAATTAATTATCTGTAATTATTAATTTTATTAATATTTTAAAAATTGATTCTTATTAAATTAATGGGGGTCTGAAGAATCTTTCAATCGATGGATATCTTTAAAAGAAGGGGGAAAAGTTAAGAAAAAAATCTTGACAAAAATTTTTAGCAAGTATATAGAATTTATCAAATGATCGATAAATTTAATCATCAAAATATCTGGGGTTGCTGATATGTTAGAGATGTTTAATGAATGGGTTGAAAGTCGACATGAATATGCCCACCAGTGGAAAAAGAAGAACCCTGAAGGAAGGATCATAGGTTATTTTTGCACCTATGTTCCAGAGGAAATCCTTTATGCAGGAAATATCCTTCCCATCCGTATCTTAGGAAGTCATGAACCTCAAAATGTCACGGAGCCTCATATCTTTGGAATGTACTGTCCATTCTGCAGAGATTGTCTGGCCCAAGGACTCGAAGGAAGATATGACTACATTGATGGACTCATGATCGCCCAGTCATGTCTCCACATCAGGCAGGCCTATGCAAGTTGGATATTACATATCCCTGTGGATTACCAGTATTATCTGCCCATGCCCTGTAGCACACAAACCACAGGGTCCATTCGATTTCTGGTAGGGGAGTACCTCGAATTTAAAAAATCCCTTGAGAAATGGTTGCGAGGAAGTATTAGCAATGAAGACCTGGATAGAGGGATACGGATCATGAATCAAAATCGCAGATTGATGCGTCAAATCTATGAGGAGAGGAAAAGGAATCCTCCTCCCCTCACTGGTCTCGAGGCCATGGAAATGGTGGTGTCAAGCCAGCTTATTGACAAGACAGAGCATAATCGAATTTTAGAAGATGTCCTAAAACTACTTCCGAACCGGAAATTGGATCGTCCGCAGGGAAAAAGATTGATGATCCTCGGAAGTGAAAATGACGACAGGATCTTTGTCAAAATGGTCGAATCAGTTGGTTCGACCATCGTGATCGATGACCACTGTACAGGAAGCCGATATTTTTGGCAAGAAGTTGAACCCAATGGAGATCGTCTTACTTCTATTGCTACCCGATATATTGGGAGACCTCCCTGCCCAAGTAAGGATTGGCCAGAACGGAAGAGGCTGGATTATGTCCTCGAATTGGCAAAAGCATGGGATGTGAGTGGAGCGATCATCATTCAACAGAAGTTTTGTGATCCACATGAAATGGACATCCCTGCGCAAAAGAAGTATCTGAATGAACATGGGATTCCCACACTCATCCTCGAACTCGATGTGACAGTCCCTGTGGGCCAGTTTAGAATCCGGGTTGAGGCCTTTCTGGAGATGATCGGTCAAGAAGATTTATTTTAACATGGAGGATTGGAATGGAAAGGTATAAAACGGAGCCCTTAAAATGCTGGCAAAAGGCAAAAGAGCTGAGAGAAAGTTATTACCGGAATTATGTAGCGGCCCATGAGAAGGGAGGGATTCGCTGGGCGGGTAGTGGGTGGGCCTTTGATTCTGTGCCCATGGGTCTGGGCGATGATGTCTATTCTTTAACGAGTGAGCCCTATGGGGCTGCTGTAGCCAGTGATCCAAAATTTTCTTTAGAATGTTTAGAGGCGGCTGAAAAAGTGGGCTTTGCACGTGACCTCTGTGCCTATATGAGAAATTATTGGGGGTCTGTGATTTTAGATAAATATGCTTTTGGAGGTCCTTTCCCCAAACCCGACTTTTTGTGGACAGCCCATATCTGCTGTAGCCATTCAAAATGGTATCAAGTGGTGAGCGAATTGGAAGGAGGAATTCCCTATAGAAGTATCGATGTCTCTGTGGGACCGGCTCCTCCCTTTGGCGAAATTACGGAAAATAAAATTAACTATGTAGCTGGACAACTTTTGGATGGAATTGAATGGATGCAAAAGGTGACTGGGAGAAGGTTTGACGATGAAAAATTCATCAACGCAACAATGAATCATTTCCGTTCCACTTCAGTCTGGGGGGAGATCAGCCTATTAAATCAAGCGGTCCCTGCCCCAATCGATGAGAAATCGATGTACTCTCTCTATGTATTGACCATGCTCGGAGGAGCAACCAAAGCCGTGGCTGATTTCTATGACGAAGTTAAAGAGGAAATGGAGGATCGGGTTAAAAGGAAGATTGCAGCACTCGATACAGAGAGGTGTCGCGTCATGTCAGATAGTCAGCCGCCCTGGGCTTTTCTCAAAATATTTCGCTATTTGGAAAGCTTCGGTTGTGTCTTTATCGGTTCCATCTATACATTTGGTTTAAAAGGAATTTTGGTTTATGATGATAAGACAGAGACCTTAGGACTAAGGGCCATCCCCAAGAGACCCAAGACCCGGGAAGAAGCCTGTCGCGCTCTGGCAGAATGGCAACTTTATATTCCCCTGTATCAGCATTTTTACAACCCAGATTTCAAAAGCCGTTTGATGATTGTATTGGCAAGACAATGGAAGGTCAATGGCGTGATTCTCCACCTGAATCGCGGGTGTGAGGGAACGGCATTGGGCATCATGGAAAATAGGCTTGCCCTTCAAAAGGCAGGCTTTCCAGTGATGACCTATGAAGGGAACATGGGCGATGAAAGGGAGTTTGATGAACCCAGAGCCATGGCCCGTTTCGATGCCTTTATGGAGCTCTTAGGGCTTAGGGAATTGGATTGATATTTCTGTTTGAAACTCATTAGTAAAAAGGAGATGAGGTGAATATGGCAGATGAGATCTTGTGTCAAGTGAAAGAGGGAATTGCAGTGGTGACCATGAACCGACCGGAATCTGCCAATGCCTTGAGCCGATCATTGATGATCGGATTGCGGGAAACCTTGAATAAGTTGGAAATGGATGATTCAATCAAAGTGATTATCTTAACTGGATCGGGTGAGAAGGCCTTTTGTGCTGGGATCGATATCAAAGAGCGAGAAAAGATGACTCAAGAGGAGGTCCTCCGTTCCCGATCACTCCATGTCATGCCACTCTTCAGGGATATTGAAGAGATGACGAAGCCATTGATTGCAGCGGTCAATGGGCCGGCCTTGGGCGGTGGCGCAGAATTAGCCCTCGCCTGTGACATCAGGATTGCTTCGGAAAACGCCTCTTTTGGATTGATAGAGATTAGATGGGGTATTATTCCTCCCTGTGGTTCCTGTCACCGTTTACCTCGAATAGTCGGTTCGGGTAAGGCGAAAGAGCTCATACTAACAGGCCGCATCATCGATGCAAAAGAAGCTGAACGGATAGGGATATACAATCAGGTGGTCCCCTATGGAAAATTGTTTGATACAACACAAAAACTGGCTGAAGAGATCAACAAAAACTCCCTGGTGGCCGTTCGACAAGCAAAAAGGGCAATGAATGTCGGAGCCAACCTCCACATGGCTATGGCCTTCGATTACGAGGCATCGAAAGAGTGTTATTTTGTGAGGGATACAGAGGGACCTGGATTGAAAGGTAAGGAATAATACTACAGCGACTTTTTTCTGTCATTCCCGTGAAGACGGGAATCCAGGATGTCTATGGGCTTCAGAAACCCAACTGGATACCCGCTTTCGCGGGTATGACGGAGGGGTGGTAGTAATTTTTTATTAATACAGTGCCGTTTTTTCTAAAAGTGTCGCTGTCGTAATAAGGAAAGAGAGAAAACAGTTACAACCTGAACGTAATGGGCCCTAAAAGAAGAGAGACAGAGAGAATTCAAAAAGTTACTGCCGATGAAGCCCTCCATCAAATTCGATCTGGAGACCGTATCCTTATGGGTACGATGTGCGCTGAGCCTCAGACACTCGTGGAGGCCCTGATCAGGCGGGCGAAGTCTCTTGAGAATGTCACAATCTATACCATGTTCCCTTTGGGGAATTGCGATTACGCAACAGAAGAGATGAAAGGACACTTGGTAGTCAAAATTTTCTCTGCCGGGAAACTCCGGATGGGTCTCAAAAAAGGGGACGTGGAGTATATCCCATGCCATTTTAGCCAAATCCCCCGTTTGATCACCGAGGGAATCCTCCCCGTGGATGTAATCCTACTTCAGCTTTCACCCCCTGACGAGGAAGGGTATTGTACCTTTGGTATCTCTGTGGAATATCTTCGAGAAGGAATAGAGGCAGCTCGGTTGGTCATTGCTGAGATCAATGACCAAATGCCCCGGACTTATGGCGATACATTGATTCATCTCTCTAAATTGAGTTATGTCGTGGAGACTTCGAGGCCTTTGATTTCCTATCCTATGGAGACCATAGGCGAATTGGAGAGGCAAATCGCTCAATGGGCCTCGGATCTGATTCCTGATGGAGGCGTTCTCCAATATGGCCCTGGGTCAGTTCAGGCTGCGATTCTATCTTCTCTGAAAGGGAAAAAGGATATAGGCATCCACAGTGGATTGATTACGGACTGGGTGGTTGACCTGGTTAAGGAAGGAGTCATCACAGGGGTGACAAAGACCCTCAATCCAGGTAAGATCGTGGTCACATCCATGATCGGCACAAAAAAGCTTTACCAATTTGTAAATGGCAATCCAATGGTGGAAGTATATCCAGGTTCATATACGCACTCGGTTAAGACCTTAAGCAGGATCAAAAACTTCGTTTCGATCAATTCAGCGCTTGGCGTAGATCTTTATGGGCAGGTCAATTCGGAAACAACAGGGTCTATTCTCGTCAGTGGTGTTGGAGGACAGAATGATTTCGTCAGGGGGGCCCTTGCCTCTGAAGGCGGTAGGGTGATTCTTGCATTGTCATCCACAGCCAAGGGAGATGAGGTTTCACGAATCGTCCCATATCTTGATAAAGGGAGTGTGGTGACGATCCCTCGCTCTGACATCAGTTATGTTGTGACGGAATATGGGGTTGCAGACCTAAGAGGGAAGACACTTTCTGAGAGGGCTCGCTTCATTGCCTCCATCGCCCATCCAAAATACCGAGATAAATTGATGAACGAAGCGAAAAGAATTTAAACCTAATCCTAATCAAGAGGGCACCCTGGAAGGTTTCAGGCTGGTGTCCTCATTATCGGAGTACCAGAGTAAACCACGAACCTTTAATAAGGTGCAGGGTAAAAAGGAGGTGAGAAAAGGGTAAGGAGTTTGAGATTGTCAAAAAAAGTAAACTAAAATCAAATATCAATTAAAAAAGGAGGGCTAAAAAATGACATTAGATTATATCAAGCGAAAACCGAAGGATACAATTTTTGATCATGCATTTGCTGATCCTAAGTTCCTTGGAACGATGGATAAACCGCCGAGCACCGTCTATGAGAAGAAGCCGCTTATCAACCCTAAAACTGGAGAGAAGATTGATGGTCTCTATACGGGCTGGATCACTTTGAACAATGCAGCCCAAGGTAATTCATATACTCTGGAAATGGTTAAAGGTGCGGCTGCTGGATTCAATCTTGCTGCCCATGATAAGAGCGTGGTAGCGATCGTCTTCACTGGTGCTGGCGATCGATTCTTCTGCACCGGAGGCAATGTCGTCGAATATGCTGAATACTACAGCGGAAGGCCATTCGATACAAGCCAGTATATGATGCTCTATTGGCATGCAATGGAGTCATTATGGACGGCACAAAAACCTATCATCCGTCGGGCTAATGGAGTGAGCATGGCTGGCGGTGAGGAGATCAGCATGCCATGTGATTTGACTGTGGCCTCAGATCTTGCCACTTTTGGCCAGATCGGGCCACTTCATGGCTCTGCAGCGATGGGTGGTGCTCTCCAGTGGAAACCTGTTTGCTGGACATATGAAGATGCGGTTTGGAATTCGACTTCCTGTGAGCAGTGGAGTGCCTACAAACTGTTTCGTAAAAATTATATCCATAAGGTTGTGCCCGTGCTTAAAAAAGGTGATCAATGGATTAGAAATCCTGAGGTGATCACCGATAAATGGATCGATGAAACAGGTGAAATTGTTTATGGAGAGTTTAAAACGGGTAAGGAGTTGGAACAGGCCAAAAAGGTGATGGGAGAATGTAAGACGGATATGTCACAACTCGATCAGGCAGTCAATGAAGTGATTTGGACCTATGTCAATCTCTATCCCGGATGCCTGGCGATGTCATTTGCGATCTTAAGGCGCTGGAAGAGGGCTAATTTCGACTTTGATAGAGGTCCGCTGATGTACTGGTGGAGTGCTATGCCATTTGGTGAATATGACATGGGTATGACCTCCTTCCGTTGGAGGAAGGCTGCTGGTTCTGACGTCATCGATATGATTAAGTACCGTCGAATGATCGCTGAGGGTCATCCAGTGGATGAGGAGCTGTTCGAAGAGGTTATGCCCAAGCTCAAAAAATAGTTGTTCATCACGTTGCTGAACGCACAAAACAGAAGGAGCAACTTATCTATGGAAGTAGGAATTGTCGGTTATGGAGTTTATCTTCCCAAATTTAAGATAAAAAGAGAGGAGATCTCAAAGGCTTGGGGGGGGAGGGGAAAAGGGGAGAACAGTGTTGCCAATGTTGATGAAGATGTGATCACCATGGGAGCAGAGAGCGCCCTAAATGCATTAGATCACTCAGGATTGCCCTCTTCGGAGATCGAGGCGCTCTATTTTGGCACAAATTCTTATCCTCGGATCGACCACTCTCTCCTGGGCATTATTGCAGAAGCATTAGACCTGGCAAAAGATATCGATCTGGTCGATTTTACTTCCTCCCCGAGAGCCAATATCTCTGCTTTGAAATCCTGTCAGGATGCCATTGCTTCAAGAAGGATCCGATTTGGTCTGGTGGTGGGAGGAGACTCTGTTCCCACCTTACCTGGAAGTCCCATCGGACTCTTTTCAGGCGCGGGCGCCTCAGGAATTGTTTTGGGGTCTGAAAATGTTTTTGCCGAAATCGAAGGAGTCTATTCCTTTTCTTCTCATATTTTGGATCGATGGGCTAGCCCTAAAACTTTTTCTCTGACTGAGTATGAACCCAGGTTTTCGCTTCGTTATGGTTATTATGATCATCTCCTTAAGGCTTCGGATGGACTTCTTAAAAAACTTGGGGCAAAACTCCACGAATACACACATGTCGTTATACAGCAGCAAGAGGAGTCCACTTTCCGAGCATTGATTAAAGCAATGGGTTTGAATCAGGGGCAATTAGAGGCAGGTTCATTATTTTCTGAGGTAGGGGATATCGGGAATGCCTCTGTTTTCTTTGGGCTGGCCAGAGTCTTGGATCGGGCAAAAGCGGGGGATCGAATTTTACTCCTCTCTTATGGGGCAGGGACAGGCGATGCAGTGAGTTTTAAAGTCAATGAAAGGATTGAGACAGTAAGAAGCCGGACAAAGGGTATCGAGGCCTATCTCAGGGCAAAAGAATACTTGGACTATTATGCCTTTTCAAAACTTCAAAAATCTTTCAAAAAAGAAGAAGAGACTCCCAGACTTGGTCTCAATCCGATGTCTCCGGCCCTTTGGAGGGATGGTCCTTTTATTCGAGGTCTCAAGGGAGCCAAATGTACCCAGTGCGGCTATGTCAATTTTCCACCTTCTATCAGGAGAATCTGTATCCGATGCGGACATACCCAATTTGAAGCAGTAAAGATATCCAGGACAGGAAAGGTCCATGCCTATTGCATCAGCGTCTATCAGCCTGTGGGATTACAAGGTCCTGCGCCAATCATCATTGCCGATATGGATGATGGTACTCGTTTTAGGGCAATGGGAACGGAGATGAAGCTTGGAGAGGTGAAAATTGAAATGCCAGTGGAGCTGGTCTTGAGAAAATTGATTGACCAGAATGGAGTCGGAGTTTATGGAAACCTCTTTAGACCACCGAGGTAATCTTTAATGGCAGGTTCGTTGCCCCTGCCTACCGGCAGGCAGGCTCAAACGATGAAAATTTTCCAAGCCGTTCGGTTACGGTTACGAAGCCCGTTTTAAACAATGAACGATGGACAATGGACAATGAACAATGAACAATGAACAATGAACAATGAACAGAAAAGATAATGTACGGTTCATCGTCATGACGAAACGGTTGCCGTGGGACCAAGACATTATTTTCTGTGTAATTAGAGGAGGTTGAAAGGGAGGAGTTCAATATGGGTTGGAATAAAGTAGCGGTCATCGGTGTTGGGATGATCCCATTTGGAGAACTCTTCGATAAGAGCTGGGAGGAGATGATCGAGGAGGCCTTTCTCAATTGTATTAAGAGTGTTGATAAGGGTTTCAACCCTAAGGAAATTCAAGCCGCCTGGGTAGGCGTTGCCCGTCCACACCTCCATGGCCAGGGTGCACAGGGTGGAGTTTCCCTGGTGGGGAATATTGGTCTTGCGGGGATACCATGTACGAGGGTGGAAAACGGTTGTCCAACCGGCAGCGATGCCTTTCGAAATGCCTGTTTTGGTGTTGCTTCCGGGGTTTATGATGTCGTTCTGGTGGGAGGTTACGAAAAGATGCGTGATGCTCCAACCTCTGAGATGCTTGGAATTGGTTTGGAGGGCCATCCCCTGCTCACCTTATCAGAGACTGCAATGACGATGTTCGCCCCTCAAGCCACACGTCATATGTTTGAATATGGAACGACAAAAGAGCATATGGCCATGGTAGCTGTGAAGAATCGAAAAAATGGCGTCTTAGATCCTTATGCCCAATTCCGACAGGAGATCACCTTAGAAGATGTGATGCGCTCCCCTGTGGTGTGTGAACCTCTCAATCTCCTGGATTGCTGTCCTCAAACAGATGGAGCTGCATGTGCACTGCTCTGCAAAGCTGAAATCGTGGATAAGTATTCAAAAAAGCCGGTATACGTGGCTGGAGTTGGGTGTGGAACCGATTACTACTATGCTCACGAAAAGACAACCTTTACCAGTTTTCCAGCGACGGTTCGCTCCGCCAAAGAAGCCTATAGGTTGGCAGGCATCGGACCGCAAGATATCGGTATCGCAGAAGTCCATGATTGCTTCACCATTACTGAATTGATCGATTATGAAGATCTTGGATTCTGTGAAAAGGGCCAGGCAAAAGAACTTATCGAGAAAGGGGTGACCGAAAGGACAGGAAGGCTTCCAGTGAATGTAAGCGGAGGATTGCTTTGTAAAGGGCACCCTTTGGGAGCTACAGGGATCGCTCAGATTGCAGAACTTTATTGGCATCTCAGGGAGGAGGCAGGAGAGAGGCAGGTTGAGATCAGAAAAGGCTATGGTCTTCAGCATAATGTTGGAGGCCGTTCGATATCAAATTCGGTGGTAACCATCTTGACTCGAAACAAAGATTAAATTATTCAGAACAGGAGCTTGGGTGTCTTTGAATAATACCCAAGTTGAGCGATTCTCCCTTCCTGTCATTCTGAGGAGTCGACAGATGGTCCTGAGCGAAGCGAAGGAACTGATGAGATCCTTCACTTCGTTCAGGATGACACTGTGTGTCAGATTCTTCGCTGTCGCTCAGAATGACAAGAATGATACCATTTGATGCCTTCATGGGTAATAAAATCGCTCAATTTAGGTAATAAAAAGAATCGTTAGGAGGAAATGTGGAATGGAAGAGATCAAGATCATCGATGTGATGAATTATCCTTTTACCCCGGAACTTCAAGAGAAGTACTGGGTAAGCTACGAATTGCAGATCATGTTGAAGCAGATGTTCAAGGGTCGTACACCCATGGCCCGCTGTAGCCCAGAAGAATATGTCGCTCAGATGGATGCTGAAGGATATGAAAAGGTCTTCATCTCCATGCCAAAGATTTGGTCCTGGAGAGACAACAAGATGGCGATTGACTATAACGTGGAGGAAATCTACGATTCGATAAAGAAGTATCCTGACCGGCTGATTGGGCTTGTGAGTTACAATCCTCTGAGAATTATGGAGAGTTTGAACGATATCGAACGAGCCGTAAAGCAGTATGGCTTTAAGGGAGTCTATGCCCATACCCATGGTTATAACATTCCTCCGAATCATCGAACCATGTACCCCTGTTATGCTAAATGTATGGAATTGGGGGTGCCCTTTGCGCTTCAGACAGGTCATTCTCTGGAACTTTTACCCAGTGACCCCGGGCGTCCTCTATACCTGGACGAAGTCGCTCTCGATTTTCCTCAACTGGCCATCGTTGCTTCTCATACCGGATGGCCATGGTGTGAGGAGGCGATTGCCATTGCCTGGAAGCATCCCAATATATATCTCGATATCAGTGCGCACCTGCCCAGATACCTGGACAAATCGATCATCGCCTTTATGACGACTCGGGGACAGGATAAGATCCTCTTTGGCACCAATGGCTTGGGTTTGAAGTTATGCAAGGATCAATTCATGGAGATTCCGATGAAGGATGAAGTGCGGAAGAAGATTCTTCGTGATAATGCAATCCGGGTTTATAAACTGTAATGTCCCATCGTGGGATGATTCATCAGATGACCATATACCAATTTTCCTCCCCCTTGATGGGGGAGGGTGAGGATGGGGGTGAACAAGATGAATCTTCCCCTATCTTCACCCTCGCCTGCAAAGGGGGGAAGAAATTTATGTAATGAAAATTCGAGAATATAATAAAATAGAGGAAGAACCCATGTCTGAGATGGAAAAAATTATTCAAGAGCTTAGGGAAAAAAGGGAGCGTCTAAAAAAGGGTGGTGGGGAAGAAACGATCAAAAAATTGATCCACAGCAAGGGGATGTTGACCGCGAGGGAAAGGATTGAACATTTACTCGATCCAGGAAGCTTTATTGAAATGGATATCTTTGTCACCCATCACGCCACCCATTTTGGAATGGACAAGAGGGAAATCCCCGCAGAAGGTGTTGTGACTGGCCATGGAACCATCGAAGGCCGTAGAGTTTTTGTGTATTCTCAAGATTTTACGACATTGGGTGGTAGCTTTGGGGAGATGCATGGTCGAAAAATTTGTAAAGTCATGGACAAGGCTGCCCAAGTTGGAGCCCCTGTTATTGCTATATGCCATTCAGGAGGGATCCGGCTTCATGAAATTTTAGGCCCCATGGAGCTTTTTGGAAACCTCTTTTTTCGAAATTCTACTTATTCAGGGGTGGTTCCACAGATTTCCCTGATCATGGGAAGTGTGGCAGGAGGGCAAGCTTACTCTCCGGGGCTGACGGATTTCATCATTATGACAAAGCAAAGTTATATCTATATTGCTGGGCCTGCCTTTGTAAGAACCCAGATTGGCGAGAGGGCCACAGAGGAAGAGTTGGGCGGAGCAAAGATGCATTCGACGTCGAACAATTTAGTTGATTTGGTGACAGAGGACGATCGGGATTGTCTCAAAAAGACCCGAGAGCTTATAGGTTTCTTGCCCGGCAGCAATAGGGAAAATCCTCCCAGAATAATTACTGACGATGATCCGAACCGGAGAGAAGATGCCTTAGCGGCTCTTGTTCCTGTCGATTCGAAAAAGCCTTTTGATATGAAGAAGGTCATTCAGTTGATCGTCGATAATGGCTATTTTCTGGAGCTAAAGAGAGACTTTGCAAAAAGCATGATCATTGGGTTCGCAAGATTCGATGGCTATCCAGTGGGCATTGTAGCCAGCCAGCCATTTGTAAAGGCTGGTGTCATTGACGTTGATGCGGCAGAAAAAGCAGCTCGATTTGTGAGATTTTGTGATGCCTTTAACATTCCCATCGTCACACTGCAGGATACGCCAGCCTATATGATTGGGAAGGATGAGGAACGAAAGGGGATGATTTACAGAGGAGCGAAGTTATTATTTGCTTATAGTGAAGCCACTGTCCCGAAAATTACCGTTATTATCAGAAAGGCATATGCAGGGGCATATATCGCTATGGGAAGTAGATACTTAGGTGCTGATCAGGTCTTTTCATGGCCCATCGCAGAGATTGCAAACGTGGCTCCAGAAACTGCTGGCAGTATTATTTTTAAGAAGGAGATCGAGCAGGCAGAAAATCCTGAGGAGGTCAAGAAGGCACGTTTAAAAGAGTACTATGACAAATTCATCAATCCTTATAATGCAGCCTCTGGCCAGCACATCGATGACATCATAGAGCCGAGGGATACGAGACCTACCATTATCAATAGCCTGAGGCTTTTGCAGGGTAAGAAAGAAGAAAGGCCTTGGAAAAAGCATGGAAATATCCCACTCTAACATAAGGTTGGTTGATTAAACTTAAAGCATTAAATCATTTTACATGAAGAATATTTTGTCATTCCCGCCCCGTATCCCGATGCGGGTCTCCGCAGAGGGTCGCTCCGACAAGTACGGGGTAAACTCCGGCGGGAATCCAGAATTCGTCCCCCGTATCAAGTACGGGGCAGGCTCTGCGAAAGCGGGGAACCATTAAGAACTGGATTCCTGTTTTCACAGAAAACCCTGGATTCCCCGCATCAAGTGCGGGGCAAGCTCTGCTTCCGCAGGAATGACACTGATTATGACAAATTAAATATTGCTTTTAGTTTGGATTAAGGCGAATTAGAGGAGGTCAGCGAGATGGTTTCAGCAGGGATTGACTGCGGTGCCAAAACGGTCAAGGTGGTTATTTTGAAAGATGGTCGGGTCGTTGGCAAAAGCCTCGTCTTAGCAGGTATTGATACGAAGGCCTCTGTGAATCAAGCCTTCGATGAGGCCTTGGGGAAAGCAGGGCTCACTGAAAATGATGTTGGCAATATTGTTGCGATCGGAGCCGGTAAAAATGAGGCCACCTTTGCAAAGAGCGCAATCACAGAAGTGGCTGCGGCGTCAAGAGGGGCCATCTATTTAAATCCTGATGTTCGAACGGTGATCGATGTAGGGGCTGAAGAGGGTCGAGCTATTAAAGTAGATGAATCTGGCAGGGTGGTAGATTTTGCCATTAACGAAAAATGTGCAGCTGGAGCAGGGGCTTTTACAGAGGCCATGGCCCGAGCCTTAGAGGTGAAGATCGAAGAGATGGGTCCTTTGTCCTTGCAATCGACACAAGTTGTACCCATGAATGCTCAATGTGCTGTTTTTGCTGAGTCGGAATTAGTGACCCTGGTGCATTCTAAGATTCCCAAACCAGATATGGCCAGGGCCATTCATGATGCCATTGCGGATCGCATCGTCTCCATGGTGCGTCGGGTTGGCATTGAAAAGGAGATCATGCTCATTGGTGGAGTGGCTCATAATGTAGGATTTGTCTCCTCACTCAATCGGGGACTGAAAGCCGAGGTGATCGTCCCAGAGGATCCTGAGTATGTGGGTGCTTTGGGAGCTGCCTTGGCCGGAACGGGGAAACCCCGTTAGAAAGGGCAGGGCTTTCTAACAGGGAAAATAGAGAATCTTTTGATATACGGAGGAGGAGATTATGTCGAAAGAATTTTGGAGATGGATAGAGTCTCGTTGGACTTCACCAGAAAAGGACTGGCGGGATGGTAAGACCATAACGGCAGGGGTGGATGTTGGCTCAGTGAGTTCGCAGGCAGTGATTATGGTGGATGGAGAGCTTTATGCCTATAGCAACATGAGGACAGGATCAGATAGTCCCAACAGTGCGATCAATGCGATAAATTGGGCAATGGAGGAAACAGGATTGACCCTTGATAAAATTCATTATACCGTGGGGACAGGATATGGTCGGGTCAACGTTCCTTTTGCTCAGAAGGCCATTACAGAGATTGCCTGTCATGCTCGAGGAGCCAACTTCATGTACGGACCTACTGTCCGAACCGTATTGGACATGGGCGGACAGGACTGCAAGGCCATTCGTTGCGATGATAAGGGAAAGGTCGTCAACTTTCTGATGAATGATAAATGTGCGGCGGGAACAGGTCGTGGAATGGAAGTCTTTGCCGATCTCTTAGGGGTTTCCATTAATGATATCGGTGAGCTTTCTCTTAAGGTGGCTGAAGAGCCACCACCGGTTTCCAGCACTTGTGTGGTGTTTGCCAAATCTGAGGCTTCTGGGTTGCTGCGCCAAGGTTGGCCAAAAGATAAGGTATTGGCGGCCTATAGTTCTGCCATGGCCCACCGCATATATACGCTTCTGGAACGAATTGGAGTGGAAAAGGATTTTGCCATTACCGGTGGAATTGCAAAGAATATTGGGGTGGTTTCTCGTCTGGAGAAGGAATTGGGGATAAAGGCACTCACTCCTAAATATGACACTCAGATTGCTGGGGGAGTAGGGGCAGCCCTCTTTGCCAAAGCCATCATAGAAAGAGAGAAAAAGAAATGACTTTTATTTTTAGAAAAGGAGGAGGAAAATGGATTTAAGAATTCCTGAAGAATTAGTGACAATGCAGGAGATGGCAAGGGATTTCGTCAAAAAAGAAGTTCTACCCAGAGTGAATGAGGATGAGAAGAACCACCATTTTCCAAGGGAGACGGTGAGGAAGATGGGGGAGCTTGGATTCTTCGGTTGTCCAATCCCTGAAGAGTATGGGGGTTCCAACACCGGATACCTCGCACACACGTTGCTATGCGAAGAGATCTCTCGTGTAAGCGGAGCCCTTCGTGCAGGGTTTAACATGCAAACCATGGGCACCTCGCTTGAGATTCTCACTTTCGGAAATGAAGAGCAGAAAAAAAAGTATATCCCAAAACTCGTTTCAGCAGAATGGCTGGGTTGTATCGGCATCACCGAACCCGACGCTGGTTCTGATGTGGCGGCTATGAAGGCCACTGCCGTAAGGAAAGGCGATGAGTATATCTTGAACGGTTCAAAAACATGGATCACTTTTGCTCAAGTGGCCGACGTTGGGATCATTTATGCTTATACGGATAAGAGTTTAAAACATAGGGGAATCTCGGCTTTCATCGTAGACATGCACACTCCTGGAATTACCACTGTCCCCATTGAAGAGAAGATGGGCTGGTATTCCTGTCCAACAGGAGAGATCATTTTTCAAGATGTAAAGGTTCCTGCTAAAAACCTCATGGGAGAAGAGGGAAAAGGTTTCATCTATGTGATGAAAGGACTTACCAATACCCGTTTGACCGCAGCCGCCGGTGCTGTGGGAGGAGCGCAGGGTCTGCTCGATGAGGCGGTCAAATATGCAAAAGAGCGTGTCCAGTTTGGTCAACCCATTGGACAGTTTCAGATGGTTCAAGAGATGATTGCCCGGATGGTCGTGGAGATAGAGGCGGCAAGGCTTTTGACTTATAAGGTTGCGGTGTTGAAAGACCAGAATGTTACGTGTAATTTAGAGATTTCGATCGCTAAGTATTTTTCCTGTGATGTGGGTTCACGAGTAGCGGATCTGGCGCTTCAAATCTTAGGGGCCTATGGTTACTCCCGAGAGTACCCTGTGGAGCGTTATCTTCGTGATGTGAAATTATATCAAATCTTGGAAGGGTCGGCTAACATTCATAAGATGATCATTGCGAATGACGCCTTGGACTTTAAAAAGGCCAATCGTTGATTGTCCCTAAGGGAGGACAGGGATAAATTATAAGATCTACGCCTCTTTCAGGACTTCGCCCGGAGGAGGCGTAGACTCTTCTTGTTGAGGTCTCTAAGCCGCAGTCTGACTAAAGTTACCAACCGAGCAATCTACTAACAATAAGGCGTGTCTTCATCCAAGCTCGTTGCCAAAGATCCCCATGGCAACAACATTTCGGCCAACTGTGGCTGCCAGATTATGGGTTAAGCCTAACCTTGGGTTTTTCAACTGGCGTTTATCTGCCTTACCCTGAAGTTGCTTGTATACCTCGTATATCATCCTCAAGCCACTCGCCCCTAATGGATGGCCAAAACACTTCAAGCCGCCGTCTGTATTTACGGGTAGTTCTCCATCGAGCGCAAAAGTCCCGCCTTCAATATATTCCTTGGCTTTACCCCTTGGACAGAAGCCCAAATCCTCATAAATCAGAAGCTCGGTAATAGTAAAACAGTCATGAACTTCAGCAATGTCCAATTCCTTAAGTGGATTCTTTATTCCCGCTTCAGCATAGAGAGCTCTTGAAGCCCGCACGTTCTCCTCAAAGTGCACAAGATCATAGTCTGATCTCATGGTGCCCTGATAGGAACCTGCCGAAGCTGCAAAGGATTTGATGTAAAGAGGGTCCTTCCTGAACTTCTTAGCCATATCGGCCCGGGTGATGATGGCAGCCGCTGCCCCATCCGTTACACCACAACAATCAAGTATTCCAAGGGGCCAAGAAACCATCGGTGCATTGATGGCCTGCTCCAGTGTTATCTCTCTCTGGAATTGGGCTTTTGGATTTAGGCTACCATTGTGGTGGTTTTTCACCGCGATCATGGCTAAAAGTCTCTTCCCCTCTTCAGGACTCAAGCCGTAGTCGTGAAAGTAACGAACAGCCTGTGAGCTAAATGCAACCGGAGGCGGAATCATTCTAAGTGGGTCAACACCGGTATCACCAATTTCATTTTCAGCTATGGGGGGTGGTGGCAATCCGAACCCGGCATCCTTCAATTTTTCCACGCCAACGGCTAAGGCTATATCACAGACACCGGCTGCCACTGCATAAGTTGCCGCCCTGATTGCTTCTGTTCCTGTAGCACATAGATTCTCGACACGGGTAACAGGGATGTATTGAAGTTTTAGCGGGAGGGATAAGGTAATCGCTGTCACCCCAGAAAAAACAGTGCCCAGCCAAGCTGCCTGAACATCTTTGGGTTCTATGCCAGCGTCTTCAAATGCCTCATAAGCGGCATCAACGATCAAGTCATATGTATTCTTATCCCACAGCTCTCCGAACCTCGTGCATCCCATGCCAATTATGGCAACTTTGTCTTTAATACTTTCCATATTATTCCTCCTTAATCTGACGGTTTACCCTGTAAGAAAGCCCCGCCGTTTATGGCGGGGATGATATAATAAACCGCATCAGCTCCTTATTGAGGGCGGGGTTAAAGCCCCGTCCTTTCTAACAGGGTTTACATTTCCAGAAATAATTACTTATGCCTCTACCTATATCCCGTCCCTTGTACAATCTGCGGAATGTGAACTCCATGGGCAGGCCTATTTTGACCTCAGCCGGATCACGGTCAGTCATCGTCAAGAACAACCTACCACCTCCGTCAACATTAATATAAGAATAGATTTCCGGTATGTCAGGGTAGCGACTCAAAAGGTAGTTTGATCCGAAACTAAACAGCTTTCCTCGTTTGTCCGAGAGCCGGTAGTCCTCAAACTTGTCTTTGGCCTGGCAGTTGATGCAGACCCTCTGCGGTGGATATTGAACCGTACCGCACTGCTTGCACTTGACCCCATAGAGAGCCAAGTTCTTTTTACGCTCCCTCCACATCACTATTGGCGATGGTGAAATGGGTTGAGGGAGACTCGGGATCTCCATCTCCATGAGGTTACGGAACTTTACATAGCTCTGGTAATTGGGGAGCATTCTCTTTCTTTTCAGGTGACCCTTAACCCCCTTTCTCTCGCCGAGTTGAGTTATTTGCTCCGTTACCTGGAAGATAAAGGCATCAGCACCATCTCCATAGCTCACAAAGAGGATCTTGTCTCCAGATTTCGCCGTCTCCAGAGCGGCGACTAACATCATAAACACTGAGGCACTACCAGTATTGCCTACATTTATATGGAGTGGGTCTTGAACCTGACTCCTGGGATCAAACCCCAGGTCTCTGGCTAAGCCGCTGTGAGTCCTCGGGTCTGGAGCATAGAAGACTACTTTATGGATATCCTTTGGGGCCATTTTATATTTTCTTAGTATTCCTGAAACTGCTTCTCGCATTGTTGCCATATAGCCCTCAATAATAAAACGTGGCTCCCACGAGCGAACAAAGATGTCGTCATTCCCCCGCCAGTTATCGGTGAACTCGTTCATGAAGGAGTAGCTCCCCTCCAAACTGGCAATAATCTCTGAATTACTTAGAGCGATAGCCGCAGCACCGTCTCCAAACAATTGCTCACTCTCTCCGCCCGGAGCACCCAGCCGACAATCAGCCGTAGTCACGATTACATTATTAGCCCCCCCGGCTTTAATAGCATCCATTGCTGAGGCCAAAGCGTTAGTTCCTGACCTTAGGGAATTGCAAAAATCAGCAGTTCTAATCTCTCTCGGCAGGTCAGTTGCAGTAGCTATTACACTGGCACCTTGCTTTTCACCGTATGGAGATGTTGTTGTAGCGAAGAATAAACCATCAACTGTCTCTCTCTCCATCCCATGAAGGCAATCAAGGGTAGCAGCCACTGCCATGGTAATGCTATCCTCATCATAATTAGCTACCGCTTTCTCCCCACCTAAGGAACGGCTGCCCCATCCTTTTGCAATCTCATCGCGGCTTAACCTATAGAATGGAACATAAGCCCCATAAGACCTGATACCAATCATATCTATCTCCTCCTTCCCGTTCTCTCTAAAGTTTTTTCCAGAACTCTCTTCATTTTCGCCTGAAAACCATTTTAACATGAAATTACTTCCCCCCAAATTGAGCGATTTTATATAAAAAACCATTCAATACATTGAAAACAAACGGTTACCTGCATCAAAAATATCATCTAATAGTAATAGGTGAAATAATGGTATGTCATTCCTGTGAAAACAGGAATCCAGGGTTTCCTGTGAAAACAGGAATCCAGTTTCTTAATGGTTCCCTGCTTTCGCAGGGACAAGTCTGGATTCCCGCCTTCGCGGGAATGACAAACCGGGCTTACTTTAAGCACAGAATCGCTCAATTTAGGTTCCCTTTTGATTTTGGGAAAATCTTAGGGCTTTCCCAATCTTTGATTGGCTTCATCCATTCAGCTCTTTCCACAAATTCGTCATGAGCAAGGGGTACTGGAGGATGACAAAGCCAATGAGGATCAAACTCGTCCTTTATTGCCAGGAGCCATTTATGGTAGTTTGGCCCATAGGCAGGCCCTGTTAAATAGAGAGGCTGCATCGGACCCAAGAGGGCAGTATAAAAACGATTTCTAATATTCATCTTCGACGTTTCTACATAGAAGTGGTCAACACCTGTCGTATCCTCATCCTGATCCCAGTAGACGAGGAACTCAGAGTATCCCTGGTGGCCAAGCTCGAAACTCTGGAACCAGCCTGGATCCCTATAGTCTGGCATGAGCGGTGGCGTATATTTATTCTTTAATTCAGCATAATACTCTCCATGGGGTATTGCATGCTCAAGTGTCTCAATGACAAAATCCACAGATATGTATGAGCCACACATTAACCACATCCCTGCGGAGTCTGCATTCTTAATCCAGGATTCATCCGTTGGCTTTGTCGGTCTTGCTTTGGCACCGACCTCCTTCATGATATCATTCAATACGTTTTCATCATACTGCATCTGCTCCTCAGAGGTATAGCCGATGAGCAGTATGCGGAGGATATGGAAGTTCTTAATCGTATCTTCGTTCTCTTTTCCCCAGAGATTCCAGAACTCCTCCTTACATTCTGCCTTGGCAATTGCCCGCCAGAAGAGAGGGACCTTTGTCACCGCACCTCCGATTTCGGCCTTGCAGATCTCAAACATGGCCTTGATTTGTGCTTCCTTACTGGGCATCTGATAGTTAATCCATTTAATCCTCTTCTCAGGAAGCTGGAGACCTGTATCAGGCGAGATACCTGTCGGTATGAGTCGTTCCGGCTGGAAAGGAATGAGCTTTAAAGCCATCTTCGTTACGATTCCAAGACACCCTCTTAATCCCGTATAACCCCTTAACAAGCCTCTTAAGTCCGGGCCAATCCCATCTCCCCAGAATGGATCGTCTCCGTAAGCGAGGGACCCCATTTTGACCAATTCACCATCAGGAAGTACAATCTCGGTACCCAGTATGCGTCGGTGAGGAAGACCAATTCGGTGGCTCAGTGGTGACCAACCATCACCTATCAGATTGGCAACCACTGATACCTGACACCCTCCACCCCCAACGACGACATAAGCACCTCTTTTCATCGCCTCTTCCTGAAGCTGTGAATAGATAATTCCTGGTCCAACAACAGCATAGAAATGCTTTTCATCAATTTCAAAATGGGTCATTCTCTTCAAATGTATGATTAGAGCATTGGGTACATGAGGATGTGAACGAGGACCGAGGAATCCTGTACCATATGGAACATAAGGGACTTTATAGCGAATACAGACCTTCACGATCTTTTGGACCTGTTCTGTCGTTTGGGGAAGGATAACTGCACCAGGAATCTGAGCCATCACCCTCTCATATCCCAATCCACACTCATACCCTCCTGGTCCAGCCCTATAACCTTCACAGATTATAGGGTCATCTGAAATATATTCAGAACCTACAATAGACTCTAATGTATCGTATGCTTCTTTAACGATAGCCATCGCTCTCCTCCTTTGAATATTACAATTTTTAACCCCACCCTACCTCCCCTTAAATTAAGGGGAGGTTAGGAGGGGTTATTAAACAGACGCCAGTATCAGTTCTGAGATATCCATTACCTTCACATTGTTTCCATTCTCCCTGGCAGCCTGGGTGAAATTGTTCTTGCACCAGGGGCAAGCAGAGACGAGGGCTTCAGCGCCCACTTCCTTCACCTCTTCAAGCCGATGCTTGGCAG
>Ga0194112_10000680_pt1 | contig 49618 bp, 48 predicted proteins | sample TA2MahC400mmetaG_FD_146191 | JGI IMG/M metagenome (GOLD analysis project Ga0194112, IMG submission 146191) | Freshwater microbial communities from Lake Tanganyika, Tanzania - TA2015016 Mahale Deep Cast 400m | ecosystem: Environmental > Aquatic > Freshwater > Lake | place: Tanzania: Lake... | reverse complement strand
TGATTTGACTCTTCCATTTCTCAATCATCTGGGGAAGAAAGGCGGGGAGATCGCTTGCCTCACGGGGGCCCACAATCACATCCCAGCCCTGTAATTCCTCTTCAAGTTCTCCCTTGATCCTTGCGGCAAATCCAGGGATAATCACTCTCTTGTTTTTAACTTTATCTGCTATCCCTATTTTTTTGATAAAGGGTCCGGCCGTATCGCCGCTAAATTTTCCCGTTGACCAGGCCGCAAGCACACAGAGCCCTTCGGTGTCTTTCACGCAGAGATAGGCAGGAACTTTACTGTTTTCGATTTCACTGGCTACCGCAAAATAGGTCAATGCAAAGTTGGTTGTTAAAAGAACCGGCGATTCCGGAGAGACCGCCCCGATTTCATAAATTTTCTGTTCCACGGCAAGGGGGACCCTTGGATCGGTGAAGATGTTCTGTCTGAGAACAAGAAGGGGATAGAGCCTCTCCTTTTCGAAATCGGACAGCACAATGATCCCGGCATATTTGATTGTCCCGGCCGATGCCAGCAGGGTTTCTTCCATTGCGTTTTCTGCGAGCAGACACGGAAATGAAAGAATGGGGTAACCCAGGGGCCGGTAAGTTTTCTTAAGGGCGGCCCTGCGGATGATTGTGTAATCCCTGATCATCTCCTTTAACGATTTAGGAGTGGGGTCGAGAACGATGTCCAGAATTCCCTCTTCTTTAAGCCGCTGGGTAATAGGGATGATCTCTTCAATACTGCTGGTCTTGACCCCGATGGCCGCGGGTTTTGCTTTTAACTTTGGAAGGGCGGCTTCGAGATTCTCCTTGGTGATGGGGTAGAGAAGTGGGTTTTTGTCTGCAATCAGATCCCTCGCTTTAAACAGAAGTTCCACATCCTCGCAGATTAAAACGATTGGATACCCTTCCGAGGCTACTTTCTTCACCAGGTTTAAATACTTGTCAGCGTTTCCTCCATACTGTAATGCAAAAAGATTGGCCCGCAATTTCTGGCCGACCCGGTCAAACTGAAATGTCTTGAGTTTGTTGATTTTGGCGGATATGATCCCTTCATCTTCTTTGTCACTGATGAGGATGGCGACTCCAGAAGGCCTGTAGAATGTCTTCTCGTGACGGTAGATCACCTCTTCCTCGCCCATGCTGAAAGCATTTTCCCCTGTTCCAATGGTCACCAACCTGATCGGAGGAGCCAATCCCTCTTCAAGTTCTGTCTTTATTTCAGGGGGGAGATACGGGCATTTCTGAACGGACACAGCACCCGATGCCAGTTTCATGGCAAAGGCGAAGCAGGTCGGAAAACCGCACTCCTTACAATTCTTTTTACCGCCATCCGGTAATTTTTTCTGTATATCTGATGCCTTAAGTGCCATGAGATCCTCCTTTTACTATTAGCCTGTTACCCAGGGGTGTCCTACCCGATTCAGGTATTCGGTCAGTTCATCCACGCTTTTCACATCTTCTTCCGTTGCAATCTTATCATATAAGCCTGCCTCATCGAGCACATCTTTGATCTGCTCTTTGATGGATTTAGGCAACCAGACAACCCTTTTGAGTCCACCATCGGTCTTGAGGAATTTTTTCGATCTCATATAGGAGATGGCCATACCCAGCATTCCCTCATTCTGCCTTCCGCCGGAAGCCTCACCGGCAATGCCTGAGAACTTCTGGCCGTTGACCGCTTCACCCATATAGTCTCGATGGACGACGCCAAAAGCATCCACCTCTGGAATGTAGAAACAGATGGCTTGGAAACATCCGCAGGAGGTATGGGGGCTTTCCAGTGCGCTGTGGAGACAGAAGACGCTGTTCGCGCCGAGCGATTTTTCCGCTATGATTGCATTGACACCGGAATAGATAAATTTCTCCGGGTCGAGGAGGTCACCTTTTTTCACGGCAAACTGCGGTCCCTCCGGGTCCATCTTATAGGCGGCCCTTCCGTCAAACCAGTTGATCGCTCCGCACAGCGAGACCCTCTCCGGGGTAACGACACAGACATGGGTTGGGGCGAAGGACTGGCAGAGTGAGCATCCGTAGAATTCGTCCACTTCTTCCTCGGTGATCCCCATGAGCCGGTCATCGCGTTCCTTGTAAATCTTTCGGGCTTCGAGCACCTCTTTTTCCACCTTAGCAGGATCGGTAATAAAGGTGATCTGGATCTTTTCGATGATGGAGAGTTCATTCTTGTAGAGCATAACGAGAATTCTTCCAATCTCGTCGAATGAGTTGAGACCCTTCTTGAAGCTGTCCTTGTGGAGCCTCATCCAGATCTCATCCCGCTGAGCCATGTGCCAGAAACCCTCAATGTAGTTGATATACATGTGAACCCGGCGCTCAAAAACAGGCTCCATATCTTTTTCTAGCTGCTCGCCTGCCGCCAGGATCTTAATGAAGATAGGGATGGAGGCTCCCTCTTCAAAATCTTTGATGTCCTTTCCAATGATCTCGACTTTCTCGTCTTCTACCTCGGCAGCCGGCCTGACAGACACCAGTTCCGCTTTGAACTTATGCTTCGGTCCTCCGAATTCGATTTGAAAATCTTCCTTCCGTACTGTTTCGCCTTCATACTGGGGTCCTACGTCAACTGAAAACATTGTCCTCCTCCTTTCTTATTTCAAACTTTTGACCAAATTTTCAAGGTATTCTTTCCATTTGTCAGCTTTCATATTGGCAAGGGAGAAACTGGCATGGGGATAGACATAGGGGCAGAGCGTGATCGTTTTCAAATGGGGGGCATAGTGTTTCAATGTGGAAAGCCCCTGGTTCCCAAAATCGGTCCTCATCCCGAGAAACATGACGATGTCGTGGTTTCCTAGTTTCTTGACTCCCTTCCAGTTGGGGTCTTTTAGATGGTTGATGATCTCGACGGCATCATACGCCGAATCTGGAGTTACACCGCATTCAAGGAGTTTCTTCTTGGTGTGGGCCGTGGCACAGGTTGCAGCGCCAAGCGCCTTTGCTAACTCAATACCGTATTCGATCGCCTTTTTCCCGCCCAGATCAATATCGATGCATCTCGGGCCAAAGACAAGCAGAGGTCTCTCTGCCTTCTTAATGATCTTTCCCAATGCCTGAGCGTCTTCAATAACCCGGCATCCCTTCAGTCCTGTTAAGACATTGACATAATGTAATGGTAAGCTCATAGAATTCCCTCCATTCTTGATTGTGAGTCGTGAAGGGTGAAACGTGAAGGCTGTTACGAGTCACGAGTCACGAGTCACGGTTTTTTAATCGCTTCATCCACGGCCAGCTTGACCTGCAAGCCGGCGTGGTGCATCAAGGTATCTCCCAACTCCGGATCCATGACCATAGTGGCCATACAGGGATGGTTATGATGCAGGATCCCGGAATTCTCCACAGCATCTTTCTGGTGCGTCCCAATGAGATGCTGGGCAACATATCGTGTATTTCCACAGGGGGCGTCCCGGATGACCCTGACCTCTTTGACCTTTTCGTTTTCAAGGTCAATTTCAACTGCTGGTCTTCCGAAATATTTCAAAAACTCGAGGATCAGATCATTTTGGGTCATCTTCTCCGATAGGGTGCAAAAGGTCATCGGGTGAAGAAATTCGACCCCCGCTTGTTCCAGTTTCTTTTTGAGCTGTCTGGCCAGTCCTGTGGAAAGGTGAACCTTGTTATCAACAGGGGCAATCACCGCACGAGCCCCGATCTGCTTGATGAACAGCGGAATCATCTCAGCCACGGCTGGATGCTCCTGAACCGAGATGAAGAGATCACAGGAGGGAAGGCCCTGGGGAAGAAAGTCGGCAAGCTCCTCCACAAAAGTGGGGATCTTCTTTGTATAGTGAAATCCCTTTACCTCCCATGCCGCAGGGGCATGCTGACCGATATTCTCCCAGAACCTCTTTCCGTAATCCCCTTGATAAAGGATGAGCACTTTCATTTCACTACCGCATCAATCGGGATATTGCTTTCGTAAGTGCCGATCAGGGTGGGCAGGGTTAATAGCGGTTTAGGCTTCCACCCAACGTTCTTCAGGTATTCGGCTACTTCCTTCTTATAGACAATGGGAATGTCCTTATCGTTTCTGACAAAATTCTGGAGGTCATCCGGAAGCGTTCCCATGTGCTGTTTGTAGAGTGAAATATAGTGATTCAATTTAAGCTGTCTTCCCTGAGCTGTATCGTTCTTCCGGATACAGAGTTTGGCCATGGTGATGATAGCCCTTTCTTTGCTTTCGACGACGATAGAGAGATGTTCAGGAGAAGGTTCTTCTGTATTGATCAGTTCTTTCTTTCTCCCATCCATCACCGTCCAGTCGTCCTCTTCCTTTCTGGACAGGTAAAGCCTCCGATATTTAGCAGAATGGGGGCCTAGGACTACGGGGATTCCCATCCGATTGCATCCTGTGCCAATACAGAACGCCTTCTGTGAGTAAGCACCCCATGCCAGACCAACTGCTCCAACCCGGTTTAGAATGTAATCAGCAATAACCTCATAATTTGCGCGAAGGGGAAGTTTGGCAAAGATGTTAGCCACCTTCATGGCGGCTCCAGTGATATGGGCATTGGCCACACAGCTTCCTACATTTAAAACTCCGCCTGCATCGAAGTCGGGTTTAAATCTTTCGTAGATGGTTTTTCCTTCAGCATCCTTCTTCATGCCAGCAGCCATAGCAGCGCAACCGGAAAGCACGACAATATATTTCCGTTTTGCAAACTCCTCGGCGATTTCAACGACTTCTTCAGCCTCTTCGGGGTAGTTTGAACAACCGACGATGGCGATGATTCCCGGGATGGTTCCCAGAACAATGGGCGCCCCCACCTTTCTGATCTCCACGTCCTGGATGGGTCCTCTTCCCACGCGGATATTGAAGGTGTCCCAGGCTGTAGCCGCCTGCATGATTGTGATGATGGGAATGCTTTTGGGGCACTCCTGCTCGCATTTACCACAGCCGACGCATTTGGCGAAGAGATCGGCCATCTTTTCGAATTTGCCATCTCTGACATCTGCTGTGGCATCGGAGATGTTGAGAAGGTTGGGACAGACCCGATCACAGAGTCCGCATTGCTTGCATTCCTTGGCCAGTTCCGTTGCTTTCTCTTTTGTGGCGATCTCTTTCTTACGGCCCTTGGCCACGATGGGAAGAACCTTTGCCGCCACTTCTCCTGCCTTATCCACGTCACGGATGAGAACCTGTTTCCCCTCCTGTGTGATCATACGGACGATCTCGTCTACTTCCTTATGAGTCACATCATCGAGGCCGTAACTGATCTTATCCGAGGTAGCGATCAGAGCGCTCCCTGTTGCTTTGGCCAGCTCGGGGATATCGCACCGGACACATTGTTCATCCGTTAAAACCAGGTCCGCGATGCCGGTTCGGAGAAAGAATAGCTGCTTTGAAAGAGGCCCAATGATTTTTGCCTTATCGGAATACCGGATGTTGTCATGGGCTGTGCAGCAGATGCCCGTGACTTCCACCTGGTCGTAAATCCCCATCTTCATTAACTGGTCAATCATCACCGTGGCGACAGCGGCGTTGTGGCCCACGCAGGTGACCACCGGTTTTGACTTATCCACAGCTCCCCAGCCAAGACCCGAGAGAGGTGTCTCCGCAACAGAAGTGGGAAACTTAAATCCAATGGTCTGGGCGATATCAGCTACTTCCATTACAACATGGTCGAGCATCCCGATGTGGAGTGATTTTGATTCAAAATCGAGGCTGCTTCCTTCCTGGCCCATATGGGTGGCCGAAACCCCATGGATAATCCCGCGCTCAACAAATTCGATTCCTTTTCTCAGGTCTCCGAGGGTTTCGGGTTTCAGACCCATGACCGTTCTCATATGAGGGGCTTCGACTGCCACCTGACCGCCCAGATCAATCTTGTAGTCTTCTCCATACTTATCAATGAGGTAATCCACCAGGTGTCTTGCATGGGCTCCATGGGCCGAGCAGCCCATTAAGGAGAACATCAATGCCCATCTTCCCTGCTGGCCGGATATGTTGATGCCGCAGGCTCCTTTTTTCTCCCCTGTTAGGTCGCATTTGCCATAGGTACAGAAACAGCAGAGATCACAAAAAGGGGCATAAAAGGGTTTATAGGTATTCAAAAGTCTCATGTCCCATCGCCGTAAATCGGATATTTCAGGCATGGGGGTTGGCCCAACGGGCTCCCAGTTGTCTTCAGCCCGGATTGTCTTGTTGATTTCTTCACTCTTTACCTTTCCTTTGCTCATGGGAGACTCCTTTCATGAAATTAATTTCTTAACCAGTTTTAAGCTCTCAGGATGGCGCATAATCAACAGATTTGCGCCTGCGAGTATCAGTGTTAATGCCGTAATGGCTTCCCATAAAATGCCCTGGGTTTTATCTTCCTTGGCTTCCTTCGTCTTCCAGCAATCCTTTCCGATGTTGGAAACGATGGGCATCTTCATCATCTCGTCATTATGGATCACCGCTACCTGTTTGACGCGCTCCATGATCGAAAAGGAGTAGTCAATGCCGTAACCGATGGCTGCAGAAAGAGGATCAATGGCCATCTTCTCCTTGGGGAAGAATTTGGTCAGTTTCACATTGAGCTCCTTGCAGAGGTTGATGTCGAGGGGACTCTGTGGAATGATGCCGTGGCCTCCCTCCATTGCGGCCTTGGCGATCTCCTCGTAGTTTTCTTTTACCAGAGGACCGAGGAGGAGGTTCTTGCCTTTACAGGCCTTGGAAATCTCTACAAGCGCCTTGGCATCTTTGTCCTTATCTCCAATCCCCATCACGACGAGAGGAACAGAGACCTGATCCGCGATCTTCTTCACATTCTCAGCAATTTTGGCCGCATCGAAGTTGTCGCTGTCAAGGCTCGCCAGGAAGAGAGAGATGATGTCTGCCCCGAACTGTTTTACACATTTATCCGCCCAGGCAACCGGATTGGTGAGGACATCAGCATAAAAAGAACGGAGGTGTTCCGGCCAGCCTTCTGGAGCGACATCAAACACCTCGAGTGCAAATCTTACGGGCGCTCCCAGTTGTCCTTCAAAACCATGGAAGGGCAGGGTCTTCTCTCCCCCAAGCTTAACCGCTTTTCCTTCAGGGCCGACAGTTACTTCTTTGATATCACCCTTGTAAGGTTCAAAAAAGTCGTTCAATTGCATAAAAGCCTCCTTTTTGAAAAAATTACGAGTGACACGAATGTCACCGAATGGCGCGAATATTCGTGTGATTCGCTTTCATTCGTTATATTCGTGTCATTATGTTTCTAACCAGGAATGGGAGTAAAGCGACTTTCCCATCAGCACATTGACCGTCTTCACAATGTCGGTCTCTTTTTTGGGAAGACTGGATATATCAATCTCCTCATCCATGGCTTTATAGATCAAATCACTGATCTCAGGCAGCTGCCCCTTGGCGAGCATTACAAGCTCTTCATCAAAACTATCCACGATAGCCGAAAAACAGCCGAATCTTTCGAGCATGACAATACAGATACGGTTCAATATTCCTCTTAAATGTTCTGGAGCTCCATTGGAGAGGTTGGAAAGTCCCAGCGTTGATTTGGCTCCCGGGCAGATATCCTGGAGGATCTTCATAAACTCGAAAAGCTCTACGACTTGAGGTTGATCCACGGAGATGGGCATCATAATGGGGTCAACCCATATTCTTTCATTGGGGATTCCAATCTCATTGGCATAGGCGACGGTCTCCATAATGGCTTCTGCCCTTGATGAAGAATCGGTTGGTATTCCTGCATCAATCAACACGGAGACGACCACATCACAATTATACTTGGCAGCCAGAGGAAGCATCTTCTCTTTACTCTCCTGTTTGCCGGATGCAGAATTGATCAATGGGGGAATTTTACATACGGAGAGGCCTGCTTCCATGGCAATTGGATTGGTCGTATCCAGAGAGAGGGGTTTATTGACTGCCTCCTGGATGACCCCTGCGAGCCACTTCATGACATCAGGGTCTTTTCTTGCAGGTCCGATATTTAGATCAATATAATCTGCGCCGGCTTTAGCCTGTCTGATTGCAAGGTCCTGCAGTGGTTTCTCGTCCTTTTCCTTCAGGGCATTGGAAACAACTTTTGACAGAATTTGAATATTTTCCCCAATTAGAATCATGCGCTCCTCCTTTTTGCCCCGTTAGAAGTAATGCCCCACTGCTCTGCAGCGGTGTTACATTTCAGAATTATTCCGGCTTGACTTAATGGCCCGCTGGAATTTCTAACGGGGTTAACGAAATATTTCACAATTATTTGTAAAACTTTTTACAAAGTGTTGTCAATGAAATTTGGCTCACTTTTTTCATGACAATACCTTTGCCATGGCTTCATTTATTTTAATGACAGAGGGACTTGACTCTTCTAAATTGAGCATTGGAATCCCTCTCAGTTCATAGTCGATAATATTGCTGTCTTCGGGGATGATCTCGAGAAGATTGAGGCTCAATCTCTTTATCTCCTCAGCGATCTGAGATGGCGTTTCATTTGAGACACGGTTGATGAGCAGGTAGGTCTTTTTGATGTTTAAACCCAATTCGCTAACCAGGTCTTCAAGTTTCTTGCAGGTCCTGATTCCCTTCATGGATGGATCGGAGACCAGAAAGAGCACATCGAGGCTCCCATTGGTCCTTCTTGAGATGTGTTCCATGCCCGCCTCGTTGTCGATGACCACATGTTTATAATTAGAAGAGAGCTTTTCAATGTAATTGCGGATGACGGTATTGGGATAGCAGTAACAACCCGGTCCTTCTCCCTGGCCCATGCTCAGGAGATCGAAACCTTTTTCTTCGACCAGGATCTCGGAAAGCTTCGTATCAATCAATGATTCTTTAACCACGCCGGTTGGCAGATTCTCTTTATCCTTAAGAAAACTGTCCAGAACCTTTCCAACCGTGCTATCAACCTTGACCCCGAGGGCATCGCCGAAATTGGCATTGGGATCTGCATCCACAGCGAGAATGGGTTTATAGTTTTTCTTAAGAAGATAACGGAGGACCAGAGCTGCGATTGTGGTTTTCCCTGTTCCTCCCTTACCAGAGACTGCAATCTTCATTTCTTGTAAATTCTCTCTTTTCTCCGAACTCTGAACTCCGAACTACGAACTACAAGATCCTATTTAACTCCTGCATGCAGCTTGGCCGCCTTGACCGTATTCATCATCAGCATGGTGATCGTCATGGGTCCCACGCCGCCGGGGACGGGAGTGATGGCGCTTGCCTTCTCTTTGACGCCGTCGAAATCGACATCGCCGCAGAGTTTAGCCTTACCTTCGGGAGTCATTCCGATCCGGTTGACGCCCACATCAATGACAATGACCCCTTCCTTAACCATATCGGCTGTGACCGCTTTCGGTTTTCCAGCAGCCACAATAAGAATATCAGCCCTTTTCGTATGAAAGGCCATGTCCTTTGTGCCGGTGTGGCAAATGGTGACAGTTGCGTTGGCTCCCTTTTGTTTCTGGAGGAGGATGTTCGTGATGGGCTTTCCAACAATGTTCGAGCGCCCCACGACGACGACCTCTGCGCCATCGATTTTTGCGCCGGAGCGGATCAGAAGTTGTTGAATGCCCGCCGGGGTGCAGGGAAGGAAATCAGCTTCGCCGATCATCAGTTTTCCGACATTGACTGGATGAAAGCCGTCCACATCCTTCTTCGGATCAATCGCATAAAGAACTTTCGTTTCATTGATGTGCTTCGGGAGTGGAAGCTGCACCAATATTCCATGAATCTTCGGATCCTTATTATATTTGTCGATCAGATTGAGCAACTGCTCTTCCGTAATGTCCTGAGGCTGGTTGTCCTGAATCGAATAAAACCCTAAATCCTTGGAGGTTTTTTGTTTTGCTGTGACATAACTGATGGAGGCCGGGTTTTCGCCGACCAGGATGGTTACCAGGCCTGGTGTGACATTGTATTTCTCTTTAATCTGGGTGACTTCTTGTTTCAATTCTTCCCGAATCAACTGTGCAACCTCATTGCCATTAATCAATTTTGCCGTCATCTTTTTGTCCCCCTTCTAACATTTTGGATTTGTAACTCTTTCGTTATTCCTGAAAAGGTATCTTAACCATCCAGCAATCAGATGGGTCCTGGAGGGATTGATTTTTCCGCAGAATGGATTTGGTTTTCGGATTTTTTGGGGAAGCGCCTCCGTTATGAGCGGTTTGATCTCACATTTTCCGCAAGTGACCATTCCGTCGCGGGAGGCATTAATATGAATATCAGCTTCCATAGCTGTATGGAGGAGGTTCTCCCCCTATCGACTGAGATTTATTTCCACCGGAGCCAGAAGTAATCAAATACTTCGGCATTCCTAATCTATTTATAACCTCTATCCCCCGGCAGCGCAAAATATCATTAGGATGTTTTAAAAAAAAGAGGCACGGCAGTGCCGTGCCTCTTTTCCGTTTAAAACAGACCCTTTACTTTTCCGGTTTCGACATCGACATCAACCCTTCTGTAGGCAGGGTCAGAGGCTGTTCCGGGCATCAGGCTGATGGTTCCTGCCATGGGGCAGAGGAACTTTGCGCCAGAAAAGACCAGGACATCACGGATGGGAAGGGTCCATCCCTTGGGCACTCCCTTTTTGGTCGGATCATGGGAGAGTGAGAGGTGGCTCTTAACCATCATGGTCATATAATCCTTCATCTCTGGGTTGGCTTCAAAACGCTTGGCTTTGGCTTCTGCGTCGGGCAACCAGGAAACTCCATCCGCTCCGTAAACTTCCTTGGCAACCATTTCAACTCTCTGCCGCAAGGGGGTCTCCAGAGGATAGAGAAATTTAAAGCTGCTCTTATCGTTGCAGGCATCCATCACGACATCAGCCAATTCCAGAGCGCCATCTCCTCCTTTTTGCCAGTGCTCAGAGGTCGCAACGCGGGCTCCTGCTTGCTCGGCTGCTTTCCGGACAATAGCGATTTCATCTTTGGTGTCGGTATGGAAGGCATTGACGCAAACCACAGGGTTGATCCCTGATTTCTTGATCACTCCGATGAGGTGGACCATATTAGCACACCCTTTTTCCACCAGGCTGAGATTCTCTTTGGTATATTCATCCGGGAGAGGTCTTCCTGGAACCACGGTGGGGCCGCCGCCATGCATCTTCAATGCCCTGATCGTTGAAACCAGAACCGACACATGAGGAGTTAGGCCACTCAGCCTGGATTTCACATTCCAGAACTTTTCGAAACCGATATCTGCGGCAAAACCGCTCTCCGTTACATTATAATCAAACATCTTTAAAGCAATACGGTCGCCAATGATGGAGGACTGTCCAACAGCAATGTTGGCGAATGGCCCGGCGTGAACCAGGATGGGCTGGAATTCCACGGAAGTCATCAGGGTGGGGTTAATCGTGTTTCTCATCCAGGCGGTCATGGCGCCGGCTACGTCAAGGTCCGAAGTGGTTACAGGATTTCCTTTCTTATCGTAGGCAACGGTGATTTTACCGATCCTCTCCCTCATGTCTTTTAAATCGCGGACGATGGAAAGGATGGCCATCAGCTCAGAGCTGACCGCAATGCCGAACTTGGACTGCATCAAGAAACCATCCTGTTTTCCACCGATGCCGATCATAATATTTCTCAGAGACTGGGCACAGAAGTCCAGGATCCAGCCCATTTCAATATTGGTGGGATCCACATCAAGGCGTTTCAGACCTCTTTTGGCCAATTCGGCATCATCATAATTTCTTTCGTGCTGCATTCTCGATGTGAGGGCGACCATGGCCAGGTTATGGGCATTCATGATGTCATTGATGTCGCCGGTGAGGCCAAGGGAGAATTCCGTCATCGGAATAAGAAGCGCCTTTCCGCCTCCAGCTGCGGTTCCTTTCACATTCATGGTCGGACCACCGGAAGGCTGTCGAAGAACAGCACCCACATTTTTTCCTCTTTTTCCAAGCCCTTCGATTAACCCCAAACTGGTCGTGGATTTCCCTTCTCCGAGAGGAGTCGGAGTAATTGCTGTGACCTCAATGTATTTTCCATCGGGTTTATTTTTCAATCGGTCAATGATTTTCATGAAATCCAACTTGCATAATTTTCCCATTGGAATAATTTCTTCTTTTTTAAGCCCCAACTTTTCCTGCCACTCCTCTACGCTGGGCATGCCCTCTTCGGCGATTTCAGCAATCTGCCAATCCATCAATTTTCTCGGGTCTGCATCAATGTATTTTTGTGAAATTTTAAATCCCATGTTTCACGCTCCCCCTTTCTTTTTTATTTTAAACTTTAAACTTTGAACTTTGAATTCCCCCCTTTCTCTCAAATACAATAAGTTTATGTTGTCAAGTTGTGATAACAATCACAATGTAGCCTTTGCATACTAAAATAATTGGTTTTTTTTGTCAAGGGAAATTTTTGGATAAAGAGGTTAACTTAATGTTATTCAGTAATATGCTGATATTATTTGAGAATTTACTATTTCAGGTCTGCTTGAGGGAAGAGTAAAAATTGGCAGAGAAGTATAAATTTTTTATTCATTTTAAGGGCTCTGGATAATGCGGCTAACAGATTGAAATTAAATAAGTTTTTTAAATTGGATTTCTAAATCCTTTAGCCCTGAAATTTATTAAATAGAGTCTGTTTATAAACTAACGGTTCCCAAAAAGGCCGTCATTCCGGCGAAAGCCGGAATCCAGGGTTCCCGGTGAAAACCGGGATCCAGTCATGGAGATGGTTCCCGACTGGAGTTTACCCCGTACTTGATACGGGGTCGGGACGACGTCTGGATGCCGGATCAAGTCCGGCATGACGAGAAAAGTGCATTTATAAACAGACTCTAAGTAGAGGACTCCACAGCAGAGTTATTTCCCCTCCTTGAGAAACTTTTTCAGACCTTTTTTATCCCATTTTGAAAGATCCAGTTCCTTGATTCCCCGGCCTGTTTTCCAGTAGTCAGTCCGATTGATCACAGAGCAAAGTTGAATCACTGCGTCGTGTGTTGGAGTAGGAACACCGAGGAGATTTCCAAGCGTGGAGAGAAGGACCATCCCGTATGGGACATCCTCGGTAACGTACCGATCTTTCATATGTTCGGGTCCCTTCATCTTGATCCCGGCATAAATCCCGTCCTTTCCAAAGGCGGCATCCATACTGGTGTTGAGGATACGGTAGCGGCACTCCTCTTCGGTTTCACCCAAGTTGTAGTTTTTAAATTCGAGGTTGTCCCAATGATAAAGCTTGTAACCCATCGCTTTACAGAGGGCGAGTCTCTCCTCATTGAGGGCTTCAAAGGTCCTGGCAACCGATGGAGTCATTCCCTCCGCGTAGAGGTAGAATTCTCCCTTGGCATGTTCGATCCGAGTGGCGCTCAGAAGAGTAGCCACAGGATGAACGATCGGATTCGGGTTATTGATGGCAGCCTCCATAACATCCTTTGCAGGCGTGATGATCGGATAGTATTGTTTTAATTTTGGGATGACCTCGCTTGTTCTTTTCGATGGAAAAACTCCCGCGGAAAGGATGACCGCATGGATGAACACAGAGACATGGCCTGAACTTTTTAGCCGGGCCCCGTAGGGAAGGGTGCATGTTTCAGCAAAGGCGATCTCCTGTTTCACCTTCCTATGTTTAAAGATTTTAACAAATTCGAGGCTTCCACCGGAACCGGGCATCAGGACGATGATCTGACCATCCTGGACAAAAGGGGCGCAGGCTTCAGCCATGATTTTATGTCCGAAGGCAGGGGTGACAACAAAGAGGACTTCCGCATCTTTGATCGCTTGCTGGATATCAATGGTCGCCAGATTCAACTTTGCTGTTCCGTCGATGGAGACCCCTTCAATACGAATCTCCTTTGTCCGGAGCACTCTTTCAAACGATTCGGCAAATTGAGGGAGTTCGAAAAAGTTGACTTTATATCCGTTCAGGGAAAGGTTTGCGGCGACCGCATGCCCGCCATTGCCACCCCCCAGAACTGCTACTAAATCTTTCTCCATAATGAGCCCTCCAAAATAACTTCTTAATATTTTTCTTATGGGTTCTTAATTCTAAATTCTTAACTCTCCATTCTTGATTAGAATTATCCCATTTTTTTCTAAAAAAACAAGGGTTGAAAATCGATCTCTATGGGTTTAAAATAAAAGTTACAATAGTCATATCAAAAAAGGAGGTAGAGCGATGAAGTTCAATCGGATCATGACAATCGTGTTTGTTCTGGGTTTAGTCTTCGGAGTGAGTGGGGCGGCAGGCGCTCAGGAGTTGAATCTGAGAGATTATAATGCTTTGATTGTAAAAGACCTTGAAGTTCCCCCCGGCTCTCCTGCCCCCGAATCCGCAGGCGTTCAGATGGCTGAAAAGGCGACCTATCAGCTCAATCGATATTCTGAAAAATATAAACTTTTTGATTCAATCGTCAAAGAAGGAAGCAAAGGCGCTAAGGAGGTTCCTTCTGGCAAGAAGGTCCTCATCCTCAAGGGAGAAGTCAAAGAGTATTCCAAGGCAACCGTAGGGAGGCGAATCGGACGTTCCTTTATTCCGGGAGGCGAGCACACAGGCACATCTGCTTTTGCGGCCCGTTACCAGTTTGTTGACAGGGAGAGCGGAAAAGTGGTTTATGAAACCGACCTTCGAACCACCTCAACAGGCTCTGAGGATACGGTGGAATATGCCATGGACCGTAACGGCGAAGCCCTGGCCAAAACGATCCTGAAATTGAAAGGGAAATAAGGTTTTATTAATCAGTTTATATTGTATGGGCGGATGTCCCCCTCTTTGGCAAACCAGAGGTTAGGGGAGATTTTGTGAAACATCTCAATTCAATTTTTAGACTCTTAATAAGAGGTTTGGGTGTTGAATTGTCATGAGGCGATCAGTTTTGTAAATTGTTGGGGGATCATCCTTAATATCATTGGTTAGGTCAAAATTAAACATCGCCATCCCAGTTTTGTATTGTAATACATAAACCCTTCCTGTTCCTTCCCCTAAAAAGCAGCCAAAAAACGATTCTCCGAGTGCTCGCAGACCGAATGCCCCTGCCTGCCCGGTTTCTAATCCTTGGGAGCACCTCGTCAGATTTTCTCAGGCAGTCACCCGAATCATTTGGGCCCCATCCACGGCATGGGCAGCAACCCTCCGACGATTTCCTGCTCGCCCCAGACCCCATAGTATCTGAATTGCAGAACTGTTAAAAAAGACTTGACTTGGAGATTGGATGTTGTTATTATTCTGTGAAACAAAGTTCCGCAATACGAAACGGCTTATGGCAACCCCGAAGGAATCAAAACCAAACAACCTTGTGCAAACCATTGAAAGAATCTCGTTGATCCTTGACATACTGGGGCAGAATCCTCCGGGGATCAGCATCCGAGATCTCTCTTCAAAAGTGAGCCTCCCGAAGGGGACCACGCATCGCCTCCTCTCCTCCCTTTCCTACCTGGGCTATGCGCGCCAGGATCCCAAGACGAGAAACTACCTTCTGGGATTTAAACTGGTGGAACTGGGAAACATTCTTTTGGGCCAGCTCGATCTCCGCAAAGAGGCTGCCCCTTTTCTAAATGATCTGGCAGAGAGGACAAAAGAGACCATCCATATGGTGCTCCTCGACCGAAATGAGGTGGTCTATATAGACAAGGTGGAAGTGGATCATAACCCGAGCGGTCTGAGGATGGCCTCACGGGTTGGCCTCCGGAACCCTGCTCACAGCAGCGCCGTAGGCAAGGTTCTTATTTCTCATTTCCCTGAGGAGGAGTTGAATCAGTTCTTCAAAGGAAGAGGACTTACGAAAAGAACGGAAAATACGATCACGGATACGTCTCAGTTGAAAGAGCACCTGAAAATGGTTCGGAATCAGGGATATGCCATTGACGACGAAGAAAATGAGAAGGGGGTCCGATGCGTGGGCGCCCCTATCTATAACGAGACGGGAAATGCTGTCGCCGCCATCAGCATCTCGGGACCGGCTTTTCGGGTCACCAAAAAATTGGTTCAGGAATCCCTTAAAAAGGAGGTGATGGAAACGGCTTTGAAAATCTCGCAGCAATTGGGTTATCGGGAAGGAAGGTGATTTAAAAATTGTGGAATGCGGATTTCGGAATGCGGATTTAAAAAACGAAACTATTAACTTTTAGCTTTTAAAGAAGGAGGAAAGGAAGATGAAACGTTTTAAAGATTTTTCGATGATGTTAGCTGCGTTTATGGTTTTACTTCTTGCCATGACATTCTATGGGACACCAGCCTTTGGACAGGCCAAATACACATTGAAATTTAACCATGTGCTGAGCCCCAGAGAACCCTATCATGCCGGATTTCAGAAATGGGCGAAAGCGGTTGAGGAGAGAACAAAAGGCGGCCTTAAAATTGAGGTCTTTGCAAGTGCTCAGCTTGGCGTTGAAGAGGACATTCTGGAACAGATCAGGGCGGGCGCGAATGTGGGCCAGAACACGGATTCAGCCCGTATGGGCATGTATATTCCCGGCATTGCCATTATGAATGGCCCGTATTTTGTGGAGACCCTTGGAGGAGTCGAAAGGTTAAGGAAGATGCCAACGGTACAGGGTTGGCTTGATGAACTGGCTAACAAATTCGGTTTTAAGGTTCTCTCTTTCAGTTGGGTCCAGGGGTACAGACACTTCTTTACGAACAAACCGGTCAGGTCTCCGGAGGACTTAAAGGGTCAGCGCATCCGAACTCCTCCTGCCCCCATCTGGCAGGAATCAGTCCGTGCCCTCGGTGCAACCCCTGTGGCTATGGCTTTTGGAGAAATGTATCCAGCTCTTCAGCAAAAAGTGATTGATGGAGTGGAACTGGTCTATAACAACATCCCCGGTGGACGTTTCTATGAAGTTCTCAAGTACGTAACCGAGACCGGACATATCATGTTGGTCAATTTTGAGGTCATCAGTGCAAAATGGTTTAATGCTCTTCCTCCGGACTATCAAAAAATCCTCGTCGAGGAATGTGACAAGGCCGGAATGGAAACCTCCAGATTGATCATTGACAAAGAAAAAGAAGTGAAGGCGGACCTCATCAAGAGAGGAATGGTTGTGACCGATAAAGTCGATATTGCCGCATTCAGGAAGGCCGGCGAAAAAGCCTATGAGGTTTTGAAAATTGCCGATGTAAAAGATAAAGTCCACAGGGAGCTCGGTTTTAAGAAGTAGAGAAGTAGAAACGTTAAAGCAAAACAGATCCTAATGCCGTGGTCCGTTCGTGGCGATCCCGCGAAGCGCGGGATCGAACCACGAACGGACTGGCGATATAACCGTCTGGGAGATGAGGTGGCGGAGAAGTTTCCGTTCACCAATCAAGGGTCCAATGATGAAAAAATTATATGAGTATATCTGTAAGGGTGAAATTCTCTTAATTAAATTTTTCCTGGTATTCATTGTTGGGCTGGTCTTCGTGGCTGCTGTGACTCGATATGTGGGTTACCCCATTAACTGGTCGGTGGATATGGCGGTCTGCCTCTTTGCCTGGTGCACCTTTTTAGGCGGTGATGTGGCAATGAGGGAGAACAAATTGATGAATGTCGAATTTTTAATTAGAAAGCTGCCTGAAAAATTTAGAAATTCAATCGAACTCATCAATCTCTTGATCATCCTCATCTTTTTGTTGGCTTTTATCGGATATGGCATCAAGCTTTCCTACACAACCCGATTCAGGCAGTTTCAGGGGATTCCCGGGTTCAGCTATACCTGGGTGACGATCAGCGTGCCAATCGCAGGGACCCTGATGGTAATAACGGCTATTAATAAAATCAGGGCGATCCTGCTGAAACGGGAAGGGAAATGACGTCAGAAATACTATCTTTTTGTGTCGGCTTATTTCTATTTCAAGAATGAGGGAGATCGGAAGATGCTGTTGGTCTTTATCATATTTATTCTTTTTCTTTTAATGGGAATGCCGGTTGCCTTTGCCATAGGCATTGCAGGAACCTTGTTCTTCCTGCAAAATCCTCAATTGCCTTTTACAATGATCATCCAGCTTCCGATCTCGCAAACCCAGAATTTCCCACTGCTTGCCATTCCGCTTTTTATCTTTGCCGCCAACCTGATGAATGAAACAGGACTGACCTACAGACTGATCAGACTCGCTGGGGTGCTTGCCGGCCATATGCGTGGAGGATTGGCTCAGGTCAATGTCGTGCTCAGCACCCTGATGGGCGGTGTTTCGGGCTCGGCGATTGCCGATGCCGCCATGGAAGCGCGCCTCCTCGGAACAGAGATGATCAAAAAAGGGTACTCAAAGGGATATACGGGTTCCGTGACTGCGATTACGGCCTGTATCGCTCCGGTCATTCCGCCCAGTATCGGGCTGATCTTATACGGAACTATTGGCCAGGTTTCCATCGGAAGGCTTTTTACCGGAGGAATCGTCCCGGGCTTGATGATGATGCTATTTCTGATGATCGCTGTCTCAATTACCTCGAAGGCAAAAGGATACCTTCCTGAAAGGAAACGCCCTTCCATTAAAGAGTTGGGGATGGCGCTGATCGACAGTATCTGGGCATTTCTTTTCCCGATTGCATTAATCGGAGGAATAAGGTTTGGTTTCTATACCCCAACCGAAGCGGGCGCATTTGCCGGGGTCTATGCCTTCATTGTTGGAGCGCTCTTCTATAGGGAACTCACATGGGATAAGTTCAAAAGAACTCTTGAATATACTATCGTTGACATTGGCTCGATTATGCTCATCATCTCCCTGTCCGGAATATTTGGCTACGGCCTGTCCTATGAAAGAGCAGGAGATGCCTTCTCCCGATTTATGCTCGGACTAACCAATAACCCTCAGATATTATTGGTCCTCATTGTGGGAGCCGTCTTTATTGCAGGCATGTTTATTGATAGCACCGCCATCATCCTGCTCTTTACCGCCATCCTCCTTCCTCTCGTCAGTGAAGTGGGTGTTGACCCCGTCCATTTCGGACTTGTCTTTATGCTCGTGATTGTGCTGGGCCTCGTAACACCTCCTGTGGGCGTATCCATGTACACGGTCTGTTCCATCCTTGACTGTCCGTTGGAGGATTATATCAAAGAATCGATACCATTCATTGTGGCGATCGTGCTGGTAGATCTGCTGCTCATCTTTTTCCCGGATCTTGTTCTGTTCCTTCCCAATTTGGTATTCGGAAAGGATTAGACAAGTTCTGAGTCAAAACAAGAGGGAACAGAATGAAATTGAAGGATAGGGTGGCAATTATAACCGGAGCGGCAAGAGGCATTGGAAAAGCTGTTGCCCTCACGCTGATAAGGGAAGGGGCAAAAGTAGCTCTGATCGACGTTGAGAAAGAGAGACTGGAGACTCTTAAGGAAGAAATTGAAAGAAAGGGCGGACAGGTGGCTACCTTTGTCTGTGATATCACCAAAAGCTCCGAAGTGCGGGTCATGGTTGAGCAAGTCCTGGTGAAGTTCGGACGTGTAGATATTCTCGTCAATAACGCTGGCATCATCCGGAGGGGAACGATTGAGACGGTCACTGAAGAGGATTGGGATCGGGTGATCGAAGTCAATCTCAAGGGGACCTTTAACTGCTCCAAGGCTGTTGTCGAGACGATGAAAAAACAGCGCTACGGGAAAATCATTAACGTTTCATCCATCGCAGGTAAGATAGGAGATATCACCTCGGCTCCGGGATATGGTCCCTCAAAGGCTGGTATAGATGCATTGATGAAAACTCTTGCAAGGCAATTGGCCCAATACGGTATCAATGTGAATGGAGTTTCTCCCCATGCCATTGAGACCGAGATGAGCGCCCAGTGGTCAGAAGAACGGAGAAAAGAAATTATCGCCTCCATTCCTCTCGGCCGCCTTGGAAAACCCGAGGATGTGGCAGAAGCAGTGTTGTTTCTGTCTTCGGATGAGGCGTCCTTTATCACCGGTGAAATTTTAGATGTAAACGGCGGGGCGTTGATGGACTAAACAATGATCAATGATCAATTCGCAATAGTCAGTTAGCAATTATCAATTTCTAAGGAGACAAATTTGAACAGATATGAAATGGCTGGTGGGATGGTGCTCTTTCTATTCGGAGCAATCACTGCCCTCCTCTCTCTAAGAATGCCCATCGGGACATTTCGGATGGCAGGAGCAGGGCTATTTCCTCTATGCCTGGGCATACTTCTTATGGTCCTTTCGGGCATCTTTCTTCTAAGATTCCTTTTAAAGAAATGGCAAAGTGTGAAAAAGGAGGAGTTCCCTTCCGAGATACCCGGTTCGGCCATGCAGGTTCTCTTCTTTATGGGAACAATGATATTGGCTACCTTCTTCTTTAAGATACTGGGTTATCCGCTTGTCTCGTTTCTCCTGATGGTTGCCCTTCTGAGGATTCTTGGAATGAAACAATGGCCTTTTAATATCTCTCTGTCACTGATCACTGCCATTGCTTCTTATTTTCTGTTCGTTCAATGGCTGAAAATTCCTCTGCCAAAGGGGTGGATAGGATTGTAAAAAGAGATTGTAGGGGCAATTCATGAATTGCCCCTACAGGTCAAGGTTAAGGAGGAGTAGATGTTTGAGTCGGTTCAACAACTGGCGAGCGGTTTCACCATTGCCACAACATTCTATAATCTCTTCTATTGTTTGATCGGCGCCATTGTCGGAACGCTGATCGGCGTGCTCCCGGGAATCGGGCCAATCGCAGGAATAGCACTTCTCATTCCTGCAACTTTCGGCCTCCATCCAACTTCTGCTATTATCATGCTTGCCGGAATCTATTACGGAGCGATGTATGGAGGGTCAACGACATCCATTCTGCTCAATGTCCCTGGCGAAACCGCTTCTGTCATCACCTGCATCGACGGCTATCAGATGGCACAAAAAGGTAGGGCCGGCCCTGCCCTGGCCATCTGCGCCATTGGTTCTTTCATCGCCGGGACGATCGGCTTATTCGGACTGGTTTTTTTAGCTCCTCCGCTGGCCGAGGCTGCCCTGGCCTTTGGCCCTCCAGAATATTTTTCCTTGATGGTCTTTGGCTTCATTGTGCTAAGCAATGTCACCGGCACATCTTTGACTAAGTCTCTGATGATGGCGATCGTAGGACTCATCATCGGAACGATCGGGCTTGACCCTGTCACTGGAGATGCCCGTTTTACCTTTGGCTCTGTCTCTTTTCTGGGTGGGATCGAATTCGTAGCCGTAGCCATCGGCCTCTTTGGCATCGCGGAAGTCTTAACCAATGTTGAAAAACCACTTGAAATGCTGGAACAACGTGTTATTGTCCCACGACTCAGGGAACTCTACCCTTCTCTCCAGGATTTAAAGAAGTCCATCACTCCCATTCTCAGGGGGACTGGAATCGGGTTCGGGGTGGGCCTGGTTCCCGGGCCGGCCCCCGTCATAGCCACTTATTCCTCCTATATGATCGAAAGAAAGATTTCTAAACATCCTGAAGAATTCGGGAAGGGCGCTATCGAAGGAGTGGCAGGACCCGAATCAGCCAACAACTCCGCCTCTCAATCCGCCTTCATTCCCCTTTTCGTTCTCGGGATTCCTTTTGCTCCCCCGACAGCCATCCTTCTTGGGGCCCTTCTCATCCATGGGGTAACCCCCGGCCCCCTGTTGATCAGTCAACATCCGGAACTCTTCTGGGGGGTAATCGCCAGCATGTATATCGGCAACTTCATCCTCCTTATTTTGAATCTACCTTTCGTTCCACTCTTTGCAAACATTTTGAGGATCCCGAAGAAGATTCTTCTTCCTCTCATCATCCTGTTTTGTATCACGGGTCAGTATACCGTAAACAATTCTGTCTTCGATATCGGGATCATGCTTCTCTTTGGAGCATTAGGGTTCCTGATGAGAAAATGGGCTTATGAGGGCGCCCCGCTCCTTTTAGCATTGGTCCTCGGACCAAGACTCGAAGTAGCCTTCCGCCAGTCCCTGATGATCTCGCATGGAGATTTTGGTTTTTTTATCAATCGCCCAATCTCCATGGTCTTTCTGCTCGCAACGGTGCTTTTTCTGGTCATTCCGTTGATTCGGATGACATTAAAAAAACAGAGAAGGGGGGAGGTGAAACAGTAGGCAGTTGTTCGTCGTCTATCGTCTATCATTTAGAAAGGAGGTGCTGTGATGATGAAAAGATTTTTCACTATTTTATTCGTCCTGTCTCTCATTATGGTGATGCCCATTCATGCAGTGGGATTCCCAACCAAGGAGGTCCAGGTTATCATCCCCTGGGCAGCTGGAGGAGCAACGGATCTGATCTTCCGGGCGCTGGCTGCAACAACAGGCAAATATCTCGGGAAAGCAGTCGTCATTGTCAACCGCCCCGGAGGTGGAAGTGCGGTGGGATATACCGAAGGCGCTAAAGCCAAACCAGACGGTTATATGCTTACTTCGGGAGTGACACCCCTCACCATTCTCCCTCATCAGGTCACCACAGCCTACACCTATAAGGATTTCGATCCGATCATCAATGTGGTCAGCGATCCATCCATGTTTCTGATCAGGGCTGATGCCCCATGGAAAACCCTTAAGGAGTTCTTGGACTTTGCCAAGAAGAACCCTGAGATGATCACGGTTGGAAACTCAGGCGCAGGCGGAGGCGTTCATCTCGTTGCCCTTGCCTTTGAAAAGGCAGCCGGTGTCAAATTCAACCATATCCCATTCTCCGGCGGAGGCCCCTCTGTCACAGCCATTCTCGGAGGACATATCAATGCTGTCTCTGTCTCTCCTCCGGAGGGAATCAGCCATGTCCAGGCAGGAAAGCTCAAGATCCTCGCCCTGTTCGCTGAAAAAAGACTGGAGATGTTTCCAAATGTCTTGACAGTCAAAGAGCAGGGAATTGATTTTGCCATGGGGATGTGGCGCGGGCTGGTCACACCCAAAGGAACACCGCCTGATGTCATCAAGAAACTTCATGACGCTTTCAAACAGGGGATGGATGATCCGGTCTTTAAAAAGAATGCCATGGACATGGCGGTCAACCTTTCCTATCTTGGCCCGGAGGCATTCGGAAAATTGATGGCGCGTGAAGACGAATTTTTTGGAAAACTGATCAAAGAGATCAAGAAATGATCTTGATCAGAAAGGAGGGTAAGGAAATGAAGACAATGAGATTGGGTTTTATCCTTGTAATGATTGCTATGGCCTGTTTTCTGTTTGCCTGTGCCGGGGCAGGCCCATCCGTAAAGCCGGAAGAGAAAAAGACGACGATCCGTATTGCAAGCCCGTTTAAAGGGGGGATTGTTGTAGAGGCGGCTGAGAAGTTTAAGGAGTTGGTTGAGAAGGGAAGCGGCGGCCGGATCGAGGTGAAGATCGACGCCGGAACCAAGAGCGAAATCGACATCAACAAAATGAACCGGAACGGCGAAATCGAGATGCAGTCCAACGGCACCGCTTTTCTTGAACACTATGCGCCGCCCTATTACTTCTTCACCGGTCCTTATGTCATGAAGGACTTCGACCACTACATGCGTATTTGGAATGGCAAGCTCGGAAAGGATGCGCGGGCCCAACTTGAGAAGAACGACCTGAAGTACCTGGGGACCATCTACCGGGGGTTGCGGCAGACGACGGCGAAGATACCCCTCTACACACCCGCTGATGCTTACAACATGAAGTTGCGGTTGCCGCCCATCCCCAGCTGGATGGCTGTCTGGAAGGCGGTCGGTGCAGACCCCGTCGGGGTGCCTTTGCCTGAACTCTACAATTCACTTAAGACGGGAAAGGCCGAAGCCTCCGAAGGCGACCTGCCACAAATTCAATCTTTCAAGCTTTTCGAGGTCCAGAGTCATTTGATCATCACCAATCACCTTGTTCAGACCGCAGGAATCCTGATTCACAAGCCTCTCTTCGACAAACTGCCCAAGGCGGACCAGGACCTCATTGTCAAGGCAGGCAAGGAGGCAGAGGAATGGGCTATTAACAAGATTAAAACCGGCGAGGCAGCGATCCTGGTGGATCTCCAGCGCAAGGGCATGCAGGTCATCATTCCGGATGCTAACTCGTTCCGTGAGAAGGCCAAGGACGCCGTCAACGACCTGTTCAAGACCCAATGGACGGTGACCACCTGGGCTGAAGTGTTGGCTCAGTAGCCCCCTCTCATCCCCCTCGGCGGAGTGGGTAAGGTAAAAGGGGCAATGTCAAGAAATTCAATACTGTTGTATTAATACTTGTCATTCCTGCGAAAGCAGGAATCCAGGAATTGGATCATTTTAAATCATCATAAAACCTTCTGGATTCCCGCCTACGCGGGAATGACATTCCTATTGTGCATCTTTTTCGTCGTTTAAGGAGAACCAATGGCGCTCGCAGATGAAATCAAAGAAAAAGAAGAAAGGGTTCGGGAGTTTCTCAAAGCAAAGGGGCTCAAGGCGCTTCTTCTCAAGAGACAGGCCAATTTCTGTTGGATGACTTGCGGTGGTCTCAATCTCGTTGGCATCGCCACGGAGATGGGGGTCACCTCCCTTCTCATCACGGAGGGATCAAAATTTCTGATCTCAAACAATATCGAAGCCCCTCGTATGATTGAAGAAGAAAACGTCGAGAAACAGAGTTTTATTGTAAAAACATTTCCCTGGCATGAGGATCAGGAGGCCTCCATCATCAAAGAACTGGCCGGAGAAGGAACTCTGGGAAGCGATGCTCCTTTTCCTAATGCTCAGGTGTTTGCTGAAGATGTGGCAAAACTGCGATATTCCTTAACGCCTGAAGAACAGGAACGATATCGATGGTTAGGAAAAAAAGTTTCCAATGCATTAGAAAAGACGATGATGAAGACGAAGAAGGGGGAAAAAGAGTCAGCAGTGGTGGGCAGGCTTTGCAAGGAATTGTGGAAAGACCGGATTGATCCCATCGCGTTGATGTCAGCCGCAGATGAACGAATCTCCAAATTCCGTCACCCTATCCCGACTGAGAAAAGGGTGGAGAAGTACTTAATGGTCTCTGTCAATGCTCGAAAATGGGGACTCATCGTCTCGCTCACCCGATTTGTATATTTTGGAAAATTACCGGAGGAATTGAGAGAAAAATACGAGGCCAACGTTTTTATCGACTGCATAATGATGGCTCATACACGGCCTGGAATTCCCGCAAGTGAAGTTCTTCAAAAAGGGATCGACGCCTACAGGGAAAAAGGATACCCGGAAGAATGGAAACTTCACCATCAGGGCGGCTCGATCGGTTATACGGGCAGGGATTACCGGGTCCATTTAAAAACGCCCGATCTCATCCAGGAGAATCAGGCATTCACCTGGAATCCATCTCTCACCGGAACAAAATCAGAGGATACCATTCTTGCTACATCAAAGGGACCGGAAATGATCACCCGTCCCATCCTCTACCCTACCCTTTCCATCGAAGTGGGTGGCATCTCTTTTACTCGACCCAATATCCTTGAAAAAATATGATGAAATATAAAGGGAGAATATTATTATGATCGAACGACATGTCACATTTAATGTCATCCCTGGCAAAGAGAAGGATTTTGAAACCCTGTTTAAAACGGAATACAGCATCGCCATGTCCAGGCAACCCGGTTTCGTCTCGGTGACTCTTCTGAAAGAGCATGAAAAAGAGGCGGTCTATCAGATGGCCATCCGCTTCCAGTCCCTTGAGACTGCTGCGGCATGGAGGGATTCCGCTGACCATAAAGCCCTGTCTCCCAAGATCAAGGCCCTCTACTCAGAGAGTAGTGTCCAGGTCTATGAGGTCATTGCACAAAAATAGGTAGGACCTCGCTGGGTTGGAATCGTTTTTGACACGATCCGTTCCAATATGATAAATTTTGTTGAGATTCAAAAAATCGAAAGGAGGAGATAGGGTTATGGAAAGAAAACGTTTTATGCTGGCATTGGTGATGGTAGGAACTTTACTCTTTTCGGGCTTTGCTCATGCTCAGGAATGGAAACCGAACAAACCCATCCGAATCATTGTGCCTTGGGGAGCAGGTGGATCCACGGATCAGGCAGTTCGATCCATCATTGGTGATCTTGAAGATGCGCTGGGCCAGAAGGTGGTCGTTGTGAATCAGCCTGGTGGGGGAGGAGCCATTGGAACAAAGAGTGTGCTCGATGCCCCTTGTGATGGATATACCTGGGCATCGGGTGCGGTGAAAGACCTTGGCACTTATATCATTACCGGAACGGTGACCACAAAAGTCCAGGATTGGCACGTCTATCTTAACAGCGGAAATGCCACTCTGCTCTCTGTCACCCCAGGGGCGCCTGTTAAGGATTTCGGTGAATTCCTTGATCTCATGAAAAAGGATTCGAAAAAGGCATCCGTGGCCATCGCAGGTATCCCGTCCGCCGGACACTCGGCCATTGAAGCAATCAAGCACGCCAATGGCGGTGATTACAAGCTGGTGAGTTATGACGGCGGAGCGCCGGCTGTCATTGCCACGGTGGGAGGCGAGACCATGGCGACCACCCAGTTGCTCAGTGAACAGATCGAGATGATTCGCGGTAAAAAACTCCGCCCATTAGCCGCTCTTGCACCTGAGGATCTCGTCATTGATGGTTATGGAACGGTTCCCTCTGCGATCAAGTGGCTTCCCAAAGTTGCGGCGGATCCCATCTATTTTGGCATCTGGATACCCAAATGCGCTCCCAAGGAAGTCGCCGAGACCATGAATAAGGTCTGGCGTGAAAAGGTAGCCAACTCCAAATCTCTAAGGGAATTTGCAAAACTGAGAGGCCAGATCGTCGCTCCTTTTTATGGAGAGGAAGCCCTGAAAAAGGCATGGCCAACCATCGTCAATGCGGCATGGGGATTATACGACGGAGGCAAAGCCAAGATAAAACCGGATGAAGTGGGCATGCCCCGGCCTTAAACAATTGGCCTAAAGAGGGCGGGCTTAAAAACTCGCCCTCTTCTTTTCTCATGACAAAAAACTTCTTATGCCAAAAGCTGATTTTTTAACGGGTTTAGCCTTGATCGGTCTGAGCCTCTATGTGCTCATTGAATCATGGCGAATGCCCCGGCTCGAACATTTAAAAATTCATCCATTGAGTGTTCCCGGGCTTGTTCCTGCATTTCTTGCATCGGTCATCCTCATTTTTGGGACAGCCCTGGTAATTCGATCCATTCTCCGTGGCGGCCACCGATTAGGGTTTACCCTTGAGGGTTTCCGCCAGATTCTCAATAAACCCGGCAACCGGCGTCTCCTGCTGACGGCAATTCTGAGCATCGGTTATGCTGTCTTGCTTATAGGAACCCTTCCCTATTGGCTGGCTACAGGTATCTTTATATTGTTGTTCATTATCCTCTTCGAATGGAAGCAAGGCATGGACAGTGCTACATGGAGGAGATATTTAATTTCTGGTATTCTGATTGCCATTCTCGCATCTACGACCATCACATTGGTCTTCGAGCGCCTCTTCCTTGTCGCGCTTCCATGATCTTTGGAAAACAGCATGACGGTCTTGATAGATAATTTAGCAAGGTTTCTTAGCGCCATCGGTGGATTTATTACCCCTATGGCCTTTTTACATATTGGCTGGGCAACCCTTCTCGGAATCATTATTGGAGCGCTCCCTGGTCTGACAGCCACCATGGGAATCGCCCTCATCACCACATTGACCTACAAACTGCCGGCAGACCTTGCCATCCTGGTCCTCATATGCGTTTACGTCGGCGCTATCTATGGGGGGAGTCGGACAGCGATTCTCATCAATATCCCTGGAACGCCTGCCAATGCCGCTACAACATTGGATGGCTTTCCGCTGGCCATGCAAGGGCTTGCTGGCCGGGCCATGGGAGTGGCCACCTCAGGCTCGGTTCTCGGCAGCTTTATCGGGATGTTCTTTCTGGCTACGATTGCACCTATTTTGGGAAACTATGCATTAAAATTTCAGTCCTACGAGTTCTTCTGGCTGGCCATCTTTGGAATTGTCATCTCAGGTCATCTCACCGCCTTGGAAGATCCAATCAAAGGTTGGATTGCGGGTTTCTTAGGTCTTCTGGTGGCCATGGTAGGCCAGGAAGGAATCCATGCCTACGAACGTTTCACTTACGGCACAACAGAACTCTTGGGAGGATTCGCTCTCATTCCGGCCATGGTGGGTGCATTCGGCTTTTCTGAAGTCTTGAGTGTTATGCGGAATCCTCCTGCAGAGAAAGCAGAAAGCCCCCGGGACAGCATCATCCCGAAGCTCGCTGATGTGCTTCGCTACTGGCGCACGATTGTCCGAAGCGGCCTCATTGGTACCGTCATCGGCATCATTCCAGGAGTTGGAGAGGACATCGGAGCATGGGTCTCCTATGCCGCAGCAAGGAGAAAGAGCAAGGAGAAAGAGAAATTTGGAAAAGGTTCGATTGAGGGATTGATGGCCGCTGAGACAGGGAACAATGCTGTTGTGCCAGGCGCCATCATCCCTGCGCTCACTCTTGCCATTCCAGGTTCGGCTCCTGCTGCGGTTCTGCTGGCAGCCATGTTCATTCACGGTCTCCGGCCCGGCCCTTTAATCATGATCGAATCACCTCAGTTTGTTTACCAGGTGGTGGCCATGGTCTTTTTTGCCACTCTGGCAATCTTTATCTATGGTGTTGGACTCTCCAGGGTTCTTCTCAAGGTATTGGCGATCCCCAGGACGCGTCTCATGCCCATTGTTTTTGTCCTTTGTGCCATTGGTTCCTATGCCATTACCACCCGGTTCTTTGATATTTATGTGATGATCGGTTTTGGAATCGTCGGCTATATCCTCCGGCAGATGAGGTACCCGATGGCTCCGCTGGTGCTTGGAATCATCCTTGGAGATATTCTGGATAAAAATCTCCGCCGGGGTCTTGTTCTCACCGATGGGGATCTAACTCCGTTCTTCACCCGGCCCATCTGTCTGGTGCTCTGGTTGATCACTTTCTCCTCCATCCTGCTCAGTATCAATCCGGTTCGGCACGCTCTGATGGAGATCTTTTCGTGGTTCGGATTGAAAATCCGTCAACTCATGGATCGGTAAGGGATGAGGAAAAAGGGGAAAAGTTTTAGGACACTTTAATCGAAGGAGGCATTTTCATGGGAAAAGTTGGAATTGGAATCGTTGGGGCGCGGTTTGCTGCTGATCTTCATATCCGCGCTTTTGAAAAACTTCGGGGACCGAAACTGGAAATCGTTGCCGTCTGCTCAAAAAATAGAGAAACCGCGGAGGCCTTTTCGAAAAAGTTCGATATCCCCCATGCCTATACCGACTTCCGACAGATGCTGGAACGAAAAGACCTCCAGGCTGTGGACCTCTGTCTTTCAACCGATCTTCATCACACCATGGCCATTCAGGCTGCCGAAGCAGGAAAACATATCATCTGCGAAAAACCCCTGACCGGTTATTTTGGCGAAGGCAATATCCCCAAGAAGACGATGATGGAAGGGGCGCTGGAAAACGGTTCTGCTGTTTTAAAGGCAGTTCAAAAGAATAAGGTAAAATTCTGTTATGCGGAGAATTTCGTCTATGCGCCCCCGGTCGCAAAATTGAAGAGCCTGATGAAGGCCGCCCAGGGAACTGTCCTCGATATTCGTGCCGAGGAAAGTCACTCCGGTTCTCATGCTGTTTACTCGCGGGAATGGAAGACATCGGGTGGAGGCTCGCTCATGCGATTAGGCTCTCATCCCATTGGAGCCGTGCTCCACCTGAAGCATTACGAAGGCCTGATGAAGTTCGGCCGGCCCATTCGCGCCCAATCCGTCATCGGCGATGTCGGCCAGTTGACCAAAATCGAATCCTTCAAGAACGAACCGAAGAAATGGATGGTGGATTCATGGGTGGATGTGGAGGACTGGTCAGCGGCCCTCATCACTTTTGAGGATGGCTCAAAAGCAAGCATCCATTCCACCGACGTCAGTCTGGGCGGCGTCAAGAATCTGATCAGTGTCTATATGTCGAACGCCCTCGCTCAGATCAATATGAATCCAAACAACAGCCTCGTTGTGTACTCTCCTGAGGGAAGTGTCTTCGGTTCAGAATACATCACCGAAAAGGTGGAAACCAAAGCCGGATGGCAGTTTCCATGCCCGGATGAGGACTGGATGAGAGGCTATCCCCAAGAGCTTGAGGACTTTATAAATGCCATCATAGAGGACCGTGACCCCATTTCAGGTTTGGATCTTGCCTATGAGACGATTGAGGTCATTTATGCGGCCTATCTTTCTGCGGAAACCGGAAAGAGAATCGAGTTGGCTAAGAAATGAAGATCATCAAATTGGATGACGTCGAAGGGATGACCTTCCCGGCCAGAAGAACGACTCGGGTGTTGACAGGCCCGAATCAATTGCCCGTAAAAAACTTTACATCAGGTTATGTCGTCATTCAGCCAAACGGAAGAATCCCTCTCCACGCACACTCCAACGAGGAGATATACATCCTGCTCAAGGGAACCGGCAAAATGAGGGTTGGCTCCAAAGAAGAAAGGATTGAAGCTGTCAGTGGTGTCTTCATCGAACCCAATTCAGAACATCTTCTACAGAATATCGGGGATGATGAATTGGTCATGATCTTTGTCTATTCTCCGGCAGGAGTGGCTAATCACTGGTCCGAAGAGATGGCCGGGAAATTAGCCTAAGAGTTCAAGAAAAATAGATGGAAGCCAAAGCCGTTGTTCTTCAAAATTTCAATCAACCTCTGGTCATTAAGACCTTTTCCGTTCCGGTATTGAAGGGGGGCGAAGTTCTCGTCAAAGTTGAAGCCGCAGGCATCTGCGGCTCGGATGTCCATATGTGGGAAGGAAGGGATCCCCGGACCCGACTTCCCATGATTCTCGGCCACGAAGGAGTCGGGAAGATTGTGGAGTTAAGGGGAGAAAAAAAGGATATTTACGGAACATCCCTCAAAATTGGAGATAAGATTCTTTGGAACAGAAGCATCACCTGTGGCCAATGCTATTATTGCAAGGTAAAGAGACAACCCTTTCTCTGCCCGAACCGGTGGGTTTATGGCATCCATACAACCTGTTCAGAGCCTCCCTATCTGACCGGGAATTATGCGGAATACCTTTTGCTGGTTAAAGAGACAGATCTGTTTAAAATCGAAACAGGGAGGAACCTTGAAACTTTTGTTCCAGCTTCCTGCTCCGGCGCCACAGCCGCTCACGCCTTCGATCTTTCCGGGATGGAATACGGAGACTCTGTTCTCGTCCAGGGAGTGGGCCCTCTTGGCATATTTGCCGTAGCATTTGCCCGATCGCAGGGAGCCTCCAGCATCATTGCCATAGGAGGCACAGAAGAAAGGTTGAAGATGGCGGGATACTTCGGCGCAACCCACTGTTTTAGTCGCCATCCACTCTCTTTAAAAGAGCGGAGCGAGGCGGTGATGGAACTGACTCATGGCAGGGGAGTGGATGTCGCCTTTGAAATGGCTGGAGAACCGGACGCTCTTAAGGAATGCATCTCTCTCGCTCGGCCCGGCGGTTCTTGTGTGACAGCAGGATTCGGGGAACCCCATGGTTCCGTTGATCTTGACTGTTTTCATGATCTCAATCGAAAAAACTTGCGTCTCCAGGGAATATGGACCAGCGATGTCAAACATACGCATATGGCGCTTCAGTTGATTCTGAGCCGATTGGATGATTTTCAAAAACTGGTCACCCATCGCTTTTCTCTGGACCAGGCCAATGAGGCCATCCGGGTGATGAAAAATAAGGAAGCGGTGAAGGCAGTATTGTTGCCACATGGATAAGTGTAAGGAATGTGAGGCACCAAGCCCGGAATGTCCCTTTATAGGGAATCAGGTTACCAGGGAACCAGGAAGCAGGATACCAGGGTATCAGGCTATTAGGAAAAAAGAGGAGAAATTTTTCACCTGATGCCCGGATGTCCTGATTTCTACTACCTGATCACCTGATATTCTGATAACCACTAAACTTTTTAAGATTTAGTTGGAAAATTAGGCTATCTGAGGCAATGACGTTGAAACTCATCCATTGTGATGTCCTCATCATCGGTGCAGGAGGCGCAGGCATCAGGGCGGCAATTGAGGCCAAGGAGACTTTTCGAAAAGGAAAGATTGTCGTCGTGACCAAAGGCTCTTTTGGAAAATCGGGGGTTACTGCCACAGCCTGTTCTGACCGGATGGCTTTCCATGCCACCCTTCCCTATACAGAACCCGGCGGTGCAGACAACTGGAGATATCATGCAGAGGATATCTACCGGATCGGTGGATACGTCTCGGATGGAGACCTCGCAAGGATCCTGGCAAAAGAATCCGAAACCGCCCTGGAATATCTCGATCGGCTTGGGGTTCCGTTTGTCAGGAAGGAGGACGGTCGAATAGACCAGTTCATCACCGACGGCTCTGAATATCCCCGGGCTTGTTACACCGGCCCGAAAACAGCTAACCATATCGAAGAAGCTCTGTTAAATAAAGTGGCTTCAATGGAGATTCGGGTCATCGAACACTGCATGATTGCAGATCTCATTAAATACCGGGGCCGGGTGATCGGAGCTTTCGGAATTGACGAAAGAGAAGAAGCGAGGGTCAAAGATCGCCTGCAGGTCTTTTCCAGTAAGGTCATCATCCTGGCCACAGGTGGCGCAGGGGAGGTCTTCGAAACCCACGTCTTCCCTGAAGGGATGACAGGAGATGGTTATGGACTGGCTTACAGGGCAGGCGCAGAACTGGTCAATATGGAGTTCATTCAGATCGGTCCAGCCTCAGTCAAGACCAAACTGAATTGTTCCGGAAGTTTGATGAGGGCTGTTCCCAGATTACTGAATGAAACAGGCGAAGCGTTTTTAAATAAATATCTTCCCAGAGGAATCTCTTCGGAGGAGATTGGCAATCTCATCTTTGAAAAAGGGGCAAGCTGGCCTGTCTCTCTCGATAAGAGAACGCATCTCATTGATGTCGCCATGTTCAAGGAGATGGCACAGGGCCACAGGGTGTTTCTCGATTATGGAGTCAATCCCGAAGGATTCCGGTTCGAAGGGCTGGACCCGAAGTGGCAACAGAGATATGCGAGGGAAATTAAAGTACCCATACCTTTTGAACAGAGGGGGAGATCACCTCTGGATCGTCTGAGGGAGATCAATCCTGAAACGATTGAATGGCTTATGGAACATGGGATCAACCTTCAAGCAGGTGAGCAGATCGAGATCGCACCCTGCATCCAGCACTTTCAGGGAGGAGTGAAGATCCGAGAGAAAGGGAATACGTCCCTTAAAGGGCTTTACGCCGCCGGTGAATGCGCAGGCGGCCAGCACGGTGCCAATCGCCCGGGAGGAAATGCCCTGCTGGATGGCCAAGTTTTTGGGAAGATTGCAGGCCGTGAGGCAGCGATAGAAGCGATGAATCTTGATCAAAAACCGCGGATCCCATCACGCCGCTTGGATCAGTTTTTATCCAAATTGAATCGCATGAAAACCGGGGAAACAGCGTCCCGGGTGAGAAAGTCACTCCAGTCCATCACCTCATTATATGCAAGTGTAGTCCGGACACCCGAGGGGATCAGAAAGGGGTTGAAAAGTTTAGAGGCATTGAGAAAAGAAGGGCTCTCCATTGATGAGAAGGGACTCGTCTATGCCCTGGAGACGGAGAATTTCCTCGATGTAGGCGAAATGGTCTTGAGGGGATGCCTCGCACGGAAGGAATCGAGAGGCCCCCATCTCTTCTTTAACGGTTTTGATGATCTTCATCCCCTTCCCTCACAAGACCCGGTCTGGAGAAAATATATTGTGATCCGGAATCGTTCGGGGAAGATGGTGCTTAGGAAGAAGACACCGGTGAAATTAAATTACCACGACATTTAAGTTATTGGGCCGATACAAATTCCCCTCCCTTGGAGGCTGTGTCGTAATCATAGTTTTGTCACCCTGAACTTGTTTCAGGGTCTTGTAAGTTTAAAGTTACGGCATTTGAGATTGGAGTCACTGATGAATTTAGAAATCCTTTCCTCCCCCATCCAAATCGGAAATAAGACAGCCGCCAACCGTATTGTGATTCAACCAATGGAATGTAATGACGGAGATTCCGGAGGAAATCCGACCGAACTGACCTTTAAACGTTACCGAAACCTTGCCGAAGGGGGAGCAGGAATTATCATCGTTGAATCGCTCACCCTCTCCTACGAGAGTCGGGCAAGAAAGAATCAGTTAAAGATCTCCGAAGAAACCGCCAGGGGGTTTGAAAGACTGGTAAAGGAGATGAGAGAAGTCAATCCAAAACCCCTCATCCTCTTTCAGATCAACCATTCGGGGAGGATTAGCGGCGCCGCCTTTTCAAAAGTCGTCTCCCTCTATCCTACTGGGGATCCGGATGTCCATATCCTGACAGACAAAGAAATTGAAGAGGTCGGAGAAAGTTTCGTCAAAGCCAGTCTGATTTCGAAACAGGTCGGAGCAGATGGTATTGATTTCAAACATTGCCATGGATACCTCTGTGGCGAGATGATCCGGCCTGCCAACACGAGACCGGGGCCTTATGGCGGAAGTTTTGAAAATCGGACGAGATTTTTCAGAGAGACGTCGGAAAAGATCAGGAAGGCGGTGGGCAAAGGGAATTTTCTCGTCGGCGTGAGATATTCATTTTATGAAGGAATCCCGGGAGGCTTTGGCACATCTGGCCCGGAAGAGGTTGAAGAAGACCTTTTTGAACCCCTTCGCTTTGCCAGAATGATTGAAGAGATGGGAATGGACTATATCAACGTCTCGGCAGGAATCCCTGCGGTCACTCCTGAAATTGTGAGACCGACCAAAAATTATCCGGAAGGAGTTTACAGACATTTCGGCTGGACAAAGGTTGTGAAGAAACTGGTTGGGCTTCCGGTGATCGGCTCGGGTTACAGCTACCTGAGGGACGGGAAAAACGATTTGAAGGAACCTGATCCAACGAAAAAGAGTTTTCTCTGCTGGGCCGAAAAGAATCTCAGGAATGGTTATGTGGATCTTGCAGGAATCGGAAGGCAGTCTCTTGCGGATCCCCACTTCGCCAAAAAGATTCTTTCGGGAAATATGGATCAAATCCATTTCTGTGTTGCCTGCGGAGGATGCAGCGTTCTCCTCCGTTCTCAGAAGGAGGTCGGCTGTACGGTTTATAACGAATATTACAAGGAAGTGTTACGACAGGCAAGAAAAGAAGCCTAATTAAATAATCAGTGACCAGTGATTAGTCATTCGTCATCGGTAATCAATTTAAAAGAAGAAAGGGGGATGATTCTATGTATGATGTTGTGACTTTTGGAGAGGCAATGGTGAGGCTTTCCCCGCCGCATTTTCTAAGGCTCGAGCAGGCGCAGAGTTTTGATGCCCAACCCGGCGGAGCGGAATTGAACGTGGCTGTTGGAGTAACCCGTCTGGGGTTAAAAAGCGGCTGGGTGTCCAGACTTCCGAAAAACGGCATGGGTTACCTTATTCGCAATCGGGCTCGGGAGCTTGGAGTGGACTGTTCTCATATTGTCTGGTCTGATAAAGGCCGGGCAGGAATCTATTTTGTTGAGTTCGGGTCCTCTCCAAGGGCATCGAGCGTCCTCTATGACCGGGCGGGTTCTGCCATCAGCATGGTCCAGCCGGGTGAGATTGATTGGGGAAAGATATTTACTGGATCGAAACATTTTCATACGAGTGGGATCACACCTGCGCTGAGCGGTTCTGCTTCAGAGGCGACAGCCGAAGCCCTGAAGGCCGCAAAGAAGGCGGGATGCACCGTTTCTTATGACCTCAATTACCGGAAGAAGCTCTGGACGCCGGCAGATGCCAAAAAGATCCAGGAGCCTTTGATGGAGAATGTGGACATCCTCATCACGACAGAAGAGGACACCAATGTCGTTTTCGGAATTAAAGAAAAGGATTATGAAACTGTTGCAGAGAAACTGGCACAGACCTTCAAGTTCAAGGTGGTTGCCATCACGCTGAGGGAAGACCTTTCGGTCTGGAGGAACAACTGGACAGCCATTGCCTATCACGACGGGAAGATCATCCGGGACAGAAAGTATGAAGTGGAGATTGTTGATCGGGTGGGTGCGGGTGATTCTTTTACTGCTGGTTTCCTCTACGGCTGGCTTAAGTTAAAGGATGTCGAGAAAGGCGTCCAGTACGGAAACGCTTTTGCCGCTCTGAAGCACACCACCCCGGGGGATTTCAATTGGGCTACGCTCGACGAAGTAGAAGCCCAATTGAAAGGTACGGGTCTTAGAATATCAAGGTAATAAGCAATGAGGGAATCGGATATTAGAAGTTCATCATAGGAGGCAAATATGGAAAAACGAGACATCTTCAACCGAATGATCGAAGAGGGCTTAATCCCAGTGGTTCGTGTCACTTCTGCCCAGGAGGCCATGGATGTGGCTGATGCCATTAAAGAGGGCGGGGTGAGCTTTATCGAGATCACGATGAGCGTTCAGGGTGCAATTGATGTGATTAAAGAACTGACTAAGAAATACAAAGATGGAATCGTGATGGGAGCAGGAACGGTTCTGGATACCGAAACCGGAAGGGCGGCACTCCTGGCTGGTGCCCAGTTCATTGTCAGCCCAACCCTGAACCTTGATCTCATCTCTTTGGCCCACCGTTACAGCGCTGTCGTCATTCCAGGGGCAATGACACCTACGGAAATCCTCACAGCCTGGAACGCAGGCGCAGATATGGTCAAGGTCTTTCCTGCAGCCCAATTGGGAGGTCCGGAATATCTCAAAGCCATCCGGGGCCCCCTGCCTCAGATCCTTCTTGTTCCGACAGGCGGAGTCAATCTTCAGAATGCAGGGGCCTTCATCAAGGCAGGCGCCACTGCCCTGGGTGCAGGAGGAGAGCTGGTGGACAAAAAGGCAATTCAGGAAAAGAAGTTTCATGTTATCACTGAGAACACAAGGGCTTTTCTGAAAGCGATAAAAGAAGCTCGAGGAAAATAGCTTACCATCGGGTAATTTATGCAGATCACTTTTCCATATTCCGAATTTAAATCCCTTGAGATCCCAGAGAAAAACCTTCTCGGAATCTTTTCTCCCTCCATTGTAAGGGTCGAGAAGAGCGAAGAACAGATTATCGAAGAAGCGCTCTCTCATCCCATTGGGTCTCTTCCTCTGTCCCGCTTGCTCAAAGGGCAAGAGAAGGTGCTCATCGTGGTGGATGATTATACGCGAAGCACCCCTGTCCAGAAGATTCTCCCCTGCTTGATCGAAGTACTGAAAGGAGCTGGAGTTAGAAAAGACCGAATCCGGATTCTTGTAGCCCTTGGAACTCACCGCCCTATGACCCAAGAGGAGATGGTCAATAAATTTGGGGAAGATTTGGTCAGACAGTACTCTATTTCGAATCATGCCTGGTGGGATTTCTCCCAGCTCATCCATCTCGGAGAGACTGAAAAAGGGACACCGATTCTCGTCAATCGAATCGTTCAGGAAGTTGATTTTATCATCGGTGTCGGCCAGATCGTTCCGCACCGGGTGTCGGGGTTCAGCGGTGGAGGGAATATCATCCAGCCCGGGATCTGCGGAGAGGAAACAACAGGCAAAACCCACTGGCTCGGCGCCCAATTTACAGGAAGGGAGATCCTTGGAAAGATTCAAAACCCGGTTAAAGATGAGATCGAAGAGGTTGCCCTGAAAGCAGGATTGAAGTGGATCGTCAATACCATTCAGGACGGTTCAGGCAGAACTGTGGATGCGGTTGCCGGGGATCCGATTCTGGCCTACCGAAAGGGTGCAGAGCGATCCATTCAGGTCTGTCAGGCTGAGATCCCGCAGGATGCGGACATCGTCATTGCTGACTCCCATCCTTATGACTCTGAACTCTGGCTCGCCTCAAAGGGAATCTATGCTTCGGAACTTGCAGTCAAACAGGATGGCGTGGTGATTCTGGTCTCGCCCTGCCCGGAAGGGATCTCTCCAAGCCATCCGGAGGTGTTGGAGTTTGGATATCAGACTTTCGCTGAAGCGGACCGGCTATTGCGCGAAGGAAAGAGCCTTAAATTGACAGCCGCCGCCCACCTTGTTCACGTGGGCAGGGTGATCAAAGAACGAGCAAAGGGGATCATGGTGACAACAGGCATCTCAAAGGAAGAGACAGAACGCCTTGGCTTGAGATATGCCAAGAATCCCCAAGAGGCATTGGAAATCGCTCTTTCCCTGACGGGAAGAGAAGCAAAGATTGCCGTTCTTCAAAGAGGCGGCGAGATCCTGCCTCAAATCACATCAACCCTGAAGGGTTGAATGACATGTTCATAGTGTAGGTAACTGTAACTCACGGTTTCAGCCTTGATAAAATAATTCTTGAATGGAGAGAAAAAAATGAAAGCAGTCGTCAAGTATGGCAAAGGAAAAGGATTGATGGAGATTCGGGACATCCCTGAGCCGAAGATCCAGAAGGATGATGATGTTTTAATTGAGGTAAAGGCGGTATCGGTCTGCGGAAGCGATCTTCACATCTACCACGATGCGCATCCCTACTGGCCTCCGGTCGTTCTGGGTCACGAATTCTCCGGAGTGATCAGGGAGGTTGGAAAGGAAGTAAAAGGCTGGAAGGTCGGAGACCGGATCGTGACCGAGACAAGGACAGGCTCCTGTGGCATCTGTTATATGTGCCAGAGCGGATTTCCTCAGGTCTGTGAGCAGAAAAGACCCTATGGCATTGGCATTGACGGTGCCTACACAAAGTATGTCGTAGGGCCTGCCCGTCTTCTCCATCATCTTCCGGACAATATCCCCTTTGAAGTGGGCGCAGTGATTGAACCCACAGCCATCTGCGTTACTTCGATCCTCGAACGAAGCAGGCTCCAGGCTGGAGAGTCCGTTCTTATCACCGGGCCTGGCCCCATTGGATTGATCTCTCTTGCGGTTGTAAAGGCGGCTGGGGCGCGATGGGTTGGAATCACCGGAACGAGTTCGGATGAAGGGATTCGCTTTGAAAAGGCTAAAGAGTTGGGTGCAGATCTCAGGATCATTGTGGATAAGGAGAACCCCATTCAAAAAATTTCAGAGGTGACAAATGGGCTGGGCGTAGATGTCCTCATTGAAACCTCAGGGAACGGGAAGGCAATCTCTCAGGCCTTTGAAATGGTCAGGAGAATGGGGAGAGTGTGTGCCATAGGAATATCGGGGAAAGAAGCCGTTCCCATCCCGTATGATCGTGGAATCTTCAAGGCCCTCCGATACGATTTCTGTTTCTCCAGCAGTTGGACGGCCTGGGAAACAACCATCGGCCTCATCTCAAAAGGGGTTTTGCCGATTGGAAAAATCATCACCCATCAATTTCCCATCGAAAAATGGGAGGAGGCCTTCCATCTCCTGGAAAACCTCCAGGCTGCCAAAGTCATCCTGATTCCTTAAAAGAGAGGTGAGCATGAAACAGCATTCCTATCAAGTCGTCATCACCGATTGTGACCATGGCTCGATTGAAGAAGAAAAAGAGGTATTCGCTCGGATCGGAGCGGAACTGATCCTGGCACAGGTCAGGGAAGAAGATGAAGTGATCCGTGCCTGCAAAGATGCGGACGGGCTATTGAACCAATATGCGCTCCTGACCCGAAAGGTCCTGGAACATCTTCCAAAATGCAAAGTCGTTGCACGTTATGGGGTTGGGGTGGACTCCGTTGACCTCAAGGCTGCCACCGATCTTGGAATCATCGTTGCCAATGTGCCGGATTACTGCATTGATGAGGTTTCGGATCACGCCATTGCTTTAATCCTGTCCCTGGTGAGAAAAACGGCCTTTTTCAATGCAAAGATAAAAACCGGCCAGTGGGATTTCCGTTCGGGAATTCCTATCCGCCGGATCAAAGGAAAAACGCTGGGTCTTATTGGTTCTGGAAAGATCGGCCTCGAAGTCGCGAAGAAGCTATCCTCTTTTGGGGTTCGTGCGATTGCCTTTGATCCCTACCTCAAAACCGGCCCCCAGGGAATTGAATTGAAGGATTTCGATGCGGTCTTAAAGGAATCAGACTTCATCTCCATCCATTGCCCCTTAAATGATTCGACCCGCCATCTGATCGGAGAAAAAGAATTCAAAAGGATGGAAAAGAAGCCTCTTCTAATCAACACTTCAAGAGGGCCCATTATCGATGAGAAGGCTCTGATTCATGCTCTGCAAGAAGGCCTCATCACCGGTGCGGGGCTCGATGTGCTGGAGAAAGAGCCGCCCGATTCCGTAAATCCCATGCTCGCAATGGAAAACGTTATTCTCTCTCCGCATGTCGGTTTCTATTCAGAGGAGTCGATCAGTGAATTGAAGCGAAGAACGGCTAAAAATGTTTCGGATGTTCTGACGGGAAAGTGGCCAGGTTCCGTGGTGAATCAAGAGGTAAAGGGTAAGGCTCGGGTTCCTATGTCTGGTTAGTTTATCTTAGCAACAAAATCTAACCCAGGAGCAGGCAAGTCTCACTGTGAACTGAATCCATTATTTGCCCGCCTCAAAGCGAAAACCCTTTGACACATACTGGACTCTGTCCTCGGGAATGAGAACAGGAGGGATTAGATGAATGATTATTCAAAATGGAATCTCCCCGAAGACCGTTATTTCGATCCTGATCCGGCACAGCGACGCATTGCAATGGAATTGTACAAGTCAGCAGCCCATCTGCCCATTATTGGTCCCCATGGACATGTGGACCCACGGCTGTTGGCTGATGAAAATATCTCTTTCGGAACACCTGCCGACCTTCTGATCATTCCGGATCACTACGTTTTTCGCATGCTCTATTCCCATGGTATTCCCCTTGAAAACTTAGGGATCTCGAGGAGAGACGGTGGTCCTACCGAGAAGGACCACCGCAAGGTCTGGCAGATTTTTGCTGATCACTTCTACCTCTTCCGCGGCACGCCCACGGGTGTCTGGTTGGCCGATGAATTAAGCAATGTATTTGGCATTGAGGAGAAATTGACCCGACAAAACGCACAATCCATTTATGACCAAATCGAGGCCAAGCTCAAATTATCCGAGTTTCGGCCCCGCGCCCTGTTTAAGCGCTTCAACATCGAGGTCATGTGCACAACGGACGCAGTCACTGACCCGCTCATCCACCACCAGGCGATCCGTGAGTTTGGATGGGGGGACAAGATTCGACCCACCTTCCGGCCAGACGCGGTCATTAACCTGCTGACTCCTGGCTGGACCAACAACATCAAAGCCCTGAGCAAAGCGAGCGGTATCACCGTCGTTTCATACAAAAAATTTATTCGAGCCCTTGAAGACCGCAGGGCTTTCTTCAAATCGATGGGAACGATAGCGACCGATCATGCCTCAGAGACGGCTTACACGGCAGAATTGACCCCATCGGCGGCAGAGGCCATCTTCAAGCGGGCGCTGCAAGGCAAGGCAAAGGCCGAGGATGCGAAGCGTTTTAATGCCCACATGATCATGGAGTTCGCTCGAATGAGCATTGACGATGGACTGGTGATGCAGTTTCATGTGGGTTCGATCCGCGACCATAATGATCTCATCTACCACCGTTTCGGAGCCAATATGGGAGCAGACATTCCCAGTCAAAGCGAGTTTACACAAAACCTCCGGCCGCTTTTGAATAAATATGGCGCCGACTCCCGACTAACGTTCATCCTTTTTAACTTAGACGAATCGACCTATTCACGTGAACTGGCACCCCTGGCCGGTCATTACCCGGCTGTCAAGCTTGGTCCGCCCTGGTGGTTCTATGATAGTATCAACGGCATGAGACGCTATTTTGACCGAGTGATGGAGACGGCGGGGATCCATAACACAGTGGGATTCAATGATGATACCCGGGCGTTCCCCTCCATTCCTGCGCGCCACGACCTCTGGCGCCGTGTGAGCGCCAACTGGATTGCAGGACTCGTTGCGCGAGGAATTGTGGATATAGAGGATGCAAAAGAGATGATCTTGGACTTGGCCTATCGGCTCGCTAAAAAAGCTTATAAGATTCCATAAATGGCAAAGCTGATTGGGAATCAATGGGATGGGTGAACGAACAAAATTGAGGGTTAGCAGAGCTTACTGTCAAATAGGAGGCCGGATTCTGTCGTCAATCAAGAGGTAAAGGTTAAGACCCGCGCACTTCTCTCTGATTAATTGAACTACCACCAACTACAAGCGGGTGGATTCTCTACCGACTGAAGTCGGCTAAAGAAAATACCGATTAGCACAGATATTCTCACGAGGGAAAACCCGAAAAACCTTCACACAGGCGCATACTAAAGTCTTCGCCTGAAGGCGGGGGTTTTCCTCCCCGAGCGAGACAATAAGGAATGGAATCTATTTCAAAAGTTTTGTAATATTTTTTACCTTAGTGGCGACCTCCTTAATCTCTTTAGCCTCTTTTAAGCCCGGGATTTCTTCAACTTCCTTCTTCAAATCGGAGAGAAGACTCCCTTTCTGATCGTCTCTCTCTTTCTCCTTCTCCGGCTTTTTCTCTTCCTTTATTTTTCTCAGCTCTCTGATCGTCTTACCGAGACCTTCCCCTATTTCAGGAAGCCTCTTTGCCCCAAAAAGGAGAAGGATGATGACCAGAATAATCAGTATTTCAGGCAAACCCAGGCCGAACATTCTACAAACCCCCAGTTCGGAGTTTTTAGTTCGGAGTTTGGAGATTAAAATAATGAAACAAATTTTCTTTTTTTTTACTCCGAACTATGAACTCATTACTAATCAGCGATACTCCCAACGCCCCGGGACCCAGACCCAGCCCCTTCCCCTCGGCTCCCAGCGTCCTGGAACCCAAACGGCATGAGGCTTCGGACGTTTATGCCATTGACCTGGAACCCAGACCCATTCTCCTCTCCGATGTTCCCAGTATCCAGGCCGCCAGACAACGTCAGAATGGGGAGGGGGGCCATAAACTTCCACCCTGGGTTCGGGTGGCCTGACATGGATGGCACGGGGCGGACAACCCCATAAGAAGATAGCCATCCCGCAGATGGCAACCAACAAAAAGAGAATGACTAATCTCCTGCTCATGGGAATCCCTCCCTATATGTTTTATATTTATATGATATTAGGCTCCGATGCAAGAAAAATATTCAATATCCTCTCACTTTTATTCTCTCCCTTGGGAACTGAGTCACAATTAGCCATTCGCCCTTCGACATACTCGGGACGAGCGGCTAATTAATTGATTTTAATGTGCCGTGTAGTCCGTTCGTGGTGAGCCTGTCGAACCATGAACGGGCTTGCGGCACAGCATCGGGGGGAGAGGGTGGGGTGAGTGGACTTGACTTTTTTTAGAATTTTAAATATTCAAGATTTTATGGAGGTAACCTATGGCTGCTGATCTCGAATGTCCCATCTGTGATGCCGATATCCCTGTGGATGGTGATGAGAGGACAGGCGATTTGGTTCTCTGTTCCTTCTGCAAGGTGACTTTCAAACTGGTCAGGAAGAAAGATAATTGGGCCCTCGTTGAGGACTATGAATTGTAGATCCATTCCTGTGGAATGGAAAGTCCAAATACCAATTTCCAAAATCCAAATAAGCTCCAATTGTCAATTCCCAAACTAATTGAGAAGCCTTTTTACGATATTATTTCGCGTCATTTCATTTGGTGATTGGTTAATTGGATATGATTGGGAGATTGGGGTTTGCCTGCGGTAGGCAGGAAATTTGGTTATTGAGATGAAATGGGTATACGCTTCTGATCTCCACGGTGAGACCTATCTCTATGAGCAACTCTTTGACCTCGCCCAATCCTCCTCCGCAGAGATCATCGCCTTAGGGGGGGACCTCCTCCCCTCCTTTCCTCCGACGAAACGCTACGAGGATATGATTCCAAACCAGAAGGCCTTCATCGGCCAGTTTCTCCTGCCTTTCTTTAAAAAAGTGATAGAAACGACCGATGTCAGACACCTCTTTCTCATTCCCGGAAACTGGGATCTTGCTTATCCTCATCTCTTTAAAGAAACCATCGAGGAGATAATCGATCTCGACCGAAAAATCTACCGACTCAGAAATGGATACCAAATCGTCGGCTATCCGTTTGTTCCCCCCACTCCATTTCGGCCCAAGGATTATGAGAAGATGGATGATGATCAATCGCCCTGGCCTCCACAGAAGAATCCATCTTATATCAGAACCTCTGACCGAAATGACGAGCTGACCGCCATCGACCCCTTTTCCTACTTAAGAAGTCGCGAAACGATTCAACAGGATTTGGATCGCCTCCCAAAACCTCTCTTCCCGGAGAAAGCTATCTATATGATGCATTCCCCCCCTTTTGGAACGGGGCTGGATCTGGTTCAGGGAGGGAAATCAGCAGGAAGCCGTCCACTTAAAACCTTCATTGAATCGCATCAGCCCCTCTTGACACTCCACGGCCATATCCATGAGGCGCCACAACTTTCAGGTTTCTACTTTAAATGGATTGGAAAAACGCTCTCCATCAATCCGGGGCAGTTCATTTCAAAAAAACTCCATGCCGTCACCTTTGAGATGGAGAATGCCAAAAAGACGCTCAAGCACACGTATCTGCATGATATTGCAAATGATTATCGTTTATAAAACCCTTTAAAAAAACATTTGACATTTAAGAATGAATGTGCCATAATTTTTCCTGTAGGTTGTAAGAAGTATGAGTTTTGGATCAAGGAAAGGTCGCAAAAGTGCTTCTGAAAACTTTTGTGGCTTTTTTTTTAGGGACCAAAGGCTATTACAACTTACTTTAGTCTAAAGTGGAAAGGAGGTGAGTTGTAGTGGCCAAAGGTAAAGTAAAATGGTTTAATGAGAAGAAGGGCTTCGGGTTTATTTCCAGAGACGATGGAAATGATGTCTTCGTGCACTTCTCCGCCATTAAGAGGGATGGGTTCAAATCCCTTTACGAAGGCGATGAGGTCGAGTTCGAGGTTTCCCAGGGTCCGAAAGGACTGCAGGCAACAAATGTTGTCGTGGTAAGCTAAAACAAAAATTCCTTAAGCAAAGAAAGGGGCTCCGCGTATCTTTACCGGAGCCTTTTTCGCAATCTGCATTTTGCTCTTCATCCTGCTTTCAATTCCCGTAGTTTTGTCCTTCAACTTGACTTCACCTTGAGCCTGTCCTATACTTGTTTTACCACAAGACAACAGATTGTCGCGGGGAGTTGGGATGGACCTGGCTGAGAGGGTGACCGGACAGTCACCGACCCGCTGAACCTGACCTGGATAATACCAGCGGAGGGATCGACAGAGGACCAGAAAAATGATGCCGACCTTCCAGGGTCGGTTTTTTTATTTCTAAGGGAGAGAGAATCATGGTTTTTCAAACGGAGCGCCTCATACAGGTTCTTTCAAGAGTTCGGGAACAGAAACCCGTTGTCCACGCCATCACCAACTGGGTCACTGCTAATGAAGTTGCCGCTTCACTCCATGCGATCGGCGCCCGACCCATTATGGCAATTGATCGAGAGGAGGTCGAGGAGATCACTTCAAGGACCGATGCATTGGTGCTTAATTTAGGAACACCCTCTCGGGCTCGCATCGAAGCCATGCTTCTGGCAGGGAGTCGGGCAAATAAAGAGAATCATCCCGTCATTTTTGATCCAGTCGGTGTGAGCGCATCCAAATTTCGAATCGAGTCAACTGAAAGAATTTTAACCAAAATTCGGGTTACGGCCATTAGAGGAAATCCGGCTGAAATCGGAAGTCTTGCAGGTCAGGAGGGTTATTTAGCTGGAGTGGATTCGGTTACGGGTCCAAAGGATTTGTATCGAGCCGCAGAACATCTCTCAAAAAAAACAGGGGCTATTGTAGTTGCCAGTGGTCCTCAGGATATGATCGTCTCCTCAGAAGAGAAAGTCATTGTGGAGAATGGCCATCCGATCATGGGTCAGATCACGGGTATGGGCTGTATGCTCACTGCCGTTATCGGAGCCTTCAATGCCGTGGAGCGCGACCCTATGGTTGCCACCGTAAGCGCAATAGCTTTCTTTGGGCTTGCCGGAGAACAGGCCGCCCTTCTTGCGAAAGGACCAGGGACATTAAAGCCCGTTTTTTTAGATACCCTCTTCTCATTAACACCCGATCAGATGCAAAGAGGTATCAAAATTAGACTATAAGGAGACAAGAGATGGAGACAAGAATCATCGCAAGGGCAGTGATCCTCGTTGCTATTGGTGTTGCCGTTTCTCCCTTCACCAGTATTCCGATGGGCATTGCAAAGATCAACCCAACACAACACTTTGTTAATGTCATTGCTGCGATCCTCCTCGGTCCTTGGTGGGCGACTGGCATTGCCCTCATCATTGGTATCTTTCGCAATGCTTTAGGGACAGGCACTTTGCTTGCTTTTCCAGGTGGTATGATTGGCGCTTTCCTCGCAGGCATGGCTTACCGCTATAGCCGGAATATCTATGTCGGAGCCATTGGAGAAGTCATTGGCACGGGACTTCTTGGAGCTACCGCAAGCGCTCTTATTGTTGCTCCCGTTTTTATGGGAAAAACCATGGCCCTCGGAACTCTGATCATTGCGTTTTCAGGAAGCACCATCGTCGGAGCCATCATCGGCCTCTTCGGCCTCAAACTCCTCGAACAGGCCGGCCTGGTTAAATTAAAACCAGAGAAAGATTGATTACCCATGATTCTCCGTTTCGAAGGAGTGACTTATTATTATCCCGGCCTCAATACTCCGGCTCTCGATGGCCTTGAGCTGACCGTTCAACCTGGAGAAAACATACTCGTTGCGGGTGCCAGTGGAAGCGGAAAATCAACTTTTTGCCGTGCCTGTATCGGTCTCATCCCCCATTTTCATCACGGGAAATTAACCGGAAAGGTCTTTATAGATGGACTGGATACCACCCACCATCCTGTTTATGAACTGTTTCGCCATGCAGGCTTGGTCTTTCAAAACCCGGATGCCCAGCTCTTCAACCAGACGGTTGAGGCAGAGTTGGTTTATGGCTTGGAAAGCCTGGGGCTAAAATCTTCTGAAATCGAAAAAAGACTGTCCTGGGCATGTCGCCTGACAGGCCTTGACTTACTCATGGATCGTTCACCGCATACGCTCTCTGGCGGTGAAAAACAGAGGGTAGCCTTGGGGGCGATCCTTACCCTTCGGCCCCGACTCCTTCTCCTGGACGAACCCTTCACACATCTTGACCCCGAAGCAACAGAAGCGCTCAGGAAGATCCTCCGATCGATGAAGTCCGAGGGGATCACAACCATCATCATTGAACACAGGCTCCACGGGATCATCCAGGATGTGGATCGGATCATCGTCTTTCACAGGGGAAGAACTGCTGCAGAAGGTCCTCCCCATCAAGTGCTTGCTGGAGAGATCTCTGACTATGGCCTCAACCTTCCACCCCTGTTAAGGCTCTTCAGGGATTTTGGCGTCAAAAACCCGGTGTTCGATGTGGACGAAGCAATCGTGGAACTAAAGGATCAGAACCTCTTAACTCCATTCTATGATCGTCTCATAGGACAGTCGAACAATCCCTCCAATGCTCTTGCGCCATTGATGCATCCAGTGGTTGAGTTGGAGGATCTCTGGTTTAACTATGATGGCAATTCCGTACTTAAGGGAATTGACCTCACACTCCGTAAGGGAGAATGTGTTGCCCTCCTGGGTCGAAACGGGGCTGGAAAGACCACGCTGATAAAATATCTCAATGGTCTGTTCAAACCCCAGAGGGGTCTCGTAAGAATCTTTGGTAGCGACACCCGCAAAAAACCCGTTTCAGAACTCTCCAGGCATGTCAGCCTGGTCTGGCAGAACCCCAATGACCAGATTTTCCGGCCCACGGTGCGGGAGGAAGTCCTGACAGGTCCAAAGATATTTGATGCTTATGATCCGCTCTGGTGCGACCAGCTCTTTGACCGCTTTGGCCTACTTCCATTGCTCGATCGTTCTCCCTTTTCGCTGAGCGAGGGGCAGAAGAAAAGGGTCTCTTTTGCCGCCGCATTATCCGTCAAGCCTGACCTCATCGTCCTGGATGAACCTACGGCTGGGCAGGACGAACCTTCCCGTCGTCAATTAACCTCCATTCTCGGCAGGCTCAGGGAGGAAGGACAAACCATTCTCTTTGTGACCCATGACCTCGAATTTGCCGCCGAGCACGCCAGCCGCTGGCTCATCCTCTCAGACGGAAAGATTATTGCGGACGGGCCTTCTGATGTTGTGATGGCTGAATCAACGGCTATGGCAAAAGCAGGGCTCCGGCCCACCCACCGATTTCAACTGATCCAGGCCGTCAAACGCTTAAGGGAGAATAAGACTTGAAACGATCGACCCTCGATCCCCGTTCCAAACTGGTCCTCTCATTCGTGGCTATGATTTTATTGATGGCTTTCAGCCATTCGATCTTTCTCGCCGCCTCACTGGGAATATTGATCACCCTCGTTCTCTTTCTTCGCCTCAGCCTGCTCTGGTTCAATTTCTTAAAGGGTTTAGGCTTTGCCGTCCTCACCTTCTTCCTCATCGCCTGGCTGGCTTTTGACCTGCAGACAGGAATTGTCTCAGGACTCCGCTTGCTCAACATCGGAACAGTCTTCTTTCTCTTTTTCCAGACTACCCCGCCTGAACTCCTGTCCAATGGACTGCTTAAGATGGGATTTCCTTATCCTTTCACCTTTGTGCTAAGCGCATCGATGCAATTTATTCCGGTTCTCATCCGCCACGCCCGAAACATCCGTGATGCCCAGCGCGCAAGAGGGATCCCCATTGAAGGAGGTATAAGGAGTATCTTTTACCTGCCCGCATTTGCAGGCCCCCTGTTGATTCAGGCATTCAAATTTGCGGATGAACTTGCAGAAGCCATGGAGGCCCGCGGGTTCGGAATATCCGGACGCAGTTTTCACCACGAACCGCTCTTCACATGGATGGATTGGATGGCAGTCGTAATAAGCTTCACCGTCCTAACCGTTGCTCTCTCGATTCGATTCCTTTAAATCAACTCGCATCCCCTCAGAAGAAGGTGTGAAAAAATCACATTTCCACAATTACTTTCGTTCCGGTCTACAGGGTTGGGGGGATTGGAGAAGCTTTAGGGCGGAACCTCTAACATTAAACTATGTTGCCTAAACCTGGGTCATACCGCTGTCTTACTGAAAACGAAGGTTACCCATAACATCTAATGATCCGCCTTCTAAGGCTTGGACAAGACGCCTAACCCTGTAGACCGAGGCACAGTGCACCAATTTTTTCACATCTTCTGAGGGATTGCCTTTTGCCTCTCTTTTGCCTTGACACATCTCATCTTACACACTATACTTTCATCCGTCTTCAAGACCCGCCATCGGTTAATCCGATATCCGTTATCCAGAGGAGAACCTTTATGCCAAGACGTGACGACATCAAGAAAGTGATGATCATCGGATCAGGTCCTATTGTCATAGGTCAGGCTTGTGAATTTGACTATTCCGGAACCCAGGCCTGCAAGGCCCTTCGCGAGCTCGGATATACAATCGTCCTGGTCAATTCAAATCCCGCAACGATTATGACCGATCCGGGAATGGCGGATGTCACTTATATCGAACCGCTCAATCTCCAGAGGATGAAGGAAATCATCGAAAAGGAAAGACCGGACGCCCTCCTTCCCAATCTCGGCGGCCAGACAGGGTTAAATCTTTCGTCAGAATTAAAACGTGCAGGCATTCTGGACCAATACGGCGTGAAGATCATCGGAGTCGATATCGATGCCATTGAACGTGGTGAGGACCGACTAATCTTCAAGGAAACAATGAAAGGACTCGGCATCGATACGCCAAGAAGCCAAATTACTTTCAGTGTGGAAGAGGCAGAAACCATTGCTGCTGATCTTGGCTACCCGGTCGTCATCCGCCCTGCCTATACGATGGGAGGAACAGGGGGTGGATTGGTCTATAACATAGAGGAATTGCGCACGGTGGCAAGCCGGGGAATCTCAGCGAGCCTGGTCGGCCAGATCCTGGTGGAAGAATCGGTTCTTGGATGGGAGGAATTGGAACTGGAGGTGGTTCGCGATTCCA
>Ga0194112_10000679_pt1 | contig 49624 bp, 40 predicted proteins | sample TA2MahC400mmetaG_FD_146191 | JGI IMG/M metagenome (GOLD analysis project Ga0194112, IMG submission 146191) | Freshwater microbial communities from Lake Tanganyika, Tanzania - TA2015016 Mahale Deep Cast 400m | ecosystem: Environmental > Aquatic > Freshwater > Lake | place: Tanzania: Lake... | reverse complement strand
GGCACTAAAATCCAAAGCTTCCACAAAGGCATCATAGGCTCTAACAGGATCATCCTTAGCAACATAGTCTTCGATGCTTTGTGGAAATAATCCGAGTTGATAGCGATTGCCATATCGATATGCCATAACCACTCTCCTTTCGTACGACTTTATTGTATCATATCGATATGGTCTCTCGTAGATAATTTTATGCTTCATGCTAAATTTTTACCCTCACCCTAATTACGACACAGTCTCCAATGGGGGAGGATTAAGGTGGGGGTGATGATTAGATCATTTCCCCCTCACCCTAACCCTCTCCCTCCAGGGGAGAGGGTTAGCCTGTCTGCCGTAGGCAAGGGTGAGGGGTAGGAGTTGAGATGAAGAAAGGGATTTTTCAACGCATTTCCAATTCTGCTGTGTGGCGCTCCATCTTCAGAACTGGAATACCCGATACCGATCTGAAGCGATCCATGCTGATGTATAACAACTTTTTCCTTCATATCTTCCCCGTGAAGATAAAACGTCATGGCCTTCGTTTCCGTTATACTTTTTGCCTCGGAGGGATCTCTTTTCTCCTCTTTATCATTCTCACTGTCACAGGTATCCTCTTGATGTTCCTTTATACCCCCTCCATCGAAAGAGCCTACTTCGATATGCAGGCTTTAGCCCTCGTTTTCAACGGAAAGATTTTACGAAATCTCCATCGGTGGGCAGCGCACGGCATGGTCGTTACGGTTTTTCTCCATATGGTCAGAGTTTTTTACACACGTTCTTATCGTCCCCCAAGGGAGTTTAATTGGGTGATTGGAATCTGCCTTCTCATCTTAACCCTTGCGCTTAGTTATACAGGGTATCTTCTCCCGTGGGATCAGTTGGCCTATTGGGGAATCACAGTGGGAACAACCATCATGAGCTATACGCCTTTCTTTGGAAAATACATTCGTTTCTTTATGTTAGGAGCTGATGAAGTGGGCCATGAGGCACTGCTTCGTTTCTATGTGCTCCATTGTGTGGTCATCCCATTTCTGGCTGGAGTCCTCATGGCCGCGCATTTCTGGAGAGTGAGGAAGGATGGAGGAATTTCAGGACCGCTCTAATAATTGCGGATTTCGGAATTTCCCCTCACCCTTCCCCTCTCCCCACGGGGAGAGGGCGGGGTGAGGGAGCCGCATTCCGCAATAAATGAGGTTAAAGAATGGAAAAGGACCAAGAAAAGGTATTTGTTAAAGACCCCAATAAGACCTACGGTCTCATGGAAATAGTAGATGGAACTTCGCCCATGGTGGAGAAGGCACCTGAGGATACTGTTGATACTTTTCCTCATTATATCATTCTCTTAACGATCTGCTCCTTAGCGGTGACCTTAATTCTGCTTCTCATCTCCCTCTTTTTCGATGCTCCTTTGGAAGATCTTGCCAATCCCCTTGTTACACCAAACCCTGGTAAGGCACCCTGGTATTTCACAGGGATTCAGGAGTTGATCCATTACACAACCAAACCAGTGATCCCTGCCATCATTATCCCCTTGTTTATTATCGTATGGCTTTTTCTGATTCCATATATCGATAGAACAGCAAAGACTCGGCCTGGGATTCTTTTAAATCGGATCTTTGTGGGTGGGGAAAAAAGAAAAATACTCATTATCCTCTTTACAGTCTTTATTTTTGGAGCACTTATCTTTACAGCGATCGGATCTTTATTCCGAGGAGAAAACTGGGGCTTTGTTCTTCCATGGAAATAACAGAAAAGGTTAAAAGGCAAGGGCAAAGAAGCCATTTTGGTTTATGGTTAATTGGTTAAGGTTACGGTGACGAGGCCCGTTTCGTCATTCGGTAATGGTTACGTTTAAAAAATAAACACGACATACGTAGCCTTTTATTGACGAAACAGGCCTCCTTACCGTTGCCACTAAACGTAGTCCTTATTTTCTAAGCAATTGGCGATTGGGATTTATTTGGAGCTTGTCTGCCTGGAGTAGGCAGGGGATTTGGTTATTGGGATTTAAAGAAATGGAGGTGCTGATAAATCGATGGCTGATGAAAAATCTATTTCCCGGAGAAAATTGATAGGCTATGCCTGGATTGGAGCAGCCGCAATTGTGATAGGGGAACTGATCGCTGGCACATTTGCCTTTCTCTGGCCCAAGCGGAAGGAAGGAAAAGGTGAAAAGATCTTTATTGCAGGGAAAGTAACTGACTTTAAAGTAGATGAGGTAATCTATTTCCGTAAAGAAAAGGCCTATGTCCAGAGATTGGAAGGAGGGTTTATCGCATTCTCCTCTGTATGCCCCCATCTTCGTTGCGTCGTCAACTGGAACGAGATTCTCAAAAAGTTTGAATGTCCATGCCACGGCGCAAAATTCAATCGTAATGGAGAAGTGCTGGAGGGTCCTCCACCCCGTCCTTTAGACCTTTACAAACTTCAAATTGTCGAGGAAAAACTGGTAATCGATACGGCCACTTTGATTGAAAGGAAAGGATTCGATCCCTCTCAGGTCGTTAAAATATAAAAATTACCAGTAGCGCAAGGCTTTAGCCTTGCTTGAAGCAACCCTAAAGGGTTGCGCTACAAATTCTGTCATTTATAGAAAGATGAGAAACCATATGGAAAAGCAAAATTTTTTAGCCATGATATTGACTGTAGCCATTGCCACCTTTTTAACAGTTTATTGGTTATTGGAACCTCAACGCGTAAAAGGAGAGGCTGAAAAAATGAGATTGGAGGCCGCTAAAAAAGGGAAGAGTCTCTACCTGACCCATTGCGGCCGGTGCCATGGGGAAACAGGAGGTCCTCAGAAGAGGATTAAAGCCATCAATTCAAAGGCCTATCTTGAGGCTATAGATGACACCGTCCTTTATAAAATCATTGAGCGCGGAATCCCTCGAACAGGAATGGTCGCTCTCGGTGATAAGGACGGGGGACCGCTTAATCCGGAACAGATCAATAATTTAGTGACCTTCATACGTAATTGGGAAAAGACGGCACCGAGGTTACCCGAAGAGCCTCTCACCAAAGAACGGCCCTTCTTCGTTCAAGAGGAAGTCGCCTATACTGGCTCTGAATCCTGCATCGGATGCCATGAAGGTCTCAATAAGAAGCATATCGATGTCTGGAGAAAGTCCCCCATGGCAAAAAGAGCCTTCTCCCGAATTCGAGGCGAGAAGGATAAAACCAAATGTGTCCCCTGCCATGCCACTGGATACGACTCTGAAAAGAAGACCTATAAGGAAGAGAATGTTGGCTGTGAAGCCTGCCATGGTCCAGGTGAGAAGTACCAGGATATGATGATGGGAAATGATGCCTTAGAAGGTGGAAAGATTGCCAGAGAGAATGGCCTGAAATCCTGCACCCGATGTCACCATCCTCATATCGAGAGAGAAGAACATATCGCCCTGGCAAGAAAGGGATTAATTCCTTATCCTTAGAATAAAAAATGATACTTGATTTATTCAAATATCCTATGTTATGAAAAAAAGTAGGTTTAGGGGGGTGAACCGATGATTCGGTTTACCCCTTTTTATTATGGGGGAGGAAGGGGGTGAATTAATTTTAGACTTTTTAAAATCTTTTGAAAGGGGGATAGGTTTGATGAAAAAAGTTTTATTAGGTTGCTTTATCTCAGTTGCTTTTTTGTTAATGTCTCAAGTTTACACAGTAAATGCTAAAATGGCACCTGGGCCATCTAAGGATCCGATTACCGGCAAGGCTTATGCAGGTTCAGAGAAATGTAAAACTTGCCACAAAGCACAATACGATTCGTGGAAGAACACGATTCATGCCTGGATGGTTCGACCAATTGCCAAGGGCGACCTAAAAAATGCCAAGGCAGACCTTACCATTGAGAATGCGCCCAAACCTGACCAGTATGATTGGGCCTATGTTATTGGAGGATGGTATAAGGAGGAGCGATATACCTTCTGGGATGAAAAAGGAAATATCATTGCAGGCGAGTTTGAGTATAACCGTCCGAGAAAGCACTTCTCCATTCGGAAGACCAAGGAAGGTGCCCCTGAACGACTCGATTGGTTTAACGAGTGCGGATACTGCCATGCGACTGGCACGAATTACAAAGAAAGGACTTTTGTCGAGTTTAGCATCGGTTGTGAGGCATGCCATGGGCCCTCTGCCGACCACGCCAAGAGCCCTAAGAAGGTTAAGGCAGTAATCGACAAAAAAACTGAGAACTGTGGGCGCTGCCACATCAGGGCCCGTATGAAGGGTGACCTTAAAAAGTTTAACTACCCCGTCATGTATGAGCTCAACAAACCAAACACGCTAATGAAGGATTTAGATCCGGAACCGTATACTGCAGCAGGTTCTTTCTGGCCAGATCAGAAAAATGCCAATCGACATCGTCAGCAGTATCTTGAGTGGATTAAGAGCCGCCACAACAATGTTCCCGATCTCAGCTGCGTGACTTGCCATGACCCACACGTGGGAAGTCTCATTTATCGGACCGGTCAATTGCGAGGTGAAGAACGCTCGCTTTGCGGGAAATGTCATGAGGAGATCGTGGCAGATCCAGTAAAGCATTCGGGACACCGCTATGAAGTAGCTTCCTGTTCAGCATGTCACCTACCGTATACGATCGCCTCAGGATCCGTACCGAACCACACATTTGAAGCGATTCCGCCTTCAAAGAGCCTGCAGTTTGGAGTGGACGAGAAGACAGGGAAACCGAAGATGCCAAATTCTTGCAGCCTTTATTGCCATACGAAAGAAACGCCATCAGCAATGGATGAGAAGTATAATATGATTTTCAAAAAGGCTAAGAAATGAGAAACAAATAAGATCAGCCTTTAAAAAATCGTTGTTATTAAAGATTTTAGGGGGGAAACCGAAAATTTTGGTCCCCCCTTTTTTATGTTCATTAACACCGGGGGATCACCAAAGATCCTTAGAAAGGAGGATTAAGGAAGATGGAAGGAGGGATTATTTTTCTTATCGTAATGATCGTGTTAATTTTGGCGGCTTTCGCTATCAAGATTGTGAAGCAGTATCAGCGTGGGGTGGTGCTTCGTTTTGGGAGGTTGGTAAGGACAAGGGATCCGGGGTTTAATGTGATTATCCCTTTTGTAGACCGAATGGTCAAGGTTAGTCTTCGTGTGGCTACCACGGTGCTTGAACCTCAGGAGGTGATCACCAAGGACAATGTGACTGTCAAAGTGGATGCCGTCGTCTACTATATGGTGATTGACCCGGTGAAGGCAGTCATTAATGTTGAAGATTATCGGCAAGCAACCATTCAGCTTGCCCTAACGACCCTCAGGAGCGTTCTCGGTCAATCAGAGCTGGACGAGTTGCTCGCCCACCGTGATCAGATAAACATTAGACTGCGCCAGATTATCGATGAGCAAACCGAGACCCCTTGGGGGGTGAAGGTAACACTCGTAGAGGTTAAGGATGTTCTCCTTCCGGAAGGAATGCAGCGGGCTATGGCCCGTCAGGCTGAGGCAGAACGGGAAAAGCGCGGTAAGGTTATCCATGCCGAAGGTGAACGCCTGGCAGCAGAAACCTTGGCTCAAGCGGCTGAGATTATCCAAAGACAGCCAGCAGCTATACAGCTACGCTATTTACAGACCTTAGTCGAAATGGCTGGCGAGAAAAATAGCACCATTATCCCCCTGCCAGTCGATATTGTGGCTGCTATATCCAACATATCTGACAGATTAAGGTCGGAGCAGAAATAGGGGGTAATTAGAAATGAAGCTTTTGCTAAAGCGGGCTATGCTGTTTTGGCTTACCCCGTTAGAAAGCCCCGTCATTTATGGCGGGATTAAAACCCCTTCATTTCTAACGGGGCTTACTGGCGCTATTGCTTTTGTCGTTACTGTAGTTAGTCTTTTTACACACTCAGCAACAGCTCAGGCTGCACCTGAAGAGGAAATTTCTCTTGACTGCCTGAGATGTCATACAAGGGCATTGAAGGATCATGATAAACTTGGCTCGGGGAGTGAAGCCTGTTGGGCCTGTCATCATGATAGAAATATAGGAATGCTTCAACTCTCTGATGGCACTCAACTTCCCTTGACAGATTCTAACCGACTCTGCAAGGAGTGCCATTCAGATCGCTATGAGGCTTGGAGAAAAGGCAAACATGGAGTTCTTGCCCAGAGCAAAGGAAAGTCTGAAAATCTTAGTGGTAGAAGGCCAAAGTGTGTTGGTTGTCACAGCGCACACCAGCCTAAGATAAAACTTTCAAAGGGGACTGTACCCTTGTCACCACCAACGTCTGGTTTGGAGGGTCCCCTGGATTGCTTAAGTTGTCACGTAAGGATTCTGGAAGGCCATGATAAGCTTGGTTCAGGAAGTAAAGCCTGTTGGGCTTGCCACTACAATATGGAGATGGGGGTGCTGCATTTAGCTGTTGGAGAAGAGCGGCTTAGATTATCAGACTATCCTCAGCTTTGTGCCCAATGTCATCAGGCTCGTTATAAGGATTGGGTTGCTGGGACACATGGAATTCCTGCCTGGGAGGTGGGAGCTGTCGATGTCCATGGTACACAACGAGTAGGCTGCATTGGTTGCCATGACCCGCACCAGCCTCAGGTATCTTTTTCGCCTATTACCCTACCACACCCACCCCCCCAACCCCCTGCTACTTTTCCATCGTTGACCCTATTAGGCTTACTTAGTATTGCCTTGTTCCTTGCCATAGGTGCCGGAGTCGCCATAGTGAGGAAAGGGGAATGGCCATGAAGCGAATCGGGCGAAGAGAATTTTTCAAATATATGGGCAGATCAGTGACCTTACTGGTCTTGGGTAAATATACTAATTTCCCTTTTCTAACCCCAAGCACTGAAGCGGCAAGCGTGGCCCAAGTTAGGAAAGAGTATGTTGATGGGTTTGCTACAGTAGCCGACAGCCGCAATCGCTTTGCCATGGTGATAGATGTTGGAGCCTGTATCGGTTGTCGAAGATGTATGTGGGCATGTAAGAAGGAGAACAATATCCCGGATGTTATTTCCCCACCCTGGATAGAGGTTTTTGAACTGCCCCTGGGAGAAAGTGTAGCAAGTCATCCGTCATTGCGTGAACTCAAAGCAGGAGCGACAACTTCCTATACCGAGTCTCCCAAGGAAGGCAAGTGGTATCTAGCAGTGCAATGTAACCACTGTGATAACCCTTCGTGTGTCAAAGTTTGCCCCACCGGAGCAACATATAAGGATAAGGATGGTTTGGTATTAATGGATTATGACAAGTGTATCGGGTGTCGAATCTGTGTCGTAGCTTGTCCCTATAGTGCCCGTCGTTTCAACTGGTTAAAGGCGAAACTGACCCCTGAAGAAGTGAACCCGCTCGTACCGGTTCGGGATTTGGGTGTCGTTGAGAAATGTACCTTTTGTGTCCACCGGGTCAGAAAGGGTAAGCTGCCCCGTTGTGTCGAGGTTTGCCCGGTTCGAGCCAGACACTTTGGCAATCTTAAAGACTCCAAAGGAGAGATTAAAAAACTATTGAAAGCAAACCTGAGCTTTCAGCTTTTGGAAGAAGCAAATACTCACCCTAACATATGGTACATTACTCGGGGTAGAAAGTGGGTGGAAAAATGGCAATAATAAGGCGACATCTGGATAAGGTGACCCAAGATTTGCTGCGGCCGATACTGACAACAGGAAAAGCCTTTAATTTCATAGCTGCCCTATCATTGGTTATGTTTAGCCTCTATGTCTATGCCTTCTATCTTCAATTTTTTCATGGCCATGGATTTACTACCAGACAATCCACACCTGTTGGAGCGGTCTGGGGGTTATATGCGGCCATTATCGTTTTTTTCATCGGTATCAGCCATGTGGGGATAGGTGTTTCCGCTGCTGCCCGTCTTCTCAACCTTGAGTATCTAAGGCCTTTAACCAGGATTGCGGAACTGCTCACTCTGTTCTGCCTACCAGCAGCTGTTCTCATGATCACACTTGATATCGGTAGGCCGGAAAAGTTTGTCCTGAATGTGATGAGGTACGGACGCATAACCGCACCGTTTTGCTGGTCAGCTACGGTCATCTCAGTCTACCTTTTTGCGAGCACGATTTACCTCTATCTATCGATGCGCCGGGATTTTGCGGTAGCTGCTGACTGGGTGCCGAAGTGGGGACGTCTTTATAGACTATTGGCGCTTGGCTATACGGACACCAAGGAAGAGCGGGAGTTACATGAACGAACCCTGTGGTGGCTAGCGCTGGTACTTATTCCCATCATGGTTTCAGTACACTCCGTTTATGGTTTTGTCTTCGGACTTCATGGAGGTAGGCCAGGGTGGTTTAATCCTTTTATGGCACCCTTTTTCGTTCTCGGAGCGATCATCAATGGCTTCGCCACACTTATCATCGTCGTGGCAATCATACGCAAGGTTTTTCAGTGGGAGAGATATCTTTCCATTCAAACAATAAGAAACCTTGGTCGATTTTTGTGCTGGATGACCCTCCTATATATCTATTTCACTATAGCAGAGTACGTCACCTATTCCTACACACCACCTGCTGGTGAGGCTTATGTGGTTCAAACTGTGTTAGTGGGTGAGTTCAGCCCGATCTTCTGGCCGGCAATGGCCGCCCTTATTATTGGATTCCTCATGCTCCTTTTTAATCAAACTGTATTTAACCATCAATTTACTCTTTGGATCACTGTTGCTGGAGCTACTTTGATCAATGTAGTCTTGTTTGCCACACGGTACCTCATTGTCATCCCTTCTTTACTTCGACCTCTTCTTCCTTTTCCCAGTGGCGTCTATACACCAACTTTATACGAATGGGGAGCTTTTTTAGGGGCGATTGGTTTTGTCATCGGGGCTTACCTCGTATTTTTTAAGATATTCCCTGCGATAGAGCTTCCGCTCATCGGTGAAGTGGAGGTGAAAGGATCATGAGTGCGCTTAATCTCTTTTAATACAAGGAGGCTATAAAAGATGTTTATTCCACAGGTGTCTATTCGACAAAAGCTTCTAATTATTGCGGCCAATTTCTTGTTCAGTGTGAGCTTGGCAGGCACAGGACTTCTCGGTATGGTTCGAAGAGATCTTTTATACGGCATAGGCAATGAATGGTCTACTTTAATGTGGATTTCTGGTTTAGTGACCCTTTTCCTTATACCATTGGAAGTGTGCGTGATAAAGTCGTCGAGAAGGGAGTAACCAAGCTGGGAAACCAGTATTTCATGATAGAGAAAGTAGGTTAGTCATGAGAAGTCGTAAATTGGAAGAGGAAGCGTGTCGTAACAGAAGGAGGAGAGATTTGATGAAAAAATCCAGTCTATTAATAGGGCTACTTTTTCTTTCAGGTTTGATCTTTATGCCATCGTTGGCCATGGCTCTGTCCACTTATGTTGGCTCCAAAAAATGTATGTCTTGCCACAGTTCAATTTATGAAAATTGGAAGGATACCCTTCACAACAAATCTCAACAGATCTTAAGTCGTACTAATGATACGCTGGTAGTCGATTGGAAAGGCTTGATCAAATTAAAGACTGGAAATATCCCCGAAGTTATCGTCAAACTGGAGGATGGACCTGGAGACGTCCATCAGGCTACGTTGGTGGATGCCAAAGACCCATCTAAGGAAGTCACCTATACCGTAGTGAGGACTTATGGGGGATGGGGTTGGAAACAACGCTATCAAGTTAAGATTGGAAACAACCATTACATCCTTCCCATTCAATGGAACCAGGCCACCTCCCGATGGGTCCCCTACAATTTACAGAATTGGTATAACGAGGATGGAAGCCTCAGACAACCTGCTCCAGAAAAATCCTTTGAAATGAGCTGTGCCGGTTGTCATAATACGGGGCTTGAATTAAAAAAGGTTGATAAAGGATACGAATCTAAATATGTTGAGCTCAATACGGGATGTGAAAAATGCCATGGCCCTGGTTCCGAACACATCAAGTCTCCCAAGGCCAAAGGGAAAATCATCCATCCTCGAAAACTACCATACGAAAGAAGCTTGGAGGTCTGCGGCCAATGCCATTCAAGAGGGGTTAGCGTTCCGAATGGGAAGTTTGAATACCCATGGAATGATAAAGATAACAAACCTTATAAAATAGGAGAACCCCTATCCAACTATTACCAATTTAAGCCTGGGATCTGGGGAGATCCGCAAGCCCATTCAAAATCCCATCACCAGCAATGGCTCGACTTTCAAAAGAGTGGTCATTTCTTTGGCCGGGTCCACTGCTTTGATTGCCATAATCCACATGGAGGGCCCAGTCGATCCCAACTGACCAAGGCTGACCACAACAACAATCTCTGCCTCTCTTGCCACGGCAAAGAAAAAAAGTTTGCCAATTCTTGGGCCGTTCGGATCCATACCAAGCATAACTATGCTCCAGAGACCAGAGGGACCAGCCGCTGCTCATCCTGTCATATGGTCAAAACGGCTGCATCAGCAGAAGCTGGAGATATACACTCACACGACTTCAGGATTATCAGACCTCAATTAAGTTTGGAGATGTTCGAGAAAGACCCAAAAAATGTGGTCCCTAATTCGTGCAATGGGTGCCACACAGAATGGGGAAAAGATAAGGCAGGGTATCAGGCGGGTGTAAAAGCCTATGATTCCCTCTTCTCAAAATAAACCACTGGGAAGGGCGTCTTTGAAAAAATAGAAAATAGGTCAAAGGCCTTTCCCATTTTCATTTCCTTTTTCCTATTTTTGGTTGGCTTATTGAGAAGACCATAGCCTTAGAATCTGATCTAACAACTCCTTCTTCTTTCTCAGCATCTCCTGTTTTGACTTACATCGGATTTGTCCTGCAGCCGCTCCTGGATGGCCATCCCCGATATTGAGGGTTCGCATGATCTCACCAATATTTTTACCTGTTCCTTGCCTATTCCCGTTGATCGAAAGGGACATGGAGATGCCCAGATGGTTGCTCTTCACGCCTTGATCTAATAAATTGTAAATCTCCAGGACAGCCAGGGTTTCGGGATAAATCAGAAAGGCCAGATTTTTGATGAGATGGGGTCTTCGACGATGATGGGTGAGATCAACGACGATCACCTCTTTCCGGTCATCTTGTTCAAGAAAATAAGAAGAATCCTTAATGACTCGAAGCATCTGAACTTCTTCTTCCCGATATTGTTTTAACTGCCTTTGGACAAAAGGAAGAGAGGATACCTCCTCGATAGGGCGATCTCGGAGTTCACGAACTAAGTTCCTCATATAGGAGGTTTGATCCTCTTGGGATGGAAAGTGGCTTTTCAGGGTTAAGTCAATCGCCTTTCCTGGGGTCTCCCTTTTCCAATCTTCAATCGAAGAGTAAGAGAAGCTGTCAATGATGTCCGCCTCCTCCACGGCTTGTATAAAGTAGGGCGCAATTTCTCCATGTTCAGAGAAATATTCAAATACCACACGGCCACAACTTGGCTTTAGATCGAATCGGCCGGGGATCGTCTTGGGATCAATTCTTCGATATTCGAGCTCTTGAAAATTCCCTTCATGATGATCAAACCAGAGTCCGCATTGAAGGGGATACGGTAGATCACAGACCACATCCCTCTCCGTAATGGTAATTTGAGATTTTGTGATGGTGAGTGGACTGGCGAAGAGGATCTTGTTGATTTTTAACACCCATGAACAGATGGAGGCGCTCACGATCCCATCGAAGTCATTGTGAGTGACAATTTTTTCATGAACCCTTTGGGCTTCTGAAGAATTTCCATTCATGATTAAAATTTAACATTGATTGGAGAGAGAATCAATGGGCTGAATTCTTGACAGAAGGAGAAAATTTTATTATAATGAAATTGAAAATCAATTTCAAAAAGGAGAGGCCTGTGAAGTTAGATCAATGGAAGGCATTGATCTCCGGAGAAGGATTAAAAACCACCCGACAGCGTAAAGAAATACTCGATATCTTCCTCAATTTGCCGAGCCATCAGAACATTTCCCAGATTTATGCCCAGGTGGTGAAAAAGAATCCAAAAATCGGTTACACAACGGTCTATCGTACCCTCAAACTTCTCACCCGTTTGGGTTTGGCAGCCAAACGAAAGTTTGCCGATGGGGAGACCCGATACGAACCCACTGCAGAGGGTAGCCACCATGACCACCTGATCTGTCTCGATTGCGGGAAGATTATCGAATTTGAAGACGATGCCCTCGAATCCCTTCAGGATAAAATTGCCAAACACCACCATTTCAGGATCTTCCATCACAAAATGGAGATTTATGGTCAATGTTTGGGATGTGCCTCTAAAAAAGGCGCTTCAAAGAAAAAAGGATAAGGGATGGAATCTTGTAAAATCGGAAGAAAACAAAGAGACTCTTTTATGGAAAGGGTGGTCCTCATTGGAAATCCCAATGTGGGGAAGTCAGTCATTTTCAATTACCTCACCGGCAAATATGTCACGGTCTCAAATTATCCCGGAACCACTGTTGAAGTGGCCACAGGGATGATGGTTGCCCACGGGAAGAAATTCCAGGTGATTGATACCCCAGGGATTAACTCCCTCGTCCCCATGTCCGAGGATGAGAAGGTCACCCGGGACATCCTTCTCAAAACTTCTCCCGTCCATCTCATTCAGATCATTGATGCAAAAAATCTTCGGCGGGGACTTCTCATCTCCCTCCAGTTACTGGAGATGGGTTTCTCTTTCCTCATCATCCTAAATATGTGGGATGAGGCAAAGAGCAGGGGGATTAAAATCAACATACAAAACCTATCAAACCATTTAGGGATGAGGGTCCTCAGGGCAGTAGCCACAAGGCGAAAGGGTTTAGAAAAGATCCATGAGAACTTACGAAATCAATCCGCTACCTCTTTCTCAGTTACCTATCAAGAAATCATCGAAGAGGGCATCTCTCGTATCACCCCACTTCTGCCAATGGCTCCTGTCTCTCCGCAGGCCTTAGCCCTGATGATCCTTTCAGGAGACGATAGTCTTATCGAGTGGCTTCAGCAGAACCTTTCAGAGAATCAAATCTCACAGATCGAAGCCATCAGGCAGGAGACCCAATCCCACTTCATTGAGCCTGTCGGCTACCTCATCAATCAGGCCCGATTGCACAAGGTCGATGAACTCTTACTTGATGTAGAGGAATCAGGCGGAAGGCCTCAGAAATCAATATCCACATTTTTAGGAAACTTTACGATTCATCCTTTCTGGGGAATCCTCATCCTCCTCCTAATCCTCTTCATTACCTATGAGTTTGTCGGGGTATTCGGAGCCCAGATCAGCGTCAATTTCTTAGAAGAAACCCTCTTTGGAAAATGGCTTCTTCCCCCCTTGGCCCAACTTATCAGAGAAATGATCCCCATCCCTTTTTTTCAGGAATTCCTAATGGGCCCCTATGGAATTTTAAACATGGCTCTCACCTATGCCATTGCCATAGTACTCCCCATTGTTGGCTGCTTCTTTATCATCTTCGGCCTGATGGAGGATTCCGGGTATCTACCCAGGCTTGCAGTGATGACAAATAAAATCTTCAAAAAGATGGGCCTAAATGGTAAGGCTGTCCTGCCTATGGTATTGGGACTTGGATGTGATACCATGGCTACGATGACAGCTCGAATCCTGGATACAGAAAAGGACAGAACCATCGTAACCCTCTTATTAGCCCTCGGGGTCCCCTGCTCCGCTCAACTCGGAGTGATTCTCGGGATGTTTTCAGGTTTGCCCATTGCCTATCTTTTGATATGGGTTTTTCTCATCTTTGCCATTTTGTTGGTGGTAGGATATCTATCTGCAAGGTTGATCGCCGGTGAAACCTCGGACTTCGTTCTCGAGATCCCTCCTCTCAGAATTCCTCAATTCTCCAATATTGCGGTGAAAACCTTAGCCCGAATAGAATGGTACCTTAAAGAGGCAGTCCCTCTTTTCATCCTGGGCACCCTCCTTCTCTTCTTTCTCCATGAATCGAGGGCCCTTTCTCTCTTGGAACGGGCTACCACCCCCTTAATCGTTCACCTCTTGGGCCTCCCTGCCAAAGCCACCGAGGCTTTCATCATAGGCTTCCTTCGAAGAGATTACGGAGCTGCTGGTCTCTTTGTCCTTGCCAAAGAAGGAAACCTCAATCCCCATCAAATCCTGGTCAGTCTGGTAACGATCACCCTCTTCATCCCCTGTATTGCCCAATTCTTTATGATGATCAAAGAGAGGGGTTTGAGAAAGACCCTCTGGATATCAGCCATTATCTTTCCCATTGCCTTTGGAGTGGGAGGAATGTTAAATTTTCTTTTGAAGTGGATAGGGATCTGATCTTGAAAAAATATAATGTCAAAGATCAAAGCTCAAATTTCATGGTTCGACAAGCTCACCATGGTTCCTTCATTCAGCATTTTAAGACGCCATCCTGAGCCTGTCGAAGGATGACATTTGCCTGCCTGCCGCAGGCAGGAAGTTTGACATTTGGATTTTTTAAAAGGGCTTTTCGATATGGTGAAACCTGGTTTACAAAAGTGTCCTCTCTGTGGAAAAGAATTCTCCGAAACTGAGATGAAATGCAGGGGATGTCTTCTATCAAAAAACTGCAATCTCCTCTGTTGCCCTCATTGTGGGTATACCTATCAAGAACGATCCGCCATGGTCGATTTCATAAAATTCATTTTTAAAGGAAAGGCAAAACGATGAACCAAGAGATGGAAAAGAGGGAAGGGCCTCATCGAAAAAGATGGGGAAAGACGGATTGGGTGGATGAAGAAAGGGTTGATGAGCTCCTCGAACTCATCTGGACCTTAAGAGAAAAAGGGGTCTCCGACTTGGATCAGCTCTTAGGGGAAACAAAGGATGTGGAAGCAAAATCCATCCTGCGCCTGATGATCAAAGATGGTCTTTTCCATATGGATGGCAATCGATTGGTCCTCAAGGAGCGTGGAGAAGAGAAGGCAAGAGAGATCATCCGTCGCCATCGTTTGACTGAAAGACTCCTCTCAGAGATCTTCGAAATGTCCGAAGAAGGGGTGGAAGAAGAGGCCTGTAAACTTGAGCATATTCTAAGCCCGACCGTAACGGAGAGCGTCTGTACCTTTCTCGGCCACCCTCCCACCTGTATTCATGGAAAACCGATTCCAAGGGGAGAATGCTGTGCCAAATTTAAAATGGAAATGAAACCCCTTGTCATCCCTCTTGAAGAATTGGGATTGGGTGAAAAGGGGCGAATCGTCTTCATCATACCCAAATCGCATCAGAGGCTTGACAAACTCAGTACCCTCGGGATTGTGCCAGGGAGTATCGTCAGGATGCACCAGAAAAATCCATCCTATGTCTTACAGATGGGGGAGACGACGCTTGCTCTGGATCAGGATATTGTGAGGGATATCTATATAAAGAGAGTGTAAAAAACTTCAATGCTCAATGTTCAATGGTCATTGGTCATTGTCTATTGTTCGGTATCAAGGGTCCTCTTTTTTTGTGGGCAGTCCTCCACCCCGTTTCTCCATCTCTTTTTGAATCAAGGCTCCCAGGCTGTTGGAGGTAGTCCCTTGATTCGATATATATTTTTCGATCTCCGCTTTCTCTGTCTTCTCTTTTAGTCCTTTGATGCTTAGACCGATCCGGCGTTCATAAGGATCGATATGAATCACCAATGCAGATACTGTACTTCCAACCTTGAGTATATCCGAAGGTTTCTCCACCTTTCCCCGGCTGATCTCTGAAACGTGAACCAGTCCTTCAATTCCTTCCTCAAGTTCGACAAATGCACCGAAATCGGTTACGTTGGTCACCTTCCCTATCACCACATCTCCTTTTCGATATCGTTGTGAAAGGTCTTTCCAAGGGTCTGGGGTCAATTGTTTTATGCCGAGGGAAAAGCGTTCATTTTTACGATCAATATTTAAGACCACAGCCTCCACCTCCTGTCCCTTTTTATAAAGCTCACTGGGATGTTTGACTTTTTTTGTCCAAGACATCTCTGAGACATGGACGAGGCCGTCTACCCCCTCTTCAAATCCAATAAAGATACCAAAATCGGTAATCGTCTTCACCCTTCCCATAACTCTGGTGCCTACTGGATATTTCTCCCCGATCAGTGTCCAAGGGTTGGGCTCAATCTGTTTCATCCCTAACGAGATTCGACGTTTGACTGGATCACAATCAAGAACCATTACCTCTACTGTGTCGCCGATGTGGACGACCTTGGAAGGGTGCTTCATCTTCTTGCTCCAACTCAATTCGGAGATGTGAACAAGTCCTTCTACACCATCCTCCAATTCAACGAAGACCCCATAATCTGTGATGTTGACCACTTTCCCCTTCGTGCGAAAACCGATAGGATATTTTTCTAATATCGCATTCCATGGGTCTGGTAAAGCCTGCTTCAGCCCCAAAGAGACCTTTTCCTTCTCCCTGTCAAAGTGAAGGACTTTTACTTTTATTCGATCTCCGACAGAGAGTTTCTCTGAAGGATGTCCAATTCTTCCCCAAGCGATATCCGTAATATGGAGAAGACCGTCCACCCCGCCCAAATCGATGAAGGCACCATAATCCGTAAGGTTCTTCACCGTCCCTTCAACGATCTCCCCCTCTTTGAGAATCTTTAGGGTCTCTTCCCTCTGAAGTTTACGTTCCTCCTCAAGAAGAAAACGACGGGAGAGGACAATATTATTCCTCTTCCGATTGAATTTGATTACCTTAAACTTTAATCTCTGGCCGATTAATTCATCTAAATTTCGAACTGGTTTCAAATCGATTTGAGAACTAGGTAGAAAAGCAAAGATACCGCCAATATCTACCGAAAGTCCACCTTTAACCTTGGAAATAATTTCACCTTCCATCACCTGTCCTTCCCGACAGGATCGGCTGATCTCTCTCCAGATGTTTACTTTGTCGGCCTTCTCTTTGGATAGAATCAATAACCCTTCCTCAATATCCTTCCTCTCTAAAAGCACATCGATCTTATCTCCGATCTTCACACCTACCCTCTTACTCCTTTTTAAAAACTCTTGCATGGGTATCTGTCCTTCGGACTTATAACCCACATCGACCGTTACATGATCTGGGGTGATGTCAATGACTGTCCCCCTGAGAATCTGACCTTCCTCTATTGCCTTTAGGCTCTCTTCATAGAGCGTTTGAAAATTTTCTGGTTCATCCCTGCGTTGAAGAATCTTCGGTCCTCTCTTTTCTTCTTCCCCAGGAGGGGACTCTTTTCTCTCTTCCTCAGCAGGAATTAATTCGTTCTTAACCATTCAAAACCCCTTTCTTTTAGATATATTAAAATTTATACCACACCCTCCTAAAAATTACAAATCTTTACTTCAAGGGGTGCATCTCCAACTCCATCAAATTCGCAATCCGGAATGATCTTACAGGCCCTTGATGCGACGAACTTCCACTTCAACCTCACTGATGATCCAGGAGGGAGTAGAGGCGCCCGCTGTCAGACCAACCTTTTCCACCTTTGCCAACCATCTTGGATTGATTTCTCTGGCCGTTTCGATGTGGTAGGTGTGGGGTTGAATCTCTCTGCAAATCCCAGCTAATCTTTGCGTATTTCCACTATTGTAACCACCGACCACAATCATGCACTCCACTTTCTTGGCAATCTCCACTGCCTCTTTCTGGCGAATCGTTGTAGCATGACAGATTGTATTAAATACCCTCGTCTCCTTTGCCATCTCCAAACTGGTGGCCACGATCTCTTTAAAAAGACCAAAGGATTGGGTTGTTTGGGCGATGATCCCCAACTTTTCCCAAGGCCCCAATCGCTTTACGGCCTCGACATCCTCCACTACCTCGACTCCTTTATCGATATAACTCTGGATCGCCTCCACCTCAGGATGGTGTGGATCTCCCACAATCAACAGGCTATATCCATGTCGATGGAGGAATTTCACAAAAAAACGTGCTCTTTTCACAATCGGACAGGTCGCATCGATGATATGCAACCCCTTCTCTCTTGCCTTTTTGAAATCCCTTAGAGAAACACCATGGGATCGGAAAATTACTGTCCCTTTTAATATACTTTCAACCCGGTCCCTCACCTTTATTCCTAACTGGTCAAGGTATTCTACAGCTTGAGGGTTATGAATCAGAGGACCTAAGGTGTAGAGGTGCCCAGGAAATCTTTTAGCGGCTTCAAGGGCCATGTCCATAGCACGCTTAACGCCAAAACAAAAACCAGCCGATTTGGCCATAAAAAGTCTCACTTCATCTTTCCTTTGTGATAGCAAAGTGGAACATCTGTTCTACAACTTCTTCGATAGAGTAATATGTAGAGTCGATGAGCAAGGCATCATCAGCCTTTTTTAATGGGGAAATGGGTCGATTGGTATCATTATGATCTCGTTGTATCACTTCATCAAGAGTCTTTTTGAAATCTACTTCCACCCCCTTTTCTACCAATTCTTTATACCTTCTCCTCCCCCTTTCCTCTGCGTTGGCATCCAGATAGAACTTCACGTCTGCATCTGGAAAGACCACCGTCCCTATATCCCTCCCTTCTAAGACAACCCCTCCCCTTTTTCCCATTTCCCTCTGCAGAAAAACTAAGGCCTCCCTCACTTCTTTTCTCTTTGATATAGTTGAGGCAAGGCGGCTGATTTCTGTTGAACGGATGTCTTCAGTGACGTCTTTCCCATTGCATAAGACATGAATCTTTTCTCCCTCTGTGACGAAAGTGATGGAGAGGGACGATGCTAATCGGGAAAGTGCTGCTTCATCTTCCAGCACAATGGGGTTTTCTTTTACTCTCAGCGCAACAGCCCGATACATCGCTCCTGTGTCTATGTAAATATAGCCTAATCGTTTTGCCAAAGCCCTTCCCACCGTGCTCTTCCCAGCACCCGAAGGACCGTCAATGGCTATGATCAACCTCTTTTTCTCCGAGGTCTCCACCATTTCAATCCTTGAAAGAGTATGATGAATTTACTCCGTTTAGAAAATCTCACCCCTGAAAGCCCTACCTTTTCTAACGGTGTTTACCATATCGGAAGGGAATTTTCAAGGAAAAGGGGGAGAAAGGTTCATATTAATATTCTCTTTCCAAAGAGGTGCAAGATATGCTATGAGTATCTTGCGATCGGCATAGGGGGGAATGAAAGGAGTTTTACTCTTCGCCCTATGCAATTTTTCTTTGCTTTCGGAGGGAAAGATGGAGGGAAAAAGATTCCAGGTTGAAAGACTGGATGAAATTTCTTTAAGGAGATTAGGGGAAATGGCCAAATTGGCAAGAGGTGATATCCTGAAGATGACAACCCTCGCGGGTTCAGGACACCCAGGAGGATCCATGTCCTCTATCGATTTCTACCTTGTCCTTTATTCTTTTGCCAATGTTAATCCTCAATCTCCTTATGACCCTAACCGGGATAGGATTGTGATCAGCCATGGTCATACTTCCCCAGGGGTTTATGCCGCTTTGGGGAGAACCGGTTTTTTCCCGATGGAGGTGGCCATTGTCAATTTTAGAAAGGCAGGTTCTGCTTTTGAAGGGCATGTAGAGAAAAAAGTCCCGGGGATTGAATGGAATACTGGAAATCTTGGACAGGGACTTTCAGCAGGTTGCGGATTTGCATTGGGAGGGAAGTTATTGCGAAGAGATTTTCATGTCTTTGTCACCATGGGTTGTGGAGAACAGCAGAAGGGTCAGATTTCCGAGGCTCGTCGGTTTGCTATAAAATACGCCCTCGATAACCTCACGGTGATCATCGACTATAATCGCCGACAGATCAGCGGGGTGACTCAAGAGATCATGCCACAAAATATATCGAAAAATTTTGAATCGGATGGATGGCGGGTCACTGAAGTGGATGGCCACCATTTTCAAGAGGTCTATGGGGCCCTTCGAAAAGCTATTCTATCCAGACATCCCACTGCAATCATTGCCCACACGATCATGGGGAAAGGGGTCTCTTTTATGGAGGGAAAGGAGGAGTTTCATGGAAGAGCCCTCCATCTCGAGGAATATAAGAAGGCTATTCAAGAATTAGGGGTGGAAGATGATTTGGAGCATTACCGTCAAATTCGGGAGAAAGGTGGGCTTCCTTACGAAGGGGGAAAATATCCAAAAGAGATCCCATCCTTCCAAATTGGAAATCCGAGAAGTTATGAAAAGGATCAGAAATTAGACAATCGGACCGCCTTTGGAAATGCATTGCTCGATTTGGCCAAAACAAATATTAAAAAAGATGATTTTCTACCCATTGCGGTCTTCGATTGTGATCTGGCCTCCTCCGTAAAAACTGCAGGTTTTGCAAAAGAATTTCCTGACCATTTCTTCCAGGGAGGGATTCAGGAACATCATACCGCCACTATCTCTGGAGCCATCTCAACCGTCGGCCTTCTCTCTTTCTTTGCTGACTTCGGTGTCTTTGGTGTGGATGAGACCTATAATCAGCATCGCTTAAACGATATCAATGAGACGAACCTCAAACTCATCTGCACCCATAATGGCCTCGATGTAGGCGAAGATGGGAAGACCCATCATTGCATCGACTATATCGGGGTTATTCGGAATCTTTTTGGATATAAGATCATCATCCCAGCGGATCCGAACCAGACCGACCGTGTCATTCGATATGTTTCAAAAACCTATGGAAACTTTCTTGTTGCCATGGGCCGCTCCCCTACTCCTGTTATTCTCACAGAGGAAGGAGTTCCATTTTTCGGTTCTTCTTATGATTTCCAATATGGTCAGGCAGACCTGATCAGAAACGGCAAGGATGGAGCTATCATCACGACCGGAGGGATGGTCTATCGGGCCATCCAAGCTTGGCAGAAATTGAGAGAAAAAGCAGTGGAGGTTCAGGTTCTAAACGTCTCCTGTTTAAGCGATTTAGATATTGAGTCAATTCTAAGAGCCGCTAAGACAGGAACGGTGATCACCTATGAAGACCACCATATTCAAACAGGTTTGGGAAGCCTCATAGGTAATGTCTTGGCAGAGCATGGTTTGTCCATCCATTTCAGGAAGATGGGAATTAGTCAATACGCAAGTTCTGGAAAACCGGACGATCTTTACCGAATGCAAGGCTTAGATGTGGATAGTCTTGTCAAGACGGTGCTTGAAGAAATTCAAAAGAGATAGTATAGAAATACCCAAATTTCAAGCACCAAGCACCAAATAATGACCAATATTTCAATTACCAAAATTCAAAGTTAAGACTTACAGAAAAGTGCCTTAGATTTGGACATTGGTTATTGGAAATTTGTGATTGGTTATTATTTGTGATTTGGAATTTGGGTATTGGGATTTGAATTTCTATGGATCTTCTCATTTTTGATATGGATGGAGTATTAATCGATGTTTCAGGGTCTTACCGCAAAACGATTCAACAAACCATCCACATCTACCTTGAAACCTGTCTGGGATTCAAAAGAGGAAAGAATTGGCTTGTCACAAACGAGGAGGTTTCCCTCTTTAAATCGGTGGGCGGCTTTAATAATGACTGGGATTTAACCTCCGGGATTCTCCTCTACCTTCTTTCCATTTCAGGTATTCCACCTTCTCCAAAACGGAAAAAATTCTCTAACATTCAAGATGTTGTGTCTTACCTCATAACGAAATCCTCTAAATTCCAACTGAACACCTCCAGCCTATCCCAAAAGATGCACCTCGATCATTTCCTAAAAAAAGTCAAATCCTCAGGGGGAGGATTGAAAGGGGTCCATCTTGCTTTAAAAGCTTCTTGGGATGGATGGGTCTATCATTCTGGTGATCTCGATCGAAGTAATTTAGTAAAACGTATCTTTCAGGAAGTTTACTTAGGGAGGAAATTCCATTCTTATTACCATCTACGCCCCCTTTTTTATAAAGGAAAAGGATTATATCTTCAGGAAAGTCTTTTGATCCCAAGAAAGATCTTGTACTTACTTCGTAAGAAACTTTATTTAGGAATCGCAAGTGGTCGGCCAAGATTTGAAGCTGAACTTGCCACGAAACGATTCAACCTTACTCCTTATTTCAATAGTGTAGTAACCCTCGATGAATGTGCGGAGGAAGAAGGACGAATTTTTCATTCTACTGGAAGGAGAATGAATTTATTAAAACCTCACCCCTACTCTCTCTTTCGAGTAATTCAAGAGATCGGGATTTCCAACCCTTTATGCGGATATATCGGGGATGTAGTGGATGATATGTTGGCTGCAAAAGCAGCCAAAAAAGAATTATCAATCCTTGCCATCGGTTTTTTGAGTAGCCTCAGGAATCTTAAGGCGATGAAAAAATCCTTACTTCATGCAGGCGCCGACCTCATTATCGAAAACCCAGAGGATCTCCTCCAGTTCATCCCCTGAGCAAAAATATTTATAAGTCTTTGTAGCTGACCCATTTGCTGCCTGCCTGCGCCTGCCTGCCGCAGGCAGGGTAGGCAGGGGGGGTAGAGTAGACTAAGAAAAACCCTTGACGTTTTCGTAAAATATGTAGTATGCATAGAAGCAACGAACGAAAAAAGGGAGAATGTATGAAAGAAGAGTGGAAAGAATATTTTGAAAAAAGATTAGGAAATTTTAAAGAAGAAATCATCCAACAGTTTCATGTGATATCAGAAGATGTAATCAGTAAGGTCCAGCAAGTGGCTGAAGGTGTTACTAATTTGAACGAAAAGTTTGATCGCCGTATAGATGGTCTCGATAAAAAGATTGATGAGAAACATCAAGATGTGTTGGCCGCTATAAAATTTTCTTATGCAGAACTTGATCGGCGCATAATGTATCTTGAGACAGAATTGCAGACATTGAAGCATCGTGTCGAGCAAATCGAAAAGCGAATAACTCTCTAAGCAAGTAAACCCCGTTAGAAAGGACGGGGGTTTGATCCTGCCCTCTCATATATAACCTGACTTAACAGGTAGTTAGCTTAAAAAAGGAGGTTTATTATCGAAAATTCGATCTTGCTTTTTGCCATTATCGTCGTTGGATTAGCCCTCCTCTTCGATTACTCCAACGGGTTCCACGATGCGTCCAATGTGGTCGCAACCATTATTACCACAGGGGCACTTTCTCCCAGAAAAGCACTTCTAATGGCCGCAACCTGTGAATTTATTGGGCCCTTTCTCTTCGGCACGGCCGTGGCCCAAACGATCGGGAAAAATATTATCGATATCTCCACCTTCGACACAAAAGTGACGAGTCTTTCTATCAGCCTTATTGTTGCTGCGCTCATTGGGGCCATTGCTTGGAACCTGATCACATGGTTTTGGGGACTCCCTTCCAGCTCTTCCCATGCCTTGATAGGAGGGATGATAGGTGCAGTATCGGTCGCATACGGACCTAATAAAATCATATGGAAAGGCCTTCTCTATGTCGTCTTTGTATTGATCCTCTCCCCGATCTTAGGTTTAATCTTCGGCACACTCTTTTTCAAAGTTACACTCCGTCTATCTCAACATGCCACTCCCAAGGTAAAATTTTTCTTCAATCGGATGCAAATCCTCTCCTCCATTGCCCTTTCACTTAGTCATGGAACCAACGATGCCCAGAAATCGATGGGCTTGATTACAATATCCTTAGTCATTCTTGGACTCTCCCCTACATTCCATATCCCTGACTGGGTAATTGCGAGCTGTGCCGCAGCCATGGCTTTGGGAACGGCCAATGGTGGATGGCGGATCATAAAAACCATGGGCTCAAAAATCTATCGCATGAGGTCAGTCCACGCCTTCTGCGCTCAGGCATCTTCTGCCGTGGTGATCTTGGGGGCTGCCTTGATGGGAGGACCAGTTTCCACAACCCATGTCGTCTCCTCCAGCATCATGGGTGTTGGAGCTGGCCAGAGGATTTCCGCTGTCCGTTGGGGGGTGGCTAAAAATATTGTTGTCGCCTGGTTCATTACTATTCCGGCATCAGCGGTGATGGCTGGATTGACTTTCTTTCTGATTCGTCTAATCCATCCAAGTTTTTGATGGCCTACCCCTCACCCTATCCCTCTCCCCCCTGGGGGAGAGGGGAAAAGGCGATGGTGAAAGGAGAAAGATATGATGTTTGGTTTTAAAAAGAAAAAGCCATTTCCCGGTAATGAGAGCCGCTTCTTCGAAATACTTTCGCGCCAATCTTCAAAAACTGTGGAGGGACTGGAAGCCCTTTGGAACTTTGTAGAAACTGGGACGAGGGAAAATGCTAATCTCGTTCGAAATATCGAACGGGAAGCAGATGAGTTGAGACGGATTTTAATTGAAGAACTGGATAGCACCTTCATCACCCCTTTGGATCGAGAAGATATCTATGCCCTTTCCAGAGCCATTGATGATGTCGTTGACTATGCGAATACCACCGTGGATGAAATGGAGATTTACGAAGTCAAAGGTGACCAACATATCAAAGAGATGGTCAATATTCTCCGGAAGGCAGCCAGGGAGTTAAACGATGCAGTGAAAATCCTAAAGGACTACCCGAAGATTGCCTCAGAGCATGCGGTGAAAGCAAAATCCTATGAGAACCAGATGGAGAAGGCTTACCATTTGGCGCTGGCTGATCTTTTCAAAGGAACAGATACGGTTTACATGCTTAAGATGCGCGAGATCTATCGCCATCTCAGCAATGCCGCAGATCGAGGGGATGAAGCGGCCAACATCATCTCAAGCATCGTGATGAAACATTGGTAGTTGAAGTTTTGAGTTCGGAGTTCAGTGTTCGGAGTGTTTTTTGTCTCCGAACCCCGAACTAATTACTCCGAACTAACTGGCCACGGAGGGAATGGGGATAAGCTTTGATAATGTGAACCGGGACGAGTTTTCCTATTAAGTTTAAATCTCCTTCAAAATTGACAACCTTATTTGAGCGGGTCCTGCCAGTTATATCCCGATCGCTCTGCTTACTATGGCCTTCGACTAATATTTCTTCCCTATGGCCTTCCAATGCCTGATTCTTTTTAAGGGTGACTTCTCTCTGAAACTTTTGGAGAAGGGAGAGACGTTCCTGTTTCACCTTCTCCTCAACCTCATTCTGAAATTGGTAGGCTCTTGTCCCTTTTCTCGGAGAGTATTTAAAGGAAAAGAGGTCATCAAATTGTACCTCTTTCATCAGTTCCAGGGTTTCACTAAAATCTCCTTCTCCCTCTCCAGGAAATCCCACGATGACATCAGCCGTGATGGCAATGGTGGGACATATCTCTCTTAATCGATAAACTTTTTCGAGATAAGATTCTCTGGTATAGCCTCGATGCATGGCTTTTAAGACTTTGTTCGAACCCGACTGGAAGGGAAGGTGGATATGTTCACAGAGTTTGTTCAATTTTCCAAAGGCCTGAATTAACTCCTGAGATAAGTCTGATGGATGGGAGGTGGTGAACCGAATTCGTTCGATTCCATCGATCTCATCAATGTGCTGTAAAAGTTCAGGGAAACTTAATTCTCCTTCCAATCCCTTCCCATAACCGTTCACATTCTGTCCGAGGAGACAAACCTCCTTCACACCCATTTGAACCAGGTGCCTGACCTCTTCAATGATCTCTTTGCTCGACCGGCTTCTCTCCCTCCCTCTTACATATGGGACGATACAGAAAGAACAGAAATGATCGCATCCCTGCATAATAGTGACATAAGATTTTACCTTCGCCATATGCCTCTTGGGCAGAGGAGTTTCTAAGTAATTCCCTTCCAAATCGAAGCTTGTTTCACAAACCTTCTGTCTGGAGGCTTCTACCTTCTTCAACAACTGAGGAATCAGCGGAATGGCATATGTGCCAATAACCATATCGAGGTAGGGAATCCGGTCCAATAACTTCTCGCCTTCTTGCTGAGCCACACACCCAGCCACTCCGATGATCGTCCCCTTTTCCTCCTTAAACTTTTTGAATCTTCCCAGAGCGCTGTAGACCTTATGTTCTGGCTTCTCCCGGACACTGCAGGTATTGATGAGAATGAGGTCGGCCTCCTTGGCCTCTTTAGTCTCAAGGTAATGGGATCCCTCCAAGAGCCTTAGGATTTGCTCTGAATCGTGTTCATTCATTTGACAACCATAAGTTTCGATATAAACTCGCTTTTGCATGAGCCTCGTTAGGACAATGCTTGTTTTAAAATGTAAGTTCCCAATAACCAAGCACCAATAACCAAATCCCAAACTTTAAACATTGGTTATTGGATTCCTACATGTTTAATTTTAAGAATTTTCTTCTAACATTTTGCCCCCTCACCCCCTCCGTTCGGCTGAGCTCACGACGAAGCCCTCTCCCCCATTGGGGAGAGGGGAAGGGTGAGGGGAAATTTCAAATATTTTTGATTAGAATTTATTTAGAGCTTGGAATTTGGAATTTATCATTAAATCCTCACCTTGAACTTTTTATCCAGGATTCCCATCTTCTCCACTATGCCGCCATATTCGAGTTCACTATAAGGCAGCATCGCTGCCCCAGAGAAGCCCTGTTGTCGAATGTCTGTGGCCTTCTGTGCCACTTTATTTCTCACCCAATCCCAGTAAGGGTGGTCGAAGGCATCAGCAGGTTCGGTCAATTTCCCATTGTGGACACAGAAAGCGTGACAGGCGACCACAGGGGGGCCATCGAAATAAGAGACGCTTGAATTGATCTTAACAGGCATCAACGGACCTGTATGACTCCCTCTCATATACCCTGCAACGAAATGGCCTATGTTAAATGGAGCGAGCACTTCACCGGTTGCCGGGAATGCACCCTGAACCCTCACGAGCATTACTGGATCATCCTTCCCGGTATATTTCCCAGCGATATTATGAAGTCGGGTTGTGCTCACAGAAACAGCAATCTCTCCGTTATTACGGGAATAGATGGACTCTACAACAAAACGCTGATTGTCCCTCAATAAGGCTGCGATGTCATAGATTTCTTCGGGAGCATTTAATTCAATCACCCGATCCCCCTCTGTATAGTTGACATCCATGATGACGAAACAGAACCCTTTATTCATCGAAGGGCTGAGGATTAATCCCGCATTGTACATTGGATCTGCAAAAGCTAAGTAGAGGGGGAGGTTGTAGGCTCCAGGATCGGTCTTGTCGGCGGCGAAGAAGAGGAAGGGCTCATTAGGTCTTTCTTCAAATTCCATCTCGGCCACGGCTGGCCCCATTCCTCTTACATTTCCTGAAAAGGAGTCCTTCAATAAATCCTGGCCAGCTCCGTAGAGGCCCTGTTCCCTTGCCAATTTTGTCCCTGAAACAAAGGCGTCCCAAGCCAGCTGATGGACTTTTTCATTTCCCTTCCCCAGTGAATGCGCTGAAAGGATAGCGATATCATCTCCAGTATGGCTGATGAAGAAATCGGAGATAATCCCTTTGCCTTTTTCGGCCACATAATTTTTTACCCCCTCAATCAATTTATCGCTGGGTCGGATATGCCCTCCAATGCTTCCGATATCAGCCTTGATGATACTGAGTGTGGTTTTCATATCCCCCTCCTAAGGATGATGGAATGTTGGAAGAATGGAATAATGGGGAACAAAAGAAAAATGATTCTTCTTTACTTTTCAAACCCATCATTCCATTATTCCAATTTTTATTAATTTATGGTTTCACAGTTTCCACTTTTTTAAGTATTGGATTGAAGCATCATTTGTCAAATCGAGGTGGAGTGGCGTGATGGAGATATATGAGTTCGAGACGGCCGCAAAATCTGTATTCTTCTTTTGATCAAAAACCAACTGCCCACTCCCGATCCAATAGTACTTTCTCCCCCTCGGATCAATCTTTTCTATAACCGCATTCCCATTATGAACCCATCTACCCTGCCGGGTGATCTTATAGGATTTGATCTCGCTTTCTTCGAGGTTGGGTACATTAATATTGAGGAGAGTATCTTTTGGGAGCCCCTTCTTAATTATAAATCGCGCTACCCTCACAGCGAAACGGGCAGCGGTATGAAATTTAAAATCACCTCTGGAAACTAAGGAGATGGCAAAAGAAGGGATTCCCAACAACGTCCCTTCAAAAGCAGCAGAAACAGTCCCAGAGTAGGTGACATCATCACCTAAATTTCCTCCTTTATTAATCCCTGAAACAATTAATTGGGGTCGTTGGGAAAGGATGGCACTTACCCCTAAATGAACACAATCGGCCGGAGTCCCATCGACTGCAAAAAAATTTCTTTTAATTTTCTCTACTCGAAGAGGGCGGTGAAGGGTGAGAGAATGGGCGATGGCGCTCTCCTCCCTATCTGGGGCGACGACGCATACATCTCCCACTTCACGGAGAGCCTTTGCCAAGACGATGATACCTTCCGAATGGATTCCATCATCATTGGTAACCAAAATCTTCAGTGATTTGCCCATGTAAATATAATGGTGGTAACTAAAATTACAATAACCGTATCAATTTAGCTTTTAAAAGACTCCACCAAATAGAGCGTCTAACGGGGTTGTCATTCCTGCGGAAGCAGGAATCCAGTATCTTTCAAAGCCTTTTTGGATTCCCGCCTGCGCGGGAATGACAGTCAAAAAGATTTTTCAAAAAGCTAAAATGTTACCAATAACCAAATTCCCTGCCTGCGGCTGGCAGGCAAACTCCAAACCTTTTCCTAAGAGGTTCAGGAATAGATTCCAATTACCCAATCACCAAACAAATCAGGACTTTTAGAATTTGAATATTGAGTATTATTTGATTTTTGGTGCTTGGTCATTGGTTATTTGATAAAGAGATGGTCGGGGCGAGAGGATTTGAACCTCCGACACCTGACACCCCATGCCAGTGCGCTACCAGGCTGCGCCACGCCCCGATGAAGACAATAGAACAATGGCTTAATTGAGCATTGGAATGGCTAAACCCATCATTCCATCATTCCCATTTACATCTACTATATTCCATTTACTATATTCCATTTCAATTTAAAAGTCCACTGCCTCTCATGGTCTATAAAATGGAACTATTCCAACATTTCTCTTATTCCCTTTAGTTCCTCTCTAATGGCAACCAATAACTCATGATCTCTCCCATCCGATTTTCTCTCAACCAGCCTCAACTTCAACTGCCGGTTTTCCGCTCTCTCAAGATCCCGGATCTTCTTCTTCGCCCCGGAGATGGTAAAACCATCTTCGTAAAGGAGTTTTTTGATCTTCAGGATAAGATCTAAATCTCTCTTCCGGTAGAGTCGTTGGAGGGATACCCCTTTATGTGGTTTAATCACTTTAAACTCCGATTCCCAATAGCGAAGCACGTGGGGTTTGATGCCCGTAATTCGGCTGACCTCCCCAATCCGATAATAGAGCCTTTCGCGGGAAATGGGACTCTCAACCTCTTGTTTCTTGAGCAATCTGGGCAACTCTTCTCTCCAGCCCATCGCCTGCCTCACCTGTTGGCCCTTTCTGTGGCTGCCTGCGGTTGGCAGGGTGGGGAAACCATAGGCATTTTTAACCAAATTAGATAAGCCTTCTCTTAAGCTTGGAATGGGCAGTAAAGCTATGTTTCCTTCCGATTTAGGGCTCCCTTCAATACCGGGCTCGGTTTGAAGGTTAAAATTCTTCTCGGAGAGATCTCAATGTTATCACCTGTTTGTGGGTTGCGGCCTCGTCTTGCCCTCTTTTTTCGGACAACAAAGTTCCCAAAACCTGAGATTTTAATCTTGTCTTCATATCCCAGGTGTTCCTTGATGATATCAAATGTAGAGTCCACAATCTTGGCCACTTCTTTTTTAGAAAACCCCACCTTCTCATAAATGCTCTCAACAATATCGACCTTTGTCATGGCCTTAACCCTCCTTTCTTTGATATCTTTACCCCGTTAGAAACCCCTAACATTTATGCCGGGGATGCTATAAATATAAAGCCTCAATTCCTTATTGAGAACGGAATCAAAGCCCCGTCCTTCTCTAACGGGGTTTACCCCGTTTTGGCAAAACCAATAGTCCCTAAGATCATCAGACGCTTATCAAATATTGGCGTTTACTATTCCATTACATCCTATTACAACTACGGGGCTCATCACCTCAATTCCGCACGAAAGAATTCCTTCAATAGAGAAATAACCTTCTCATGGATATGATTCACCTCTTCGTCCGTCAAGGTCCGATCATTGGCCTGGTATCGAATTCGGTAGGAAATTCCTTTCTTTCCCTCTGGGATAGGAGCACCTCGATATACATCGAAGAGATTGACTTCGTCGATGAAAGGATGTTTAAGATCCCAGATCGCCTCTCTCAGTTTCCCTACCTCCAAGGTATCATCGACCATTACGGAAAGGTCTCGATAAATGGCAGGAAATTTTTGTAACGGCCGAAATGGTTCTCTTTCCTTTGCGTGTATTACTATCTGCTCAAAATCGATCTCAAAAAGGTAAGCCTTTCCATGAATTTCATAATGTCCTAACACCTGGGGATGAACCTCGCCTAAAAAACCAAAAACCTCCTCGCCATATGAAACCTTTGATGCCTTTCCCGGATGGAGATAGGGAATATCGTCTACCCTACTAAATTTTATACCTTTTATCTGCAAGGCTTCAAAAAGGTCTTCGATACAACCTTTGATATCATAAAAATCAATCGGCCTTGGAGAGAAGGCCCAATGGAGATCCCTTTCCATTCCAATGGCAAAACCTGCAAGATATTTTACTTCTCTCGGGAGCCTCTCCCCTTGCTGAGGGAAAAAAACCTTCCTTAATTCGAAGAACTTGAGATTAGAATTTTTTCTGGAAAGATTGTAACGGGCCGTCTCGAGTAGACCGGGAATCAAAGAAGTCCTCATGACCGATGAATCTTCTGCTAACGGGTTGAGGATTCGGAGGAACCGTCTTCTCGAATCATCTGAGGCAAGGCCAATCAAATCCAAGGAAGCAGGAGAGGTAAAACTGTAAGTGATCACCTCATGGTAACCGTGATGGATGAGAAGGTCGATAATTTTTCTTTCAAGAAGAAATTCTCTGCTTCTCTCCACGGAGGAAGGAGGACCTTTTGGGAGGGTGAGAGGAATCTTCTCATATCCATCCATGCGTGCGACTTCCTCTATCAGATCGATCTCTCGCTCCAAATCCCCTCGGAAAGGAGGAGGGGTCACTATCATGACATCCTCATTCACTTTATGAACATCTAACTCCAAATCTTCAAGATAAGTCTTCACGCTTTCGGCTGTAACCTCTATTCCTAAGACCTGGTGGACCTTTCTGACGCTCAAACGGATTGGGGTTGGTTGGATGGGCACCGGATAGGCATCCACCACCCCTTCCACAACCCTTCCCTCTGCCAACTCCTGAATCAATTGGGCTGCTCGGTCTGCCGCAGAAAGGCATCCACCATAATCAACCCCTCTCCCAAAACGAAAGGCTGCCTCTGTCTCAAGACCGAGTTTCTTTGAAGTCCTCCGATTGCTCATCGGATTAAAGTAGGCGCTCTCTAAAAGGACGACCTTCGTGTCCTCTTTGATTTCTGAATTGAGACCTCCCATTACACCAGCAATGGCAACCGGTTTCACGCCATCGCAGATCATGAGCATCTCTCCATCGAGAACCCTTTTTACCCCATCCAGGGTAACGAACCCTTCGCTCTCCTGAGCCCTTCGAACCACAATTCTTCCTTCCTCCAGCAGTTCGAAATCGAAGGCATGAAGCGGTTGACCACATTCCATCATGATGAAATTGGTCACATCGACCACATTGTTGATCGACCGGATTCCCACTTTCTCTAAACGGTTTCTCATCCAATAGGGAGAAGGACCGATCTTCACCCCTTCAATCAACCTCGCTACATAACGAGGACACAAGTCTGGATCCAGAATGGTCACAGAGGTTCTTTGATGGATCTCCTCCCCCTGTTTGGAAAGGGAAGGAAGCGGATATCGTACTCTCTGATGGGTCAAGGCAGCAATCTCTCGGGCCACACCGATCATACAGAGACAGTCAGGACGATTGGGTGTGATGCTGATGTCGAGGATGGTATCCTTCAAACCCAATGCCTCTCCCAAGTTTACTCCCACAGGGACATCAGGGTCGAGGATGAGGATTCCAGTCGCATCCTGACCCAAACCTAACTCTATCTCTGAGCAGAGCATCCCTTCAGAACTTTCTCCACGGATCTTTGATTTTTTAATTTCGACCCCATTAGGGAGTTTAGCTCCAATGAGGGCTAAGGGTACCTTTTGCCCTTCCCTGATATTTGTCGCCCCACAGACAATCGAAAATCTCTCCTGATCGGTTCTCACTTCGACCAACGAGAGACGCTCGGCATTGGGATGCCTTTGAATGGAACAGATCTCGGCCACCACGATCTTTTCAAAACCCTCGCCCGTCGATATGGCTTCCTCCACCTCCAGACCAACCATGGTGAGGAGATTGATCAACTCATTCACCCCCATCCGAATCTCAACATAATCCCTGAGCCAATTCAGACTGACCTTCATTGTTTTTCCGACATCCCAAAAATCTCCCCCCTCCCTCACCCTCCCCCTCAAGGGGGGAGGGGTGGGTGGGGGTGATGGCTAAAATTGTTTCAGGAACCTCAGATCGTTCATAAAGAAGAGTCGAATGTCATTGATCCCATACTTAAGCATGGCGATCCGTTCGACACCCATTCCAAATGCGAAACCAGTTACCTCCTCAGGATCATAATTAACAAATCCATAAACAGCGGGGTCTGTCATTCCAGATCCCAAAATTTCTAACCATCCCGTATTGGAACATACCCCGCATCCTTTTCCCCCACAGATGATACACTCAATATCAACTTCCGCACTCGGTTCAGTGAATGGGAAAAAACTGGGGCGGAATCGGAGTTTCTTCTCTTTCCCAAACATCTGATGAACAAAGACGGTAAGCACTCCTTTCAGGTCTGCAAAGGTAATCCCTTTGTCCACCAAAAGGCCTTCCACTTGATGGAACATGGGGGAATGGGTTGGATCTAAGTCGCGGCGGTAAACAGCCCCGGGAGAAATGATCCGGACAGGGGGAGGATGTTTTTCCATCGTTCTCACTTCCATCGGCGAAGTATGTGTCCTTAGAACCACTTCATCCGAGATAAAAAAGGTGGCCTGCATCTCTCGGGCAGGATGTCCTTTCGGAATATTAAGGGCCTCAAAATTGTAATAGTCAAGTTCCACATCAGGTCCTTCCACCACTTCGAAGCCCAACCGAGAAAATATATCGATAATCTCATCCATGGTCTGGGTAAGGGGATGTCTTTTCCCAACTGGAATCTGTCTGCCAGGAAGCGTCACATCAATCTTCTCTTTCTCTAAGGCGTCTTTCCTCTCCCGCTCTCGGATGCGCCTGAGGGACTCTTCAATCCTCGTCTCCAAGACTTCTTTGACCTGGTTCGCCCTTTTGCCTATCTCTCTACGCTCTCCTTCAGAAAGCGTTCCTAAACGCTTGAGAAGTTGCGTCAATCTCCCTTTCCTTCCTAAAACACTGATTCGTAACTCGGAGATTTCTTTCTCCGAAGAGGCCTGAGAAAGGAAAATCAAACTCTCTTTCTGGATGTTTTCCAACTCTTCTATCAAATGTCTTTACCCCTTTTTACAAAACCCCCCGTTTTAGCCATTTCAGCAATTTTTGAAAAAGCACTGGGATCGCTTACTGCTAAATCGGCCAATATTTTCCTATCGAGCTCGACATGAGCCTTCTTCAGTGCATCCATCAAGTGACTATAGGAAAGACCATGGAGTCTCGCTGCTGCATTGATACGAGTAATCCATAGCCTTCGAAAGTCTCTCTTCCTCGCCCTCCGATCTCGATAGGCATAAGCCAGGGCTCGATGGACCGCGTCCACGGCCGTTCGATAAAGCCGACTTCTCCCCCCTACATAACCTTTTGCCATTTTTAAAACCTTCCTCCTCCTCTGTCTTGTCTTCGGTCCACCCTTTACTCTGGCCATGATCGATACTCCTCCTCATTGAAAATAAATGACATCGGTCTAACGGTTAGGGTAATGATGCCCGTTTCGTTAAAGGGTTATGTAGTTCGTTTTAGAATTTTTAACCTTAAACCTTTGACCATATACGAAACTGGCTTCGTAACCTTAACCTAAAGACCATTTTCTTCGTATTCGTGATCTGTGTCAGTACCACGATCCACCAGTCACGATTCACGATGTTAAATATAAGGGAGTAATCCCTTTACCCCTTTTGAATCTGATTTGCTAATGAATTTTGGGGTTCTGAGACCACGTTTTCTATTTGCCGATTTCTTCGTCAAGATATGCCGAGCAAAACCCCTTTTGGCTTTTATCTTTCCTGTCCCAGTCTTTTTAAAACGTTTTGCTGCTCCGCGGTTTGTCTTTAATTTTGGCACACTGTCCTCCCTTTTTATATATAAAATAACGTGACTGTGTCCGTGCTGCGTGTCCGTTTTAGAACTGCTTTGGAAATAAATATCAAAAGTCTAAAGGTTAGGGTAATGATGCCGTTCGGCTGAGCTCACGATGAAGGCCGTTTCGTTAAATGGTTATGTTGCTCATTTTAAATTCTTTTGGCCGTAATCCTTTGAACATATCCGATACAGGCTTCGTAACCATTACCTAAAGACCATTTCATCATTCACCTATCACCCTCATGCTGTTTTTTGGCTTTGGAGAGGAGCTAAGATCATAACAAAATTTCTCCCTTCAAATTTGGGTGGTTGTTCCACCTTTCCCCACTCTTTTGCTTCCTCGGTAATCCTTTCTACCATATTCTTACCCAGATCGGGATGAGCCATCTCTCTGCCTCTGAAAACGATGGTCACCTTGGTCTTGTTCCCTTCTTTTAAAAAACGCTCAATATGTCGAAGTTTGAATTGAAGATCGTGCTCTTCTGTCTTCGGTCTCAGTTTAACTTCCTTAATATGAATGACTGCCTGTTTCTTCCTCGCATCATGGGCCTTTTTGCTCTGTTGATATTTAAATTTCCCATAGTCCATAATGCGGCAAACCGGTGGTTCTGATTTCGGAGAAACTTCTACTAAGTCTAAATCAAAATTTGCAGCTGCACGAAGTGCCTCCACTAATGGTAAAATTCCCAACTGTTTTCCTTCTGGGTCGATGACCCTCACCTCTCTGGCACGAATTTCTCGATTGACACGTACGTCCTTGACGATAGACATCACCTCCTATAATTAAATCCCCCATTTCCCCCCTTTAATAAAAGGGGGGAAATGGGGGGTTATAATGATGGGTAATCTGATTCAATGAGAGTGATGAAATCCTCCACTCTCATTGTATTCATCATCTCCCCATTTCGTTTACGTGGAGAGACGCCCCCTTCCCTCTCCTCTCTATCCCCAACCACCAACATATAGGGAATCTTCTGAATCTGGGCCTCCCGAATCTTGAACCCTAATTTCTCATTTCTGAAATCCCTCTCGGTTCGAATTCCTTCCTGAATCAATTGTTGATAAACCTCTTCCGCATAAGGAGCATGTCTTTCTGTCACTGTTAAAAGGATGGCCTGGATAGGGGCAAGCCAAACCGGAAAGGCTCCGGCATAGTGCTCAATTAAAACCCCGATGAACCTCTCCATGGCTCCAAGAATAACACGGTGGAGCATGACAGGCCTGTGCCGCTCCCCATCACTTCCTACATAGGTGAGGTCGAATCGTTCGGGCATGGCAAAGTCTACCTGAATGGTAGCACATTGCCACCTTCGGTTGAGGGCATCTTTAAGTTTCACATCGATTTTGGGCCCGTAAAAAGCCCCTTCTCCCTCATTGATCTCAAAAGAGAGGGCTCTTCGCTTGATGGCATGGAGGAGCGCCTGAGTGGCCTTTTCCCAATCCTCATCCCTTCCGATCGACTTCTCTGGTCTTGTGCTGAGTTCCATCTCATATTCGAAACCGAAAACTTTCATCACATCATCAACGAAATCGATGATGGCACAAATTTCATCATTGAGTTGGTCAGGTCGACAGAGAATATGAGCATCGTCCTGGGTGAAACCTCTCACCCTTAGCAGACCATGGAGTTCTCCAGATTTTTCATGTCGATGCACAGTGCCCATCTCAAAATAGCGTAGTGGAAGATCTCGATAACTTCTGACCTGTGATTTATAAATTAACATATGGGCAAGGCAGTTCATCGGCTTAATTCCATATTCGGCATCCTCTACCTTTGTGAAATACATTTTGTCCCGATAGTTTTCAAAATGGCCAGACCGCTTCCAGAGGTCCATTTTAAGGAGATGTGGACCGATAACCATCTGATACCCTCGCTTCAGATGTAACTTTTTCTCAAAATCTTCCAGGATCGTGCGAAGCATGGCGCCCTTGGGATGATAGATCACCAGACCCGGACCAGCTTCATCTTGGATGCTGAAGAGGTCGAGCTCCCTACCCAATTTTCGATGGTCCCTCTTTCGAGCCTCTTCGAGCATATGGAGATAATCTTCCAATCCTTGTTGCCCTGGAAATGCTGTTCCATAAATTCTTTGAAGTACTTGATTTCGCGCATCCCCTCTCCAGTAAGTCCCAGAGATGCTAAGGAGTTTAAACGCTTTGATTCTTCCTGTCGAAGGAAGATGTGGCCCTTCACATAAGTCTAAGAAACTTCCCTGATGGTAAAGGGAGACACGCTCCGGGAGTTCTTCCAAATGCTCAACCTTATAAGTTTCTCCCATCTTCTTAAATGTTTCAATCGCCTCTTCTTTCGAAACCTCCTTTTTAATAAATGGGAGATCTTTTTTGATGATCTCGGATATCTCATTTTCAATCATTTCGAGATCTTGGGGGGTGAAAGTTCGATCATAATCAAAATCATAATAGAAACCAGTATTTGTAGAAGGACCGAATGTGAGTTTTACTGAAGGATAAAGTTCCTTGACCGCCTGAGCCATGACATGGGCAGCAGAATGGCGTAATATTTCGAGCCCTTTTTTTGAATGAATGGATATATATGATACCGAGGTATCTTTTTCAATTAGATAGGAGAGGTCAACCAGCATACCATTAACTTGTGCTGCTACTGCCTCTTCGTCGGCCAACTCCTGTAGCCTTGTTCCTTTTCGGACTGACCTTCTAACACCATTGGGCAATGTAATTGTAAACTGTTCTTCCATTCCCGTCCAAATTGAAACGGAAGAGGCATCATCCATATATAGTTTGAATGATGCCTCTTTAATTTTAATTGATTAAAAAGTATTTTTTTTCAATAAGTTATATTCCACTTTTAATAAATTGCTTTAAATAGTAGGCACGTGGGGATTTGAACCCCAGACTTCTACCGCGTCAAGGTAGCGCTCTCCCCCTGAGCTACGTGCCTATATCCTCCCTTCCTGCGGTAGGCAGGCTTGCCTGCCTGCCGCAAACTTTCAAAATTCCTTGTATATATAGCGGTTTTTTTAAATATTGTCAAGAAAATTCTTAAGTAATATTTCTATGCCATGAAAACCAATCCTTCTTTCTTACTGTCCATGTCCACAGTAATCTTATCTCCCTCTTTAAATCTCCCTTCTAATATCTTCATAGCCAATTTATCCTGAATCTCTTTTTGAATCACACGCTTGAGTGGACGGGCACCATAGGCTGGATCAAAACCTTCTTTTGCTAAGAATTCCTTTGCCTTTTCAGTCATTTTAAGTTCTATCCTTCTTTCTAAAAGCCTTTTTTCAAGCCTCTTAACCTGTATCTCTACAATCGCCTTGATTTCTTCTATTCCAAGCCCATGAAAAATGATCAACTCATCAATCCTATTAAGGAATTCAGGTTTAAAATGGGCCTTGACCGCACCCATCACTCGACGTCTCATCTCTTCATAATCTTTCTCTCCTAAATCCACAATCCATTGACTTCCGATATTGGAGGTCATGATCACAACAGTATTTTTAAAATCCACTGTTCTTCCATGGCCATCCGTCAGTCTTCCATCATCTAAGATCTGGAGAAGAATATTAAATACCTCTGGGTGGGCTTTCTCAATTTCATCCATCAGGACAATGGAATAAGGCCTTCTTCGAACCGCCTCAGTTAAAAATCCACCTTCCTCATAGCCTACATATCCAGGGGGTGCTCCAATCAGCCGCGCCACAGAATGCTTCTCCATAAATTCTGACATATCGATTCTTACCATTGCCTGCTCATCATCAAATAGAAATTCAGCTAAGGCACGAGCCAATTCTGTCTTTCCCACACCTGTGGGTCCCATAAAGATAAATGAACCGATGGGCCGATTGGGATCCTGTAAACCCGCTCTTGCCCTTCTCACTGCGTTAGAAACAGCAATGATGGGATCATCCTGGCTGACGACCCTTTGCCTGAGCCTCTCCTCCATGTGAATCAGCTTCTCGATTTCACCCTCTAACATCTTTGCAACAGGAACTCCTGTCCATTTCGACACCACCTCTGCAACGTCCTCTTCATCCACCTCTTCTTTTAGCATCTTTTCATTCTTCTGAAGTTCGATAAGTTTCTCTTCTTCCTTCTTCAATTCACCCTCCAAATGGGTCATCTCTCCATATTGCAACTCGGCCAATCGAGAATAGTCAGCCTCTCGCTCTGCCTCCTTCATCATCTGTTTGGTCTTCTCCATCTGTTCCTTAATCTGACGGATCGCAGAAATGGCCTTCTTCTCATTCTCCCATTTGAGCTTCTTCTCATTCACCTCTGCTTTCAGATCGGATAGTTCCTTTTCTAACTTTTTCAACCTTTCGACCGAGGCCTTGTCCTCCTCCTTTTTCAAGGCCTGTCGTTCAATCTCTAATTGCATCACCTTTCGCTGGACTTCGTCAATCTCCATGGGGACGCTATCGATTTCGATCCTCAATCTCGAAGCGGACTCATCAATTAAATCAACTGCTTTATCTGGAAGAAACCTGTCTGAAATATAACGGTTTGAAAGCATAGCCGCAGCAATGATGGCTGAATCTTTAATCTTTACACCATGATGAACTTCATAACGCTCTTTCAATCCTCTCAAAATAGCAATGGTATCTTCGACCGTGGGTTGGTTGACATAGATCGGTTGAAATCTTCGTTCCAGGGCTGCATCCTTCTCCACATACTTCCGGTATTCATTAAGGGTCGTTGCACCCACGCACCGAAGTTCTCCTCTCGCCAAGGCTGGTTTCAACATATTGGAGGCATCGATGGCACCTTCCGCCGCTCCTGCGCCCACAAGAGTATGGAGTTCATCGATGAAGAGAATGATATTGCCCGCGGCATTTGAAATCTCTTTTAAAACAGCCTTCAATCTCTCTTCAAACTCTCCCCGGAATTTGGCACCGGCAATTAAGGCCCCAAGATCAAGGGCAATCAATCTCTTATTCTTTAAAGTCTCAGGAACATCCCCTTTGACGATCCTCTGTGCCAACCCTTCAACAATTGCTGTCTTACCAACCCCTGGTTCTCCTATCAATACAGGGTTGTTCTTTGTCCTCCGGGAAAGTACCTGAATGACTCTCCGTATTTCTTCATCTCTGCCGATCACTGGGTCAAGTTTCCCTTTTCTCGCTTCTTCTGTGAGGTCTCGGCTATAACGTTTTAAAGCCTGATACTTCTCCTCAGGGTTCTGATCTGTCACCCGATGAGGACCTCGAATCTCTTGCAACACCCTGAAGATCGCATCCTTTGTTACCCCATTTCTCTGCAGAATCTGGTAGGAAGCCCCTTCCTTTTCATCGGCAATAGCAATGAGGAGATGCTCTGTCGAAAGGTATTCATCCATTAATCTTTCTGCCTCTTTCCAGGCCACATTTAAAATTTCGTTGAGTCGAGTGGAGAGGTAGACCTGCCCTGCCCCTCTACCGGTGACCTTAGGAATTCGGTTGAGCTCTCCATCTAATTGAGAAATAATCAAATCTGAATTAGCCCCTAACTTCTGGAGAAGAGGTATGATGATCCCCTCTTTCTGTAAGAGAAGGGCTAAAAGAAGATGCTCCACATCAATCTGCTGATGGTTTTTCTGTTCGGCTATCGTCTTGGCGGTCTGTAACGCCTCTTGAGCCTTTAATGTAAATTTATCTATATTCATTTTCTTTAACTCTCCTTATTTCAATTTAACCTAAAAATAATCATCCTTCATGGTTTTTGCAAATAGATTATTAGAAAAAAACCTTATTCTATACAACAACTTAAAGAATGGAGATAAAAAGGCTGGATATGGACCTGTAAGATGCTGAGAGTTGCTTGCCCTCATTTCTATCCCATAAGGCTGGGAAGAAACAGCGAGATTTGGGGGAAAGCTATCAAGATAGGCAAAGAAACAAAATCAGCAATAAGGAAGGGGAATATGCCTTTAAAGATGTTCTCAAGGGGTACATCTTTAGCCACTCCCTTGAGGGTGTACACATTTATACCTACTGGTGGGGTGATTACGCCTATCTCCGATATCCTGACCATTATCACACCAAACCATATCGGGTCAAAGCCAAGGGCAAGGATAACTGGGTAGAAGATAGGCACGCAAAGCAAAATAATTGCAAGTGTATCCATAAGGCAACCGAGGAAAATAAAGAGGAGCAAAATACCGGTTAGGATAATATAGCGAGACACAGGCAGACCAGCTATTTGCTCCGCCATGTCCATAGGAATCTTGCTTATTGTAAGGAAGTAGCCAAAGATCATGGCACCGAGCATGATAAACATAATCATCGCTGTAATTCCTCCGGTTTCCATCAGAGAATCAATAAAGTTAGAACGGGTAAATGCTCGTTTCCCTACCATCAAAAGGAAAGCACCAAAGGCTCCGATTCCCCCGGCTTCAGTTGGGGTAAAAACCCCCATATACATGCCCCCCATAACAAAGATAAATAAAGCCAGTACTCCCGAGATACCCTTAAGCGAAAGTAATTTCCCCTTTAAGCTGACACTAAGCCCACGAGGACCTAAGTGGGGGTCTCTTCGGCAAAGAATATAAATGGTAATTATATAAAGGGTAGCTTCAAGCAACCCAGGGAAAATCCCAGCGGCGAAAAGTTTAGCAATGGATTGTTCGGTGATCACTCCGTAAACAACAAAACAAATGCTAGGCGGGATGAGGATGCCAATGCTACCGCCAGCGGCAAGGACGCCAGTAGCCAAGGTGTCAGCGTATTTAAACCTTTTCATCTCGGGCAAAGCCACAACACCCATAGTAGCCGCTGTGGCAACGCTGGAGCCACATATAGCAGCAAAACCAGCACAGCCGCCTACGGTAGCCATAGCTAGACCACCGGGCAGACGGCCCAGCCATGTGTAGGCAGCGTAATATAGGTCCTTGCTTATCCCTGAGTAAAAGGCAAACATCCCCATAAGTACGAAAAGAGGAACGACACTCATGGTATGCGAGGCAAGAGTAGAATAGGGGCTGGTGGCAAGGACACCCAGTGCAGCCTTTAAGCCAGCGAGATAAGCAAAGCCAACAAAGCCGACCACAGCCAGAACAGCACCAATTGGCACTCGGAAGGCAAGCAACAGTAACAAAAAGCCAATGCCGAAAAAACCGACAGCAGTTGGGCTCATTTCCTTACCACACGACTGAGGGATTCAATAAGGTCTATTAGGAACACTAAACACAGCAAGAGACAACCAAAGGCTAATATAAAGTAAAAAGGGTATTTAGGTATCATGAGTGCACCGGTCTTTACACCATGAACCCACTGAACTTTAGCTTGTACTACCGCTTGCCAAACTATTAAGAGGTACATGACCAGGCAAAGAAAAAAACCGATGCTCTCAATAACCGCCTGGACACGTGACGAAAACCTGGAAACTATTAGCTCGACAAAGATATGCCCCTTCTTGAGCTGAGTATAAGCCAGCCCCAGGGCCACTACAAGAAGCATCATAAACTCGGTAAGCTCAACACTACCCAATATGGGACGGTTAAATAAATAGCGTAGGGATACGTCGACTGTAGTGAGTAGCATCATCGCTACAATGATACCTATCCCTACGCTATTAACTACCTGGCTTATCCGATGGACTGTTCTCCCCAGCGTTTTAATAATTGACATATGCGGTTATTCGTATTTTTTAACCAGGCTAAGACACTCATCAAAAACCTTTTTCGCTGGCTTACCCATGGCTTCGGTGTCGGCTATCCATTTGTCCCATACCGGACGGGAAACCTTAGCAAGTTTAGCTAAGTCTTCTCTCCCAAATTCAGAGATTTCCCGGCCGGGTTTTGCTTTCACCTCTTCATAGAATGCTTTTTCATATTTGTCCCACATCCCTTTAGCATTAACCTCTACCGCCCCATATTTGCCACTGTATTTGTCTATCACCTTCTGAACATCTTTTGGCAATTTATTGTAGGTGTCAATGTTCATTGCAACAATAAATAACCCACCGAGGTTAAGTTGCATAATGGTATGATACTTGGCCACCTCATACCACCTGTAGCTGATCGCTGTCTCCCAAGGATGGCTGGTACCGTCTATCGTCCCCCTCTGCATGGCAAGATACACGTCAGGCCCTGGTATATCAACAGGGACAGCTCCCAGTACTTTCCAAATTTCCCCTTCAAACCCAGGAGCCCTTACCTTCAGCCCTTTAATGTCCTCCACGCGGCGGATAGGTTTTATGCCGTGCCATTGCCGCGGGACGGATGGGCAGATCCACAGCAGGTGGGTATCTTTATACTCCGCCCTAATTTCGGGGAACTTTTCATAGAGATCCCATGAAACGCGAGCACCATGTTCAGCAGTTTTCATGCCAAAACCGGGTAGCACAACCGCTTCCGATAATTGCATTCTACCAGGAGTATAGCCGGCAAATCCATGGACGACATCGGTAATACCCTTAACACAGGCATCATAGTGATCCTTTGGTTTGGCGAGAGTGGCACCGGGATAGAGGGTAAACTTAACCTTGCCGCCAGTTTCCTTCTCCACCATGCTCGCCCAGTTAGTAAGCATCTCGTTTGACTTATGCAAAGGTGGCTGGAAGTTAGCTATCCTCAATTCTATAGGTGCCGCCAAAGCTGGATTAGCACCAACCACCACAAGCATGTAAATTAGAACAAATAAGAATAAACCTTTCCCTTTCATCTTTGCACCTCCTTAAGAAGATTTAATTTTTGAAACACCTTCTCCAAAGATTCAAAGTGAGCTCCCATATGATTTCACTTTGTAAATCTTACAGAGGCCGGTTTTAAGAGGCCAGCCCCCACTGATCTTATTACAAACCTCTGGATCATCCTCCGTCAATACATTCACATTTGACTCCCATGCCCCATGGAGCCATGGTTCCTCCCCGGGTAATTCAGGAAACCACCAACCGTGCTCAGCATGGACCACACGAGGGTCTATGCCTTCGAAGTACTGGCATTTCATTTTGATCCTTCCCCTCAGTGTCTCAATCCATACCCAATCGCCATCCTGAATATCCATCTCTTTCGCTGTCTCAGGATGAATCTGTACAAGTGGATCTGGCCGTCTTTTCCGAATCGACTCGATCTGACGATGTTCCGAATGGAAGTAAGGGAGGAATCTTCCTCCGTTAATAAGAATGAATGGATATTCTTTAGTTAGATCGGGCCTACTGATCGGACTCTCAAAGGACTCCTCATACTTTGGCAATGGGTCATAGCCGAGCTTCTCAAATATTGTGGAGTATAACTCACACTTACCCGTAGGGGTGGCAAAGCCTCCTTTCTCATATTTCTTATATTCGGGTTTGGGGAAATAGTAACCTCCCTCCTGCATAAACTCTTTAAATGTCATTTTGAGAGGTTCAATCTTCCAGTCATAGACCTCCTCAAGGTTCTTCCATGGCCAGTATTTCTCTTGACCCATCCGAATCCCCAGTCCACGAACAAATTCATAATCGGTCCTGTGCTCGTATTCTCCCGGAATGGTAGAGGGTAGTCCAGCTTCTCCAGCATAAATATCACAATCCTCACTATACTGATCCCAGAGCCAAGGCCTTTCTAACCAACTGGCACATGGGAAAACATAATCAGCAAGATCAGCGGATGGAGTTAAAAAATAATCATGGACCACATAAAGGTCCAGGCTCTTCAGACCTTTATAGACTAATTTGATGTTGCCTTGCGTGATCATCGGATTGCTCCAGACTGTCAATAACGCTTTTACTGGATAAGGTTTACCTGTGATCATGGCTCGGTAAAAGGTTGGCATATGACAACCGCAGGTGAGTCCTACTTCTCCAAAATACCTACCCCACTGCTTCTTGGTATACATATTCATCAAGTCACGTCCCGGCCAAGCCATAAGCTTGAACCTCTCACTCCCTATTTGTTTTGCCTTCTGCTCTATAGGAAGGACATCAGGGAGTTCTTCCTCAGCGACATCTCTTAGAAGACTGGGGCCAGGCATGTAATCGCCACCTTGAGAATCGATCGTGCCTGTGAGTGCACTCATGATAAACCTCCCCTGAATGGCCTCGATAGCAGTCTGCAGATGCTCCGCTCCCATCCCATGTAAAATATGGGCTGGAACATTGGTGGCAAACATAACGGCAGCTTCCTTGATCTTGTCCTCTGGTATCCAGGTGATTTTAGCTACTTTCTCTGCCGTATACTCCCGGGCTCGCTCGGTCAGCTTCTCAAATCCATAGCACCATTTTTTAACAAATTCCCTGTCATAAAGTCCTTTCTCAATAATCACGTTTATCATAGACATTAAAAGCGGGACGTCTGTTCCTGGCCTTAGTTGTAACCACAGATCCGCCATCTCTGCTGTTTGAGTTCTTCGAGGGTCAATGACAATAACTTTCACGCCCAGCTTTTTACCCTCCCTGATCGATTTCCACAATCGCTGATAGGCCTGTGAAGGATCCATCCCGATCAGCATCACACTCTTGGTCACCGACTTCCCACCCAGGGCATCAATGGTTACTCCTGTCCGGTGCCTCACCCCCCATCCCAACATTGCATTGGCTACCACTACTGCAGGACCATGGCAGATCATATTCTGTCCCCCAAAGTTTGGTGTACCCAAGAGGTGGAGAAAACGATTTAAGTACTTGTACCAGGATCTACCTGTTCCCACGGTCGCTCCGATAGACTCCGGCCCGTACCGGTCTTTTATCTCCGTCAATTTTGCCGCCACTTCATCCAGACCCTGCTCCCACGAAATCCTTTGCCACTTCCCTTCCCCCTTTTCCCCAACTCTTTTCAACGGGAAGTTCAGCCGATCAGGATGGTACATGAATTCTTTCACCCCGCGCTGCTTTACACAAGCCTCAATCGGTGGAAATACAGTATCCCATCTTGGAAACGTCTTATCTGGTTCTGTCTTAATGAGACGCCCATTCTCACTATACACTTCTACTCGGCAACGAGCATGACAAAATTGACAGACCGTGCGTTTTATTTCCATCAATGATCTCCCTTCATTTGCGCCTTGCGAATTTCATCGATATCAGCAATCATTGAAACCCCCAAAACATTCTCTGGATAGCTCAATTCCGAAGAACTATTAAGGCATCAACGGCCTTCACTCCTTTGCCCTTATCCAATACCATGAGGGGATTGATATCGATCTCAGATATAACATCTCCAAGGTCTATGGCCATCCTCGAAACCTTGAGTAAAATGTCAATTATTCCTTCCACGTCTGCCTCAGGTTTACCACGAAATGCCTCAAGGATTTTATAACCTTTCACTTCTTTCATCATATCCTCTGCATCGGCTCGGGTCAAAGGGACAATGCGAAGGGAAACATCATTAAAAACCTCCACAAATATTCCCCCTAATCCAAACATGATGACTGGACCGAATTGAGGATCGTGTGACATCCCGACAATGACTTCCCTTCCCTCTTTGACCATCTCCTGAACCAGAACACCCCTGATCTTTGCGTCAGGAGCATATCTCTTTGAATTGCCTATTATCTCGTGATAAGCATTTGTCAATTCAGCCTGGTTAGAAATGTTAAGTTTTATTGCATCAGCATCGGTCTTATGGGGGATATCGAATGAGTCAACCTTCAAGACTACTGGATATCCTATCTGACTGGCTATTTGAGCCGCCTCCTCAGGAGATTTAGCAATCGCCTCCTTTGTCATTGGAATACCATAGAGGGAGAGGAGCTCTTTACTTTCGTTCTCGGAGAGAACTTTACTGCTTGTCTTTAAAACTTCTTTTATCTTTTCGATGTTCATAGGGATTGGAGACTCGGTAAACTTTTGGGTCTCTTCGTGCCGTTTAACCGCCCGACCAAATTTGATCAATGCATCTAAGGCTTTTACGCACTCAACACTATCTGTAAACATAGGTATGTCACCTTTGGCAAAAATCTCAGCTTCCTCTTCCCGCAAACTCCCCATGGGGGAAAACAAAACCACTGGCTTCTCAGAAGCTTTGGACGCTTCCACTATGGCCTGAATGTAATTTTGGGTTCCACGCCGATCCATAGGTGTAATGATGGCAAGCAGAATATCAATGTTTACATCACTGAGGAGATAGTTTACTGCTGCTCTGGCAAGCCCTATATCCTGCGTTGCCTTTGACCCTGCCCCTGCAATGTCAAAAGGGCTCCTAAATTCTCCATACCAGGGTAATACCTTTGTCGCCTCCTCTTTGACTTCAGAAGATACATCCGTGAAATTAAGGTCTGTCCCCATGGCACAATCCGCGACCATCCCGATTGCTCCGCCTGAGCTCGATATGACTCCAACCCTGTTTCCCTTGGGAGACCTACACTTCAAAAAGGCTGAAGAGACAGCCATTAATTCATCAAAGTCATTGACTCTTGCTATTCCCTTTTGTTTACAAATGGCATCCACCACTGCATCCGATCCGGCAAGTGATCCTGTATGACTTTTCGCTGCCTTGGCTGCCATTTCGGAACGCCCAACCTTAAGCATTGCTATCGGCTTTCTTCTCTCCAAGGCCAGCCTTGCCACATCCATAAATTTTTGTGGATTGTTAAAGCCTTCAACATAAACAGCTATGGCATCCGTATTTTTGTCATCTATCAGATATCTCACATAGTCAAAAACTTCTAAATCAGCCTGGTTACCTGCCCCAACAAAATAACTCATCCCCACTCCTCTGTTTGTAAATCGAGGAACCGTGGCGCTGAGGAGGGCACCGGATTGGGAAACATAACCCAATCTCCCTGGGAGCACTACCTCCTGAGCAAAGGAATATCCTAAGGAAATTGACTCATGTACATTCAACAACCCATTGGTGTTCGGCCCACAAATCCTCATCCCAGTCTGCTTGGCTATCTCGGTGATCCTATCCTGCCTCTTTCTCCCATCTTCATCCAATTCGGCAAAGCCGGATACACCGATAACGGCTGCTTTGATTCCCTTTTGGGCACATTGTTCAAGAACATCCAAAACAGTTTCTGCGGGTACCACAATCACAGCCGCGTCGACCTCCTCAGGGATGTCAAGCACATTATGGTAGCACTTTAAACCCCTAACGAGATCACGACTTGGATTTACCGGGAAAATTTTACCTCTGTAGCCATGGTCAAGGGCATATTTCAAAGGTAAACCTGCAATTCGCTTCGGATCTTCAGTAGCTCCAATAATAGCAATAGACTTTGGTCTGAAAAGTGGCCCTAAGTTTGGATATTCTACAGGCTTCACAGATCTCTCACCTCATTGGATTCTTTTTTAACCCCACCCATGCTTGGATAGGACTTTAGCATACTCACCTTGTTTTGCTTTTGCAGCTTTGATCTCCTCCTCTTTAAACCATTTTTTTAGGTCTACCATATCCGATGGGTAATGAGCTCTCTCGTAGCGCCATTTTTCCAAAAATGGTACAGTTGCATCAATACCCAGACCTCCACCAAAACCACCCGCTTCAAGCCTTGTCGCCTCCTCACCTGGTTGGGCAGCTACTCCTCTTGACCCCGTTGCTCCTCTTAAATAATCTGTGGCTGGCTCAGTTCTGCTCATAATAGCCCACATCACATCATCCATGCAATAAATATCCACATCGTCGTCAACCACTATAACCAGGCGGATACCAGGTGCTGCCCCAAGGGCATTGATAAGTATATTTCGTTGGTAACCCTCATCTCTCGGTCTTCTTTTCTTTACCTGGTATATCACTCCGCCCCAGAATCTCAATGCGAAGGGACAGTGGACATCAACTACCAAACCTGGGACGAGGCGATCGGCAAGCTCATAGAACATCGCTTCTCTTAAATCAAAGCTAACAAATTCACCATCGTATGAGGCCGCCAACTGGTTATAATAGATAGGATCTTTCCGATGCGTCACTCCTGTGACCTGAAACTTACGACTTTTCCATGTCTTCCCTAAATATCCTGTCCATTCTGGAAAGAATGGCAATACGTCCTGTCTGCCATCCTTTTCCGCCTCTTCTGTTTCCCAGACGGTCTCGGTCGTCCAGTATCCCTCAATGACAAACTCAGCATTCGCAATGGCGTAAGCATCTACCGTCTTTGCCTTGCAGATTTCAATGGGTGAGCCTTGCAAAGCACCCGCAATAGCAAGCTCATCTGTTCCCAAGGGAATGATGCTGTGAACGCCTCCTCCAGCGGCTACCATCATCGCTGCTGGTGGATTGCAAATATTAATGGTGCAGGGCACATTTTCTTTTCTATGATCCATGAATATAATCGCTTCTGTATGGGTCGCAGGGCTCGAAGTGATGGATGCCCAATCCTTACCACGAAAATGCATCCTCTTGTAGGAAAACTCTTTTCCTCCACGAGCCCACTTGTCGCATATCAGTATATTGCCACTACCCATCACACGAGCTCCATCCTTTGTCGTTTGCTTTAATACGGGCAGCAAATCCGGAACGTTGATATCTTCCCCAGTAATCAAAATTTCTTGACAAGGGGCTTTCTCCACTACTTTTGGAGGTAAGGGTCTCTTGATCGCATCAAGACATTTCCATTTTAGCTTTTTCCAGTCATCAACATCGAAAATCTTTGCAATCCTGTCTCTCCTGGCAAAGATATTCCCCACACTTCGAACCCCTGGGTATCCTTTTATATTCTCAAAAAGAATAGCAGGGCCCTCCTCCAATGCCACTTGAATACCTGTCACCTCATATACGGGATCTACTTGCTCTTTAGCCACTAATAATTCGCCCTCTCCCCTTAAAAACTCAATTGTTCCTCTTATGCCGGTTACATCTTTTTTAGCCATATTTAGCCTCCTTTGGACTTAGAATTTTAATTTTTTAACTTCCCCCTTCATTGGATTATTTTTCGTTCATCTTTAAAAAATATCACCTCATTTAAAAAAATCATCTATTTTATACAGCATACAGTTATTTGGCCCCATTATAAAATCAATAGGCTTTTTGAGCTCACTGCTCTAAAGTTAACCTGATCTTTTCCTGTTTGGTCTTTATTTCTATTCATATTTTCGCCATTTTAATCTTAAGCGATAAATTATCATATTTTTAAAAACCCCGTCAAGATTTTTAATCAAATTATTTTTTTGTAATTTATTATTTATATCTTTAAACCCTCTGCTAAACGGGCGAATTCACGAACCGTCAGGGTCTCCGGTCTCCTTTGAGGATCTATCCTGATCTCTCTTAACCTCTCCACTAATTCTAATGGTAGAGAAAGGCCTGAATGTCTTAATGCATTCATCAATGTCTTTCTACGATAACCCATACAACCTCTGACCACTTTTTTAAAACACTCTTCATCGCTTAGTTCCACCATCGGTCTTTCCCTCCAAACCATATGCACCACAGCTGAATCCACTTTCGGGGGTGGGAAAAAAGCGGATGATTTGATAAAGAAACATATGGAGGGAATTGAAACCAATTGAATGAATATGGATAATGGACCATATTTCTTCTGCCCCGGAGATGCCACCATTCTCTCCACAACTTCTTTTTGTAGCATTAAAGTAAGGGTAGAAAAGACCTTCCGCGATTCTATGAAACGAAAGAGAAGGGGTGTTGAAATTCCATAGGGTAGGTTGGCCACCACTTTAATTGGATGACCTTCTCGATGTAGAAATGGGTCGAAATTGATCTTTAAAATATCCTCCTTGATCACTTCGACATTTGGACAGTCCACTGTCTTCTCG
>Ga0194112_10000674_pt1 | contig 49758 bp, 45 predicted proteins | sample TA2MahC400mmetaG_FD_146191 | JGI IMG/M metagenome (GOLD analysis project Ga0194112, IMG submission 146191) | Freshwater microbial communities from Lake Tanganyika, Tanzania - TA2015016 Mahale Deep Cast 400m | ecosystem: Environmental > Aquatic > Freshwater > Lake | place: Tanzania: Lake... | reverse complement strand
TCCCCTCGAATAGGCTTGTGGTATCCTCGTATGGTATCCAGATTGAATCCACCGTGCCGTCGCTGCGCCATGAATCTTACGCAATGTGCTGCAAGTAAGGTGGCTGCCTCGCTAGGACTCGAACCTAGACAAACTGATCCAGAGTCAGTTGTGCTACCATTACACCACGAGGCAGTTGTATCTGTCCTTTTACAACCTTTTGAGGATTAGTTCAACCTCATTGGCATAATGACATAAAGGAAGGGCGCATCTATCTTCAAAACTCCAGGACTCAGTTCGTCGGTTAGTTCCATGATTACTTCATCGGCATCCAGATTTCTCAGGGGATCCATTAGGAATTGAGGGTTGAATCCGATGCTTATGTCCTTGCCTTTGTAGTTGATGGGAAGAGATTCCTTCGCTTCGCCTACTTCTGGCGCGGACGCAGAAATGGAGAGGGAATTCTTTGAGAAGTTTAGTTTTACAGCATTTTGTCTTTCACTTACAAGAATAGAAACTCGATGAAGTGCTGCAAGGAGGCTCTCACGTTCTATTTTTATCCTCTCCTTAGAGTCCGAAGGAATCACTTGGCGGAAATTCGGAAATACACCCTCGACCAGCTTTGAGGCCAGAATTGAATCTCCAAGTTCGAACAGAATTTGATTCTCAGTGACACGAATACAGGCGTCTCCGGCATCCGCTAAGAGCCTAGAAAGCTCCGACACCGCCTTTGAGGGGAGAATAAACTCCATTTCTGAGGAAACTGGATGAGCCAGTTCAGCTTCTGCCAAAGCAAGACGGCGGCCATCTGTTGCAACCATTGTGAGTTTTTCCGCTTTGAAACTCCAAAAAACTCCATTTAACACAAATCTCGTATCGTCCGTGGATGCGGCATAGGCCGTTCTCTTCAAAAGAGACCTTAGCACAGATTGGTCAATTTTAATCTCCTTAATTTCGGGAAATGAGGGGAAACGAGGGAACTCCTCAGCAGGCAAGCCCAAAATCCGGAAAAAAGAGCCTCCAGAGCGGAGAGACATGGTATTTTTTTCATCAACCTCAAGATCAAAATCCTGACTGGGTAACTCACGAAGAATGGAAAACAATTTACGACAGGGCACTGTAGCGGATCCCTGCTTCAAAACCTCTGCAGCAATACGACAACGGATTCCCACATCCAAATCAGTTGCAGTCAAACAAAGGCCATCCTTTTCAGCGATCAACAACGTGTTTGAAAGAATGGGTAGTGTAGAGCGAACGCTTACAACATTCTGAATTTTCTGAAGGCCGTCCAGAATTTTCTCTTTCGTGACATGGAGTTTAATTGGCATCGTCTTATTCCTCTATTTCTTTATTCTTTTAGAAGCACTCCCATTAAAGCGTGTGAATAAATGCTATCAAAGTTTTTGTCAAGCAGTCCTCAAGTACATACGAATGTGGAAGTCTGCCTGTTTCTCATTGTCTGTTCGTCTGCTTTCGGCTCTTTCTTTATTTCTGCTGCTCTTTTCACAGTCTTTACACATGTTGTTCACGCCTGAGTGCTTCTGTTAGGAATGAAATCGTCTGCATTACTTTTTCTTCTTTTTCCGAACTCTTTTTTATTACTCGGCATGCGTGCAACACTGTTCCATGATCTCTCCCTCCAAAGGACTCGCCTATATGAACAAAAGGGAAATCAGTAAGTTCTCTGGTCAGAAACATGGCTATTTGCCTTGGAAAAGATATGTTTTTAGTGCGTCTGTGACTCGTCATGTCTGCCAGCCTTATGTCAAAATGCTCAGCCACTTTTTTTTGTATCGTTTCAATTGACAGGGATCGGCGCCCCTCTTCTTGAAACACATCACGTAAAACTGATTCCACAGATTCAATTGTCAGAGGGCAGCCTGAAAAAGAAGAATATGCAGCGACTCGAATCAACGCACCCTCAAGACGGCGGATATTGGCTTTAATCTTCTCGGCTAAAAATGACAGGATCTCGTCTGTTGGTTGAACGTGTAGAGCTGCCGCTTTCTTCTTCAAGATGGCAATACGCGTTTCCAGAGCAGGCGGTTGCAAATCCACCACCAAACCCCACTCAAACCGAGAGACCAGACGTTGTTCCAAGTTGGCGATTTCAGAGGCAGGACGATCACAGGAGAGGACAATCTGCTTATGTGCATCAAACAGAGAATTGAAGGTATTAAAAAACTCTTCCTGCATGCGCTCTTTTCCAGCAAGGAAATGGATATCATCAATCAACAGAACATCCGGCTGCCTGAATTTCTTGCGAAACTTCGAGACGGAACCATTGCCGATGGCATGAATAAAATCGTTCGTAAAATCCTCTGTCGTAATGTAGCAGACACGCCGTTGTTTTCCGTGGCTAGCCGCATAATGGCCGATGGCTTGCATCAAATGTGTTTTTCCAAGGCCAACACCGCCGTAAAGGAACAAAGGATTAAACGCGCGACCAGGAGCTTGGGCAACGGCAAGAGAAGCAGCGTGCGCATGGTGATTGTTGGGGCCAACGACGAATGAATCAAACGTATAGCGAGGATTCAGCTTGATCGAAGAAGGCGCGGATGAATTGGCCCGTTCAGAAACAACGGACGATTGGGAAGCAGGTGGCTCCTCTCGTTTGAATGCGTGTGCGACCACAAGGAACTTAACCTGCACCGGGTTTTTCGCGGCCTTCGAAGCAGTCTCGCGGATCAGTGGCAAAAAATTGTCCTGCAACCAAATTCGCGAAAACTCATTTGCAACAGCCAACACCAGAACGCCATCGCGCAATTCAAGGGGTTGAATGGGCGCAAACCACCGGTTGAACAGCTCCGCGCTGAGCATTGTCCGCAACATCCCACATGTGTCTTTCCACAAGTTAATATGCATTATTTATCTCCACTGGCGCCGAGTTATTCACAGGCCATCTAGGGCTATTTGGTGCGACTAAACGACGCATTTTTCCGCGGGAGAAGAGAAATGCAGAATCTTCAGATACTGAAACTGCTGGGCTTCAAGACCCACAACGATCTTCACAAATGGTCACAATATTGATGGAAGCACTCACAAAACTCGCATTAACCCAGCCACTACACCAGGCTGACTGCCATCATACTCCAAACAACCATCTGATTACTGCAAGGAGAGTATGCGATCTTTCAAATCTCTTTCTTGAACCATTACAACCAATCCCCGGTTCTACCCGGATTCAGGCCCAAGTTATTCACAGCTTATTCACAACCCTCACTTCGTCTCGCCTTCGCCTTTGGCGCGCGCAGCTTATTCGGCGGCGCTGCACTGTACAAGAAAAATCTTTTATCCAATGGAATTTTTTTCTCTCTCGTCCACCGTTGCATTGGCTGACGGCAACATGGTCGGCAATTGGCCCCGCGCCGAGTGACGATCTTCAAACGGCCTGGTCGCCGCGCTCCTCCGTGCGAATGCGGACGGCTTGTTCGATCGGCACGACAAAAATCTTTCCATCTCCGATTTTGCCAGTCTTGGCAGCCTTGATGATGGCTTGGATGACCGGCTCAATGGTGTTGTCTGGCACGACGATTTCCAGTTTCAGTTTTGGCAGGAAGTCCACCGTGTATTCGCTTCCCCGGTAGATTTCCGTGTGCCCCTTCTGCCGCCCAAAACCCTTTACCTCGGATACTGTCATGCCCTCGATACCGGCTGCGGCAATCGCTTCTTTGACATCTTCGAGCTTGAAAGGTTTGATAATGGCTTCAATTTTTTTCATAGGTTTCTCCCGGTGGTTAGCTGTCACACTAAGAAAGCAACAGCCTCACAGCAAGCAGAAAAAACCAAAACACAGCCCCTGGCTCAGGAGGCAAGGATGCGACGGGACTCGTCAAGGAAAATGCCGCGGAAATTCATCCGGAGCGCATCAGGATTGGACGCCTTAAGAAGCGCGTTTTCCTCCGTGATCTTCTTGGTCTTGACGAGTTTGTAGAGGGATTGGTTGAACGTCTGCATCCCATCTTCAGAGCCGGTTTCAATGGCCGCAAACAGTTTATCAAGGGAATCCTCTTCGATCAGCTTCCGGACTATCGGCGTGTTGATCATGATTTCAACGGCCGGCACGGCGCCACCGGCGATGGCGGGCACAAGACGCTGGCAAATGACAGCGCGCAGGTTCAGGGCCATCTGGCGTCGGATTTGATCGCGTTCCTGAGCCGGGAAAAAATCAAGAATCCGCCCGATGGCAGAATGAGCGGAGGTGGTGTGCAGCGTGGTCAGCACCAGATGACCGGTGTCGGCGGCGGCCAGCGCAGCCATGAACGACTGGCAGTCCCGCATCTCGCCGATCATGATGACGTCAGGATCCTGGCGCATCACGTGCGTCAACGCCCGCTCAAAGCTCAACGTATCAAGGCCGATTTCCCGTTGTTCGATCACGGATTGTTTGTCTTCAAAAATGAACTCGATGGGGTCTTCCAAGGTGATGATGTGGCATTTTTCGGTCAGATTGACGTGTTCCAGCATGGCGGCCATGGTACTGGATTTGCCGCAGCCGGTGGCGCCGGTGACCAGAATGATGCCGTTCTCGGCGTTCACAATGGAAGCGAGGTGTTCCGGAAGATTCAGTTCAGCAAACGAGGGGATGTGGGGCTTGACGTAGCGCATGGCGAGGCAAAGCTCGCCACGCTGGCAAAAAACATTGACGCGATAACGCCCAAGAGAGGGGATAAAATAAGAAAAATCCACTTCCCGGTCCCGGTCGAGCCGCGCTTCCAAATGGCGGGGAAGCATGTGATGGACGATTTCATCCACCTGATCACCGGTGGGCGGATCCACATGGATCACGATCAATTCGCCCGAAACACGGATGCACGGGTGATGGGCGGGCTTGATGTGTATGTCCGAGGCGTTGTGGTCGAGGGCGAACTTCAGAAGGCTGTGGAGGTATTCCATGCCTCAGTGGAGAATGGAAATGCAGGCAGCGCTGGCGCCGGCAAGGGGAAGATCAAGTTGGGAACGCGCGCGTTTCGGCAGGTCCAGAAACAGCAGCGTGATTTTGTAGCCGTGCTCGACGGCGCAACGGGCGCATTCCACCACCACCGCGCGACAGGTGATTTTCTGCGGAATGCGAAGTTCGATCCCAACTTCTGTCCACTCCGGAACCGCCCGGTCGGAGATGAACGTGATGCCTTTGTGGTCAAGATAGAAGGCACTGTCCAATACGGCCGACTTGCGTTGTGGATTGCCTTGCAGTTCCGCGTCAAACACGCCAGATAGATCTCGCTTCGTGACAGCCATGATTTTCTTTATTCAACCTCGCGTCCACCCTAGCACCAAGAGCTATCGCTGTCAAATAACCCGTAAGCCCCCGGTAAAACTCGACGCTGACAACCACAGCCGGCCGGACTTTGCCGGTGATGCCGGGATCAATCTGCCAGACTTCACCGCGATGAGCCTTGGGCATGCTTTCCTTGCGAATCTTCTTCGCGGTCGAGCATTTGGAACATCTCAGCGGCGTTTTGGACGAACGCCGCGTCGGGGATGTCCCCGTAGTCCGCTTGTTCCGCTTCCAGCCAGCGCATCAACTCGTACCGCTCGGCTTCGGAAAGGGCGGTCACCGCTTCTTTGATTTCCATGACTGTGCTCATGGCAATAGATTAGCCACGCCCGCGCTCGCAATCAAGACCGCCGATAAACCGAATGTTTTTTCAGTGGACGACAACAGCGGATTGACGGAAGCTATCGCGCATGAAAGCTGACTCGCCGAAACCGGCACTCAAACGCGAGTTGCGCCGGCTGTTCCGTGCCATGGATTTCATCAGCGACCGCTATCTGGCGCGGAAAGGGGCACCGGCCAAACTAGCCGCCGCATTTTACGAGGTGTACCAGCAACTTGGCACTGCGTGGGAGCATCTTGCCTTGCAGTGCCGGCACTGGGATGGCTACCGGAAAGTGAGCGGCGGCAAACTTGCCTGCCGGATTTGTGGCAAGATCAAGGGGACGGAAGAGCGTTGGCTCTTGCTGCCGGCGAAAGGGCAGAAGGTGATCGGCGTCAAGACACGCCCCAATTCCTCACGCGTCTTTCCCAGCAAACAAGCCGCGACCATCACGGAGGACGGCATTCAGTTTCACGGGGCAACGTTGCGCGTGTCCGTGCACAACCAATACAAATCGAAGCTGTTTCGCGGTAAACACGACATCACCATCGCCAGAGACCGAATCCTACGTCTGTTCGAGGACGGAATGGAGTGCTGGCTGGACACGTATGGCGTCCACTTGAAACTGCCGCCGCAAGGCAAGCCGATGAAACCGATGCCCTACAGCGCATTTCTCAGCGAGCTACCCAAGCGCAAACTCCAGAAGTTCCCCGTCATGATCGAATACGACAAGCGCGACCACTTGCAGGGCGTGGTGATCTTCCGACCAATGAAACGCAGCGCGACGAAACGAAAACAACGGATCAGCTCGTCAAGGGGTTGAACCAGCGCAAACCAGGAAACCGGTTGAAGTCCGTGTCGCAGGAGGCGAGTTCCACGCTATGCTCGATTGCCAGCGCGGCCAAGTGAGCATCGGTGATCAGATTTACGGTGGCATTTGTTGTCCGGCAAAGGCTGTCGAAGTGCCGCAAATGTGCGTGGGTCGGTTGGAGCACGGTCACGTTTGGCAATGCCAGCCAGTTTTCGACCTGCCGCAGTGCTTCCGCCAATGGCAACGGGTTGGGCAAGATGCGCGGGTGCGTGGTGATCCGCACGAAACCAATCAGCACCGCCCACGGCAAGGCGACCGTCTCCTGACCGCGCAACAATTCCAACAGCCATGTTCTGGACCGAGTATGGTCGGGGGAATCGGCGTTGACGGCGTGGATCAGCAGGTTTACATCCACCAGTACCATCGGCCTGTCGTCCTCAATACTCCTCGGCCAACTGACCGAGCTTGTTCAAGTCAACAGATGGATTCAGACCGAAGTGGTGCGTCAACAGATGCACGACCGGCTTGGCGGGCGACTGCGCTGCCTTGCCCTGAACCCGCTCCGCGAGGAAAGCAAACAACTCCTGTTTCTCCTCCGGCGGCAAGGATTCCACGGCGGCTTCGATTTCAGTCAGCGTGCTCATGAATCAAACGCTAACACGCACCGGTAGCTTCGGCAAGCCTCGAAAACGGCAACGGCCACGTTGCCCTAGCTGTTGCTCTCACAGATTGTGTAGTCTCTGTTACACCGTATAGGTGCGGGCGGTGGTGGTGCCGCCGCGGCCGGTCCAGTTGGTGTGGAAGAACTCGCCGCGCGGTTTGTCCACGCGCTCGTAGGTGTGGGCGCCGAAGTAGTCGCGCTGGGCCTGAAGCAGGTTCGCGGGGAGACGATCGCTGCGGTAGCCGTCGAAGTACGCCAACGCGCTGCTGAGGCAGGGCACCGGGATGCCCATCTTGACGGCTTGCATGATGACGCGACGCCACGCGGCCTGGCGCTTGGAGACGGCCTTGTTGAAGAACTTGTCGAGCAGCAGGTTGACGAGGTCGGGGTTGCGTTTGAACGCCTTCTTGATGTCGCCGAGGAACACGCTGCGGATGATGCAGCCGCCGCGCCACATCAGGGCGATGCCGCCGTTGTTGAGGTTCCACTTGTAGGTCTTCGCGGCGGCGCGCATGAGTTGGTAGCCTTGCGCGTAGCTGACGATCTTCGAGGCATACAACGCCTGCCGGAGGTCGTTGACGAACTTCGCCTTGTCGCCGGTGAACGGCCTGACTTTGGCCGGTATCTGTTGGCTGGCGGCGACGCGCTCTTCCTTCACGGCGGAGAGGCAACGCGCAAACACGGCTTCACCGATCAACGTGAGCGGCATGCCGTCGTCGAGCGCAGCGACGACGGTCCACTTGCCGGTGCCTTTTTGGCCGGCGGCGTCGAGGATGAGGTCAATGACTTCTTTGCCTTCATCGTCCTTGACGGCGAGGATGTCGCGGGTGATCTCGATGAGGTAGCTGTTGAGTTCGCCGTCGTACCACTCGGAGAACGCCTTGTGCATCTCGGCGTTGGTCAGGCCGAGGCCGCGTTTCATGAGGTCATAGACTTCGCAGATCAACTGCATGTCGCCGTACTCGATGCCGTTGTGGACCATCTTCACGAAATGGCCGGCGCCATTTTCGCCGACCCAGTCACAGCACGGTTCGCCGGTGTCGGTCTGGGCGCAAATCTTCTGGAAGATCGGTTTGACGTGCGGCCACGCGGCGGGGCTGCCGCCGGGCATGATGGAAGGGCCTTTGAGCGCGCCTTCTTCGCCGCCGCTGACGCCGGTGCCGATGTAGAGGAGGCCTTTGCTCTCGACGTAGGCAGTGCGGCGGATGGTGTCGGGGAAATGGCTGTTGCCGCCGTCAATGATGATGTCGCCGGCTTCGAGGTGCGGGATGAGCAGTTCGATGAAATCGTCCACCGCTTTGCCGGCCTTGACGAGCATCATGACTTTGCGGGGTTTTTCCAGCTTGTCGGCGAGTTCCTGGATACTGTGGCAGCCGATGATGTTCTTGCCGGCGGCGCGGCCGGCCATGAATTCGTCCACCTTGGAGGTGGTGCGGTTGAAAGCGGCGACGGTAAAACCTTTGCTTTCCATGTTGAGGATGAGGTTTTCACCCATGACGGCAAGTCCGATGAGTCCGATGTCTGCTTTGTCTTTCATTGTGGCTTTTCCTTTCTTGAAAACTTGTTGTTCTAACTGCCCTGAATTGCGCGGAAAGTCAATGTTTCTGCGCGAGGGTTGCCACGGCGAGTTGGCCTTGCCGGGCGTAGTCAATGGCTTCGCCGAGGATGCGGGCGGCTTCCTGCGGGGCGTGGAACCCCATCGAGTTTTCGGCGTTGACAAAATCCACCCGGTACTGGGCTTTGCGCTGCAACTGGCGTGGCGCGCGGAGCTGGTCGTCGGTCGCGCCGTTTGTCTTCGCCTGTTCGATGGCGGCAATGAGGCCGCAAACGGCATCAAGCGCCCGGTCCATCAACTGTTTGGTCCGATCCTGAATGGCGTGTACGCGCTCCTTGATTTCGTCTTCGCTGAAATGATGGCAGACTTGGCAGGACTTGGAGACGTTCAACAACGGGCTGCGGACGTGATGATCGCTGATCTTGATGGCGCCTTCGCGTTTGTACGGCATGTGACAATCGGCGCAGGCCACGCCGGATCGGGCGTGGATGCCCTGGCTCCACAACTCAAATTCAGGATGCTGCACCTTGATGACGTCCGCGCCGGTCGTGGCGTGTTTCCAGTCGGCAAACGGCGTGCCGTCGGGGAACTTGTATTCGTCATACACGGCCTCCATCTGTTCGGCCTTCAAGCCCTTGGCCCACGGGAAGAACAACGCGGCCTTCGACGCGCAGTAGTATTCCACGTGACATTGCGCGCAGGTGAGCGAACGCATTTCCTGGCGCGAGGCATCGCGGTTGGCATCATAAGGTTGTCGGCGGTCGCCTTTGCGCCAGCGTTCAATGGATGGCAGGTGCGGGACGGGATCGGCGCTTGCGGCGAGCGCCGTCAACCCGTGGATCAGGCCGGGACGCGTGATGCGCAACTGGAGGCTTTGCGGGTCGTGACAGTCGAGGCAGGAGACGGGATGCTCGACGCGCTTGACGGCGTTGCTGTATGGCTCGGCGGAGACGATGGGGAACCCTTTCATCAACTGCTCCATGCCAGTCGGGCCGAGGAGCGGGTCGGTGAGTTTGCCGGGCGCGCCGGCTTCCCGGCCGGCTTTCCGGTAGGCGACGGTGGTCGAAGAATGGCAATGCAGGCAGGCGCCGACCTGCGGGCGTTTCAAGACGCGGTCGGTTTCCTTCTGGTCGTGGAGCATGTAGGCGTGGCCGCGTTCCTCGCGGAAATCAATGGCGAAAGCGTACCCGTTCCACATCGTTTTCAAGCGCGGATCCTGTTCGATTTTGCTGACGGTTTTCCGGACGCCGTGCTCGCCGACGGCAAACGGGTCGGCATCGCTGCCGCCGTGCCGGGTGCGTTCCATGTCCACGGTGCGCCGGTAGGAATCGTACTGGCGCGGGTAATTCTTGCCCCACTGCGCCGGGTCGTCCGAGGTCTCGTCGAGCGGCACGACCTGAAACGCGACCTGACGGGCTTCGGCTTTTCGCGTGGCGATGTTCTCGCGCAACAACATCACGCCAACGGTCGCGGCGGCGACCACCAACGCCAACAACAAGTATCCAATTTTCTTGATCATCGCATTCCTTTCTCAACGGCGCGGCCCGTGCCCGACGCTGTCGTGGCAACGGACGCAGTACAGTTCTTCATCCTTCAACACGCGGTGCGCGGTGATTTCGCGCACGAAATCCTTGTGGCAATGCAGGCAATTTGCATTCAGCACGGCGGCGTTGCCCGGCTTGATGCGGATTGGCTCGTGAAAATCCTGAAGCGTGAACCCGCGCGAATGATGCCAGCCGTTCTCCGCCTTCGTGACCCATTTCCCGGTGAAATGGCGCGGCACATGGCAATCGTTGCACGTGGCGTGCGCGTGATGGCTGGCCTTCTGCCAGCCGTCGAACTGTTCGCGCATGATGTGGCAGTTCACGCACGCGCGCGGATCGTCGGAAAGATAGGACAGGCCGCGCGCGTAGTAGAATGTATATCCGCCCGCGCCGGCCAACGTGCCGAACAAGATTGCCAGGAGTATTTTCACTTATCGCAATGCAAACGTCAGCAGCACACCGAACACAAGCGAGTGCGCCACTTCCGACCAGCCAAGGCGTTTCACGCGCAACGGCAGCGCGAGTCGCCCCACCCCGATTGCGGCTCGCGTTGCCGCCGGCGCAAACGCCAGCAGCACGCGATAGGAAACCACATTCGCCAGCGCCAACGCAAGCACGAACAACAACACCGCGCCATAAAACGCCAGCACCGGCCAACGCGGCCCCGACCGCTCAATGCGCAACCGGACGTAGAGCACGCCGCCGGCAAAGTAGAGCGTGTTCCACAGCCAGATCCAGAATGCCGCTGCGTCCAGTGCACCCGTCGCCACATACCACGCCGCCGGCGCGGTCAACGTCAGACCGCCGACAGCGGCCACTTGCATCGCGAGACCGCGCGGGTTGGGGCGGGCCGCGAACGCGGCTGCCACGGTGCTGAACGCCGCGAGCCACCACAGTTTCCAGACGAAGAACAACGGCGCAGCCGCCGCGAGACTGGCGATCAACAACACGGTCATCCATTTCCAGTTTCGCCGGAGCCAACTGGCGCGCGCGATGTAAAACAACAGCGTGCTCACCAACAGCAACGCCATTTTCCAATCGAACACGCCGCTGACGGCAACGGCGATGGCGAAAGGCACCAGCAACATGCCCCACGCGCCATGTTCGCGCGGCATCGGCGGACGATCTGTTCCATTCATTCCGGAGATGTTACGCCGATTGCGTAACGCAAGAATTGACGCGCATCAACTCAATGTCCTCTGATTGTAGCTGCGAGCCTGCTCGCGGCCTTGCAAAACGGGCTCTTGTTCGGCGCCGGTCTCCGACCGCGCCGCAAGTTTTCGGCGAGGAATCTGCCTGTCAGCAAGCCGGAATTTACAGTTTACGGAGCTGACCCCATGGCTTGACAGTTTACGGAGCTGACCCCATGGCTTGACTGACCCCATGGCTTGACCCCTGACCCCATGGCTTGACCCCATGGCCCCCATGGTTGACCCCATGGCCCCCCATGGCCGCCCCATGCCCCATTTTTACCTATCGCCAAGATGATCAACAAAGAACTGCACCACTATTTCCCGCAGAGTCTTTCCATCATGCACCGGAGCGTCTGTATTCCACATATCTTCATGCCCGGCTTGTGGAATAGGTAGAAATCGCTTGTCCACAGATCCCAATTTCGCAAACACCATACGGCCTTGTTCTATTGGCATCATCGTGTCCTTTTCTCCATGCGCCAAAAGAATCGGTATTGTCACCAGCGGAGCCTTTTCCAGAAGATCGACAGAATCAATATCAGCGTCATCGGATCTCATGCGTTTCTGTTGTAGCTCTTTCATCCATTTCATTTTCCAGTCGTTTAGCACTTCACTTGATTTGGAGAATGGCGAAAAGATAACTGCGCACTTCAATCGTGGTGTAATGGGTATCGCTTGAATGGTAGTAGCAGATCCCAACGACGGTCCAAAGATGCCGATGTTTCCCAGTGATCCAAACTTCTTCTCGGCTGCTTTGATTATGATTCCAATGTCCGGTGCTTCTTTGACACCAAGCGTACAGAACCGCCCGCCACTTTCACCATGAGCGCGAGAATCAAAGAAGATCGTGTTGAATCCATTAGTGCTGAAAAGATCTCTCGCCAACCACAATTCGTTTTCTTTGTTGCCGCCCAGTCCATGCAAGACCAGAACCGTTCCTCTAGCTTTCGGAAGGCTGTTGGTAACGAATAAGCACTTCAGCAAGGTCCCGTCATTGGCTGTCGCGTCGAATGGTTGGGCGCGTAGCTTTGTCCAACCGATTTGCGTGCGGGTTGTCAGCTTTCGCTCTAACCATGTTGTTGAAAACCGAACGTCATTACTGAATAACACCCTAACAACGAGCAAGGGAGTTTTGTACCAGTCTTTGAACAGAGCGATACCGAGAAACAGGACTGTCAGACATGTAAAGAATATGGGTTTAATGCGCCGTGTGGATTGCTTCATGATTTACCTCCTTTGGATTGTTTTGGAAATGCAGAACATGATGCCAACACCGACTAATAATAATGCCAGAATAGAAGGAGGAATTTAAGAAAGCATGAATAACTACTGTTTCTTAAAAAGAATTACTTCAAGAAAAGGAACGCCTAGCCGTTCAACCTGCAACTGGTTACTCTCGAGTGTGACCCGTAGGGTCTCTTTGTTACCGGTAATGTCATTCACACCTTCCATCTGCAAAATCTGCGTGCCTACAACCTGCGGAATGGCAGCGAGATTAACAAACCGGTCAGACGTGTCTTTCGCACGAATTTCCAGCCGATACTTAGCATTATCCTCTCGGGTAACAAAAAGAACCCGTCCGCCGCTTTCGTCGGCATACCTTCCTATTGGGAGTGCGAGATTGTTCCTCGGTGAGTCTTGCTCTTGAGACTGACAGATTGAAGCAGTCGTCACCGGATCTTTATTAGAAACTGACACCGTCTTGCATGCCAAGCAAAGCATGCAGGTGCAGACTGAAAACGAGTATAGAAGTCTCACGCTAGTGCCCTATGGTTGGTAGCTGACCGGAACGCAGTCGTATTGCAGCAGCAGCACAATGCCGCCTTTGACCCTTGCGTTCACTGTGACGCTGCCGAATTTCGGAATGCTGCCGGTGTATTCAGCATCGGTTACCTTCAGATAGGCGTGACGGATCATCTGCCGGTCTGTGTCCACATACATGTCACCGACCACTTTGGATGGATCACCGAAATCTATACCGATTTCACGCTGTCCACCGTCAGCAGTCTCAGTCCGGTAGCGCAGCTTTGAGATGATTCGTTGCCCCTCGATTGGTCCAGACGGTGTGAACACAACGCGAATGCCGTTGAATGGCTTGTGTGCGAATGAATCTGGGGAAGCCGTTGTTCCGCTGTTGGGGTAGCGATCCAAAGGCGGTGTCGCTTGCTTGAATTCCTCGGCCCGCACAACGGCCTGACCGGTGAAAGCGCTTTTCAGTGTTGGATAGATCAGTCCGCCGAGAACAGTTCCGTCCATTACCCAAGTGTCTCCGGCTTTCCGGTCTCGGTCTCCCAGCGCTGCGTTATAGAGCAGGCTGGCTTCTCGCCTAATGACATCGCTGACAATTTCGGGTGGTTGTTCGGTTTGAGACGGTTCGTAATTTGAATCAGCCATTGCGACTTTCAGAGCTGCGTTGCGTGCTTGCGTGTCGGAGCTCCAACTGAGAATGAAGGTCTGCCCCTTAAGTTTGGGAATGGTTTCAAACATCGGTGCAACCTCGTCGACCATCTTGGCAAATTCATTCTTCTTCGGGCGAACTACTATGAAATCCTTCGTGATTCGACTTTGTACCATGTCATAATCGCTGCCTTCTCCCGCGTATTTCCTGAAGATGTGCCACAATCGTTCACGCAGAGGAAATCCGCTGATAGTGACGTACGTGTCACCTACGACCTTACTCATTTCGGCAACTTCATAGCGGCGGATTGCGCTACCCTGATCTCGGTTTCCTCGATGCATATCGGTGGTGTACTTCAATTTGCCCGAGTAAAAGAGAGGCCTGCTGCCGACTCCTGAAATTGGTTTTCCAGACGCATCGCCGAGGATTTCGACGTTATTTGCCTCAAATGAAAGTGTTAGTGTGCTTTCGTATTTAACGTTCGGCTGCCACAGAAGCATTGTCTTTGACACGTCCTCAACCTTACTCTGAAAGCGGACACCACGATTTTGGTGAGCTGAGGCGGCAGCGCTGACTAGCAACGCGGATACTAGCAGCAAAGTTATGAAGGCCCACGATGGCTTAGCGAAGTACATGGTAATGTTCTCCCTTCTGGATTCTCTGGCAGGCAATAACGAGGTAGATGGTGTTGAGGACAACCAAGGCGGCGATCTCCGGCAGCATCAATCGCCAAAACAAGAACCGGAAAAAGTGCCGGAACTGTTTGTTCGTAGGTCGCTGTTCTGGATCTGGTGTTCTCCATTGCTGAATTTGTGACCATAGTTTGGGGTTGGCCTCGAAAGCGCGATTCAGGGCAAATTTCCCGCGCTCGCCGGGCCGATCAACGTGTGATGTGTTGCTGCTAAGTATTCGCCCTAGGTTATGAAAGTACCGTTGTGGCATGAGCAGAGAAAGGTCTTCTAAGAAGGCTTCGCCCTTGTGCAACCCGAGTGCTGGCAGCGGATCGCCACCATGCCGCACGTCATCGAAGAATGCTGAGCGCGGCGTTACTTTCCACCAAACCGCCAGCAACGGGAATCGGCTCTCTCTCCCCAATACGGTCGCTGAGATTACCGCTTGGAGCACAATGACAGCGACCGCGGCACGCACGGAACTAGCTTGTTCCTTAAACGACGCGCTAAACATCGTTCCCAAGCATACGCCGCTTGTGGCCGCGGCTAGGAGAGCAGTGACAAAGATGAAAACGGCAAGCCCCCATTGGCTTTGTGCTGAGAGCATGCCGGTCGCGCCTTGGCTGTCGGGAATACGCAGTTGGAAGTCGCCTTGGGCAAAAACCGCAACCAGAGTGTCAAGCATCACTAGCCGGTCCAACGCGAGCACTGTCGCGGCAAACAAGGCGACCTGAAGACAGGAAATGGCCAGACTGACCGATGCAACAGCCAACAAGTGCCTGCGGAAGTTCAAGCGGTTGCCGAGTACCCAATAGCTCCATTCTCCACCGGCCGCTTCACCATTGAGCGTCTGGCAACTTCCAAACAACCCAAGCCAAAAGGCATAAAGCGTTGAAAAGAAGATGAACTTGTCGTCTTTCGGCGGGCTGGAACTCATGAATGCCAGCATGATCAGTATCGCTACCAAGATGGGCAACCCTCCCAACTGCACGATGCGCCACGTCTCCGGTAGCACGCGCCGGAGCTTCTTGAAACCCAAGCATTCCCGGCGTTGCGCTGCTTGTGGCAGTTCACGCCATTCGCGCCGAAGACTCGCCGGCGAACAAACACGCCTGCTAAATTGGCGACGAAGATCGAGCGCGAAACTATTCATCGTTGGACTCGTCGAAAAAAGCGCGCTCCAGTTCAGGGGACGATCTACGTTCAAGGATTTCAATGATCGACCGCCAACCGTCCATCTCTTTTCCGCCTTCGGCAAACTGTGCGAAATGCTCGAAACTTTCTCGGACTGACCCTTGAAACACTAGGCGGATCATGCTGGGAGGAGGGCGCGGTTGGGCAAGTTGCTCATCCCTATCCAGAACCAAAACCTCAACAGAATCCGGGAGGTCTGGCACTAGGTGGGCAAATGCGTGGGTCGCCACAACGGTTGTAATCTCAGTCCCGTTGGAGTGAGCCTTCTCGACCAGTTCATACAAGAAGAGTTGGAACCTTGTTTCGCTGAGAACATCCAACCCCGTCGTTGGCTCGTCGAGCAGGATTAAAGCGCGTCTTCCACTCGCCGCCGGTGACGCGTTGTTGCGCGGATAAATCGCTGTCAAACGAGTAGCCAATTCCAAGCGACGACGCTCTCCGCCAGACAACTGATGTAGTGGCTGATCCAGATTTTTAGCAGACAGCACAAAAGGTTCTGCACAGGCCACTTCTCTGACCAGCTCTCTGGCTTCGGCCAAACTTTTGGCAGATCCACCGACACATAGCACAAAGGCCATCGCCTCCAGTGCCGGCAAATCCTCCGCCCGGTCCTGTGGAAAAGTTTGCGGTAAGTAAATGATCGCATTCTGACCATCTATGGGAAACAACGGTGAGAAACTGTTTCTACGCTTACCGTCTGGCGGCAATATGTTCTTACCAAAGACTTCCCATGCAGACCAACGCATTGCGTTCTGCCAAGCGAAAGGTGGGAATCCAGCAAGCAAACTGAGGAACACTGATTTGCCGCGCCCGCTTGCGCTCACCAATGCGTATGTGCGGTTGCGTTGCAGCCGCAAGCTCCGCACGCTCATTCCGATGGCCTTCCCACGACCCATGCTGTCTGGATTTGCTCGGAAATCCGTGAGGCGAACTACATCGCTTTCGAATGCCGTAGCCATACTGTTCTCATTTTATGGCCGGGATTTCGGAATCTCAGAGCGGGTCGCGAGATAATGGATGGTCAACCGCACTTTACCGGCCGCCTGCAATCCGCTTGTGATCACCATGTCCGGTAGCACTTCCCGCGAGGCATCGGTCTGAAAGTCCAGAATCGCCTCGCGAACCATTGCGGTTTTCGCGTCCACGTAGATTGTCGCTTCTGTCTGATCGTTGATCTTTGCCCTGAACTTCGGCTCGACGTACTCCAGATTGGAATGGACGGCTTCGCGTTTGATCTGCGCAGATGGAACAATGTGGAGCACTTGGGCAGTGTACGTCGCTCCGCCATCCTTGTAGTGCTCGCTCTTGCGCGTTGGATCGTCCTTCTCGTACTTGAGTACAACCCGGCCCTGAAAGTTTCCCTTCAGGTCAGGATGCAGAAACCCCGACAAAACACTACCATCAATCGTCCAAACATCGCCAACCCTTCGAGTTCTGCCATCGAAGATAGCCTTATTCAGGGCGAGCGTTTCACGCTGAAGCACAGCCCCAACGCGCTCGCTCGATGGTTCCGGTAGCGAGGCAATCAGCTTCTTGGCCTCGCCAGGTTTATCCATCACTGCTGCGAGTTTCTCTGCGGACTCAGTGCCGTCATGGACCTTCAGTTGATTGCCCTGCGTTTGCATCACAAGGAATCGGTTGCGAAAATCTTCGGTCATCTGCACGGCGAGGTTGTCCACGCCCTTTAACTCGACTGCGAAGGGCAGCTTCGCAAAAACCTGCGAATCAGTCTTAATCTGAAAACCGTCTTTCTCGATAGACAATCCTTGACCGCGAAGATACTGCTCCGTTCCTTCTTGTGCTTTCTTACCCAAATACGTGCCGGCACCGGTCGCGTCCACGACCTTTGGTGGAATTGGCTTCTTAAGCACGTAACTGGAAACAATACTTCCAATCCAATTCACTGCTTGCCTAGCAATTTCCTTGATGCCGCCGCTGAACAGCCATTGGTGCATCCCCTGAGTTGTGTTTGTCAGGTATTGGAACTTCCCGCTGAGCTTTCGATCCACATGAACAGATTCGTAGTACCGCGCCAATAGAGGGTTCGGTGAACCTTCCAGCGCAAAGGAGTTGATATGTGCGATACCACCAAGGCGCAGTGACGCACCCGCTAACAAGTGTTTCGCTGCGACTTGATCAATCCAGCGTGGCGTATCTCCCGGCACAAACTTGGTTTCACACACAAGCTCGAACTCTGCGGCGTGGTAATATTGGTAACCAGCCTGCCATGACGTTCGCCACCACTCTCCCGGCTCCACGTCGGAAAGCGGCTTTTGCACTTTCACCATACCCTCTTGTTGCGCAAAGACGAGATGCACAAAAAGCAGAGTAATGGCAAACATCACGACACTGATACGGTTTGCTTTCATAGGATTTCCTTTCTAGCAACGTTTTGATTTTCGGCTCAGGAGTAACAGAAACACGACAGCTACGATTCCACCGACGATCAGAATGATACGGTAATCTTGTGCTGGGGGTTGGGGTTGTTCTGACGACGGGTAGCTCACATTCGAATCCAGTAAAAAGCGACGGATAACAAATACGTTCGGATACACATCAGGCCTGTCAGGATCCAAGCCGATCTCTTGAGGCGACACCGCCGACTGAGTGGTAAGCATACCAGCAATTTGCAGCCGGGTTTTATCGTGCAGCCGCAACGCCCACCAGTTGACCAACGGGAAATTGATATTTCGAATCCGGTGGCCTGCTGTCACATAGACGGGCAAGTCGTTCCGCCTGCTATCCGGAATGGCGATTGCCCAAAATGAGTTGCTCTCCGTCCCTGACGATTCGCTTCTGATCGGCAAGACACGGAAGAAGTACCCGTCTGCTGCAATTCGCCTTTGGTTATCATAATCTCCATCAAACGCCGCCTTCATAGTGATTTGCCCCGCACTCATCACCGATGACTGAAACCCCAATTCCGCGATGCTCTTGGCATACCGTCCATTCCGAACTGCAAATCTTGTTTGTGCTTCAGTAATGGCTAGTAGGCCATCAAGCGCTGTTTGTTCGCACCTTCGCGAGGAGTCTGCGCGGACGTTATTGAGAGTGAAAAGAACAGCAACAAAAAAGAAGACTATGTGCCTCTGTAAACCCTGAATGGGTGAGGATTGACCGTGTCTTGTTATCGTCATTTACGCTCATTTCTTGCACACCCAGCAGATCCAGAGCGATAATTTCGGTAACAACCAGTACCTAAACAAAATGGGGCGCACTTACTCACGCCCCACGGTAGGCACTGGTATGCCTTCAAAGGAACGCTTTCGGCACGCCCTTGTGGGGCGTGCTTTCAAGCACCGTCCTTTGATCGAAATTACCAGTTTCACCGTGGACAGCAGCCGAAGCAGCAAATATTTAGTTGTTACCCGAATAATACTCCGACAAGAGCGGACGAATCAAGCCGGAAGTGCCCCTGAAGTGCCCCTGAAAGTGCCCCCTGAAGTAATAAGCTACTCTTTAGGCCACCCCTTCGGAATGCGTTTCACCCAAGCAGCACGTGACTTCTTCAATGCACGGTAATCGGCTCCTGTTGAGATTGCCCAATCCCTTTCATCTCACGATAAAACGGGCTGAGCAGCAATACTTTCTTGAATTTCGCCAAGGCAGCGTCTTTCCCTGTGATTTCTGCTGGCCACGCCATCTCGAAGAACTTGTAAGCAAGCGGTTCATGGCCGGTATAGATCAAGTTCAGCATCTCAACCCAAAGACCAGCCGGCGAACCCCATGTACCGGGATTAGCTTTCGTTTTCTCATACACGGCTTTTGCTTTGCGTGCTTTCTTTTGTAGCTCGTCTTCTGTCGGCGCTGGCTTGTACATCAGATCAGGTGCCACGAAATAACCGTCATCCTTGTAACGCAACACCACACGCTCGACAGGTGAATCAATAAAACACGTGAACTGGTAGGCATAGGTCCAGTCTCCTATTTCAACCTCCAGTTTACCGTCGTTATCCAAGTCTTCGAAAACCGCCGTGCTATCCGCAGCGTCAATCACCGCTATGGCCCTGAACCGTTTGCCAATCTCGAATATGTGATACCGCAAACAGCAATGAGCGCCGCCCGTGTATTCCAGAACGAGAAGATTGGGTTGGCCGTCACCGGTAATTTCCATGCCCATCGGAAATGCCCTTTCGTTATCTGAACCCTCAAAGGTTTCATTGACCATAAACGAGTTGCCTGTTTTGGCATAAAGCCGTTTATTGCCCTGAAGAATCTCAAATAAACTCTCAAACGTGTTCGTGTTTTTGTAGATTCGGAGTGTGTAATCCCGGAAGGTGGCTTCTTTCTCCAAAAGTCCATCCGACTGGAAATTCGGCGGCATGATCTCTGCGATTGGCGGTTCCGGTGGTGCTTGTCGTGCTTGTTGCATAATTGACAAGACCAGTTGATTCATCTCCTCTTGTGCTGGGTCGCTGGTGGATACTTCGGTACTGCTCGGTTGGTTGGTGGAAGATGCTGTTGGCTTGGTTGTGCTGCACGCCATGACCAATAGACACAATGCTCCCATGAAAATACTCCGCTTCATTGTACGACCTCCTTGTGATGGAACAAATACCACCAGAAGATGGGGAAGGCAATTTGAATATCTGGGAACGGAGACAGAGCTTGAAACTTGAAATTGGCAATAGGATGGGAAAGAGGGTTTCATCCTCTCGCAAACGCAAACAGCAATTGAGTAACCTGTGGCGGTGCCTCGGCTTCATTGGCTTGGCCACCTTTGTTCCGCACTGCACGGGCATAGAAGGCTGACTCTGTAAGCCGAGAATGCAGTTACTGGCTCACAGACAGGCGAGCACGCCCTTGTTGACCTCGGTGGCTTTCTCCGGGCCGCACAGGATCTCGACGAGCTTGAATGCAAACTCCATCGCGGTGCCGGCGCTGCGACTCGTCACCACGGGGCCGTCCACGACAACTCGTTCTTCGCTGTATTGCTTGGCGCGCGCCGTGACTTCATCGCGCACGACCGGATGCGACGTGGCGGCGCGACCTTCGAGCATGCCATACGCGGCGAGAATGCCGGGCGCGGCGCAAATCGCCGCGATGCGACCGTTGCGCTGCTGGATGTTCTCGATGATCCGGTGGACGCGCGGGTCAGCGCGGAGATTGTTGGTGCCGGGTTGGCCACCGGGCAAGACGAGCATATCGAAGTCGCCGGCGTTCACCTCATCAAGCAAACAATCCGGCAGGTGTCGGGTGTTACGTGAGGCGGGAATCGGACCGGACTGCGTGCCCGCGACGACAACCTCGACGCCGGCGCGGCGCAGAATGTCAATGACGGTGATCGCTTCGATCTCCTCGAAGCCGGGCGCGAGCGGGACAAGAACTTTCATGGCGGCGTGAGCGGCGGCATCGGGACGGTGTTGGTGTCCACCTTGATGCGGACAACGCTGAACTGGCTGGTCTGCGTGCCGGTGACGCGGAGCTTGAGGTAGTCACCGGGTTTGAGTTTGTCGGCGGTGAGTTTTTCTTCGCCGCGAAAGATGTAGGTGCGCGGCGTGAGGAAATAGGTGTGTTCGCCTTTGGGCGTTTTCAGGAGCAACTCGCCGGATTTCGGTTCGAGTTTGACGACGGTACCGCGCACAAACGGGGCGGTGGTGTTGGTCTGCGCGATCGCGGACGCGGTCAGCAGGAGCGTCACGAACAACGCCTTCATGGGCGCACGCCTTGGCGGAGGACGATTGGGCCGGTGCCGGGGACTTCGAAGAACAGTGTGGTGTTGCCGACTTGGATGCGGTCGCCGGGGGCGAGTGTGCACTCGAAGACGCGGGAGCCGTTGCGGTAGGTGCCGTTGGCGGAACCGAGGTCTTTGAGGTGGAACTGCTGGTTGTGATAAATGATGCCGCAGTGAATGCGCGAGAGAAACGGGTCGCGCACTGGAATATCGGAATCCTTCAGCCGTCCGATGACCAGCGGGTTTTCACCGGCCTCCAGGAGTTTCTCGGTGCCGTCGGATTGTTTGTACATGATTGCCGCCATAAATTCAGTATTCCGACCTGTTTATCTACCGGATTCCATGGGGGCTGTCCACCGAAAATGTCCGCTAAATGTCCGCTAAATGTCCGCTCTTGCGGAGAAGGGCGCAAGTTTGCTACGGTGTGCGTCATCATGAGTGATGTTCGAGTCAGATTTGCGCCGAGTCCAACGGGGTTCCTCCACATTGGCAGCGTCCGCACGGCGCTGTTCAACTGGTTGTACGCCCGCCATACCGGCGGCACGTTCATTTTGCGGGTCGAGGACACCGACACGGCGCGCAACACGGAGCAATCGCTCCGCACCATTCTCGACGGCCTGCGCTGGCTTGGCCTCGACTGGGACGAAGGCCCGGACAAAGAGGGTTCCGTCGGCCTGTATTTCCAGTCGCAGCGCGCCGACATCTACCAACGGCGCGTCGCAGAACTCATCGCCAAGGACATGGCCTACGAACGCGACGGCGCCATTCGTTTCCGGATGACGCGCCAGCCGATTGAAGTCCCGGATGTCATCTGCGGCGGCGTGGTCCGCTCGCTGAACGAAACGGAGATGCTCGACCCCGATTTTGTCATCGTCCGCAGCGACGGCAATCCCGTGTTTCATTTCGTCAATGTCGTGGACGACATGGAAATGAAGATCACGCACGTCATTCGCGGCGAGGATCATTTGTCGAACACGCCGAAACACATCGCGTTGTTCCGCGCCTTCGGCGTCGAGCCGCCGAAATACGCCCACATTCCGATGATCCTCAACCTCGACGGCTCGAAGATGAGCAAACGCGACCCTGACCCGGCGAAGGCGCGGCTCGCGTCGCTCGCCAGCTACATCGAGGACGGATTTGTCAGCGAGGCCGTCCGCAATTATCTTTGCCTGCTCGGATTCTCGCCGAAGGACGGCAAGGAAGTCCGGCCCATCGAGGAGTTCATCGCGATGTTCGACCTCCCGCAGATTCTCCGGCACAACGCCCGCTTCGACATCACGAAACTGACGTGGATGAACGGCGAATATCTCCGCGCGATGCCCCTGGAACAATTTCTGCCGCTGGCGAAGCCGTTCGTGGCCCACGACGATGCCCGCGTGCTGGCGCTGGTCAAGGAGAAGGTCAAACTGTTGAAGGAACTGCCGGAGTGGACGAACTACTTTTTCACCGACGACTATCCGTTTGATCCTGCCGCCGTGGCCAAGTCGTGCAGCGCGCCGCAGACCGGCGAGCGGTTGCTGAAGCTCGCTGCGGCTTACGAGCAGGCCGCCTCGTGGGACGCGGCCGGCCTCGAAGCGGGGCTGAAGGAACTGGCGCGGCAACTCGGCGTGAAAACCGGTGAATTGATTCATCCGTGCCGCGTGGCCGTGTCCGGCAAATCGGCCGGGCCATCGTTGTATCACATGCTGGAAGTGCTCGGACGCGACCGTGTGCTGGCGCGCCTGCGGCGGGCGGCTGACCAACTTCGCGCATGAACGACACCACCAACAAACTGACGCTGGCCAATAAGATCACCATTTGCCGGATCTTGTTGATCCCGGTTTTCATATGGCTGACGCTGGATTACATCCGCGACTATCAACGGGGTCATGCCGCGGAATGGGAACGCATCCTCGCGTGCATCGTCTTTGCGCTGGCGACGATTTCCGACGCCGTGGACGGGTACATTGCGCGCCGGTACAAACAGAAGACCGAACTGGGGTCCTTCCTCGATCCGTTGGCGGACAAGACGCTGCTGGTGACCGCGTTGATTCTGCTCAGCATCCGGTTTGAGGACGGCTCGCCGTTTGCGCCGCTGCCGTTGTGGTTTCCCGTGCTGGTGGTCAGCCGCGACCTGATTCTGCTGGCCGGCACGATGCTGATTCACATGTTGACCGGCAAAGTGACCGCCCGTCCGCGGCTGGTGGGCAAATGCGCGACATTTTTCCAGATGATCACGCTCGGCTGGGTATTATTGAAGGTGGATACGCCGTCGCACCATTGGGCGTTGTACGCGGCGGGATTCTTTACGCTGGTCTCCGGCGTCTGGTACGTTTTCGACGGCGTCAAACAACTGAACGCCTCCGAAAAGAAGTAGGGGCGCACAGCGTGCGCCCCCGATGGAATGATCAAGCGCGGTTACGCCGCTGTCAGGTCCTTCACCAATTGCTCGCGGACCGCCAGATCGGCGAAACGATGGGGATCGGCCATGCCGGAATCGAGCCGCGACTTGCGCGTGGCGTACTGGCCGCGCTCGTCGGACAGAATCTGCCACGGATCGGCTGAGTCCTGTTTGGACTCGGCGATGTTCAGTTCCGCGTTGACCATGCTGGTGTGCGAACCGAACTGGCTCGGATACGTCGGGGCTTTGTCTTTGCCGCCTTTCTTGTCGTCCTTTGCTTTCGGTCGTGCCGGGGTGGTGCCTTTGGGTGCTGTTGCCATAATGATATTCCTGCTTTCTTTGTCAAGGGAGCGGTTATTTACGCCACGGCCTGCCTGCTCGTCAAGCCTGCTACTGGATCCATTTCAATTTCGCGCACAAGAGGAAATACCACACCGGCAGCAGCACCAGCGTCAACACCGTGGCGAACAGCAGACCGAAGATGTGCACGGAACAGAGCGGATGCCAGAGCGCGCCGCCGGTCAACGCCAGCGGAATCAGTCCGGCCACCGTGGAAAGCACCGTCACCAGCACGGCGCGCAACCGCACCAGTCCCGCCTGCACCAGCGCCTGTTTCAATTCCATTCCCTCGCGGCGCGCTTCCTCGATGAAATCGCTGAGCACAATGATGTGGCTGACGATCACGCCGGCCAGGCTGACCATCGCCAGCATCGCCATGAACCCGAAATTGGCGCGCATCAGCGCCATGCCGACAAACGCGCCGATCAATCCCAGCGGCACTGTCAACATCACCACCAGCGATTTCATCACCGAGTTGAACTGCATCACCATCGCCAGCGTGATCAACGCCAGCGACACCAGCACCACCAGCGTCATGTCGCGCTGGCTCTCGCGGATTTCCTTCTCTTCGCCGGCATAGCGCAACGCATACCCGGCGGGCAACCCGTCCTGAAGCCGCCGCAGCGCCGGGCGCGCGCGTTCGAGCACCTTCGACGGCAGTTCGCCGAACCGCGAGAACGAGCTGACCGTCACCGTCCGCAACTGGCTGTAGTGCGGGATGGCGGCGTATTCCGGTTTCACCCGCACGTCGGCGAAACTCTCCAGAGGAATCAACCGGTGTTGCCGGCGCGACTCGACGTACAGCCGCTTGATCCGGGCCGCCTCGTTGCGTTCCTCCGGACGCAACCGGATGACGACGGGGACGAGATGGTCGCCCTCGCGCAACTGCGTGACCGGCAGCCCCGCGAACGCCGCCTGGCTGATCCGTCCCACCAGCGTGTTGTCCACGCCCAGCGTGTTGGCGCGCTCCTGGTCAATCACAATCTCCAGCGTCGGCACCCGCCGGCCGAGGTCGTCGCTGACGTTGTAGCCGCCGGCGGCCCGCAACAGGCCGGCCACCTGGTCGGCCAGGCCGCGCAACACATCGAGGTCGTCGCCGCTGAGGCGGATCTGGATCGGCTCGTTGACGGCGGGGCCTTGTTCGAGTTGTTTCACCGTGCAGCGCGCGCCCACGACCGCTTTCGCCAGTTGGTCCCGCAACAGCGGCACCAGCACCGGCGCGTCCTCCTGGCGCGCGGTGTTCACCAGAACCTGCGCGCGGTGGTTGGCGTTCGGTTCCGGCGCGACGTTGTAGTAGAACCGCGGCGCCGTGCCGCCGGCGAACACCGCGGCGGTCTCGACCTGCGGATGCCCGCGCAGGCAGGCGACAATCTGCTGGCACACGTCGCGGGTCTGCACGACCGACGCCGTCTCCGGCAGCGTCACGTCAATCAACAACTGGTTGCGTTCCGCCGGCGGGAAGAATTGCCGGCCGAACAGCGGCGTCAACAGGAGCGCCAACGCCAGCAGCCCGTACCCGATGGCGACGAAGCGGAACGGATGATCGAGCGCGTGCTGGAGCAGCCATTTGTATCTCGGCAGCACGGCCAGCACCGCCCGGTCGACCACCGCGAACAACGGGAACGTCCGCGCCTCAGCGCCCGCCGAGAAATCCTTCTGGCCGCGCAACACGTAGTAGCCCAGCAACGGCACGAACGTCATCGAAACGATCCGCGACCCGATGAGCGCCAGCGTCACCACCAGCGGCAGCGCGCCGATGAACGCGCCCTTGTCGCTCGGCAACAGCCGCAGCGGCAGGAACGCCAGGATGTTGATCAACGTCGCGTACAAAATCGCGTGGCGCAGCTTGAACGGCCCCTCCCACGCCGCGCGCGCGCGCGGCTGGCCGGCGGCCAGTTCGCGGTTGATGGCGTCGGAGGCGACCACCGGGTCGTCCACGAGCATCCCCAGCGCGATGATCAGCGCCGCAATGGAAATCTGGTGCAGCGGCACGCCCAGCAGGTGCATCCCGCCGAAGGTGAACGACACCGTCAGCGGAATCGCCAGCGCCACCACGAGCGCCGAACGCAAATCCATCAGGAACACCGCCACGATCACCACCGCCACCACCGCCTCAATGAAACACCGCAGGAAATGATCAATCCGATGGCGCACCGATTTCGGCTGGTCGGAGACCGTCAGGATCTCCACGCCTTCCGGCAGCCGCGCCTGGAACCGCTCGAGCGCGCGCCGGCATTCCTCCTGGAAGCCGGCGATGATCTGGCCGTCTTTCATTTCCACCGCCACCAGCGTCGAGCGCCGCCGCGCCAGTTCCCGGCCGGGACCGTCCCGGGAAAGAATCTCCACGTTGTACGAAATCGGCGTCTCGTATGAGCGGCGCACCTCGAAAATGTCGCGCAAGTACACCGCCCCGCCATCCGCGCTGCCGCCGACAATCGCGCCCTCCAGCTCCTGCTCGTTCTTGAACTCGCCGCTCAGTTGCACGAGGAAATTGTGCCCCTCGCCCCGCAGGATGCCGCCGGGGATGACGGCGTTGCGGGCGGCAATGGACCCCATCACGGTGTCCGCGCTGATCTGATAGCCTTCGACCGTCGGAATCGAGAACAACAAATACACCACCTCCGGCACAACGCCGATCCCGGTCACGCGCCCGGCGCCCGGCGCCTGGTACAACTGGTCGCGCAGCTCCTCGGCCAGCATCTCCAGCCGCCGGTAACTGTAGCGCGGAATCGCCCGCGCCCGGATCTGCGGCAGCGGGTCCTCGTCGCCCACCAGCACGAGCGGGTACGGGAAATCCGGGTGCAACGACCGGTCGGCGCCGACCAGCTCGTCGGCAAACCGCTCCAGCAGTTTCTCAATCTCTGCGCGCGCCGATTTCGTCCCGAACTCCGCCAGCATGAACGAATCGCCGGCGCAGACCTGCGCGTCCCAGCCCGCCGCCTCGCGCTGGAGGTACTGGACGAATTTTTGCGACACGACCGCCCGGTAACTGCGCGAGATCGCCGGCGGGAAAAAGGCGACGACGGCCGCCCGTTGTTCCGCTCCGGTTCGGCTGCGGAGTTGCGCGAGCCGGTGGCGCACGAGGTTCGCGCGCGCGATGCATTCGGCGTCGCTGATCGGCGGGCTGGTGATCGCGTACAACAACGTGATCGTGTTGCCGAAATCGGTGTCCAGCCACGGCTCGCCGCAGCCTTGGGGCAGCGACACCTCGCGGAGCTTGGCGCGGAGCTTGTTCCATTCCTCGTCCACGCCCCTCTGGCTCGAAAACAACAGCGACACGTGGATGATCGAGACGCCGTCGCGCGTTTCGGAGGAGATCTCGTCCAGCGATTGCAGCTCGGCCACCTTCTGCTCGATCTTCTTGGTCACGAGCTGTTCCATCTTGATGGCGCCCGCGCCGGGGAAACGGGTCACGATGAGCGCGCGCCGCTCGGGAATCTTCGGGTCCTCCTGCTGCGCGAGCCGGGTGTACGACACGCCGCCCCACACCAGCAACGCCACCAGCATCAGCCACGACACTTCGCGGTGCTGCACAAAATACTCGCTGATGCCGCCTTTCAGTTTGCTGATGGCCTCATTCATCAACCGGCCGCGCCTCCACCGGGGCGCCGTCGTAGAGATTGGCCGCGCCGGCCACGACCACGCTCTCGCCGGCCTTCAGCCCCTCGGTGATGATGATCGAGTTGCCCACGATGTCGTCGGTCTTCACCGCCCGCTCGCGCGCCGCGCCGCCGGCGACGACGAAGACGATCAGCCTGCTGCCGCTGGTGCTCAACGCCGACAACGGCGCCAGCACCGAGCCGGGTTCCACGCGCCGCCCCGTGTCGAACGGCACCGACGCCGTCATGCCCGATTTGATCCGGCCGTCGGGATTGGGAATCTTGATGGTGACCTTGAACAGGCGCGTGCCTTCCTTGGCCGCGACGCCGACTTCGGACACCCGCCCGACGATCGGCTCGGCTTCCAGCGCGGCAATGGTGACGGGAATGGCCTGCCCGACCCGGATCCGGCTCACGACGGTATCGGGCACGCCCAGCTCGACGGACATCACGCCCAGGTCGCCCACTCGCAACACCGGTTTGCCCGGCGAAGCGGTTTCGCCGTTGCGATAAAACCGGGCGAGAATGACGCCGTCGAACGGCGCGCGCAGCGCCGAGTCTTTCAACGCCTGCTCGGCCTGCCCGAGTTGGGCGTCGGCGGTCTGCTGGTTGGAGACGGCCATGTCGTATTGCTGCTGCGAAATCGTGCGTTCGGCCAGCAATTGCTTGAATCGCCCAAGGTCTTTGCGGCAGAGATCCGCGTGCGCCCGCGCCGCCTTGGCGGCATTGACAAAATCGGTCTGGACCAACCGCGCCAGCAGCGCGTCCTTCTTCACCGGCGTCCCCTCGTCCCAGTCCTTGTCGGCGGACGCCCCGATCAATTCGAGGATGCCGCCGACTTTGAAACTCAGGTCCGGTTCGTTGTCGGCGCGGACCAGCGCGATGTAGGACGGCGAGGTGTCGCGCTGGCTCTCGCCCAACGGCGCCGCCGGCGCGACGCGCACGACAAGCTTTTGGGGTTGCGCGGTGTGTTTCTCCTTGCAGCCGGCGCTGAGACTTGCCAGCGCCAGCGCCAAAACGATCAAGCCAATTCGCGTTCTCATGACGCCGCCCAGAGTCCGCAATCAATCGCCTGCCGTCAAGCGTTTTGCGCGATCGCGAGCGCCAGCGCACGCTCATAACCGCCGTGCGGCGCGACGTGGTCAAGCTCCTGCGACATCAGCGCCGCCTCGTTCAACGGCGCAAACGCCTGTTGGCATCGCATCCCGCACACGTGCGCCATCGTCACTTCCGCCGTGGCCGTGTTCGCGGCAAAATCCTTGTGCAACCGCGCCACGGCGTCGCCCGCGGCCAGTTCGACCGACTCGATGCCCACCTCGGCCACGTCATCGCCGGTGCGTTCCTGAACGGTGACGCGTTTCCGGGCCTGCTCGGGCGGCCATCCGAGCCGGGCCGCGACCCAGCCCGCGTACAACATCGCCCGCAACCGCCCGCCCGCGCTGTGGCCGTGCGCCACGCTCACGCGGCGAATCCGCGCCGGCACATCGTGAAACGAAGGATTGTCAAAACAATCAGCCGTCAGTTTCCGCCACAACGTCAACCGCGCCCAGTTCAGGTCCGCGTACAGGGGCGACGTTGACCGGGCGATTTCCGACGCGAGCGCCGGCAGCCAGCGTTCCGCCGCCGGCCACGTTGCCGTGTCGAAAATGAGCCGGTCGGCCACGGCGCGCAGCCGTTCCCAATGAACGGCGCGCTCAAGGAAATTGCCGCGCCACCACAACACCGCCGGCAAATCGCCTTCCAGCAGCGAGAGCACCGTCGGTGCCAGTTGCGACACCGATGCGCCGGCGGCGCGGATGGTGATTTGCTCGCAACAAATTTGTTTGCGTCCGCCGCCGGCGAGCCGGCAGTGGGCGTTCAGCGCCGCGGCCAACAGCGGCTCGGCGCGTCCCGGCTCGGCTACCAAGACAATCGCACGGCAAGGATGACGCCCGGTCAACTCGCCGACAATGGCAGTCGCGCGCTCGGCGTCGTCCTCTGATTCGCACCAGACGACGAGATTGAACAGGCAGGCGCGCGAGACGGTCTCGCCGCCTTGCTGCCAGAGGGCGCGCAGTTGCCGCTCGATCTGCGCCACGTCCACCGGCATCGCGCCGCCGCCGGTAAACGTCTCCAGCGCCGAACTCATGGCCGTCTCCACTCGCGCCCATCGCGGCCAATCATCTCGTCGGCCGCGCGCGGCCCCCAACTGCCGGCTTCGTACAGCGCCGGGGCCGTCGGGTTCTCAGCCCAGCCGGCGCGGATGCTGTCGGTGATCGCCCAGACGCACTCGACTTCGTCGCCGCGCAGGAACAACGTCGAGTCGCCGACAACCGCATCGTGCAGCAGCCGCTCGTAAGCCTCCGGCGAACTGGCGCCAAATGCGCCGCCGTACCGGAAATCCATCTTGACCGGCTGAATGTTCAACGCCGTGCCGGGCACCTTGGCGTTCATGCGGAGGGAGATGCCCTCGTCGGGCTGGATGCGCAACACAAGCGTGTTCGACTGCAGCGGCACGGCGCTGGCCGCCGCGAACAACACAGCGGGCGACGGCTTGAACTGGACGGCGATCTCGGCCACCTGTTTCGGGAGCCGTTTGCCGTGGCGCAGGTAGAACGGCACGCCGCTCCAGCGCCAGTTGTCGAGGTGAAGCTTCAATGCCGCGTACGTCTCGGTGTTGGAATCGGGCGCCACGTTCGGTTCCTCGCGGTATCCGGCGACCCGTTTGCCGCCGACCGTGCCGCGCGCGTACTGCCCGCGCACGCTGCAATCGCAGGCGCAATTGGGACGGATGGGACGAATGGCGCGCAACAGCTTGACCTTCTCGTCGCGAATGTCCTCGGCGGCCAGCGAGGAGGGCGGCTCCATCGCGGTGAGCGCCAGCAATTGCATCATGTGGTTGGACACCATGTCGCGCAACGCCCCGGCCTGCTCGTAAAACGCGCCGCGGGTCTCGACGCCGAGCGACTCGGCGACGGTGATCTGGACGTGGTCAACGTATTTCTGGTTCCAGAGCGGCTCGAAGATGGCGTTGGCAAACCGCATCGAGAGGATGTTCTGGACCGTTTCCTTGCCGAGATAATGGTCAATGCGAAACACCTCCGGCTCCGCGAACGCGTTGGTCAGCACGCGGTTCAACTCGCGCGCGGTCGGCAGGTCGGCGCCGAACGGTTTCTCGACGATGATCCGTTGCGGCCCGTGCCGGTGCGCGAGACCCGCCGCGCCAAGCTGCTCGATGACGGCGGCGAACTCCGACGGCGCGCACGCGAGGTAAAACAACCGCCGGCCCGCCGTGCCGCGATCGCGGTCGAGTTGTTCCAACCGCTGCCGCAATGCCGCGTACCCTTCCGGCGCGGTGAAATCCGCGCGATGATAGAACAAGCCCCGCGCGAAATTGTCCCAGACGCCGGGGTTGAGCGGGCTGAACCGCGAGAACTGTCCGGTCGCCGCGCGCATCTCGGCGCGAAACTCATCGTCTGATTTTTCCCGGCGCGCGAACCCGACGACCGCAAACCCGGCGGGCAATTGTCCTTCGTGCGCGAGATTGTAGAGCGCGGGAACAAGTTTGCGTTTGGTCAGGTCGCCCGTGGCGCCGAAGATGACCAGCGCGCAAGGCTCCGGCGCGCGCCGCGCCACGATGCCTTCGCGAAACGGATTGTCGGTGAACCGTGTTTCCATGCCGTGCGCGCACACTACCACAGCGCGCGCCCCGGTCAAAGCGCCGGGGTGGGAATGGTGCCGTTGGAAGTTTTGGGCAACTGCTCAATGTGGAGCAGGTTTACAACCTGCTTTTCAATGAAAAACAGGCAGGTTGCAAACCTGCCCCACATTCCTGCCCAAAGCTCTGAACTGGCGCATTCGGGCACTGCCACAACTGTGGCCGCGAGCCTGCTCGCGGCTACAGGGAAGCGAAGGCATGGTGGCAGTGCCGAGATACACAGCACTCGAAGTTTCACGAAAGAAGCGCCTTGAGCCGGGGGCGTGGGCTGGTTATCATCACGGCCAACTTCCATGAGGCGCACCGGCACATTCATCACGTTTGAAGGCGGCGAGGGCTGCGGCAAATCCACGCACATTGAGCGCGTGGCCGCGCGCCTGCGCGCGCGGGGGCGGGAGGTTGTGACGTTGCGCGAGCCGGGTGGTACTGACGTGGGCGAACAAATCCGCCATGTGCTCCAGTACAGCAAACAATCGGTCGGCATGGTGCCGGAGACGGAACTGTTGTTGTTCTGCGCCAGCCGGGCGCAACTGGTGCGCGAGATTGTCGCTCCGGCGCTGGGCGACGGCAAGATTGTGTTGGCGGACCGGTTCTTCGATTCCACCTCCGTCTATCAAGGTGTTGGCCGGAAGATTGACTCCGAAAAGGTGGCCGCCATCAATCGGTTCGCCATCGGCAATTGTGTGCCGGACCTGACCGTTGTGATTGATCTCGACCCGCGCATCGGTCTGGAGCGCGCCAAGGGGCGGGAACAGTTCGACCGCATGGAAAACCAGGCGCTCGATTTTCACCAGCGCGTCCGCCAAGGCTACCTCGACCTTGCCCGACGCGAGTCGCAGCGCGTCAAGTTGGTGGACGGCAGCCGGGGTCTTGCGGAGGTTGGCGAGCAGATTTGGGGGTTGATCAAACATGTCCTTTGACGATTTCAGCGGTGATCGCGCGGTTGCCGAGCGGCTTCAGCGCAGCTTGCGCGAGAACCGCCTCGCGCACGCGTATTTGTTCGCCGGGCCGCGCGGCAGCGGCAAGCGCGCCGTGGCGGCCACGCTGGCGCAGGCATTGAACTGCCTCCAGCGCAAACACGACGCCTGCGGCCGGTGCAAGTCCTGCCTCGACATTGAAAAGGGATCGCATCCCGACGTGCATTGGGTGAAACCGGAGTCGAAAAGCCGGCAGATCAAGATTGACCAGATACGCGAGTTCACCAATGCCATCGCGCTCAAGCCGATGGATGCCCGCGTCAAGGTCGGGGTCATCACGGATGCCGAGTGCATGAATGAGGCCGCCCAAAACGCCTTCCTGAAAACGCTGGAGGAACCGCCGTCGCGCACGGTGATTCTGCTGTTGACCGGCGAACCGCAACGGCTGCTGCCGACCATTCTCTCGCGTTGCCTGCGCTTGTCCTTCGGAGCAATCCTCACGGAACGCACACCGGAACAGGAACGGACGTTGTCGTTGCTCGTCGAGTTCGCCGCCGCCCAACCGCGCGGCATCGCCCACGTGTACCGGCTTCACGCGGCGCTGACGAAACTGCTCGGCGAGATCCGGGCGTCGGTTGAGGAAACCGTGCCGCCGCTGGACGAAGATGTCGAAGCGGAGGGCCGCGAGAAGCTCGAAAAGGAACGCGCCGCCCAGATCGAGGGTGAATATCGCGGCCGCCGCGAGCGGGTGCTGGAGGAGCTGTACACGTGGTTTGCCGACGCGTTGCTGTGCGTGTCCGGCGCGGAGGCGGCGGTTCTTGCGCACGGCGACCACCTCGACGAGTTGCGGCGCGCGACCGCCGGCCTGAGTTGGGAACGCGCGGCGGCGCAACTGGACGCGGTCGAGGGAATCCGCGACGCGCTGGCGCGCCACATCAGCGAGCCGTTTGCGCTCGAAGTCGGGTTGCTGAAACTGATCTAAATGAAACGCTGGCTCCTTGCCTTGACGGGACTGCTGTTGTTGCTGGCGCCGCTGAAGTTCAGCGTGCCGGTCAACCTCCAGTCGCTTGTCGTGTTGCCGTCGTCGTCCGGCGAATGGCTGTTCTGGTCGTGGCCGAACCAGTTCGCCGTGATGGCCGCGGCGGTCATCGGTTTGTTGCTGGTGTTCGAACGCGCACCGGCGGCGCGTCCCGGGCTGCTTGGCGTCTTGGCGCTGCTGTGGCTTCTCACGCAGGCGCTGGCCGTGCCGGCGGCCATTTGCCGGCAGACGGCCTTGGACACGCTGTTGCATTTTGGCGCGTGCGCGGCCGTGTTTTTCGCGGCGGCCCGGTGCGCGCGCGAGCCGGGATGGGAACCGTGGCTGCTCGGCGCGTTGTCGGCAACCGCGCTGCTGGTGTGCGCGACGGCGCTGGAACAACAATTCGGCGGCCTCGACGCGACGCGCCGGTACGCGGCGGAACACGCTGACCTTTCGGACGCGCTCCGCTTGAAACTAACGAGCCGCCGGGTCTTCGGTTCTTTCGTCTCGCCGAACGCGCTGGCGGGTTTCTTGGCGGTGGCATTCGCGCCGGTGCTGGCCTGGCTCTGGTTGAAAGCGGACGGCAAAACAACCAAGATCACCGCGGTCACGCTGGCCGGCGGCGTGATGGGGGCGTGCCTGGCGTTGTCGGGGTCGCGCGGCGGATTTGTGGCGGTGGCGGCGGGGGCGCTGGCTTGGCTGGTGTTGTCGAAAGGTTCCAGCCGTTGGCGGTGGGGATTGGCGATCGTGACGGCGCTTGTGCTTCTCGGTGGCGTGGCGTGGAAAGGCGGTTTCCTGCACCTTGGACGGAGCAGCTTGGAGGCGCGGCTGGATTATTGGGGCGGCGCCGTGCGGATTATCCGAGATTATCCCTGGCTCGGCACCGGGCCGGGGACGTTCGGCTCGATTTATCCGAAGTACAAGACGGCGTTGACGGAGGAGGCGCAGCTTGTGCACAACAATTTCCTCCAAATGTGGTCGGATTCAGGCGTGGCGGCCTTCGTGGTCTTTGCGGCGCTGTGGGCGGTTGGTTTGTGGGAGGCGGCGCGGCTGGCGCGACGGCGCGGCGATGCGCCAAGTGCGGCGCTGGTGGCGGCATTGGTGGCCTGGACAGTGCACGGCCTGATTGACTCCAACCTGTACGTGCCCGGTGTCGCGTTGCCGGCGTTTGCGCTGCTCGGCGTCGTGCAGGGGTTGGCGCGTTCCGGTCAACCGGCAACGACGGATTCCCGACGGCGGGTGCGCCTGCCGCTGGCGGTGTTGGCGGTTCTGGCGGTATTCTGGTTCGAGGGGCGGATGTGCGCGGCATCGGTCGCCTTTGGCAAGGCAAAGGCGGCGACGGACGAAGCCCGTGCGCAGGCGGCGCTGGAGGCGGTCCGTTGGGCGCCGTACAACCCGCATTATTGGGCGGCGCTGGGTGACGCGGCCTTGCAATTGAACGAGACCGAAGTGGCGGTGGGAAGTTACCAAAGGGCGATTGACCTCGACCCGATGCGAGCGGCGCATCACGTTCGCCTGGCCCGGGCCTACTGGTTGGCGGGCAAACGCGGGCCGTCGGTGACGGCTTTGCGGTGGGCGGCGGCGTTAAACCCGACCGACAAAGGCTGCCGGGAGCAACTGAACATGGTTGAGGAAAGCGTTAGACAAGACCGGGGCGGTTTGCTACAGTCCCCGCCATTCTAGTTGAACCTTAAAAGGACACGAGCATGGAACTCGATCAAATCAAAGCAATCGTAGAAATGATGAAGGACAACGACCTGTCGGAATTCTCGATGGAATCCAACGGGCTGAAAATCCGCATCAAACGCGGCCCGGAAGGCGTCCAGCAGGCCGTGACGCTGCCGCCGCCTGCCGCCGTGGCGGCGCCCGCGCCGGCTCCTGCGGTTCCCGCTCCTGCCGTTCCGGCGTCGGACCTCAAGCATGTCACCTCGCCGATGGTCGGCACCTTCTACCGCTCGCCATCGCCCGACTCGCCGCCCTATGTCGAAGTCGGCACCGAGGTGGACGAGGAAACGGTCGTTTGCATCGTTGAGGCCATGAAGGTCATGAACGAAATCAAGGCCGACTGCAAAGGCGTCATCGCTGAAATCGTCGCCGGAAACTCCAAGCCCGTCGAGTTCGGCCAGAAATTGTTTGCCGTCCGACCCAAATAAGAGACCATGTTTGACAAGATTCTAATCGCCAACCGCGGTGAGATTGCGGTGCGTATCATTCGTGCTTGCAAGGAACTCGGCATTCGGACCATGGCCGTGTATTCCCAAGCCGACAGCAACAGTCTTCACATCCAATTGGCTGACGAGGCAGTTTGCATTGGCCCCGGTCCCAGCACCGAGAGCTACCTCAAGATTGACCGTCTCATCAGCGCCGCGGAGATCGGCGATGTCGAAGCCATCCATCCCGGTTACGGGTTCCTTTCCGAGAACGCCCACTTCGCCGAAGTCTGCGAAAACTGCAAAATCAAATTCATCGGTCCCCCCAGCTCCGCCATCCGTGCCATGGGCGACAAAGTCGCTGCCCGCGCTACCATGAGAAAAGCGGGGGTTCCCGTCGTTCCCGGCAGCGACGGCCCGGTCACCGACGAACAGGAAGCCTTTACGGTCGTTCGCAAAATCGGTTACCCCGTCATCATCAAGGCGGCCGGCGGCGGCGGCGGCCGGGGGATGCGCATCGCCCACAACGATCCGGCGCTGATCAAGGGACTTTACACCGCCCGCTCCGAAGCCGAACGCGCCTTCAACAACCCCAACATCTACATCGAAAAGTACATCGAGAACCCGCGACACATCGAGTTCCAGATTCTCGGTGACAACAAAGGCCGCATCGTCCACCTTGGCGAACGCGATTGTTCCATCCAGCGCCGCCACCAGAAACTCATCGAGGAATCCCCCTCGCCCGTCATGAACGCCGACCTCCGCAAGAAGATGGGCAAAGCCGCCATCAAAGCCGCCGAGGCCGTCAAGTACGTCAACGCCGGCACCGTCGAGTTCATCTACAGCGAAGAGAAGAAGGAATTCTACTTCATCGAGATGAACACCCGCGTTCAGGTCGAACATCCCGTCACCGAGGAAGTGACCGGCATTGACCTCGTGAAGGAACAGCTTCGCATCGCCGCCGGCGAGCCGCTGGGCTACGACCAGAAGGACATCACATTCGACCGCGCTGCCATCGAGTGCCGCATCAACGCCGAAGACCCGTTCAACAATTTCCAGCCGTGCCCCGGCAAGATCGAGTTCATGCACGTGCCCGGCGGCCTCGGTGTTCGCGTGGACAAACACGCCTACAGCGGCTACGTGATTCCGCCCGATTACGATTCCATGATTGGCAAGCTCATCTGCTACGGCAAAGACCGCCGGGAAGCCCTCGACCGCATGGCGCGCGCGCTGGACGAATTCGTGATTCGTGGCATCAAAACCACGGTTCCGTTGCACCAGATCATCCTCAAAGACCCCAATTTCCGTCGAGGCCGTTACTCGACAGCGTTCATTGAACGTCTTCTGACCACCCCGCAACCCATCGTTCCTCCCAAGGAACAATAAGCAATACAAAACACCATGACCACTGACAAACTCACCGGAAACATGCTCATCGCCCAAAGCGGCGGCCCCACCGCCGTCATCAACCAAAGCCTCGTTGGCGCCGTCCTCGAAGCCAAGAACCACAAGGAAATCAAAAAGATTTACGGCTCCCTTCACGGCCTCAGGGGCATCATCGAGGAAAACCTCTGCGACCTCGGCAAGGAAACCCGCGCCAACCTCGAACTCGTCGCCCAGACGCCTTCGTCCGCCCTCGGCTCCGTCCGCAAGAAACCGACACCGGAAGATTGCGTGAAGGTGTTCGAGGTCCTCCAGAAACACAACATCCGCTACTTCTTCTACATCGGCGGCAACGATTCGGCGGAGACCACCCACATCATCAACGAGGAAGCCCGGCGACACGGCTACGTGATGAAGTGCTTCCACATCTGCAAGACCATTGACAACGATCTGCGCGAGAACGACCACACCCCCGGCTTCGGCAGCGCTGCCAGATTCGTCGCGCAGGCGTTCATGGGCGACAACCTCGACAACCGCGCGCTGCCCGGCATCAAGATCAACGTCATCATGGGGCGCCATGCCGGCTTCCTCACCGCCGCCGCTTCGCTGGCCCGCGTCTATCCCGACGACGGCCCGCACCTCATCTACCTGCCGGAGCGTCCGTTCAGCATGGACAAATTCCTCGCGGACGTGAAAGCCGTCTTCACGAAGTTCAAACGCTGCGTCATCGCCGTCAGCGAAGGCATTGCCGATGAAAAAGGCGTGGCCATCGCCGCCAAGTTCACCAAGGAAGTGGACAGCCACGGCAACGTCCAGCTCAGCGGCACCGGCGCGCTCGGCGACGTGCTCGCCGACGCCATCCGCAAAGCCGAAATCACCTCCCGCGTTCGCGCCGACACCTTCGGCTATCTCCAGCGCAGCTTTGCCGGCATCGTCAGCGCCGTGGACGCCAGGGAAGCCCGGCTGTGCGGTCAAATGGCCGTCAAGTTCGCCACCGGCGGCAAGTTTGCCAGCGGCAGCACCGCCATCAAGCGCAAACCCGGCAAGAAATACGCAACATACGTTGAGCGCACCGAATTGAAGAATGTCGCCAAGGAAACACGTCACATGCCCGATGCGTTCATCAACAAGGACGCCAACGATGTGACCCCCGCGTTCATCGCCTACGCCAAACCGATTGTCGGCGAGTTGCCGAAGATCGGCCGCCTCAAGGCCGTCAAGGTTGCGAAGGCGTAGCTGATAACCTCCGCGCGGAAGTAATTTGCATTGTGGTGGACACAGAACCGCCTGAGCCGCCGGTTGATTGCCTGTTCTGTTTATCGTTGTGGTTCCAACACTGCCTGAATGCGGATGGATTGGACCTTGTTGAGGTGGAGCGCGAGTTTGCGACCGCGGTTGCTGGCCTGTTTTTCGGGGTTTGGTGACGTCGGCAGCGGCTTGCAATCCATCACCTCGAACGCCGCGCCGGCCGGTTCCTGCAATCGGACGACGAAGTTTTTGCCATTGCGGCTGAGCGTGGCGGTCCGGCCCTTGTCGCTCAAGGCGATCTCGGCTTCGGTATGGAGGAACCACCAGAGTTCGGACGATTTCACCGCCTGCAATTCATCGGTCACGACCAGCCGTTTGCGTTCCGGCATGGTGAACGTGCGCGTGGCGCGACGCACATGCGGCTGATACGCTTCGGTCAGGTCCACAACGGCCATGACTTGTTGTGGAGCGGATTCGAACTTCACAAACTTCGCAACCGCTTTGGGATTCTGGTCCGGCCCCTTGTCCGGGTTGAGCACCGGCAGGTTGTGTCCTTCCGCCCGCACCCGGTAATAGGCGTGACGAGGATTCTTGTGGCGGTGGGCTTGGTAGGTTTCGCCTTCCGTGCCGGAATCCATGATCCAACGTTCGCCGAGCGCGTCCACGATGAAACTGCCGAGGTCAAGGTGCCGGTGGCCGCCGAGGTTCATCGAATCACCGGCTTGAATGCCGACGATGATCGCATCGGGCGCCCATGAACTGCGCATCGAGGCGCACTCGGCCTTGCGAAAATACCGGTCGGGCGGCAATGCCTGAAAATTCATCCCGCGCCCGCGTTCATCGAGCCAGAACAGGTCCATCACGCCACCACGGCGTCCTTTGCCTTCGAGGCCGCTGAGGCGGAACCAACTGTACGCCGGCACATTGTATTTGCGCGCCAGCCAGAAATGTTCCGGGGCCGACACCTGCGAGAGACCGCAATCGGCAAAGTTGAATGAGAGGCGGTCCGCGCCGCTCATGTAAATCTGATAATACCCGCTCAACCCCAGCGCGCCGACCTGCGAGAGTCCAAAGTCGGTGCCGAGGGCGGTTTCCAGCGATGACAGCAACACGATGTTGTACCGTGTGCCGTATGCCCAATACGTGACGCCTTCCGTGCCGGCGCCATCGGGCGCGTAGTGTTTCATTGCCAACGTCACGCTCTGCATCGCCTCGTGAACGATGCGGGATGCCAGTTGCGGTTCTGAATCGGCGATGGCCAGCGCGCCGCTGATCAGGCCGCCGTTGCAGACCTGGTTCCAGTTGTTCTCGTTTGCCGCCCAGCCTTTCTTCTTGCTGTCATAGACCTTCAGGCCCTCCCGCAGTCCTTTTGTGACGATGGCCTCGCGCAACACTTTCCGTTGCGCGTCGGTCCAGCAGTCGTACAACCAATCGTACCCGATCGCGAACGCATACGTCATCTCCGCTGTGTCGAGGAAATGCTTCGGGTTCCAGTCTTCGAATTGGGCGGCGGCTTCCAGTTCCTGCCATGCCCGCTCCGCGTAACGCCGGTCACCTTCGAGCCGATACACGAGCGCCAACGCGCGCACCCGATCCACCACGCGCCGGCTGACGCTCAACAGGCGTTTGCCGTCCGGCTTCTCGTATTTCGACACCCGCTCGCGCAACGTTTTGTCGGCAGACTTCTTGACCTCCGCGTAGATACTCGCCGGCAAACCACCTTGGGCTACCTGCGATTTGAGGCTGACAAATGTCTCCGTCCGCGCCATCACGCGCGGATGATCGGGACGCAACGTGGCAAGAACCCGTTCCCGCGCCGGCGCCTTCCATTCCGCTGCGTCGGACAATGCGACGAATGAGGAAAACCACAGAACACACAGAAGACACGGAAAGAGGAATGACAGAATTCGTTTCATGGCTGGAATTGTACCAGAAACCAACACCGCGGCAAAGTTTTGGTTTGCTACCAGTTTTTGAAGCCGCAGATGTACACGCCGCAATTTGTGAGGCTCCAAACCACGCGTATTGCCCAATGCGGCATGGAGATTCGAAGAGTGCGGCAGACTTAGAGGCGCTGACAAAACCGCGATTCCTGTAGCCGCACCCTTTACGGGTGCGCGGAAAACGCAGGCATAAAGCCTGCGACTACGAGTTTTGTTAGTGGCTCTTAACTGCCAGCTTCAATCTCTTTTAGGTCGCGTCCGTGTTTGTCTCGCCAGAAGGTGAGACCGTTGACGTGGCCACCGCAAATAATTGCGCCAGCCATGCTTGGACTGGAGAACTCCTCATTCCGTGTGAAGCGAAGCTTACCAACTTCTTCAACGAGAACTCTGTCTGCCTTCAACTTGTTTCGCGCTTCGATGATGTAGGTAGGAGCCGATGGTCGCAGGGCAATGACCGCTTCCGAATCAGCGAATACGACGAATCCTTTTGCTGTCCGTTGACCGCGTGAGCTTAGACCCTTGATGCTGCCAAATAGCGGGCTTTGCGAAGATACCGTCTCCGTCTTCACAAGAGGCGTAAGAATGTCGCAGCCGAGGATTGGCAGCAGTTGCCGCACTTGTGATAAGAAGACCTCCATATCTTCACGGTCGGCTTCCGGTAGTTTCGCCCCACTTGTTTGGTCGTTCGCCAGTTTGTAGCGATGAGTCTTACCAGCTTCTTCGATAAGACGACCTTCAAGATACCGAATGTGTGCTTTGGTAAGATTCTCGTCTTTACTCACAAAGACCACAAGTTGAACCCAAAACTCTTTGTCACGATGTTGGCGAAGTCGCTTACTAACATCTTCACCTTCGCCGATGTAAGCCGAGAGCTTCCCATCGTCAGGGTCGGTTCCGATGAGCAAATAGACTCCAGCTTGTTCAAGTTCTTTCCGCGTAAGAACAAAATCTAAATCGCTGCGAGGTGCAGCGAGTGCTTTACCAGTCCAATTTGACAGTTCCGCGATTCGGAGACTTTGCGGGTCGCCATTTGGAAGAAAGATTGTGATTTTTGCGCCAGCCATTCATTTGCATTAGATCAAACGCCGATCCTACGGTCAAGAGGCGTCTTTCTTGTTCTCGACTGATCAGCGAATGTTCCGGTTTTGTTTCGGTTTGCCGCTGACGTTTGCGACGACGCGCTCCGACGAGGGTCTTCCCTATTTGGACTTCGTTTCCGCATCATCCAACACCAGCACCCAATCGTTGCCGTCGCCGTTGGTCGGCGGCGTGAACTCGTGCCTGCCGGTAATGGCGAACTCGCCGATGACGGTGGTCTTGCCGGTGCGCGGGTCGAACCACGACGCCTTGACTTTCTTGTTCATCCGCACCTTAAACGATTTGCCGTTCGGGGAATAGATCATCGCGTAGCTGCTGTTGGCGTCGCGTGTTGCCACACAGCCTTTGCCGTCAACCAAGTCCGGAGCCGGGACGCGCGAGAGCATCGGAAACGATTCGATCAACGCGCGCAAGTGTTGCATCTGGGACGCGCCGAGCAACTGCAACGCTTGGTCCCATGTCTTGCCCGGAGTCCAACGCCAGCTTGTGGGCGCGTTCGACTTGGTCATCTGAAACACGCCGTTGCCGCCGTAGGTGTAGCCGAATCCGCCGGCGAACACCATGCCGTAAGCCGCGGCGCGAACATCGTGGTCGGTAATGCGTTCACTGGCCGGCACGGCATCGAACGGGTCGCGCTTGCCGCCTTTGCTCAAACCTTCCGGGATGTTTTCGTAAACCGATTCGGCGTCGAGTACCGGCTTGGCGGGCTGTCGCGCATACTCGCGGCGGACGAGCAGCAGGCGATCCGTCGCCGCCGGACGGAAGCGTGTGTGGCCGGTTTGGATCATGTTGAAGGCGAGCCAGGGTTCATTGTGAAGCCATTGGCCAGAGGACGCCCCACCGCGCGGATGATAGGTCATCAATTGTCTGCCGCCGTGGCCGGCCATCAGTCCATCGGCCATCGCGCGCCAGACCGGCTCGAAGCCCTTCGGATTTTGGTCGCCGCCGAGAACCCAGATGACCGGCTTATCGCGGTATCGCCGGCCAAGAAACTCGCCATAGCGACGGGCATTGTCGGCATTGAACAACGGCTTTGGGCTGACGACGTTGCTGCCCCATGTCGGCAACAATGCGACGTGAAAGCCGAGTAAAGCCGCGCGGTTTACGATCCAATCCATATGCTTGAAATACGGTTCGTTCGGCTTGGTCGGGTCTTTCGAGAGCAGCGCGCAGTGGCCGTAGGCGTTCGACTGTGTTGTGCTGCCACCAAGAATGACGGCTTGGATGACGTTGAACTGTTTGCTCTTGCGGTCCGCAAGATAACGTTCCGCCTCTTCGCGGTTGAGCCGGTAAAACAACGCCCACGCCGTGTCGCCGAGCCAGAAAAACGGTTTGCCGTCGGCTGTCACCAGAAACCGCCCGTTGTCGCTGACGCGTAACGTCGCCGGTTCGCCGGTGCACATCGTCACACAAACGGCGCTCAACATCACGAGGGCAAACGGTATCGTCTTCATGCTGATCTTCCAGTTAACGTGGATTGCGGGCTGCGGGGCAATACGAGAGCATGGCAGGCCGGTGGTAGGCCATGGCGCACATGGCGATATCGCGGCGATAAATGGGATCCTGCATGAGGCAGACACGACGATCTTTGGCCGGAATGGCGGAAAGATGGATGCGGAGTTCGCCCTTGTCGGTGAACTCCAGGAGTTCCTCGCGCCAATCCCCGAGAAGATCAACGGGCACGAAACGGTAAGACGGAATCGGCCACCGCGAGGCGCCTTGGTACTTGTGGATTGACCGGCCGGTGATCAGTTCCTTTTGCGGATCGGCATCCCAATAAATGGTGACCTTGCCGAAGCCCCAGTCGGTTGGAGTCTTCAGGGGTTTGCCGGTTGCGGTCTTCAGCCAGGAGCCGACAATCTGATCCTTATCGCCCACGAGTTTCTTGTCCACGCCGAAGCACTCCAGACCGGGTTCTGCCGGATCAAGGTCAGCACAGAAGCCGCCGTGGCAATGGCTCGTAGGAGTCTGTAATTCCCACAATGTCTTGCCCGTCGCCGCCTCGACGAGGATCATGCCGCCGGTTGTGTTGCGTGTTTCGACGTTGTTGTACATTTCCAATCCCGGCCGAAGCGGATCAATGTCGCCAACAAACAGGCCATCGGGGTGTCCCTTGCCCGTGCTCCAGAGCGGAACCCCGGTATCATCCAACGCCATCGAGCCGAGCACGACTTCATCGCGACCGTCGCCATCCACATCGGCGCATTGGGTGAAGTGCGCTCCTTGTCCCCAGTACTTGGCCGGCGCGTTGGCGTTACAGAATTTCCAAAGCGGTCGAAGCTGGTTGCCGACCAGTTCGTATGCCTCGACCTTCATCAACCCGTAGGTGCCCCGCAAGACAATCAAACAAGGAGTGCGACCGTCCAGATAAGCCACGGCCAGTTGATTGCGTGAGCAGAAGTTGAAAGATTCGAACCCGGCGCGGCTCGGCCATGGCGCGCGGGCAATCTCCTTTCCCGTCAGCCCATCCCAGACCGCAACCCATTCCGGCCCGTCAACCACGCGGCCCCGCTCGTTGCGCGGATCACCCTCAGCGATCTTGGCAGCCACTTCAGCCCGGCCGTCGCCGTTGAGGTCGTGCACGATGATGGGCGAAAACCAGTTGCGATGCTCGATGCCCCATCCCAAATCGCGCCGCCAGAGATGTTTGCCATCAGCATTGAAGGCGTCAATCTTGTAGGTATCCGGCGATCGTTTCCACTTCGTGTAATCATCCCACAACAACACGCTGCCGGTGGGGTGTTTGAGCACGAAGTCGTACCTCCCGTCACCGTCAAGGTCGCCGATGCCCACTTTTTCCACGTCGCTGACCGGCTGATTGCCGGGCCATGCCAACGGAATGGCTCGGTAGGCCATTCCGGGATCGCAGGTCTCCACGCGACAAACCGACAGTTCCTGTTCGCGCCCAAACTGAATCGCACACAGCCGGTAGCCGGTTGCCTTCTTGGCTTCCGGCGCGGTGTCAAAGAAATCAGTCGTAGCGCCAATCGGCGATGGAGCAACGCGGACAGGCTCGCCGCTCTTGGTTTCGCGATAGAGATGGAATGCGATGTTCTCAGGGTCGTGGCGCAGAAGACGCCAGCCGACATAGACGCCCTCCGGACGACGCACTGCAACCAACCCGCGATCCAACTTCTCGTCAACCCGGCTCTGCACATGACCTTCGACGGGTTTGCCCACGGGTTGGCAGGAAAGTTCACCGGGACGAACCTCGACATCATCGAGCAGCAAATCAGAGCCGAGCTTGCCGTCAAATCTTAGTCGCAACGCCGAGACACCGGCCGGCACGGCGAACGCTCTTTCGAAACGCGTCCAGTCACAAGGCCCGAATCCGAGCACACTGATCAACCGAGATTTCACCAGTCTGCCCTTGTCGTAGCCATCAACCACAAGTGTCACAGCCCGGTCGCAGGCGGCTTTCAACCAAAAGGATGCAATACAATTCTTGCCGGGAGCAACTGGAATCGGCGCCACGCAAGTCAGGCTCCAAGCAGCACCGGGACCGAGTTCACCGGGCACCTGCACCTTGACAGCCCGTTGGCCTTGGTGCGCGATTCCTTTCGTCCATTCGATACGCAGCGCGTCGGTGGATTTGCCCCAAGTCCACGATTCAGGCTGAGCGCCGGCGCCGCATTCGAAGCCGCCATTGAAGACGGACAACGGCTCGCCGGCACACGCGATGGCTGCCAGCAGGAGGCACCACGAGAAAAGCAGCGGTTTCATCGGGACACCACCGGCTGGTTGGATGGCCGGCCATCGCGGTAGAACAGCACGGATCGGTTTCCGATCTGGCAACCGACACGGTCACCGGCTTCGATGAGTTTCACCGGCAGACGTTCACCAACCTGCATGACGGTCAGGAACAAATCCTCCGCCGATGCGGTCTTTGGTGAAACTTCCACGCGCCATCCGTCGCGTTCTGCTATGTTCTCGCTGCTTTTTGTTCGCCTCAAGGCCTTCTTGTCAGGCTCGTTGGGGTAGTTCGTGCCGAAGACCCAGAACTCCTTGCCCGGGCCGCCGACTTTTTCGAGCGTGGCGTTCCCCGCCGTCGGCAACAACACGTCGAGCGTGAGCCGGTCGGCGCTGGCCGAGGCCCCGGCGATCTGCGGTTCTTTCAGCGTGTGGAGAAGCCAGAATTTCTTGAAGGCGGGATTGGCGCTGACAACACGGTCAAAAACGATGAGCGCCGCCGGGGTGCGGGAGTTCTGAAGGTTCAGGAACACAAACGAGCGGATGACCTGTTTTACTTTCTTGCTGTAGGCGGCAGTGATGTCGCCTTGCAGGAACGCAAAGTCAGGACCGCTGGCGTGGGCGAGGACTTGGCCGGTGCGGTAGCCGTTTTTGGGGTCGAGCAATTGTTCCAGTGTGCGCGGTTCTTTGCGCCCGCCGGGTAGTCGCTGGCCGCCGTCGTTGCCGTAGTCGCCGCCGAACTTCTCGGCGGGATCATAAATGAGCAGTGAATTGTGGGCGATGGTGCGCCAAAAGTAGTTGCGGCAATGCGGGCTGCCGTATTTGCCGGAGGAACCGGTGTAGCGGCCGGAATCAATCGCCTGTCCGTCTTTGTAGTAAATCTGGAATGCGCCGGCGTCCATGTGCTGGTGGTTGGCGAAATTGTATTCGTTGATCTTCATCTCCGCGATGACGGCGTCCTCTCCCCAACTTGTGCGCGCAATCATCCAGCCGAACGGCGAACCGAAGTATCGCGTCAACGGCAGCGACTCGATCGGTTTCGGTTGCAGCGTTGTATCGCGCCAGAGAAACTCGAAGATGGTGTCGCCCTCGCGCGCGCCTCCTTGTTTGAGATGCTGGCTCAACAACACGCCGTCGCGGTAGTAACTGGCGGTGAGAATCGTGCCCACGCTCTCGCTCCACGGTTCGCCCCGTCCCTCGGCTCCCGTGTCGCCGGCGCGCAGCCGCTGGCCGTCGGGCCGGGTGGAATACACCCAGAGATACGGCACGAACCGTTGTTCCGGGTTATAGACGTTGCCGAAGCCGAGCCGGTCGAAAATGAAAAGCGGGAATGTGTCCCAACCGAACCGATACGGGCCGTAGGACGCACCTTGGTGATAGGCGTGGCCGTTGTAGAACCAGTTGCGGGCCGGCAGGTGTTCGCGGAAAAACCGTCCCGCGGCGAGCCGGTACATTTCGGGAAATTCATCGTGGATGGCGATGCCGGCGGAGAGCATGTCGCGCATGATCTGCGCTTCGGAAGCGTGGCCCGTCACCGAGCCTTGGCGCGTGGGCGGATAACCGCATTCTTGCGTCTTGGCGAGACGCACCAGTTCCTTGATGAACGCCTGTTTCTCGTTTGGAGTGAGCAACCCGTACAACCAATCATAAACAATCGCGCCCGTGACCATCATTCGCCCCGTGACACGACAGGCGTCCTGTTGGTCCGGCAACTCGCATTGCTGGAGCATCGGCAGCGCGGCCTCGATGGTCGCGCGGCCCAGCGAACGGTCTTTTGTGGCGAGGTATTGCAGCGCATCCCACTCGACTTTGAATTGCGGTGAGCGTTTCACCAGTTTTTGCAGTTGTTGGACGACCGGTTGAAGCACCGGGTCTTTGAGCCGCGCCGGCAACTGCGCGGCGTGCGAAGCCCGCAAGTAAAGGCGCGGATGTTCACGCGGTAAAACGGGAATCTTCGTGCCGTCAACTGTCTGCCAGTCCGCGCCCAGACAGACCGCGAAGCCGATGTTTGCCAAGAGAGCTATAAAACGAGCAAATGTGTTCATAAGGTGCCATCCTACTGAGCGTCACGGGGAACGTGCAATGCAAATGGAAGGCGGCTTGCGCGGCGGCGAGACGCGGTGGTAGTATCTGGGCACCATGAACACGACCATGCGCGTTGTTGGCGGTTTCCTTGCCGTTCTGGGTTTGTTGATCCCCATATCCAGCCCGGCGCAAACCAATGTCTATCCGGAAAAACAGTCGGTGCTCGACTGGCTGAGCCAACCGGAGACCGTTGCGAAGTTTGGCAGAATTTCCGACGCGGTCTGGTCGTACGCGGAACTGGGGTTGCAGGAGCACAAATCCTCGGCGCTGTTGATCCAGACGCTGGAGGAGGCCGGGTTCAAGGTGGAAAAAGGGCTGGCCGGGATGCCCACCTGTTTTGTGGCGACCTACGGATCGGGCCAACCGGTCATCGGCATTCTCGTGGAGTACGATGCGCTTCCGATGCTCTCGCAAAAAGGCCGCGTGCCGAAAGCCGATCCCGTCGTCGCCGGCGCGCCCGGCCACGGGTGCGGCCACAATCTCATGGCGTCGGCCGCGACCGCTGCCGCCATCGCCGTCAAGGAGGCAATGGACAAACACAAGTTCGCCGGCACGATCAAGCTGTTCGGGTCGCCGGCGGAGGAGATCCTCGTCAGCCGGCCGTACATGGTCAGGGCCGGGTTGTTTGAAGGTGTGGACGCGGTGATCAACAACCATGCAGGATCCGGGTTCCAAACATCCTACGGCGTCGCGGGAAGCGCGATGATCTCCGTGACATTCACGTTTCGCGGGAAGACCGCGCATAGCGGCGGTTCACCGTGGGGCGGCCGCAGCGCGTTGGACGCCGTGGAAATCATGAACGTCGCGGCGAACTATCTGCGTGAACACCTGCATTATTCGACGCGCATGCACTACGTGATTCCCGACGGCGGCGAAGCGCCCAACGTGGTGCCGGATCGCGCGCAAGTCTGGTATTTCGTCCGCAGTTCTGATGCTGATTTGTTGAGCGTGTACGAGCGCGTGGTCAATTGCGCCAAGGGCGCCGCCATCGCCACGGGAACGGAACTGGCGGAAACGCGCGTGCTGGCCGCCGCGCATCAGTCGCACCACAACAAGGCGCTCACGGAATTGGCGATGAAAAACATCACCCTCGTGGGAATGCCCGAATGGAGCGAGGAAGACCATGAATTCGCCCGCGCGCTCCAGAAGGAACTGGGCGCAAAAGAGACGGGGATGCCCACGAAAGTCGGCTCGATCGGCAAGCCCGCGACCGTTTTCGTGGGCGGCGCTTCCTCCGACCACGGTGATGTCACGCTGGTCACCCCGACGGCGACCATCCGTTTCCCCGGCATTGCCACGGGGGCGCGCGGCCATCACTGGTCCACCGTCGCTTCCGGTTACGGTTCACAGGCGTGGAAAGGCGCCAACGCCGGCGCCAAGGCAATGGCCACCACGGCGATTGACCTGTTCACACGGCCCACTGTTCTGGCGGCGATTCGCAAGGAGTTCAACGAGTACTCCAAGACGCATCCGTACAAGTCCTTCCTGCCCGCGGACGCGCAGCCGCCGCTGGAGTTTTACGACAAGCTCATGAACCAATACCGCCCGGCGATGGAAGCGTTTTACCTGGATCACAAATAACCGGGGAACTGTCTTCTGTTTGGATTCAAGACGAGACGACGAAACCGGATCCGCTCCCAGTCTTTTCCCGGGGAGTGGCTGGCCGTCCTGCAACGCAACGTCCCGTATTACGAGCGCCTGCCGTCGCTGAAGCAGCAGGAATTGCAGGACAACATCAAGATTTTCATCGCCGAGAAGAACTTCGAGGGCTGTGGCGGCTTGGCGATGACGGATGAGATACGGGTCACCATCGCCGCCTACGCCTGCATTTTGCTGTTGAACCGCCGGCACGATTTTTATCCGCGCCTGCAATCCATCCTGGTCTATCCCGATTCCTACTCCGTGCCGACCACCCGGCTGGGACCGGGACAAATGTTGATCGAGGGACAGGAAGAACGCGCCGGCGAATCGTGGCACACGGGGGCCGTCGTGTTGTCGTGGTCGCACATCCAGCACCGGCCGGGCGACCCGGCCGCGCACAACGTGGTGCTCCACGAGTTTGCGCATCAACTCGACCAGGAAGACGGCTCGGTCAACGGCGCGCCGCTGTTGCCGAAAAGTTCGATGTACGCCACGTGGGCGCGAATCCTTGGCCGGGAGTATGAGGCGCTGCGGATGGATGCCGATGCCGACCGTCCCACCGTGCTGAACAAGTACGGCGCCACGGCCCCGGCGGAGTTTTTCGCCGTCGTCACCGAATGTTTTTTCGAGAACCCGCGCCAACTGCGCGACCGGCATCCCGAGTTGTACGAAGAACTGAAACGCTACTACCGCCAGGATCCGGCCCCCGATTGAACGGGCAGACTGGAATCACAGCGCGCGAAATGTTATCCTGCTGTCGATGACGCCCGGCGCACAAACTTCCTTTCTTCCGCACACTGACACGAAACCGGTTGGCGCGGCGGATTTCTATTTCGCGATCAACGCCACCTTCCGCTTTGTCCTGAACAAGCTCGGCCCCGACGGCCTCCGTCAATACTGGACCGACCTCGGCGCGCGCTACTTTGCCCCGGTCACAGCGCGATGGAAATCGGGTGGGTTGACCGCCGTCGCCGAATACTGGCGCGCATTTTTCGCCGCCGAGCCGGGCGCGGAAGTCGAAGTCCACCAATCGCCGAACGAAGTCACGCTCGACGTGAAAGTCTGCCCCGCCATTAAACATCTCCGCGCAAACGGACGGGAGATCGTACCGTGCTTCTGTGAACACTGTCACGTCATCGGCAACGCGATGGCCGCTCCCGCGGGGTTGACGGTGCGCGTCGAGGGCGGCAACGGCTCGTGTCGCCAGAGGTTTACACGATGTTAGGCTGCTACGATTTCTGCGGCCACTACGAGTGGACGTTCGAATGGCTCCGCCAACAAGGCGGCGAG
>Ga0194112_10000669_pt1 | contig 50013 bp, 36 predicted proteins | sample TA2MahC400mmetaG_FD_146191 | JGI IMG/M metagenome (GOLD analysis project Ga0194112, IMG submission 146191) | Freshwater microbial communities from Lake Tanganyika, Tanzania - TA2015016 Mahale Deep Cast 400m | ecosystem: Environmental > Aquatic > Freshwater > Lake | place: Tanzania: Lake... | reverse complement strand
CGATCCTCCCCGGTATCCTGACCCCCGTGTGAGAATCGGCTATTCACACAAACTAACAACATCAAAAGACGACGGGTACTAGAACGGGGTGCTCCACTTGGAGATCTTCTTGTACCACTCCAGTTTGCCCTTGTCTTCGCCGTAGCACTTGAAGGCGTGGTCGGGCTTCGACACTTTCTCCTGCTTGAAGGCCATTTCGAGGTAGGCGAAGAACTTGCGCTTGAACTCGGCCCAGGAGCGGACCTTCAGCGTATGCCGCAGCAGGAAGAACGGGCGGCTGTGATACTTGATGTAGGCGCTGCGGGCGATCTGGTCGATCTCGTCGTTGGTAAGTTGGGTCCAGGGCCTGGGGAGGGCCTGTTCCTGGGCGTTTCCGAGGATATACTCGCGCCAGTAGTCGTAACCGCTCTGGCGCACCAGGTCGCACCACAACTGCGTGAGCGGCTTGGCCGTTACCTTCGAGAACTGCGCGTAGTCGAGGTTGAGGGACTTGGCGAACTTCAGCGTCTGAGCGACGGACTGGCGGGTCTCCCCCGGGCCGCCCACCAGGAAGAACCCCAGGCTGCGGATGCCGTGCTTGCGCGTGAGGCGGATGGACTCGCGCACCTGCTCGATGGTGATGCGCTTGTTGACCTTGTTGAGCATCTCCTGGATGCCGAACTCGATGCCGTAGTATATGCGGCCGCAGCCTGCGGCGGCCATTTCGCGCAGAAGTTCGTCGTCCACGGAGTCGATTCTCGCGCGGCAGGCCCATGTGAGGTCCAGCCTGCGCCGCCTCATCTCCTGGAAGATCGCCAGGGCCCGCTTGCGGTTGATGAGGAACTCGTAGTCGAAGATGTCGATCTCGCGGATGCCGTACTTCTCGCAGCACTCCTGCATCTCGTCCACGACCACCTGCGGGCTGCGCGGGTTGTACCGCGTCTGTCCGGCCTCGCAGAACAGGCACCCCATCGGGCAACCTTTGCTCGTGACCATCACGGTGAAGTTCTTGCGCTCCGTGGGGAACTCGGCGTAGAGTTCGTTCGGCAGCAGGTGCCGCGCGGGGTTCGGATACAGGTTGAAGTCCGGGTCCTCGCCGTAGTCGGTCTGGATGATCTGGCCGTTGCGTTTGTAGATGAGGCCCGGGACGGCGTCGAAGTGCCGCCCGCCTTCCAGTTCCTCCAGCAGGCGCGGCACGGTGCGGTAGGCGGAGTTGAAGCAGCCGAAGTCGATCTCCGGCGGCGTGACCGACTCTTTCGGGTACACCCGCAGGTTATAGCCGCCGACCATCACGGGCGTGTTCTTCAGCCCGCCGCGAAGATACCGGATCCAGTCGAGCGTCTCGCGGAACATGTACGTCGTCATCATGAATCCGAGGATGTCGGGTTTCCACCGCCTCAGGTGCGCCAGCACCTGGTCCGGCGTCAGCCGCAGCGTCCTTGCGTCGATGATTGTGACGTCGTGGCCGGCCTTTTCGGCGATGGCCGCCACCCAGGCCAGCGACAGCGGCGGGAACAGGCCGAAATACCGCTGCACGATCCTCAGATTCTCCTCGTGCAGTTTGTAGGCAAACGGATTGAACACCAGCGCTACTCTCATGGGTATCCGACCCTTCAACTTGTCACTGGCCACTTGTCACTGGCCACTGGTAAAGGCAACAGAAACTGCAAGTGGCGAGTAGCAAGTGGCCAGTTTACAAGTGGCAAGTGGCAAGTGGCAAGTGGCAAGTGACATTCGTTTTTGGGCATGGTTCAAAGCCCCCGGCACCGCCGGGGGATGATCGGCCCGCACCATCCATCCCCACGCGGTGCGTGGGGCTTGTTTGAACCATGCCCGTTTTTGTCAGTTGTCAGAGCGACATCGGCTCCCGCCAGGGGCGCCCGGCCAGGAACGCCTCCAGGTGCGAGCGGATCGCCTCGGCTAGGCCGGTCCGGCCGGCGGCTGCGGCGGCATCGAGCGCCTGGCGGGCGACCTCTGCGGCACGCTCGAACTGCCCGGCCTCCGCGTACGCCGCCGCCAGCGTGTCGAGGAACTCAGGGGGCGCCGCCCCTGCCATGCGGCAGGCCGCGGCCGCCAGGCGCACCGCCGCCGGGCCGTTCCTGAACCGTTCAAGCGCGCTCGCCGCCAGCAGCCGCGCGACCCGGTTCACCTGCTGGGCGGCGGCAGCGGGGTCCAGCCGGGCCGCTTCGGCAAACTCTCGCAGCGATTCGTCGATGCGCCCGTCCAGAGCGTAGGCCGTGGCGAGCATCCGCCGGGCCTCGGCGTAGTCCGGCTTAAGCCGTATGGCCTCCCGCAGTTCCTCCACGGCCGGGCCATAGCGTTCCTGCCGCAGCAGTGCCCAGCCGAGGTTGCCGTGCGCCTCCGCCAACTCCGGTTTGAGGCGGATGGCCTCCCGGAACTCGCGTGCGGCCCCCTCGGTATCTCTCAGCCGCGCAAGGGCGATGCCCAGGTTGTGGTGGGCCTCGGCAAACCGGGGATTCAGGCGCACCGTCTCGGCGAAGTGTCCGGCCGCCTCCTGCACCTGTTCCTGCTGGTACGCCGCCACGCCGAGGTGGTAATGGATGACGGGGTCCAGCGGCATCAGCCGCAGGGCCTCCCGCAATTCGGCCGCCGCCGCCGGGTAGTTCTCCTGCCCGATCAGTGCGATGCCCAGGTTCGCGCGGGCCTCGCTGTTGTCCGGCGTGAGTCTGACGCAGTGCGTAAACAGGGTCATCCCGTCTCGCCAGAACGGCACCTGCCTGGTGCTGAGGAAACCCAGGGCCGCCACCACGGCCGCCGCCAGCGCCAGCGCGGCGCGCCCCGCAAGGCCGCGGCGGACCAGGGTGCTCAAGGCCGCCCCTGCGGCCACCGCCAGCCCTGCCAGCGGCAGGTACAGGTACCGGTCCGCACGGTATATCGGGTGCGGGACGAGCGGCGACGTCTGGCCCAGCGCCAGCACAAACCACAGCAGGCCGAACAGCAGGGCGCGCGTGCGCCGCAGAAGCCACAGCACGGCGCCCGTTGCCGCCAGCGCCGCGATTCCTGCCGCCGACTCCGCCGAAAAGAACGTCTCCGGCAGCAGGCAGGGGTACAGCAGCGTCAGGTCCGCCGGCCACACCACCGTCCGAAGGTTCAGCGGGAACCATTCCAGCGCCAGCGCCGCCCTCTGCCACGCAGACGGGCTGACTCCGCTCGTATGCACAAGGCCGGGCGCAGCCAGGCTGGCGCAGATGAACTTGAGCGCGACGGCGCCGCCGGCCAGCGCCCAGAGGAACCACGTGCCCGCCACGATCCGCCGCACGCTTCGCATCCGCGCCACCGCCAGGTCGTACGCCGTGACGATAAGCGGGATGGCCGCCGCCCCCACGTTGGCCATGGACGCCATCGCGGCCGACGCCCCGGCCAGGCCGTGCAGCATGGCCACGCGCCGCCGGGGGGCCGACCCCTCCGCCGCACGCCGCGCAGAAACATGCAGATGCACCGTCCCGAGGGCGAACAGCAGCATCAGCAGTTCCTCGCGCCCCGAGATCCATACCACAGGCTCCACGACCAGCGGATGCAGCGCCAGGAGCCCCGCCGCTGCGGCCGCAGCCCCGACCTGCCAGGCCCCGTCTGCGGGCCGCAGCCCTTCGGCGGGCGCCAAGTGGGGTCGCATGCCACCCGCCGCCAGCCGCAGCAGAAGCCAGAACAGCAGCGTCACGTTGGCGACGTGCAGCAAGATGTTCGTCAGGTGATAGCCCTCGGGGCTGGCGCCCCAGAAGCGGTAGTCGATGGCGAACGAGAGCAGCCGGACGGGGTAGTAACTCGTCACCCAGAAGTGCGTGAACATCCACGCCAGGTTCTCCGGGCCGAGGTCCCGGATATGCGGGTTCTCCAGCACATGCTCGTTGTCGTCGTAGCCGACGAAGTCGAAGTTCCGCGCGGGCAGGAACACCAGGACCGTGGCGGCCGCCAGGACGATCGCGGCCGCGGCCACTGCCCATCCATGGATTGCGGAGTGCGGATTGCGGAGTGCGGATTGAACGGCCGACTTGCCCATTTCGCGTTGCCTTGAGCCCCCGGCACCGCCGGGGGATGATCGGCCCGCACCATCCATCCCCACGCGGTGCGTGGGGCTTGTTTGAACCGTACTCGCCGCGCGGTTGTGGGCGGCAGACCGGCCGTACGCGCAAGGGCGCCTTGCCGCGCGTAGCGCGGTGTGTGCGGAGACCCACCGCGCGGTTGCGTGCCGCTTCCTGGTACTCCTGTTATCGGCTATCCGAGGGGCCCGGCATCTCCCCGACAAACTGCCGCGCCCCTGCCGTAGCGTACACTGGCATTGTACGCGCCTGAAGCGAAAGCACCATGCCGATTAAGTTTGCCTCTGATACAATACCCGCATGTCATGTCCCGGCCAATCCTCCGGGTCCGGCCAACACGGCCGGCGGTCGTTCGCCACGACGCACTGGAGCATCGTGGTGGCCGCAGCCCACGGCAGCCGGCCCGACGCCCAGGCCGCCCTGGCGACGCTGTGCGAAACCTACTGGTATCCCCTCTATGCCTACGTGCGGCGCTGCGGTTATGAAAGCCACGACGCTGAGGACCTGACCCAGGAGTTCTTCGCCCGCTTGCTGGACAAGGACTACCTGGCTTCCGTGGATCGCAGCAAGGGCAAGTTCCGCTCCTTCCTGCTGGCATCGCTCAGGCATTTTCTGGCCAACGAGCGGGATCGGGCCAGGGCCAGGAAACGCGGCGGTGGTCAAACCATGCTCTCCTTCGACCGGGGCGAGGCCGAGACCCGCTACCGCCTGGAACCCTCGCACGAGGTGACCCCGGAGAAAGACTTCGACCGGCAGTGGGCCCTCACGCTGCTCGGGCAAGTCCTCCGTGGGCTGGAGGCGGAACACGTCGCCTCCGGAACGCAAAGACTCTTCGAGGAACTCAAGGGATTCCTGACGCAGGCCGAAGGCGCGTGTCGCTACGCCGAGGCGGCGTGCCGCCTGGGGATGACGCAGGGGGCCGCGAAGGTCGCCGTGCATCGCCTGCGCCGGCGATACCGCCGGCTCTTACGGGACCAGATCGCTCAGACCGTGGCCGGGCCCAGGGAGGTGGATGAAGAGATCCGCCATCTCTTTGGGGCCTTCCGGTCCTGAACGATCGGTTTTCCTGTAACCCACCGGCCGGTTTCCTTCTGTAAAGGGTGGAAGCCGCATGGGTGAAAGGAGACGGCCATGAGCCAGGAGAAGCGATGTCCGCAATGTGGGGGCGAACTGCCCGCCAACACGCCCGAAGGCCTGTGCCCGGCGTGCCTGCTGGAGCGCGGCCTGGAAAGCCAGCGTCCGACGGCGGATTCAGCCTCGGGGCCGCAAGAGGCCGCCTCCGCGCCTGCGTTTACGCCGCCCGCGCCCGCGGACCTCGCACCGCACTTTCCGAACCTCGAAATCCTGGAACTCCTGGGCCAGGGCGGCATGGGGGCGGTGTACAAGGCCCGACAGCCGGGGCTGGACCGGCTGGTGGCCCTGAAGGTCCTGCCGCCCGGCATCGGCTACGATGCGGCGTTCGCCGAGCGATTTAAGCGCGAGGCACGGTCGCTGGCGCGCCTGAACCATCCGAACATCGTCGCCGTGTACGATTTCGGCGAGGCCGCCGGCCTGTTCTACTTCGTCATGGAATACGTCGACGGGGTGAACCTGCGGCAGATGGAACGCACGGAGCGCCTGGCGCCCCGCGAGGCCCTCGGCATCGTGGTCCAGGTGTGCGAGGCCCTCCAGTACGCCCACGACGAGGGGATCGTCCACCGCGACATAAAGCCCGAGAACATCCTGCTCGATAAGAAGGGCCGCGTGAAGATCGCCGACTTCGGCCTGGCCAAGTTGCTCGCCAAGGCCCCGGCCGACTTCGCCCTGACTCAGCCGCAGCAGGTCATGGGCACGCCCGCCTACATGGCCCCGGAGCAGGTGGAGCATCCGGCCGAGGTGGACCAGCGGGCCGACATCTACTCGCTGGGCGTGGTGTTCTACGAGATGCTGACGGGCGAGTTGCCGCTGGGCCGCTTTGCCGCGCCGTCGCAGAAGGTCCAGGTGGACGTGCGGCTGGACGAGGTGGTCCTGAAGACGCTGGAGAAGGAGCCGGCCCGCCGCTATCAGCAGGCCAGCCAGGTCAAGACCGACGTGGAGCAAATCAGCCGCGCGCCGCAGGCGCCGCCCGCGCTGGCGCCCGCCGCCGCGCCCGCCGCGGGTGCGCCGGCCGCGGTCGCCCTAGGCGAGGCGGAAGCCGTCCGGCAGCGTCTGCGCATACCGGCCATCGGCCTCATGGTGGCGGGCGCGCTGGCGTGTCTGGGTCTTCCGGTGTTCCTTGGGGGGGCCATCCTCCAATTGGCGGCAGAGGGAATGTTACGCAGAGGGGCTCGTGGGGGGCATCTGTTCCTGGCGCCTGCGGAAACGATCATCCTGTGCTGCATGGCGGCCAGCGGCATCCTGGTGATCGTGGGCGCGGCGAAGATGCTGCGCCTCAAGTCGTACGGTCTAGCCGTGGCGAGCAGTATGCTGGCGATGCTGCCGTGCACACTGGGGTTCCCGGTTGGGGTGGTCATGGGCATCTGGGCGCTCGTGCTCCTCCGCCGGCCGGAGGTGCAACGGGCGTTCGCGGCCGCGCGGGCGAAGCCGAAGCCGGCGCCCGGGATTTCAGCGCCCCCGCCGCCGCAGGCCCCAGCGCAGCATGCCGGCAAAGGGCGGCAGACAAGGACGGCGTGGATTGTCGCGATTGTTGTGGCGGGAATCATCGTCGGCGGCGTCCTGCTCCTGGCGGCAATTTCCATAATTGGCGGCAGTCTGGCGTTGTTCCTCCGGGCACCCGGCCGCCTGGAGCGGACATCAGGGGAGGCGGACACCCGTATCGTGGGGGTTATAGATACGGGCCTGTCGCAGCCGAACCAACTCGACCTTGGCGGCGGGGTCACGATGAAACTGGTTCTCATCCCGGCCGGCAGGTTCATGATGGGGTCGCCGGATTCCGAGAAGGGGCGTGTGCCCCACGAAGGCCCGCAACACGAGGTGACCATCTCAAGACCGTTCTACATGGCCGCGACGGAAGTGACCCAGGCCCAGTACCAGGCGATCATGGGTACGAATCCGAGTTTCTTCCAGGGCGAGTTAAATCCGGTGGAGCACGTTTCCTGGACTGACGCCACGGAGTTCTGCAAGAAACTCTCCGTGAGAACCCGCCGGACCGTCCGCCTGCCGACCGAGGCCGAGTGGGAATACGCCTGCCGCGCGGGCAGCAGCACCAGGTTCTGTTTCGGCGATGCCGATGAGGTCCTTGGCGACTATGCGTGGACCGAGGCCAACAGCGGCGGCACGACGCATCCCGTCGGCCGAAAAGAGCCGAACGCCTGGGGCCTCTACGACATGCACGGGAACGTGTGCGAATGGTGCGCGGATTGGTACGGCGCGTATCCCGATGGCCCGGCGACGGACCCCCAGGGGCCGGCGTCCGGAACGTATCGCGTTTTGCGCGGCGGTTGTGTGCTCACTGCGCCGAGTGTGGACCGCTGCGGGCTTCGGGTTCTCGACCCCCCGAGCAAGCGCACCGCCATCTACGGGTTTCGGGTGGTGGTGGCTGTGCCAGGGTCGCCCGCGCCTGCGGCACCGGCGCCGGATGATTGAAGTGTAAAACCGGAATGAGCAGAAAGAAGGGCGGAAGACCATGCAGAGGACGGTTGCAGGAGCGGTCGAGTTGGTGGATAATCGCCGTCGGCCATCCTGCCGTCTGCGGCGGACGAAAGCCCGCCAGCCGGCGACCCGTTCAAGGGGGTCCCGGCTCGCCAGCCGTCCCGCCTTGGGCGGGCCGTGCCAGGGGCGGCGCCGCAGCAAGCCGGCTGACGCGGGGCGGCGGAACCCGGATGCCGAAGGTGTCAAGGGAAACCATGAACGCCGTCAATCGCCGCGAGTTCTTGAAGTGGTCCGCCGCAGGGGCTGCGGCCCTGGCGCTGCCGCGATGGCTCGCGGCGGCGGAGGGTGTCGCGGCCGGCAAGCCGAACATCATCTTCATCCTGTTCGACGACCTCGGCTACGGCGAACCGCCGACGTTCCGCAAGGACTCGCCGCTGAAGATGCCGAACCTGGATCGCCTGGCCCAGGAGGGCGTCAGGTTCACCGATGCCCACTGCGCTGCGGCCGTTTGCACGCCCACGCGCTACGGAGTGCTCACGGGGCGCTATCCGTTCCGTATCGGGCAGTTCGGCGTGCTGAACTTCAATTCCAAGCCCATCATCGAGAAGCAGCGCATGACCGTGGCCTCGATGCTCAAGGCGCGTGGCTATCACACCGCCTGTTTTGGCAAGTGGCATCTTGGTATGAACTGGGGGGACGTGAAGGCCGAGGCCGCCGCCAAGGCCGCCGCGCCCGTGGCCGACGGCCCGACGACGCGCGGGTTCGACGTCTTCTGCGGCTACACCGAGGCGCGGAGCATCCGCACGGTGATCGAGAATGACCGCGTCCTGGGCACGTTCGAGCCGGTCGAGGTCCAGCCCCTGATGGCCAGGAAGGCGGCCGAGTACATCGGCGACCGGGCGAAGGACCGCAAGCCGTTCTTCCTCTACCAGCCGCTGAGCATCCCGCACGTGCCGCATGTGCCCGCAAAGGAGTTCGAAGGCAAGAGCGGCCAGGGCGTTTACGGCGACTGGATCTTCGAGGGCGACTGGGTAGTCGGCCAGATTCTCGGTGCGCTCCAGCGCAGCGGCCTCGCCGAAAACACTCTCATCATCGCCTCCAGCGACAACGGCGCCGAGGGCCGCGAGTATCCCCCGCTGCGCGGCTCAAAGCGCAGCATCTACGAGGGCGGGCACCGCGAACCGTTTGTCGCCCGCTGGCCGGGCAAGATCAGGCCGGGCACGGTTTGCGAGGACACGGTCTGCCTGAACGGCCTCCTGGCCACGTGCGCCGAGATCGTGGGCGAGAAGTTGCCCGACGGCGCCGGAGAAGACAGCGTGAGTTTCCTGCCGCACCTCCTGGGCGCCGCGAAGGGGCCCGTCCGCGAGGCCACCGTCCACCAGTCGTCGGCGGGCGACCTTGCGATCCGCCAGGGGCCGTGGAAACTCATTTTCTTCAAGAGCGGCAAACGCGAACTCTACAACCTGAAGGACGACCTGAGCGAGACCAGGGACGTGCTGGCCGCGAACCCCGACGAGGTCGAGCGCCTGGCGAAACTCATGCAGCAGTACATCGACAACGGGCGCAGCACGCCGGGCGCGCCGCAGAAGAACGGCATCGGTTTCGCGCTGCCCAAGCCCGTTGCCGGGGGCGCCGGCGAAGAAGGCGGCGAAGGCGGCGCCAGGAAACGCAAGAAGGCCGGATGACGGCAGGGGCCGCATCGCCGCGCGAGCATCAGCCAGGAGAAGAGAAATGCACGGACACACGCGACGGGACTTCCTGAAGTACGCCGGGGCGGGCGCTGCGGCGCTCGCGGCGCCGAAGTGGTTCAGCGCAGCCGAGTCGCGGCCGGCCGGCCGGCGACCCAACATCCTCGTCATACTCGCCGACGACCAGGGCTGGGGCGACCTGAGCGTCCACGGCAACGTCAATCTTGCCACGCCGAACATCGACTCGCTCGCCCGCTCCGGCGCTCTTTTGGAGCGGTTCTTCGTGTGCCCTGTGTGCTCGCCAACGCGGGCCGAGTTTCTCACCGGGCGTTACCATCCTCGCGGCGGCGTGCACAACGTCACCACCGGCGGCGAGCGGCTGAATCTGGACGAGAAGACCATCGGCGACACTTTCAAGGCCGCCGGCTATGCCACCGGCGCGTTCGGCAAGTGGCACAATGGCATACAGTATCCGTATCATCCCAACGGGCGCGGCTTTGACGAGTTCTATGGGTTTTGCTCCGGGCACTGGGGTGATTATTTCGACGCGTTGTTCCTGGACCACAACGGGCGTCTTCTGCCGCACGGCAACGGGTTCCTCATCGACGAGTTGACCGACCACGCCCTCGCGTTCATCGAAGAGAACAAGGGCCGCCCGTTCTTCTGCTACGTGCCTTACAACACGCCGCATTCCCCCATGCAGGTGCCCGACCGGTTCTACGCGAAGTTCGCCGATCTTGCCCTGAAGATGCGGAACCGCAATCCGGCGTCCGAGGACACCGCCTTTACGCGCGCCGCCCTGGCCATGTGCGAGAACATCGACTGGAACGTGGGCCGGCTCCTTGCGCGGCTGGATGAGTTGAAACTGGCCGAGAACACCATCGTTATCTACTTCAGCGACAACGGCCCGAACAGTTGGCGCTGGAACGGCGGCATGAAGGGCCGCAAGGGATCCACCGACGAGGGCGGCGTGCGCGCCCCGTTTCTCATTCGCTGGCCCGGGCACATCCCGGCCGGCGCGCGGATACCCCATATCGCCGGGGCCATCGACCTGCTGCCCACGCTGGCGGACCTGGCCGGCATCCCGGTCGCCGGCAGCAAACCGCTCGACGGCATCACCCTGAAGCCGCTGCTGACGGGGGCCGCCGGCGACTGGCCGGACCGCATGATCTTCTCGCATTGGGGCGGAAAGGTCAGCGTGCGGACGCAACGCTACCGCCTCGACAACGCCGGGCAGTTGTTCGACATGCAGGCCGACCCCGGCCAGGACCGCGACGTCGCGAAGGAGCAGCCGGAGGTTGCCGCCCGTTTGTCGAAAGCCCTGGCCCGATGGAAAGAGGAAATGCTGCCGGGCCTCAAGAACGACGACCGTCCTTTCCCGGTCGGGTATCCGGAATTCCCCGTCACGCAACTCCCGGCCCGCGACGGCGTGCCGCACGGCAACGTGAAGCGCAGTGCCTCGGCGCCCAACTGCTCCTACTTCACGAACTGGACGGCCGCCGCGGACAGCATCACCTGGGACGTTCAAGTGGCCGCCGCCGGCCGATACGAGGCGGTCATCTACTACACCTGCCCGAAGGCGGACGTCGGCTCCACCGTCGAGTTGAGCCTGGGTGGCAGCCGCATCCAGGCAGTGGTGTCCGAGGCCAACGATCCTCCCTTGCGCGGCGCGGAACACGATCGCGTCCCGCGCAAGGGCGAATCGTACGTGAAGGACTTCAGGCCGCTGCGCCTGGGTGTCGTCGAACTCAAGGCAGGCCGCGGCCCCTTGACCCTGCGCGCGCCCGCGGTGCCCGGGAAACAGGTTATGGATGTGCGGTTGCTCCTGCTGACCCTGCTGCAATAATCCCGGCCGCCGTGGGCCGGCAAACGGCAAGGAGAATATTGAATGTGAAATATTGAATATTCAATATTCAACATTCTCATTGCCTTTTTGCACCCGGCCGGTGACATGCTTTCGCTTGCGAAAGAATGAGTCCTGCGGCCGGCGGCCATGCTTTCGCAAAGGCGCGAAAGCATGGCACCCTCCGGCGACGCGGATGCCGCGAGATTCGCATGCCGAAACGGAGCGTGCCGGTTCCGGCCAATCAGCACGATCATCGAAAAAAGGGAATCCAACCATGACCACGCGGCGCGACTTTCTGAAACTCGCCGGCCTTGGGGCGTGCGCGGTGGCGGTGCCGTCGTGGGCGCTGCGGGCGGCGGCCGGGACGGCCCCGTCCCGCAAGCCGAACTTCCTCGTGATCGTGATGGATGACATGGGATTCTCCGACGCCGGCTGCTACGGCGGCGAGATTGCCACGCCCAATCTGGACCGCCTTGCGGCCGGCGGCATCCGGTTCACGCAGTGCTACTCCACGGCCCGGTGCTGGCCCTCGCGGGCCTGCATCCTGACCGGCTACTATGCGCAGCAGGTCCGCCGCGATGCGATGCCGGGCCTGGCCGGGGGCGCGGGCGGGAAGCGCCCCGCGTGGGCGCGGCTGTTGCCGGAGATGCTCAAGCCCCTGGGCTACCGGACCTATCACTCCGGAAAGTGGCATGTGGACGGCACGCCGCAGCAGGGCGGCTTTGACCGCGCGTTTGAGTACAGCGATAGCGACCATCACTTTCTGCCGGCCAGGAAGATGGCGGCAATCGACCCGCCGCTCCAACCCATCAAGCCTGAGGAGGGCTATTACGCGAGCACGGCCATTGCGGACCACGCCATTCGTTACCTCAAGGAGCACGCCGAGAATCACGCGGACCGTCCTTTCTTCCAGTACCTGGCATTTACCGAGCCGCACTTCCCCATCCAGGCGCTCCGGGAGGACATTGACCGCTATCGCGACCGCTACCTGGAAGGATGGGATGCCATCCGCCAGAAGCGCTGGAAGCGGATGACCGAGTTGGGCCTCATCAACTGCCCGCTGTCGAAGCCCGACCCGGACAGCATACCCGGCTGGAACCTCAAGCCGGAAGACATGCAGAAACGGATTGGGCCGGGCGAGGTCCCGAAGGCGATCCCGTGGGAGCAACTGACGGACGAGCAGAAGCGGTTTCAGGCGACCAAGATGGCCATCCACGCCGCGATGATCGACCGCGTCGACCGCGAGATCGGCCGCGTCCTGGATCAACTCAAGGCGATGAACGCCTGCGAGAACACGGTCCTCTTCTTCGTCTCCGACAACGGGGCCAGCGCCGAACAGATGATCCGGGGCGACGGGCACGACCCCGCCGCGACGCCGGGCTCGGCGAAGTCGTATCTCTGCCTCGGGCCGGGCTGGTCCACGGCGTGCAACACGCCGCTCAGGCTCCACAAGGTGTGGGTGCACGAGGGGGGCATTTCGTCGCCGCTCATCGTCCATTGGCCCGCGGGCATCCGGGCGCGCGGCGAGTGGCGTCGCGACGTGTGCCACTTCATCGACCTGGCGCCGACGATGCTGGAACTGGCCGGCGGCCGCCGGCCGGAGCAGTGGGAAGGCAAGCCCGTTCCGCCGCCGCCCGGCGTAAGTCTTGTGCCGGCCTTGGCGAGCGACGGGGCGGTTGCGCACGAGTATCTCTGGTGGTGCCACTCGGGCAATCGCGCCATCCGCGTGGGCGACTGGAAACTCGTGGCCGACGGCGCTGCCGGGCCGTGGGAACTCTACGACCTGCGCTACGACCGCTCGGAATCCAGCAACCTGGCCGACAAGCAGCCCGAGAAGGTCCGGGATCTGGCCGAACGCTGGACCCGCGCGGCGGAGGAGTTCCGTATCACGGCCACCGGCGATGCGGCGCCATCGGCAGCCGGCAAATAAGAGCCGCGGCAAGGCGGGCAAGGCCGGCGCGGGCAATAGCGGGCGCGGCAGGCCGTTCCACCAGGCGAGTGCTCTGTCAAACGTGAAACGATGAGTGGCCGGGTGGCATGGCCACGCTGTTGCGTGGCCATGTGCACCGAGGGCGCCACATGGTCACCCAACAGGGTGACCATGCCGCCCCTCAGTTGACGTATGACAGAGCACTGGGATCGGCGCTGTTGCGGAGCCGCCTTAAAGGAGCGACAACGCATGGGTGCCCAAACCGTCAAGCGGCGGGACTTCCTGAGATATGCGGCCGTGGGCGCGGCGGCGCTCGTGCTCCCGCGGTGGTCCCGGGCGGCAGCGCCGACGGGCGCGCGGCCCAACTTTCTCCTCCTGATTGCCGACGACCTGAACCTGCACGACCTCGGCTGCATGGGCAACCCCGACGTCAAGTCGCCGAACATCGACCGCCTGGCGCGCGACGGCATGACGCTGCGCGCCATGTACACGCCGGCGCCCACCTGCTCGCCTTGCCGCCACGCGCTCTACACCGGCCTGTTCCCCGTCCGAAGCGGCGCGTACCCGAACCACACGCGGGCCTACGACGGCACGGCCAGCATCTTCACGCACCTGAAGGCGCTGGGGTACCGCGTGGGCTTGCAGGGCAAGACGCACGTCGGGCCGCCGGCCACGTTTCCGTGGGAGTACATCCACTCCAGCCCCGACAACGCCGAGGCCTTTGCCGCCTTCATCACGCGCGACAGATCGCAGCCCTGGCTGGCGGTCTTGGCGTCGCACGACCCGCACTCGCCCTGGACCCGCGGTCCGCGGGACCTTCACAGGCCCGACGTCCTCAAGATCCCGCCGTACCTGCACGACAACGCCGTGACCCGCAAGAACCTCGCGGAATATTACGCCGAGATCACGCAACTCGACACGCAAGTGGGCGCGTGTCTGAAGGCGGTCGAGGAATCCGGCCAGGCCAATAACACGCTCGTTCTCTTCGTGAGCGAGCAAGGCAGTTCGTTCCCGTGCGGCGGCAAGTGGTCGCTCTACGACAACGGCATCCGGGTCGCCACATTCGCCCGATGGCCGGGCAAGATCAGGCCCGGCTCCGCCAGCGATGCGCTCATGCAGTACGTTGACGTGCCGCCAACGTTCCTCGAAGCCGCCGGCGCCGACCCGACGAAGATCGACACCGGCTGCCCCGACGCCAACGGCAGCCGCGGCTTCGACGGCCGCAGTTTCCTGGCGGTGCTGCTCGGCAAGGCCGACAGGCTCCGCGATTACGTCTTCGCGCAGCACACCACCGTGGGCATCATCGGCTACAAGGAGCCGTACCCGATGCGCTCGGTCTGCGATGGGCGCTACAAACTGGTTCGCAACCTTGCGCCGAGCAACACGTACTGGATTGCCGGAATCCACGGCACGGCCATTTTCAAATCCTGGGAAGAGGATGCCGTGAAAGACCCGCGGCTGGCCGAATGGGTCAAGTGGCTCTCGCACCGGCCCGCCGAGGAACTCTACGACCTCCAGGCCGACCCGTACGACATGAAGAACCTGGCCGAGGACCCGAAGTTCGCCGACATCAAGGCCCGCCTCGCCCGCGAACTCGATGCCTGGATGGCGCAGCAGGGCGACAAGGGCATGGAAACGGAACTCAAGGCCAAGTCGCGCCAGGGGTCGGGGCGCGGCGAAGACGCCTCCGACGAGAAGGTCGAGGGCCAGGCGAACAAGCCGGCCAAGGCCAAGGCGAAGAGAAAGCAGTGACGCCCCGTCCGCGGCCGCAGGGCGGCAACCGTCGGCCCGGCCGACACGGAGCGTAACGGGCCGTTCTATCCGGCGAGGATGGGCAGCGCTACGGAGTCATCTGGAAGAAGGGAGAACGCATGGATATCCAGAACGTCAAGCGGCGCGAGTTCCTGAAGCGCCTCGGCATGGGTGCGGCGGCGATGGCGCTGCCGCGAGCGCTCCGCGGGGCGGAGGCCGGCCCGCGCCGGCGGCCGAACGTCGTCGTGCTGCTGACCGACGATCAGCGCGGCGACACCATCGCCGCCCTCGGCAACCCGCACATCCAGACGCCGAACCTCGACGCCCTCGTTAACCGCGGCTTCACCTTCCGCCAGGCCTACTGCCAGGGCGGATACAGCGGGGCGGTGTGCCTGCCCGCGCGGCAGATGATCCTCAGGGGCCGCTCCTGGCTTGCGCCGCGATTCAGGGAGCAGTGGCAGGAGCAGAACTTCCCGAAGACGATGAACGAGGCCGGCTACGCCACGTTCTTCCTCGGCAAGGCCGGCAACAACGATACGCCGGTCCTGAAGGTCTTCGAGTCGGAGAACTTCGACAACCGCAAGGGGGAGGGCGTTGTTCCCGGCAAGGAGATGGCCGACGGCGTCATCGCCTACCTCCAGGAGTGGAAGAAGCAGCGGGACGCCGGCGCAGCGCAGCCGTTCTTCATGCACCTTGCGCCGCCTCATCCGCACGACCCGCGGGTCGCCCCGAAGGAGTTCCTCGACAGGTACGATGTGGCGAAGATGCCCCTGCCGCCGAACTATCTGCCGTTCCACCCCTTCGATAACGGCGAACTTCTCGTCCGCGACGAGAGGCTCCTGCCCTGGCCGCGCACCGAGGATGCCGTCCGCCGCGAACTCCGCGACTACTACGCCGACATCACCTGCCTCGACGCCCAGATCGGCCGCATCTTCCAGGCCCTTAAGGACGTCGGAGAGTTCGACAACACCATCTTCGTTTTCACCGGCGACCAGGGTGTGGCCATCGGCAGCCACGGCCTCATGGGCAAGCAGAACCTTTACGAGGACTCGATGAAAGTGCCCGTCATCTTCGCGGGACCGGGCGTGCCGCAGGGGAAGGCGTCCGACGCCCTCGCGTACCATTTCGACATCTACCCGACGATTTGCGAACTCACCGGCGCAAAGGCCCCCGCCCAGATCGACGGCAAGAGCCTCCTTGCCGTCATGCAGGGCAAGGCCGAGGGCGTCCGCGACGCGGTCCTCCTCGGGTACAAGGAGTTCCAGCGCGCCGTCCGTCGCGGGCAGTGGAAACTCATCCGGTACCCCCAGGTCAACAAGACCCAACTTTTCGACCTCCAGGCCGACCCGCGCGAGATCAAGGACCTCGCCGGCGCCCCGGCCCACGCCGAGAAGGTGAAAGAACTGATGGCGCTCATGGCCGCCGAGCAGAAGCGGTTCGGCGACACGCTGCCGCTGGAAGTTGCCAATCCGAGGCCGGCGGAAGTGAACCTGGACTTTTTCTCCAGGCAGCCGCAAGGTGAAAAGCCCAAGGCGGCCAAGGCGAAACAGAAAAAGGGCGGAGGCAATCCGTAACGTGGACCGACGCGAATTTCTCATCGCGGCGGGCGCAGCGGCGGCCGCCGCGGGGGCCATGCTTTCGCGCCTTCGCGAAAGCATGGTCGCCGGGCGCCGGGCCCATGCTTTCGCAAGCGAAAGCACAGCACCCCCCGGCGACGCGGCCGCCGCGCCGCCCGCGAGCAGGCCGAACCTTCTCTTCATCCTTGCCGACGACCTCGGCTGGCGCGACACGTCGCTCTACGGCAGCACGTTCTACGAAACGCCGAACGTCGAGCGCATGGCCAAGCGCGGCATGATGTTCACCAACGCCTATGCGGCCAACCCGCTCTGTTCGCCCACCCGGGCGAGCATCCAGACGGGCCTTTGGCCCGCCCGCATCGGCATCACCGCGCCGGCCTGCCATCTGCCGGAGGAGAAGTTCGAGGAAACCGTCGGCGAGCGCGGCTCGCCCGAGGTGAAGGTCCTCAGTTGCGCGAGCGCCACGCGCCTGAAGCACGAGTACTGCACCCTGGCCGAGGCCCTGCACGATGCCGGCTACCGCACGGGCCACTTCGGCAAGTGGCACCTGGGGCAGGAGCCGTACGACCCGCTCCACCAGGGTTACGACGCGGACGTGCCGCACTGGGGCGGCCCCGGCCCCGCCGGAAGTTACATCGCGCCGTGGAAGTTCCCGGCCAGGTTGAACTTCACGGGCCCGCCGGGCGAGCACATCGAAGACCGCATGGCCGCCGAGGCCGTGAAGTTCCTCAAGGAGAACAAGGACCGCCGGTTCTTCATGACCTACTGGTGCTTCTCGGTCCACTCGCCGTTCGACGCCAAGAAGGAGTATATCGAGAAATATCGCACTAAGGCCGACCCGAAGAACCCCCAGCGCAACGCGCTTTATGCTGCCATGGTCCGGAGCATGGACGACGCCGTCGGGCGCCTCCTCGACGCGCTCGACGAACTCGGCCTGGCCGAGAGCACCATCGTCGTCTTCTTCTCCGATAACGGCGGCGTCCATTGGACCGGGCACAAGGGCACGGGCAACGAAGACGAACTCACGCGCATCCCGATCACGAGCAACGCCCCCCTCCGCGGCGGGAAGGCCACGATCTACGAGGGCGGCACACGCGTGCCGTGCATCGTCATCTGGCCCGGCCAGGTGAAGCCCGGCGCAAAGAGCGACGCCGTTATCCAGAGCATCGACTTCTACCCGACGATCCTCGACATGCTCGACCTTAAGGCCAGGGAAGGGCTGAAGTTCGACGGCACGAGCATAGTGCCCGTGCTGCGCGGGGCGGACCGCCTGCCGCGCGAGGCTATCTTCTGCTTCTTCCCCCACTCAACGCCCGCCACGGGGGCGCTGCCGTCGGTCTATGTGCGCAAGGGCGACTGGAAACTCATCCGCATCTTCCACGACGGCCCGAACTTCGCCCACCGTTACGAGTTGTACAACCTCAAGACCGACGTCGGCGAGACCGCCAACCTCGCCGACGAGATGCCCGACCGGGTGAAGGAACTCGATGCCCTCATCGAAGGATTCCTGAAGGACTCCGGTGCGGTCCTCCCGAAGCCCAACCCCGCTTACGGCCCCGGCGTGCAGGGGGAAAAGAGAAGGAGAATGTTGAATGTGAAATATTGAATATTCAATATTCAACATTCTCCTTGCTTTTCTCGCGGCGGCCAGGACCCCTGCATGTTCAGCCGCCTGCGGGCGGCGGCCCCGCTGAACGGCGGGTAACGCGCTTGCGTCAACCAACGGGGGCGGCTGGGAAAAGGAATGTTCCGGACAATGTGGTCAGGGCGTCATCTTGCGTTTCCCGAGGGCGCGGGGGAATTGGCAAGGCGCCGCTACGGGGCCGGTTTCCCCTCATCGGGCCGCGCGGGTTCCAGCGACCACGTGATGGTGTTCCGCTCCGGCTTCAGGCCGGCCAGGGGACCCGGGACGCGCTCCTGACGATTCAGCCCGTGGATGTCCGTATCCACGGAAATGGCCTTGCCGTAGCGGTCCTCGATGGTCTGCCCGACGGTGGGCAGCACCCCTACCAGGGCGGCGTCGACGCGCGGGCCGCGCAGCCCCGCCGCCTTGCCCACCGCGAAGGTGAACGTGACGCCCAACGGGGTCTCCTCGCGGCGGAGGTCCGTCTTGAAGGGGTCCACCACGTTGCGGCCATCACCGAAGGTGCTCTTGCCGGCGCCTTCCAGGAAGAGGTTGCCGTCCGAGGCGTACCCTGATGCCTCCTTCACCTTCTCCAGCCCCCGACGGATGAAGATGTTGTTGTACCACTTGTCATCCTGCGGGATGCCGACCTTGCGGTCAACGGTCGTCCGGGTGTGCGGCCGGTAGTACTGCGACCGCCGCCGGGTGTCCGAGACCATCTCGAACGCGCAGTCGGCGAAGAGGTTATGGGCGAAGACCGTCCCCTCGGAGTTGCTGCGGACCCCCTGGCCGACGAGCACGTTGTTGTCCGCCAGGATGGGCCCGTGGTCCATTTCCAGGAAGACGGCGGCCGCCTTCGTGTCGTAGATGATGTTGCCCGTAATGCGCGTGCCCTGGTTGCCCCAGTCCATCCAGATGCCGAACGCGCCGTGCGACTGGTGATCGACGCGCCGGATCAGGTTCCCGGCAATGACCGTGTCCACGGACTCGTGGAACTTGATGGCGGCGGTCTCCCATCCGCCGAACTCCTTGCGGTAGTTGGTGTCTTCGATGAGGTTCCCGGCGATCAGGCACCGCGTCGCGCCCTTCTGGCCGGCGATGCCCGCCTCGCCGCACCGCCGAATCCAGTTGCGGCGGACGACGTGGTCGCCGAAGGCGTCGATGTCGTCGTAGTCCACGCCCGGGGCGTGCCCGAGCACGATCCCCACGCAGCGGGCGTTGGTGACCCGGCAGTTCTGGATGATCCAGTGCTTGCCCATCCGCGGGCCGATGGTCCCCATCTGGACCGCCAGGCCCGGCGGCTGCCAGTTCTCCGCCGAGTGCATCAGGTGAAACCCCTCGACGGTAATATACTTGAGGCCGCTCTCCGTCGGCATGAACACGCTCTCGCGGACGTTGATTTCCGCGAGTTCGCGGTTGGGGTTCGCCCGGCCGAAGTTGGCCCGGATGATGGTCGTCTGCTGCACCACTTGACAATGCCACGTGCCTTCCCGCTGTTTGACCGCCTCCGGAGCCTGTTGCTCGGCCAGCGCCTCGCCGTTCAGGTACACGTCGCCCCGGCGGTGCCACTGCCCGTATTCGAGCCAGCCGCCCGAGAGGGTCAGCGCGTAGGGGTTGTAATCGCCGAAGAAGGCGTTGGGCAACTCCGCCTTCCAAGCGCCGCCGCCTTCCGGCGCCCACGACGTGATGCGCTCGGACCCCTTGATCAGGACCTCCTGGCCCGCAGCCGCCCGGTAGGTGATGCGGCTCTGCTCGCTCGTGCCGCCGCGGGCGGGCTTCACCCATTCGCGGTACGTTCCGGCGTGGACCGTCACCGTGTCTCCGGGCTGGGCGGCGGCCGCCGCCTTGCTGATGGTGAGGTAGGGTCGGGTCTGGTCGCCGGCGGCGGCATCGTCTCCCGTCTTGGCGACGTGGATTTCCCGCGCGGAAGCCGCGGCCGCGCCCACGAGGACGGCCGCCCAGGCCGCCAGAGACACCATCCAGGGTCGTGCTGACATAGGTGGCTCCCTTCCATGCCGCGAAGTGGCCGTCGCGACCTGCCGTATCGGCCATCGCAGGCGTTCTATCCTTCCTCGTCCCGGTCCACGTACTGAGGCGGACTCTTGCCCACGCGCTTGGTGACCTTCGGGTACTTGCCGGCCCCAGCCTTCTCCTTGATGTCCGTAACGTTGATCTGGTGCCACCAGTCGTCGCCGAAATCAAACCAGTAGCCGAAGGCGTCGCCCTTCTTCAGGCCAAGCGAGCCGATGGACGTGCGCGTCACGTCGCCCGCGGCCCTCCGCCTTCCGGGGATCGGGTTCTCGAACTCGCCGGACAACACGTACCTTTGCGCCTTCGAGTCCATCGGCCCCTTGCCGCCGACCTGGAACTCGTACATGTGCTGGTCCTCGCGCCCGAAGGCGTCGAAGATGGCGTAGTGCAGGTCTTTGAGCGTCTGGTCGCCGCGAATCTGGATCGTCCGGCAGATGACCCTGTTCTGCTTGATGAACTTCTCGGTCATGGGACCGCCGATGATGCAGACCTCCAGCGTGAAGAGCCGGTCATCCGTAGGGACCGATAGCGGTTCTCCCGTATCGCGATTCTCTGGTGCCAAAGCCGACCTCCTCGCTTTGAAATAAACCACAGTCACAAAATGCAGTTGCATCGGCCGATGGCCTCTGCCAGGCCGAGCGCCTGAAAGACGCTCGCCTCTTCGAGGCACAGGCTGACGTTTAGGTTCGGCGTGCGGCTGCGGATGATCGCGATCAGACGCCGGTACAGTTTGACCCGAAGGTGTGCGGGGTAACGCAACCGGCCGTCCGATGAGGGGCCGGTCGGGTCGAACGCATCCGAAATGGCGTTTGACCGCCCGAGGCGGTGTTCCATGAGACCCCGTGCCGCCCGGTAGGAGCAGATGCCGCCAAGGGTGATACGGTCCAACGGGACTTCGGCCAGAATCTCCCCAAGAAACCTCTTATAGGCCTCCTCCCAGCCCGGTAGCGGTATGATGGGCATGACGACCGCGCGGACGGGGTAACCGGCTTCGGCGCACCGCTTCATCGCCTCGATACGTTCGGCGAGGGGCGGCGTGCCTGCCTCGAAGACCGTGATTGTTTCGGCCGGATTGAGCGACCAGGACAAGATGGTGTGTCCCCCGTGATCGAGGTCCAACAGGTTCCCGACGCTGGCGGACTTCGTCAGCAGCACCATCCGGGCATAGCGGTGGGCCGCAAAGAAGGGAACCAGCGTCCGCGAGTAGCCGGTCAGCGGGTCCAGGGCAAGGCCGTCCTGGAGTTTTCCGAGGTAGAATGCCGTTGGCTCGGCCAGACGCGTCGCCATGCGGTCAATTCCGGCGAGGATCTCGGGCAGGTTAAGGAAGACCTTAACCGTCGGCGAGAAACGGACGCCCGGCGTCCCGGCCAGGTAACAGTATTGGCACCCATAAGGGCAGAAACCGTAAGGTGAGAAATGCCAGTAGTTGGGGCAGGTGTTTCCCTCTTCGCGGCTCTGGCGGACGGCACTGCGATGTTCGCCGAGCACAAGGGTCCGCTTTCCCCGCCGCAGGGCGGCAGCCGCATCGGCCTCGCCCAGGTCGACGCGGTTGTGCGGAACTTCGGCTTGGTCAACGACTTCTGCCTCCGGGTAGGCTTGGCGTATCCGCTCGGCCAACATGCGTCGGGCGGGCGTGGTCCGGCTGCCGCGCGCGAGAACTATCCGCTCTGGTCTGAATCCTGGGGCGGGCAGTGGCGTGTAACCGGCATCGTCCGAGGCGGAGAACAAGTCTCTCACTGGCCGACTCCCGTCTCCGATGTCCTGGGCAACGGATACCTAACACATACCTTACAGCCTTGGCCCTGTCAAGCAGAATCCGCTGCACCAGACTGGTATAGGGGCTGACCTCTCTCCGCGCATCACATCCGCCCGGGCCCAACTGTGGCGCCAAGTCCAACAGAATCAAGCGGCACGCGGCACCAGCCGATACCTATGATTGCCGCAGGAGCATACAGTCCATGCCGGGGCGCGCCAACAATGTGATCCGCTACGCCATCTACACCCGCCAGTCGGTCGAGAAGATCGACGACCTCGGTTCGTGCGAAGTCTAGTTCATCACCTGCCGCGACCATGCTCGGGCCACGGGCGAGGCGAACCTTCGTTGGACCGGCCAGCGGTTCGACGACGAAGGCTGCTCCGCTGCAACCCTCGGCCGACCGGCCATGCGCAAACTACGGAAGGTCATTGACCTGGGCGGCATCGACCGGCTCTACGCCGTCGCCCGGCCAGCGGTCACTCTTGTCTTGACTCGGCGTTTGGTGGCGCGCCACCTCCGGCGGCCGCGACCTTCGCGCGGAACGCCTCGTCGAGGCTGAGAATCTCGCCGGCCTGGATACATTCGTTGAAGACGCCGCGCACCAGTTGCATGCTCGTCGTCGGTCCCATGGAGATGACTTACTTCCGGCCATCCGGTCCGATGAAATGGTTTTCAAGCGGCGTGGAACCCTCCGGGCTTCCATCGGGTCTTGCGATGGACCTGACCTGGCTCCGCGTGCGTCTCTCCACTCTAACGCGGTGCCAGGTTGCGGCGGAGTTCTTTGACCGTGGTGCCGAGCCGCTGGCGCGCCGACAAGGCATCGAGGTGTCCGCCACAGGCTTGGCCGCACGGCGGTCGGCCATGTCCATGAACTCGCCCTCGCTGCTCAGGCGATACAGATGGAGAGCGGATGAACCACTTGGCGCCCGGTTGCCGGTGGACCCGGTTATGGACTCTCGGCCCTCTTGACGGTAGCATCAGGGAGGCCATCGGCTACGGCTGCGCCGAAGCGATGAAGACGATGTGCAAGTAGTCCTGCGGCGCCACGCTGCGCGGCCGGACGCCGGGGACGGCGGCACCTCGCCGGCACGGTCGGAGGCGGTCGTCCCGCGTTTTCGCACTCCCGCGTTTTCACCTTGACTTGTCCCTGCAATCAGGCAAGCATGATTGCCCGTTGCGCCGTGCCATGCAATCTTGGAGAGGAGGATTCGCCGTGCCGGATACCTGCTCCCGCCGCCGTTTCCTGAAAGGCGCCACGGCGACCGCCGCGACGCTCGCCATGTCGGCAGCCAGTTACGGCCGCATAGTCGGAGCGAACGAGAGGATCTCGCTCGGCCTCATCGGCTGCGGCGTCCGCGGCGTGGGCACGCACATGGCGGAGGTCCACAAGTTCGACAAAGAGGAGAAGGTGGAGTTCACGGCCGTGTGCGATCCGTGGCGCGTGGCGCGCGAAAACGCGGCCGCCCTGGTCAAGGAATGGTACGGCCGCGAAGCCCGCCAGTTCACCTCGTACCGCGATGTCCTGGCCCTCAAGGACGTGGACGCGGTCATGATCGCCTCGCCCGACCACGTGCACACGACGCAACTTGAGGCCGCCGCCAAGGCCGGCAAGGACGTCTACGTCGAGAAGCCCGTCGGAAGGGACATGGAGAAACTGAAGTCGGCCTGCGACGCCGTCAAGGCCGCCGGCGTCGTCTGCCAGGTCGGCACGCAACTGAGGGCTGTTCCGATTCTGGCCGGTTGCCGCGAACTCTACAAGACCGGCATCCTGGGCAAGGTCCACCGCGTCGAGCAGGCCCGCAACGCCGGGCAGCCCTGGTGGTACCACTACCTGAAGGATGCCCAGGAGAAGGACGTTGACTGGCCCGAGTTCCTGGCGGACCTGCCCATGCGGCCGTTCAGCGCCGAACTGCTGACCGGCTGGTACGGATACCGCGAGTTCTGCGACGGCCCCGTGCCGCAGCAGGGCGTCCACTACATCGACCTGGTGCACTACATCACGGGCGCCAAGTTCCCGACGAGCGCCGTCTGCCAGGGCGGTGTCTTCGTGTGGAAAGATGAGCACAAGTTCACGTGCCCTGACCAGGTCGAGGCCTCGTGGATTTACCCCGAAGGCTTCATGGTCAACTACTCCCAGAATCTCTCGAACAGCGCCGGCCGGAGTTTCAAGTTCTTCGGCGACCAGGGCACGCTTGACATACCCAGTTGGAGCAGCGAGGCTTACCTGACGGCCGAGGGCGGCAGCAGGAACAAGGGCGTCATCCGCGGCCGCAACCCCGTGAATCCTGTGGAGATGACCAACCACTTCCAGGAATGGCTCCAGTGCATCCGCAGCCGCAAGGCCGGCCTCGCCCCGATCGATGCCGGATACCAGCACTCCGTGGCCTGCATCATGGCGGTGAAGGCGTCCGACACCGGCCGCAGGCAGGTATACGACGCCGCGAAACGCGAAATCCGCGAAGGATAGGCACACAATGGCCCTTCCGGACCCGCCCGCGCGCCGGGAGTTCCTGCCCGGCGCGCTCGCGCTCGGCGCCGCAGGCATCGGGGCCTGCCGGTGCTCATCGGCCTCCGAGTCCGCGCCCGCCGGCGCTGCCTTCGTGGGCGGCCAAAGACCTTCGCGCGGGCGTCATCGGCGCCGACGCCTCCCACGTGCCGGCGTTTGCAGACCCGCCGCGCGATAAACGGCAATCCATCGCCAACCTTGGATCGGAGGAAAAGAGATAACTATATGCACCCAAAGTGGGCGGGCAGCGGCGACTCGTCGGGAGTTTCTCAAGCGGGCTGCATGCGGAGCAGCGGCCCTATGCTCCGCGCCTGCGATTGTCCCCTTCTCGGTTTCCGGGGCTTTCGCCTTGGGAGCATCCGCTTCGCCTGCTGTTGCGGCCACCGCCGATCTGCTGCAAGGGCGCCCCAACATCGTCCTTTGCATGAGCGACGACCAGGGCTGGGGCGACACCAGTTACAACGGACGCAAGGTCCTCAAGACGCCCGAATTGGACGCGATGGCGGCGTCGGGGCTGCGCTTCAACCGCTTCTACGCGGCCCATCCGCAGTGCTCGCCCACGCGCGGAAGCGTGCTCACGGGCCGGCACCCCAACCGCTACGGATGCTTCCAGGCCAATATGTCGATCCGGCCCGAAGAGGTCACGATCGGGAAGGTCCTTAAGACCGCCGGTTACGCCACGGGCCATTTCGGCAAGTGGCACGTCGGCCCGGTCAAGGCCGAGTCGCCCCTCTGTCCGGGGGCCTTGGGATTAGACGAGAGCCTCTCGCATGACAACTGGTTTGATCTCGACCCGCCGCTCAGCCGTAGCGGCGGCCCCCCGCAGACCTTCCAAGGAGAGCCTTGCGAGATTGTCACGGAGGCCGCCCTGGAATTCATCCGGCGGCAGGCCGCGACCATCGCAATTCCACCGGGCGTCGGCCGCCATCGGGTGGCCATACGCGCCGGGAAGGAAAACGAATGAAGACCCTGCTTGACCCTGCGCAGGGAGACAACCAGGCGACCCTGGATTCTCCTGCCGATGGCGGCGGCAGTGGGACGAAGCCGGGTAAGGAGGACGTGCCATGCTGAAAAGAACCCCAGTTTGCACAGTACTGCCCGTGATTCTCTTCCTGCTGGCTTCGGGCCACGCGGCCATTGCCGCCACCTACGTCGTGGCGCCGGGGGGCAACGACTCCAACCCCGGCACGGAGGCGGCGCCGTGGAAAACGCTCCAGAAGGCTGTGGCGTCCGTTCAAGAGGGCGACACGGTGCGGATCAAGGCGGGCGAGTACTTCGTCGGGCCGACGCTGACCGTCAGGCAGGCCGGCACGGCGGAGAAGCCCATCACCTACCAGGCGTACGGCGACGGCGAGGTGCGAATCACCAATTCGTCGGCGCTCCCGGCCGACGGCTGGACGCACGTGAAGGGCAGTATCTACTCCACCCCCATCAGCCGGGGGGCCGTGGCCGCGTTCCGCAACGCCGCGCCGCTGCACGCGCCGGGCGACCGGGCCACAATATTCTCGGTTGATGATATGATTCCAAACTCTTTCTACGTGTCGGGCCAGACGCTTTACGTGTGGCTCGAGGACGGCTCGGACCCGAAAAACTCCCGGATGCGGGTCGCGCCGGGGCACGTGATCAGCCTGCGCGAATGCCACTACAGCGTCTTCGACGGCCTGGCCGTGGAGTACGGCTTCAACGGGATCAAGGACCAGGGCAAAACGACCCACCATATCACCATTAGAAGATGCATCATCCGTTCCATCGCCTCCCAGGGCATACAGCCGGTGGCCGGGGACTGCGTCATCGAGAACAACCTGTTCCAGATGATCGGCTCCAATAAGTACGAGCACGGCATCTACGGCTCGCGGCCGGGGACCATCATCCGCAACAACGTGTTTGAGGAGATCGCGGGGGCGGGCATCCATCAGTTCCACCAGGGCGAACCGCCGGCGGGCGGGGGCTGCGAGTTCTCGGGCAACGTCTTCCGCAAGCCCCGACGCATGACCCAGCGATCCAGTCCTTCCGGCGGCGCCTACTACGTTGACATCATCGCGTGGGGCGAAGGCGGCAACAGGATCTTCAACAACGTCTTCTACGGCGAGGGGAAGCGCGCCGGCATCAGCCTGAATTCGGTCAACAACCTTGTCACCCACAACACCTTCATAGGTTCCAGGAGTGCCGTCTCATTCCACAATGGCAAGGCGGGGAACCGTGTGCTGAACAACATCGTTCAGGATGCTCCGAGGTCTTTCCTGATCTGGCCCGCCAACGCGATGCCTCAGACGCTGGACTACAACCTTTACTACAACGCCTCCGGGGCGCCCAGGTGGGAGCGCGACGGGGCCGCGTATCTGACGTTCGACGAGTATCAGAAGGCCGCCGGCGAGACTCATTCGCGCTGCGTTGATCCCCTCCTTGCGGGTCCAGCCGATGCGCACCTGAAGGCGGGCAGCCCGGCCATCGACGCCGGCGTCGCGCTGAAAGAGGTCGCCGCCGACAAGGACGGCGCCGCCCGGCCGCAGGGCGCCGCCTGCGACATCGGGGCGTATGAATACCGAGCGAATGCGAAGTAGAAGCCGGATAAGACAGGGTTTGACGGTTTCTTGTGAAAGGAGAGAACCGTGAGAATCTGTGCGCTTGTGTGGGCCCTGCTCGCCGCTTCGGCAGCGTGTGCGGCCGAGTCGCCCTCGTGGGCGACCAAGGACCTTCGAGCGGGCATCATCGGCACGGACAACGGCCACGCGGTGGCATTCTCGGGCGCGTTCAAGGGCCATCCGGAGTGGCGAATCAAGACCGTAGTGGCCTACAAGGGCGGCAGCCCCGATATGCCTTTCAGCGCCGACCGCATAGAGGGGATTTCCGCGAAGGTGCGGGAAAACGGCGTCGAGTTCGTCGATTCCATCGAGGAACTGCTCAAAAGGGTGGATGTGGTTCATCTACATAGCGTTGACGGCCGGCCGCACCTCGCGCAGGCAACGCCGGTCTTCAAGGCCGGCAAGCGATTGTTCATCGACAAGCCCCTGGCCGCCACCGTGGCCGACGCCCATGCCATCATGGAACTGTCGAAACAGACGGGAACGCCGTACTTCAGTTCCTCGACGATGCGGTTCCGCGGCAACCTGGCGCAACTGCGCGACAATCCGGGCGTGGGAAAGGTCCTGAAGGTCCAGATGCCTCGCGGCGGGCCCGGCCTGATGAACGGCGCTTACGGCATCCACGAGAATGAGATGCTGTTCACGGTGATGGGGACGGGGTGCATCAGCGTGACGAAGACGGAAGAAGGTTACGTCGGCAAGTGGAAGGACGGGCGGCTTGGCATCGTCGGCGCCACGAAAATGGGGGATAAGGCCCCGAGAATCCAGGTCGTCGGCACGGACGGCAAGGCCGACTACGTTGACAGCGGCGGCGTCTACGACGCCCTGATACGGGCGACTGCGGAGTTCTTCCACACCGGCAAGCCGCCCGTCGAGCCGGAGGTGGCCGTCGAGATCATCGAGTTCATGGTTGCCGCCCAGTTCAGCAGAGAGCGCAGCGGGGCGGAAGTGACGCTTGAGGAAGTGCGGAAGCCGCCTGCATCGACCTACGCGGAGCCTATCAGAATCAGAGGCAAGAGCGCCACGAAAACGTCGCCCGCGGGATCAAAAGAATGAGTTCTCCGTCAAACGACTTCTCTCGCTGGTCGATGGGAAGGCCCGACTCCGGTCGTCGCGGAGTTTACGATGGAGGAGCTCCGTGCCATGCCCAGACTCTCTGTGCCGCGCTATTCGGCACCGAACTTCGTTCCGCAGGCTTGGAGCGATGCGGACGAGGGCGTTGTGAAATCCCTGCGCGTGCCTGTCGCCCCCGAATGAACCCTGTTTAGGAGCGCAGTGCCATGTACGTGAGAGCGATTGCCTTAACCGCGCTGTCGCTGATGTTCTGCCTTGCCGCGCCGGCGCCTGCCGCCGACTACTATGTCGATGACAAGGGCGGCGATGGTCTGGCCGATGGCGGAAACGACGCCAACAAGGGGACGATCGATTCGCCGTGGCTGACGCTCATCCATGCCACGCAGCAACTGAAGCCCGGCGACACGCTTTACATCCGCGGCGGCGCCTACGCCGAATATCCCAAAGACACCATCCCCTCGGGCGCGCCCGAGGCCCGCGTCACGGTGTCGAACTATAAGGATGAGGTTGTTACCATCCGGCCCGCCCCGCAATCGGGTACGAGTCAGGACAGCGTCGTCAGCATCAAGGGGAAATGTTACATCACGCTGCGGGGGCTGATCCTCGACGGGCACAACGGCGACGCCAAGATCCACCAGCACACGCTGGTGATCTGGGGCAGCGACCCGGTGCCGCACCACATCCGCGTCGAGAATTGCACGATGACGAACGGCTACTGTTCCGGCGTCCTGTCGTCGGGCAATCAGTGCGAGTTCATCAACCTGAAGGTCCACCACAACGGCACGACCCGCCTGCACCACGGCATTTACACCGGCACGGACAACAACGTCATCGACGGCTGCGAGTTCTCCTACAATAAGGGGTTCGGCATCCACATCTACGCAACGGCTCCCAAGCGCGCCGACAACAGCATCATCCGCAACAATTACTCGCACCACAACGAGACCGCGGGAGGAATCATCGGCACCGGGAACCGCAACGTGGCTTACAATAACGTCTTTACCGACAATCCCATCGGCTGCTGGGTCCGCGGCGCGGGCACCAAGTTCTACAACAACACCCTCCACAACAATAAGTTGGGGCTCGATGTCCAGTACACTGCAAACGCCGAGATCAAGAACAACATCATTGTCGGCGGAAACAGCGGGATTGCAGAGTTCGGGGATAGGAAACCCGAACAGGGAGACAAGAGCACCGAAAGGGGTGGCCAGCCGACCGGACGAGGCGGCGCGACGGGCGGACGAGGCGGGGCTCGCGCCGCAACCAACACTGATCCGGTCGTATCCAACAACTTCACCGAGGGCGATCCGATGTTCGTCGATCCGGAGAAGGGCGACTTCCGTCTGAAGGACGGCAGCCCCGTTCCGGCCGGCGTCGGCGCCGTGATGGAGGCGGGCAAGGACGGCGTAGCGCGTCCCCGCGCCCCCGAGTCCTGGGCGCGGCGGCCGGAATTCCAGGTCGGGGCCTTCGTTGCCAACGACCCGACGGAAATAGAACAGCCGTTGCCGCCGCGCGATCCGGTCACCTACTTCGTCGCGCCCAACGGAAATGACGACAATCCCGGAACCGAAGATCGCCCCTGGGCAACGCTCAAGAAGGCGGCCGACTCCGTCGAGCGGGGCGACACGGTCCGCATCAGGGCCGGCGTGTATTCGAGGACCGGCCCCAGCCAGTCGGCCTTCACCTTCAGCAAGGCCGGCACCAAGGAGGCCCCCATCACTTACAAGGCGTACGGCGACGGCGAGGTGGTGTTGACGGCCGGCGAGGTCGTCCCTCCCGCGAGTTGGAAACATGTCAAGGGCGCCATCTACTCCATGCCCTATGACCCGAAGGCCGGTGTCCTGAACGTCTTCTGCAACGGACTGCCGTTGGTTGGCCACGGGCCGAATCACCCCGTGCCGTCGGCCGATCAGATGTATCCGAACTCATTTTACGAGGATAAGGACGCCTCGACCGTGTACGTCTGGCTGGCGGACGGCTCCGATCCCAAGAACTCCGACATGCGGACCGCGTCGGTGAACATCATCGGACTGATCTCCTGCCATCACACCATCTTCGACGGCCTGACGCTTGAGTACGGCTTTCGCGGGTTCCATTTGCATCGCCCGACCCACGATATCACCATCCGCAATTGTGTCATCCGCTCGATCGCCAGCCAGGGCATCCTTCCCATACCCGAGAACTGCGTGATCGAAAGCAACACATTCCAGAAGATCGGCTCGACCAAGTTCAACCACGCCATGTACGGGAGCCTGCCGGGAGTGGTGGTGCGCCACAATGTGTTCGAGGAGATCAGCGGGGCGGCTGTCCACCAGTACGCCGGTGGCGGCAGCGCCGGCAAGGACGGCTTCCGCATCTACGGAAACACCTTCCGCAAGCCCGTGCCGTTCTGGGACAACACCCCGCGAAAGAGATACGAAAGCAACCTGATCCTCTGGGCCCGGGACGAGAACTGGGTGTACAACAACGTCTTCTACGGCGAGGGGAAGAAGCGGGCCATCAGCATGCCCCAGTCCGCCAACCTCGTTTTCCACAACACGCTGGTCGGCTGCCCGGTCGCCGTCGGCTTCGGCCCGCAAAGTAAGGACAACGACGTTCGCAACAATATCTTCGTGGACTGCGAACAGTCCATCGACTGGCCGGCGGAAGCAATGCCCCAGAAGGCGCTGGACTACAACATCTACTGGAGCACGAGCGGATCGGCGAAGTGGCAGCACGCCGGCAAGGAGTACACGACGTTTGCGGAGTATCAGAAGGCTGCCGGCGAGGCCCATTCGAGATACGTTGATCCGGGCCTGATTGGGCCGGGCGATGCCCGCCTGCGGCCCGGCAGCCCGGCCATCAACGCCGGCGCCGCACTGAAGGAGGTCGCCGCCGACAAGGACGGCACGGTGCGCCCGCAGGGCAAAGCCACCGACATCGGGGCGTACGAGTTCAAGGGCGAATAATCTCAGACATGAAATTTCAGGGTTCAGATACAGCCCGCCGTGTATTCACGGGGGAAAGAGGAAGAAGGAGGGCCCAGTGAGAACACTAAGGAGACAAGTCATGACGAACCGTATGACCCGCCGCAAGATGTTGCATGATACGGCCTTGGCCGGCGCAGGCGCGGTGATCCTCTCGTCGCGCGGCTTGTATGGAGCCGAAAAGAAATCCCCAAACGAGAAGTTGAATATTGCGTATGTCGGGTCCGGCGGCCGGGGCGCGGCCAACATCGCCCAGTTGAAAGACGAGAACGTCGCGGCGCTGTGCGACGTGGACCAGGTGCGCGCCGCCGCCACCTTCGAGAAGTACCCCGACGTCCGCAAGTTCCAGGACTACCGCAAGATGCTCGATGAGATGAACAAGGAAATCGACGCGGTGGTCGTGAGCGCCCCGAACCACATCCATGCGCCGGCCAGCGCGATGGCCATGCGCATGGGCAAGCACGTGTACTGCGAGAAGCCGCTGACCCATTCGGTCTATGAGTCGCGCGTGCTCGCGCAACTGGCCGCCGAGAAGAAGGTGGCGACGCAGATGGGCACGCAGATGCACGCCAGCGGCAACTACCGCCGCGCGATCGAGGTTCTCCGCTCAGGCGCGATCGGCACGGCTCGGGAGTTGGACATGTGGGCCGCGGGGGGCGCCACACATGGCGAAGCGCCCACGCCCTACTCGACCAAAGTTGGGAAAGGCCGGCCCGCCGACACGCCGCCGGTGCCGCCGACGCTGAACTGGGACCTCTGGATCGGCCCGGCGCCGATGCGCCCCTATCATCCCTGCTACCTCCCCCGGGAATGGCATTTCTGGTGGGACTTCGGCGGCGGCGAATTGGGCAACGTCGGCTGCCACTACCTGGACATGCCATTCTGGGCCCTGGACTTGCGTAACCCGACGGCGGTCGAGGCGGAAGGCGACCTTCTGAATCCGGAGCGCACGCCGGCCAGGATGACCATCAAGTACGAGTTTGCCGCCCGCGGCGAATTACCGCCGCTGAAGTTCACGTGGTACTGGGGGCGGTCGTCGCCGCGCATCAAGGGCCAAAAGGTGGAGGAATGGCCCCTCTGCTACCTGTTCGTGGGCGACAAGGGGCTAATGGCCGTAAGCCCCCAGAAGTTCGTGCTGCTCCCCGAGGACAAGTTCGCGGACTACAAGCCGCCCGAGAAGAGCATTCCCGATTCGATCGGCCACTGGGCCGAATGGGTCGCGGCGTGCAGGACGGGCAGCCCCACGGGGTGCCACTTTGGCTATTCCGGCCCGATGACGGAGACGGTCCTCCTGGGCAACGTTGCGTTCCGGGCGGGGAAGAAACTGGACTGGGACGGCCCCAACCTGAAAGTGACCAACTGTCCGGAGGCGCAGCAATTCGTTCGCCGCGAGTACCGCAGCGCCTGGACGCTCTAGATCGTGGACGCCGACCATTCCTACATCACGCTCAAGGGACTGGTCGTCGATGGTTCAACCGTGAGTGGCCAAGTGTCAGCATTATCCGGTCACCCGGCGGGACAGCAATTCCCGGCCATCCGCCTTCTCGATCTCGACGTCCATCTTGTCGCGGTGAGTTCGTACATGCCCTGGGGGTAGTGGCCTGCGGACCACTCCCACAGGTGTGCGCAGTCAACGGGTCAGTCCACGGACGCGACCCAGGCGGGGCCTCTTGTGCGCTATTGCCGGCTGGCCAAGAGCCAGGTACGATGCCGCGGCATGAGGAAGGAAGATCGGCGTGTTCGATCTTGGCTTGACTCCCGGCGGCCGCCTGGCGCCAGTCGACGTTTCTGTTGAGAGCGGTCAAGCGGCGCCGCATGAGGACGCACAGGCGATCCGGCTGCGCGAGGCGTTCCAGAAAGGGACGCCGGAAGGTCTGCTTCGCCTCGCCCAGGGCGAAGCCGCAACCTTGGGTGCGGCGGCGGCCTACTGGCGGGATTTCGCCGGACGATACCTGACTGCCCTGTGCCACGTCCCGGAAACCTCCGAGGCGGCGGCCCTCGAACCGCTGTCGCCGCCGGACGACCTGGCGACTCTTGCCGACAGCGCCCCGCCGATGCGCGGGGGCGAGTACCTGTCGGCCGAAGCGCTTCGGCGGCTCTGGACTGACTTGGGCGGCGCAGTCCGCGCGCAGGTGAGCGTCACCGAAGGCGGCCTGTCCGCATGGCTCAAGCAGCAAAGTCCGCTCTGGCATCGCGTGGGGCGGGTCTGCTTCCACTTGGCGGAGAACAAGCGGGACCCGGAGTGCCCCTTCGCATTCCTCGCGACATACGCCCCCCGCCTTCTGGACGGACGCCGCGTCCAGTACCAGCCGCTGGGGCGGGCACTGGAGGAATATGCGGGCGCCAGGAACCGGCCTGCGCTGGTCCGCCTACTGGCGCCCGTCCAGCGGGCCGCCGAGCGGTGCGACTGGGTGAAGGCGCTGGCGGACTCCGGCGACGTGTTCCACCCCTTGCGGTGGACTCCGCGCGAGGCGTGGCGGTTCCTCAGCGATGCGGCCGCGCTCGAAGAAAGCGGCCTTCTGGTCCGCGTGCCGGACTGGTGGGCCAAGAGGCCGTCGCGCGTCAGGGTGAGCGTCTCGGTGGGCGGCCGCCCGAAGACGGCGCTGGGCGCCGATGCCCTCCTGGATTTCCGCGTCGATGTGGCGCTCGACGGAGAAACGCTCTCCGAAAGCGAGTGGCGCGACCTCCTGAACGGTGACGACGGCCTGGTGTTCCTCAAGGGTCGGTGGGTCGAGGTCGACCGCCGGAAACTTCAGGACGCCCTTGAGCACTTCAAGCGCATCCAGCGGCAGGCCGGCGACGGCGTCTCTTTCCTGGAAGGCATGCGCTTGCTCGCAGGAGCGCCCATCGAGGCCGGCGAGGCGGCCCTGTTGGACAGCGACGCGACGGCCGCCTGGGCCGAGGTGAAGGCCGGGCCGTGGCTGGAGCAGCGGCTGCGGGCCCTGAGGCAACCCGAGGCTGGCGCCGCCGACCTGCCCGGGCCGGAACTGTGCGCGATGCTTCGGCCTTACCAGCAGACCGGGGTCAAGTGGCTCCGCCTTCTAACGGAACTCGGGCTCGGCGCCTGCCTGGCCGACGACATGGGCCTCGGCAAGACCATCCAGATCATCGCGCTCATGCTCCTCTTGAAGCGGCAGGGCGCCGGCGCGCCCTCGCTGGTGGTGGCCCCGGCGTCGCTCTTGGCCAACTGGAAGGCGGAACTGGAGCGGTTCGCGCCGTCGCTGGTCGTGCGGTTCGCGCACCCGTCGCAGACCGACGGCGACGAACTCCAGGCCGCCGCGAGCGACCCCGCCCGATTTGTCCGGGGCGCCGACATTGTCGTCGCCACCTACGGCATGTTGCTGCGCCAGCCGTGGCTGACCGAAACGGCCTGGATGCTGGCCGTTCTCGACGAAGCCCAGGCCGTCAAGAACCCTGCCGCACGGCAGACGCGGGCCGTCAAGAAACTCCGGGCCAAGGCCCGCGTGGTCCTGACGGGCACGCCGGTCGAAAACCGCCTGTCGGACCTGTGGTCGATCTTCGATTTTCTGTGCCCGGGCCTGTTGGGCTCCGCCGCCGCGTTCAAGCAGTTCGTCAAGCGCCTTGAGGACCGCGCGGCCGGACGGTACGGGCCGCTGCGGCGGCTGGTGGCGCCCTACATTCTGCGGCGCCTCAAGACCGACCGGTCGGTCATCGCCGACCTGCCGGAGAAGACCGAGGTGTACGCTTACTGCGCGCTGACGAAAAAGCAGGCGGCCCTCTACGAGCAGTCGGTGCGGGAGTTGGCGCGGGTCCTGGAGACAGTCGCCGGCATCGAGCGCCGCGGGGCGGTCCTGGCCTTCCTGATGCGATTCAAACAGATCTGCAACCATCCGGACCAGTGGTCGGGGGGCGGGACGTACGACCCGGCGGCGAGCGGCAAGTTCGCCCGCTTGCGGGAGGTTGCCGAGGAGATCGCCTCGCGCCAGGAAAAGGCCCTCGTGTTCACCCAGTTCCGCGAGATGACCGAGCCGCTGGCCGGTTTCCTGGGCGGGACCTTCGGCCGGCCGGGCGCGGTACTTCACGGCGGCACGCCCGTGCGCCGGCGCCAGGCCCTGGTGGAGGCGTTTCAGCGGGAGGACGGCCCGCCGTTCTTCGTCCTTTCGCTGAAGGCCGGCGGCACGGGCCTGAACCTGACGGCCGCCAGCCACGTCATCCATTTCGACCGCTGGTGGAACCCCGCCGTCGAGAACCAGGCCACCGACCGGGCGTTCCGCATTGGCCAGCGCCGCAACGTCCTGGTGCACAAGTTCGTTTGCCAGGGCACGGTGGAGCAACACATCGATGAACTTATCCGCAGCAAGGTCCAACTGGCCGCCGACCTCCTCGAAGGCGGCGGCGCCGCCGTGCTGACAGAACTGAGCGACCGCGAGATACTGAATCTCGTGCGGCTCGACGTTCATCGCGTTCAGGAAGAGTAAAGGAGAAGAGAACATGGGTTGGGACTGGGGCTGGAGACCGTACGTGTCGATGGCCGAGCGCCGCGCCCAGGCGCGGAAGCACCTGGAGAAACTCCGCCGCAAGGGCGTCGCCGTGCAGCCGGTCGAGATCGCCGGCCGCGAGATCGCCTCCACCTTCTGGGGCGAGGCCTGGTGCAACCACCTGGAGGCCTTCAGCGACTTCGCCAACCGCCTGCCGCGCGGACGCACCTACGTCCGCAACGGCTCCGTCTGCCACCTGGCCATAGGCAGGGGCGAGGTCGCGGCCGTCGTCAGCGGGTCCGAGATCTACAGCGTCCGCGTCTCCATCAAGACGCTGCCAACGGCCAGGTGGAACAACCTCAAGAGCCGCTGCGGCGGGCAGGTCGGCTCGCTGCTGGAACTCCTTCAGGGCCGCCTTTCCGACCACGTCATGGGAATCGTCACCGACAGGCAGGGGGGCCTCTTCCCCCTGCCGAAGGAAATGGACTTCGAGTGCTCCTGCCCCGACTGGGCACACATGTGCAAGCACGTGGCGGCCGTGCTGTACGGCGTGGGCGCGCGGCTGGACGAGCGGCCGGAACTGCTGTTCCAACTGCGCGGCGTGGACCACGCCGAACTCGTGTGCGAGGAGGCCGCCCAGGAGGTGGCGGCCAGGCGGTCGGCCGGCGCACGGACCCTCGATGAGGACGACGTGGCCGACGTCTTCGGCATTGAGATCGGCCCGGCTTGCCAGGGCGACGCCGCGGCAAGCCCGGCGCGGAAACCCGCGCCTCAAGCACCGGCCGCCGGGGCGGGCGCCGCCCGGAAAACCGTGGCCCCCCGCAAGACGGGCGGGCGAGAGGGCTCCGCCCCCCAGCGTCCTGCCCTGCGAAAGGCGGCGGCCGGGAAAGCCTCCCGCAAGAAGGCCATGAAAAAACCCCGAGGACCGGCGACGCCCGCGAAGAAGCCGTCGAAATCAAAACAGCCTCGTTAGGGCTCGGCAACCCATCAGGCCGAGGTCGCCTTGACTCGCTCCGCCTGCGACATCGCCGCCAGGCGCTGCACCTCCTTGACATCCAGGCCCAGGCCGGCAGCCACCCTACGCCCGTAATCCGCATCGGCCTTGAAGAACAGCGCGGTCTGGCGAAGTTGGATTCGCTTCTGGGCGTTGCCCAGATGGGCAACGATGTTGCCAACCAGGTGTTCACGGTCGGTGTCGGTCATGACGCGGCGGTACAACTCCCCGGCTTGGAAGAAGTCGTCGTCGGTGAGTTCCTGCGGGTGCCGCGCGGCGTGGCCCTCCAGGTCGATAGGCGGCTCCGCCACGGCCGGATCGGGTGCGGGGCCGCCCATGGAGTTGGGCCAGTAGTTCGGCCCTCCGCCGCCGTTATCGTCCAGCCGCATGTAGCCGTCCCGCTGGTAGTTGCCGGCCTTGCAGGCTCTTGGCGCATTGATGGGCAGGAGTTGGTAGTTGGGGCCCAGACGGTACAGGTGGGCGTCGTGGTAGGAGACGATCCGGGCCTGAAGCATCTTGTCGGGGGAGGAGGCGATTCCCGGCACGAAGTTGCCCGGGCTGAAGGCCGACTGCTCCACCTCGGCGAAGTAGTTGGCGGGGTTGCGGTTGAGAACCATCCGCCCGATCTCGATGAGAGGGTAGTCGGCGTGCGGCCAGACCTTCGTGATGTCGAAGATGTTCCAGCGGTAGGTCTTGGCGGCCTGGGGCGGCATGATCTGGACGCAGACCCGCCAGGCGGGGTACTGGCGTCGCTCAATCGCGTCGTGCAGGTCGCGCGTGGCGTGGTCCGGGTTCTCGCCGGCCATGCGGGTGGCCTCTTCCCGCGTGAGGTTCTGGATGCCCTGCCCGGTCTTGAAATGGTACTTCACCCAGCAGTACTCGCCCTTGGCGTTGTACCACTTGAAGGTGTGGCTGCTGTGGCCGTTCATGTGGCGGTAACTTTTGGGCGTACCGCGGTCGGAGAAGAGGATCGTGACCTGGTGGATCGACTCCGGCGTAAGCGAGAGGAAGTCCCAGAACATGTCGGGGTTGGGGGCGTTGGTGGCCGGGTCGCGCTTCTGCGTGTGGATGAAGTCGGGGAACTTCAGCGGGTCGCGGATGAAGAAGACCGGCGTGTTGTTGCCGGTCATGTCGTAGTTGCCCTCCTCGGTATAGAACTTCACGGCGAAGCCGCGAGGGTCGCGCGCGGCATCGGCCGAGCCCTTCTCGCCGCCGACGGTCGAGAACCGCACGAACACCTCGGTCTTCTTCCCCGCCTTGGAAAGGAACTTGGCCCGGGTGTACTTCGACATGTCGGCCGTGCACTCGAAGACCCCGTGGGCCCCCGCCCCTTTGGCGTGCACCACGCGTTCGGGGATGCGCTCGCGGTTGAAATGGGCGAGTTTCTCCATCAGGTGCACGTCCTGCATGAGGGCCGGCCCGCGCGGCCCGGCGGTCACCGTGTTCTGATCGTCGTCAACGGGCATTCCAGAGGCGGTGGTCAATCTCTTGTCTTCTGCCATGGGTTGCTCCTTTGCGTCTGAAGGTTCCTGTTTCTCGGGTTTTCACGCTTCACGGGCACACCCGGCCCGTCATCGTCTCCGGCGGCGTCCGGCCCTGCGTTTCCGGGCCGCGCAGGTGGAACAGACTCCGCGAACCTGGACATGGGCGGACTCGATGCGGCCCAGGGACTCAACGGACCGGGGGATCGGCAGAGCGTCCAGCGCCTCGCTGCGGAAGTCGCTGATCCTGCCGCACGCCGTGCAGACGAAGTGGTGGTGGGGGGCCGTGTTGGCGTCGTACCGGGCCGGACCGCCGAGCACGTCCGTGCGGCTTACTAGGCCCTGCGCCTCCAGGGCCGAGAGTGTGCGGTACACGGTATCGCGAGAGACCGTGGGCAGCCGCGCGCGCACCCGCTCATAGATAGTCTCCGCGTCGGGGTGTTCGTCGCTGGCCGCCAGTTCGCGGAAGACTTCCATGCGCTGGTGCGTCACCTTCAGCCCCCTGCGGCGGCATGTTTCGGTGAATCGGCTCACACGTCGCCGGGTCTCCGCCCGCGAGACCGTCATGGACGCGCTCCATAATAGGACTTACTACTACCTGATAGTAATACGCATTCTGGCTCCGCCGGTCAACCCCCTTCTCCGAAGCCACCACGGCGCCTTGTCGGGCCGTCAGCGGTCACAGACGCCAGCGCCCGGCTTGAGGGTGCCCGCCAGCCGTTGGCGCCCCAGTTCCTGATGCCCCAGGGACGACCTCGTGATACCGGTCCAGAATCGCCCTGGCGATCTCGACTTCGTCAAGAGGCATGTCGTTACCCTCACGCGATGCCCGGCCCGGCGCCAACCGCTGGGCCGCGCCCCCCACTTGCCGCACGGCCCTCGCCATCACTCCGCCCGCCGGTTTTTGAAACTCTCGATGGCGGCCTTAAGCGCGTTGGCGGCCAGAAGCGCGCAATGCCGGGCCCCTTCCGGCAGGCCGCCCAGGGCGTCCAGGATGTCTTGTTGTTCGAGCCGCGCCGCCTCGTCATCGCCTGGCGGGCCTCGAACCGGTGGCTGCATACCGTGCATTCGTACTCATAGGTCGGTATGGTCTTCCGTTTCCCCTGATGCGAGTTCCTTACGCCTCATACCGAAATCGCATCCCATCATGCCAGGCGCTTCTTGATCAGTGGTCGCATACGTTATCGCTGGTTGCCAGCGTGCCGGCCAGGTGCTTGCGGACGAGTTCGTCCGCCGGCTCCGACGGCGCGCCGACGATTGTCTGGATGCCCTGTTCGGCGAAGAGCGACTGGGCCCGGGACCCCATGCCGCCGGCGATGACGATGTCCACGCCGTGCTCCTTGCACCATGCCGGCAGGACGCCGGGCGCATGCGGCGGCGGTTTGACCGCCTGGATGTTCTGGATCGCGCCGTCCTTCACGTCCACGAACGTGAACTGGTCGGCATGGCCGAAGTGCGCGGCGAGAAGGCCATCGGCGGTGGGCAGTGCATAACGCATGCGGGGGTCTCATTGGTTCTTGTTTGCCGAAGCGGTTTGCTCCGGCGCTTTCTGTGAGGTTGCGCCTCCGGCGATCTGCCCGGCGAGGTCCAGCAAGCGCCGGGCCGCAGGGCCGTCGGAAGCCAGGAAGTCGGCCAGGCGACCTCGCCCAGGAGTTGATCGATGACGCCGATCTTCATCGGCCCGCGCCAGATGACGGCCTCGTCGCCGCCGCCCAGCAGGAGGCCCAGGCTCATGACGCGCAAGCCGGGCGCAACCTCAAACGGCTGGAGCGTCTCGCCATCGGACACGGCCCGCCGGCCGACCAGGCCCAGGAGCGTCGGAACACTGGGACCGTGGAAATCCACGTCCAGCAGGCCCGTCCTCAGGCCCTGCCGCGCCAGCCCGATGGCCAGCGAGGCGGCGATGGTGCTCTTGCCGACGCCGCCCTTGCCGCTCATGACGGCGATGACGCGGCGGATGCGCCGCAGGTTCTCATTGCGGCGGCGCTCGGTTTCCTTGCGCGGATCGGCCTCGCACGTTCCCCCGCGGTGGCTGTGTTCGGTGTCCATCATTTCTCCATGTTGGTGCTCGTTTGCCCCGCTACCAATGCCCTTCGACGTTGGCTTCGGCGGCCTCGGCGAGCCGCCCTTCCTTGAATGCCGCCACGGCCTCGCCAACCGTCCCCGTCGCCCCGAGGAAGACCTTGATGCCGGCCGCCGCCAGGACGCGGAACGCCTTCGGCCCGCAGTTGGCGCATGGTTCAAAGCCCCCGGCGCCGCCGGGGGATAAACGGCCCGCACCATCCATCCCCACGCGGTGCGTGGGGCCCGGGACACGGGCCGCACCAACAAGACAGCGGCAGGCGCACGGCGTCAGACGGTCATCGTGAGCGTTTTGGAGTCGCTCCGTCAACACCTTTCCAGCTTTACGCTATCGAGCGTGATCGAGGAAATCCAGCGTTGGGCCGTGACCGGCCGCAGTTGTTTCGCCCGCTGGGCGGAGAAACTCGGGCTGACCGGGCGCGGGCTTTCCGATGACGGCCGCCCGTCGTTGCTGGACCGCGTGATTCCCGTGCCGGACGGATAGCGACATCCCCCTCAATGATATAGCTAGCACCCATCCCGAGTAGCTTCATCACCAACTTGGAGATTCTCGCTGGGTGATTTACTTTTCCGCAGGGGCAGATCATGATTGTGGTCGTACCGTTCGACTTGACTCCTTGGCGCGCGCCAGGGGTTGAACGGCTACGAGCCTATCAGCTACTCACGAAACCCAGGTCCGCACCGGTTGCGGGCCGAATAACGAAGGAGAAATCCATGAACAGTGTGAACACATCTCGAAGGATGGCCTTATGCACGGCGGCCCTATTCGTGGCCGGCTGCGCCGCGTTCGCCGCCGAGCCGGCACCCGACCCCAAGACGGCGGCCGAGCCGCGGAGCGTATTCGACGGTTCCCCAGCCGAAGCCTACTGGCGCATCCGGGCGGGAGTTCGCAGCGGCGACCGCGACCGCCCGCTGCGCATCCTTACCGTCGAGGAACGCGTGGGCGAGGCCCGGAAGAATGAACTGGTCCGCGTGCCCCTGTTCCTGCACGACGGCGAATGCACGGACCCCAACAGCTTCGCGATCTACGACGCCGCCGACGGCAAGAGGCTGCGCCCCATTCCCTATCAGGCCGACGACATCCGCCGCGACGCCTCCGGGCGCGTCGCCCGCATGCACCTGTACTTCCAGACGGACCTCGATCCCTGGCAGCGAAAGCAGTTCTGCCTGATCCGAGGGACGAACGCGTCGGCTGGCATGAGCGATCTTGCCGTGACGAGCAAGGGCGACCAGGTGACGCTTGCCGGCGACGACCTGGCTGTGACGTTCTGGACCGGCGGCGACAAGGCCGGTGCCATCGCCGCCATTGCAACGCCGTTGGGGACCGTTTCGATTCCCGACGGACTGCTGGCACCGCGGCTCAAGCTCCTGCGGCAGAAGGAGACGCCCGGCAAGCCCATCGAGCTCGTTCGATCGACCGATGTCGCCCCCGGGCCCGGCGGCAACTGGGAGGTCCGCGACCTGCGATACGGAAGCGGACCCCTGCTGGCGAAACTCGTGGTCCGCGTCGGTCCCAAGGGCATCGACGACAACGTCGAGTTCACCTACCTGCTGCCCCGTAACGGCGCCGAACTCATCCAGTCGCAGCGGCTGTTCCCGGGCGATCCGCAGGGCATCGAAACCGTCGGGGCGGCCGACAACGACCTCCTGACCGGCAGACTGATCCTCGGCCAAAGCCCCGCCGACCAGCAGATCGTGAAGATCCCCGCGGGTCTGCGCCGCCTGACGCGGTCGAGTCATGGCATGTCCAACGACGCCCTGGTCAACCGCAAAGCCGGCCTGGCCCTGTTTCCGGTTCCCCTGCTGCAGACCGGCGTGAAGGGCATCGTGGCCGGAGCGGATGGGAACTTCGCGCTGCTGGGCACGGACAACTTCCATCGCACGACCGACGCCAAAAGCCAGACGCTGCGGGCCTTCTGGGGCCAGGTGCGCCTGGTCTTTACCTCCACCACCGATGACGAGGGTCTGTGGAAGCTCGGTCGCCGGTGCTTCCAGCCGCCGACTGCCATCGTCGACGAGCCCGGGCTGACCACCGAGATGTTCACCGACGAGTTGGTTGCACTGACGCACAATGACTGGGGCTGGGCCGGTAAGGCGGCGATGCTCTACGCCGCCGGACGGACGGACGACCTCGCCCGTTTGCTGGAGACGCAACCGCGGCAGCAGGACCTGGTCGTTGAGACCTGGGTGGCCTCGGCTCGCAAGACGATGGCCGCACGACTGGCCAGGCTGGGCCGCCCCCTGCTGGAGCACGAAAAAAACTCGGCCTCGGGCGTACTCGATCCCTACCAGATCTCCTATCAATACTACGGCATCCCGGCGATCGCCACGTTTGCCGGCCCCCACCCGCGCCTGGACCAACTTTGTCTGACCTTGGCCCGTGCGGAACGCGAGTTCAACGGCCGCGTCAACCCCCAGGCCTTCCCCTACATCGACTGCTTCTACTCGGCGGCCAACATGCAGGTCGGCACGACCCTGGTCGGTCTGGCCGCCGCCAAGAAGGCACAGGACTGGGATCTGGTCCAGTATTGCCGCGACCTGGCCCGCTCGCCGGGCATGCTGGACATCTACGGTCACGGGCAGCGGGCGTACACTGGAAACATCTATGGCGGGGGCGGCAACAGCGACGTGCTCTACATGGGCAACAGCGACATCCGCCTTCGGGCGGCCGAGATCTGCGCGAACGATGACCTCTGGCTGCACCCGGCGGTCTACGGCCGCTACTACGACTGCATCGACGTCAACGCCGATCTGTACCATCGCGACCCCGAGAGCCCCGCGCGAGGCAATCTGACCTCGCCGCGAGCAAACCTGTTCCGCATCCAGGGCCACGACCACCGTTGGGAGCGCTGGCAGTCCGAGCCGTTTCTGGGCCTCCTGGCGCACGCCAGGGATGGCGGACAGATCGGTCTAACGGAGGCGCACTACTTCGCCCGTCACGTGTTGAATCAGGGAAACCCATACAAAGCCTTCGACTCCGCTGCACTGGTCACATCCGTGTGGGCCCTGAACAAGGGGCTGCGTCAATACGCGCCCGAACCCGCCCCGGCGCTGCCCGACGGCGTCCGCGTGGACAAGGGCGATAGCGGCAACACCATCCGCTGGCAGGCCGCCGCTGGCGAGAGCATCGCCGGCTATCGGGTCTATCGAGCCAACCAGATGGGCGGCCCCTGGATCCTGCTCAACTCGCCCTACGTGCAGCCGCCCGGTACGCTGGTGGAAGGCACGAGCTACACCGACGCATCCGGCAAGGCCGGGCAGGTCTACTTCGTGACAGCCGTCGACGCCAAACGCCGCGAGAGCCGATGGTTCCCCGAGGAACCCCTGCCGTCCTGCGCCAAGGACGCCGTACCGGCCGGCCAGCCGAAAGCCGCCAGGGCCTCGCCCGCATCTCGCCCTGCGTCGGCCGCGGCCGCCACGACGCAGCCTGAGATCAAAACCAGGCCTGAATATACGGTGGAGGTTGACGCCGCGCTGTGGCCGTATTCCAGCAAGGACAAGCATTTTCACCTGTGGAAGGCGAAAAATGCGCCTGTTATTCGCGGGCTGTTCGCCTTTGTCTTCCATGGCTGCGGTCGGGATTTTGCCGAGTATCCCGACATGCGGGCGCTGGCCGCCGAACTGGGCTGCGGGATTGTGGGCTTTGACAAATATTACGGTTATCCTGGTGATGAGGACGTCCCCACCAGCGTCCTCCTGGACGCATTGAAGGACCTGGCGGCGACCTGCGGTCATCCCGAGGTCGCCCATGCGCCCATTTTCACATTCGGTCACTCGAACGCCACTAGGTTTTCCGCCGGGTTTACCGTTGGTGAGCCGGAACGTACCATCGGATGGATTGCGTTCAGGTCGGCCGGTGGCTTTGGATATATTTCTCTTCCGCCGGCATACACCATTCCAGGAATGGTGATTTCCGGCGAGCACGATGGCGACTATTTCAGCGGTCAGCTTTTTACCGTGCGCCGGCTGCGTCACCAGCATCGCACACTGATGCACATGATTGTTGAACCGGACGCCGGGCATGGGGAGAAAAAACCCGGTTCGTATGAGATGATGATGGCATTCATGAAGGTCGCTTTCAATGTGAGGGTGCCTGCCGACGCCGACCCGAGGAAGGGGCCGGTACCCCTGGTCCAGTTGAAGGAACCGCAGGGCTGGCTGGGGCAAACCATTGACGGTGTCCGAGTCAGACCTTCGCGGGATGTTAAGGGGGACTGGGAACAGCCGACTGATGTCAAACGGAAACTTGAGATTGCGCCTTTTGCCGATTATCCGGGGGACAAGGGGCTGGCCTCCTGGTATCCGACCGAAGGATACGCCCGCAAGGTCCAGGAGTTCTGCATGACGGGCAGGCTGCCCCGGTGGTCCGAGCCGCTGGAGCCGCAGGGCATGACGCTGCAGGAACGTTTCGAGCAGGCGCAGCGGCTGGAGGCAACCGATGCCAGCGCCGCCGCTGCCGCCTACGCCACATTCGCAGATACGAAGTTTGCGCAGCAGGCTGCTCAACGACTGAAAGATCCCGATCTCATGACCCGGGCCAGCGCGCGCGAACAGCTCAAACAAATGTGGTTTGCCGAGATGCAGCTGCAGAAACGCCCGGCTTTGGGGAAATTTGCGGAGGATTTCCACCAGATCAATGCCGAGCCGCTGGCGGCCATGCGCAAGGCCGCAGGTGTTTTGCTGACAAAATATCCGAATACCGCCGACGCCAGCACCGCCCGGCTGATGCTCAAACGCTACGGGGTCGAGACGCCTTAGTAGGCGTCGATCTGGATGCGTAAACAAAGTAGACCAAAAGAAGGAGCTCGGAACATGACATCTAACCCATCAAGCACCTACCGCCATCTCACCACACTGGCGACCGCGTTCATAATGGCTTTCTGCGCGCAAGCGCAGGCCACCGAGACCGAGAACCTCAACATCCGTATCCTGCCCACGCCGGGCAAGATGGTCATTGACGGGAAGGCCGCCGACTGGGACCTCTCCGGCGGCGTGTTCGTCTGCGGCGACGTGGAGAATCTCCGCGACAAGATCGCGGTCTGGATCCACGCCATGTACGACGCCGACAACCTCTACGTGCTGGCCCGCTTTGCTGACGATACGCCGCTGAACCACGCCGGATCGATAGCTGGTGATCACGGATTCCAAGGCGACGCCTGCAGTTGCGCATCATCGTTGACCCGGAAAAGGACGACCCGGAAGGCCTGGGAGGTAAGGAGGTCTGCTGGGTGACGGCTTGGCGCGACCGCGACGCCAAGGATGTGGCGCCCCTTGAGCAGTTCTGGCGCGGGGGGCGGGCGTCTGCTTGACGGGAAGTGTACATGCGTTCCAGTGATGGTGTGTATACCATCTCTGGCCGCGTGCCTTCCCTATCATGGCTGTCGCGTGCGTCGAGCCTCTGCCGCTGTACCGCCCTCGCGATCCGCAGGCCTCCGACCCGTGGCGGCTGCTGGATCAGCATTTCGAGACCTTCCAGCAGGTCTACGACGAGCGGTTTGCGGCCCGCTACGGCTTCTCCGCGCGGCACGCCGGTGATTTCCTCGGCGGCCCGGTTGAACGACGTGATCCGCCACTCGTGGTCCACCGTGAACACGCCGTCGGAGATGCTTTCGAGTATGGCCTCGGTGGCCTTGGGCGCCACGTCGGCGGGACGGTTCTTGCGTATCATTCACGTCTCCTGCCGTCTGCCCGCGACCATCACATGATAGCGATTCCCGAAAACAGGGTCTTGAGCCAGGTCGAGCCGGACCGCCCTCCATGTCGCACATCAGCCACGACCCGTCGCACTCCCTCCGTCCACGATGCGAAACCCGCGGCGCCCGAAGAGAAGTCGGCGCAGGCCGTGCCACGCCAGAGCGATGCCGAAACAACCGCAACTCACCACGGCAATCGTCTGGTTCGTGGGGAGGTCGCGGCTCACCGATAAGTAAAGCCCCGCCACAGTGCACAGGGCGGCGATGCCCGCGGCTGCCAGCAGACACAAGCCGAGCCGTTTCGCGAGGAGCAGCGCTGCCGCAGGCGCCACCACAAGGTAGCAGAAGACCAGAAGCGCCCCGGCGATCTTCGAGGCGGCCGACACCGCCAGCCCCAGCGCGAGGAAGTAGAGCAACTCCCACAACGCCGCGCGAATCCCCAAGACCTTGGCCGCGTCACGGTCCAGGAAAGTATAGAGCGTCGGCCGCAGAAAGAGAAGCACGTAGGCCAGCGGGGGCAAGAGCGTGGCGGCCAGAACAGCCAGGTCGCCGTCGCTCGTCAGGATGAGGTCGCCGTACAGAAGGGCCTTGACGTCCTGAAGGCCGAAGCCGCTCTTAGCAACCAGGAGGATGCTCAAGGCCGCCGCCAGGACAAAAACAACCCCCAGGATGGCGTCGCGGGGAATCCGCTCCTGTTCGAACGGATACGCCAGCAGCGCCACGGTGCTGAGCGTCAGGATACTGGCACCGAGAACGGGATGAACCCCGAGCAGCAAGGCCGCCGCGACGCCGCACGCCGCCACCTCCGATAGCGCAATGCCGATGAAGACAACGCGCTTCAGGATAACAAAGACGCCCAGCAGGGCGCACACGCAGGCAATGAGCAGGCCGCCCAGGATGGCCTGCGGAAACATCTCGACGAGCGTTCGCAGGTTCTCGATCATGGTTTGTTCCCTCCGGCCGCCCGCCCCGATGGTTCTCCGCTCCGGGGGCGAGCGCCTGGGCAGGCCAAATCCTTCGCGCTGGTCACACGTACCCGGCCGCGGTCCACCAGGCATATCCTGTCGGCCGTCCCGGCGATGGCATCGAGACCGTGATGTGCAAGGAGGACCGTCTTGCCATCCTCGCGGCTGAGGCGCAAGAGGTGCGAAAGGACGTCTCGTTCCGACGCCTGGTCCAACTCGCTTGTCGGCTCGTCCATGACGATCACCTCCGGACCGTTTACCAGCGCTCGGGCGACAAGAACCTTTTGCTTCATGCCGCCGGAGAGTTCCGAATACCGCTTGTACGCATGGTCGGCGAGGCCCAGCCGCTCCAGCGCCGCTTCCACGGCGGCCCGCTGCTTCCCGGCGGGGCGCCGCCACCAGCCCAACTGGGGGTACAGCCCCATCACCACGATCTGGCGCAGCGAGACCGGGTACAGCGGGTCGATGGACTTCTGCTGCGGGACATAGCCGGGCGGGGCGCGGCCAAAGGGGGCCAGGATGCGGCCCCGCCGCGGCTTCAGCAACCCCAGGATGGCCCGCAGAAGGGTGGTCTTGCCCGCACCGTTAGGGCCGATGAAAGGCACGAAGGCGCCGCCAGGAATCTCCAGCGATACGTCGTGCAGGACCTCTTGGAGACCGTAGGCGACGCTGACATGCTCGCACACGATGATCGGTTCGGCGCGAAGTGCCGCCACGGGCATGGGCCTCACCCCTTTCCCTGGGCCGGGGCCTGGCCGCGGAGCGCCTGGTCCAGCCGGTCCACGATCAGGTCGATGAGGGCCAGGTAGTCGGCCGCTTCCTTCTCGCCGCCGACGGAGTTTGGGCAGACCAGGACGGTTGCTCCTGTCTTGGCCGCCACGAAGTCGGCGCTCTTGCGGCTGTAGAAGGGCTCCATCAGAACAACCTTGATTCCGTCGGCCTTCATGCGCTCCACGACGGTGGCCAAGTGCGCCGGGCTGGGCGGAACGCCGGGCTTGGGCTCCAACTCCGCCGCCACGGTCAGGCCGAAGCGGTTAGCCAAGTAAGACCAACTGCGGTGATACGTTACGATCCGCGTGCCGCGCCACGGTCGCATACGGCCGGCCCAGCCGCCCAGTTTGCCGGTCAGGTTGTGCTGGTTGAGAAAATCCCCGAGGTTGCCCTTGACGGCCATCGCCCACAGGCTGTCGCCGCCGGCAGTGCGGACCAGTTCCGGGCCGAACATGCGGGTGTCCAGGGCCGCTGTGAACGCCGCCAGGTTCTTTCTGAACGTGTCGGCGTCGGGGGCCCTGAGTTGCGCGAGCCTGTCGGCGATGGCCTTGGCGACGATGCGCCCGTTCAGCGGGTCGAGCCAATAGTGCGGGTTGCCGAGGGGATGGATGTCGCCCAACTCGCGCGTGACCCGCACGGAGGGCGCCTCCAGGCGCAGGACGCCCTCGGAGGCGTCCAGGTGGCCCGGGGTGCTGATGCGAATGCGCGGGTTCCGGGACCCGTCCAGCAGGAGTTCCTCCCAGCCGATCTCCAGTTCCATGCCGATGCGGACCCACAGGTCCGCCTCCCGGGCGGTCATCATGTAACTGGGCTTGGCCTGGACGAAGTGCGGGTCCTCGTAGCCGCACGCGATGCTCGTGGCGCGGACGCGGTCGCCGCCGACGGCTTCCACGAGGGACTTCAGGTCCGTGGTCGTTGTAACCACCGCCAGCGGGCCCGACGGCGCGTTACATGGCGATGCCGGGAGTGCCGTGGCCGCCCAGGCTGCCGCGCCCATGACGGCTATTGCGGTGCGATTCATGGTATGTTCCTTTCGCTCAGATGTAGGTTAGTATTTGTGTGCCCGGTGCGGGCCGAGCCCGATGTTCAACTGAAGCCAGACCTCGCTTCGGTCTCTCGCGGCCAGGGGGCCGGAGGCGTCGGTGAACTTGTACGAAAGCCGCCAGAAGCAGTATTCGCTCTGGGCGTACGTCAGGCCGACGCTGCCGGCGTGCTCGTGCGAGCCGGCGTCGTCGGGGAACTGGGAGTAGTCCCAGCGCGTAAAGGCGCTCCACTGGCGGGCGAACTGGTACTCGAGCGACGAGTAGGCGCCCCAGGAGTTCTCGGCCGAGCCGTCCGGCTGGTCCTTCCGGCAGAAGAGGGCTTCCGTCTGCCACGTGAGCGACTTGTAGAGCCCTTCTCGCGGCGGCCGCCACTTGTAGGTGATGTCGAGGCCCCCGACGTGGGTGCGGCTGCCGCCGTGGCCGGCGTCGTTCGGGCCGGTGGCGTGACTTGCTCCGAGTTCCAGCGTCGATGCCTCGGAGAGGTTCTCAAAGTACTTCAGGTGATTGACGAACATGACGTCGTCGGACTCCCCGCCGGCGAAACTCTGCGGGTTCTCGTTGTTCTGGACGTTGAGCGTCCACTCGATGTACTTCTTCCACGGGTTCGGGATGAGCCACGAGAGTTCCGCTCCTTCCTCGTTCAGGCCTTCCTCGCCGAAGAAGTTGGTGATGACGTTGGGCCGGTCCACCCAGGGCATGTTGTGCGTGTGCAACTGGTTGGCCTTGCCGAAGGCGGAGCGAAACTTGCCGATCCGCGCCTGGAGATCATGGGGAAGGGTCAGAAGCGTGAGGTACCCCTCGCACAGGCCGGCGTGCCACTCGCCGTCGTGCTCATGGATGTGCACGAAGAAGTCGGCCCGCGAATGCGGGTCAACCGGCGATGAGAAGGCCGGCATGGTTCAAAGCCCCCGGCGGTGCCGGGGGCTTTGAACCATGCCAAAGTTACGACGAAGGAAGGACCGCGGGGGGAGCCCGAGCGCTGGCGACGTACCAGCAGGGCGACTGAGGAGTGGGGGCGTCAGCCCGGGGCGTTGCCTCTATCGTGGTGCCAAGAGGGACCGAAACCGGCCGTGCCCCTACGTCACGAGAGTGAAAGGACTTCAGGAAGACGCAGACGGGGCATTCGCCGCGCCACGTCCGGTCCGCATCACGGGCGACACGGGCCGGTACTGCCGGTCCGTCCGTGCAACTGCTCGAGCAAGAAACCTGGGGACGCTACCCAGGTTTTGCCCGTTTCCTCGGCCGGCCGCCTTTGCGCGGCGACAGGAATCGGCCGCTCAGTTCCTCCGGAAAACCTGGGAAAACCTGGGAAAACCTGGGGACGCTACCCAGGTTTTGCCCGTTTCCTCGGCCGGCCGCTTTTGCGCGGCGACAGGAATCGGCCGCTCAGTTCCTCCAGCCGCGCGACGAACGCCGCATCCCCCGCCGGCCGGCCCGTCCGCGTCGTCATGCGCAGCACCTTCAGCACCTCCCTGTCGTCCGCGACGCGCAGCCAGGCCGACCAGTCGCTCACCACGCCGCGCGTTTCCAGGTCCCCGGCCGGAAGCGGGTCCTTCCGACGCCCGCAATGCGCCGCGGCGCTCGAGCACGGGTACTTCTCGGCCCG
>Ga0194112_10000668_pt1 | contig 50022 bp, 45 predicted proteins | sample TA2MahC400mmetaG_FD_146191 | JGI IMG/M metagenome (GOLD analysis project Ga0194112, IMG submission 146191) | Freshwater microbial communities from Lake Tanganyika, Tanzania - TA2015016 Mahale Deep Cast 400m | ecosystem: Environmental > Aquatic > Freshwater > Lake | place: Tanzania: Lake... | reverse complement strand
TTGCGGGCCAGGCCGTAGGTCGCGGCCAGCTCCGCAAAGACCGTCTCAAGGCGGGCTGTTGCGGCCGCGGGCGCGTGGTAGCGACCGCCGAACGTCCGCTCGTAGCGCGGCCGCAGGCCGGGAAAGAGCTGGTCCAACTGGCGATAGAAGTATGCCCGCTGCCGGTCGCGCAGCGTCACGCCGAAGGCGGGGATCACGTGGCGCGCGCCGGACTCGCGGCCGGCCGCCACGATCTGGCGGATGTTCTCTGGGCTGTCTGTCAGGAACGGCAGCACCGGCATCAGCACGATGCCGGTGTGCAGCCCCCGCGCCGCCAGCGCCGCCAGGGCCGCCAGCCGGGCGGAAGGAGGGGCCGCGGCCGGCTCGATCTTGCGCGCCAGGTTGTCGTCCACGGTGGTCACGGTGAAGCTGATCACCGCGCCGGGGCTGGGCCCGCCGGCCGCGGCCTCGATGGCCAGAAAGGTCTCGACATCGCGCAGCGCCAGGTCGCTCTTGGTCAAGATGTGCACCGGAAAGCCGCACTCCGCGATCACCGCCAACGCCTGAGCGGTCAGGCGCCGCTCCCGTTCGAGCGGCATGTAGGGGTCGTTCATCGAGCCGGCGCTGATGTAGCCCTTGACGCGTTTGCGCGGCAGCTCGCGGCGCAGCAAGTCCAGCGCATTGACCTTGACCAGCACCTCGCCGTCGAAATCCGCGATGCCATAGCATTCGCTGCGCGAATCGCAGTAGATACAGTGATGTTGACACCCGCGGTAGAGATTCATCGTGTACTTGATGCCGAACCACGGGTCGGGCTGTGTGGCCGCCGAGAGCAGCGTCTTGGCCTCGATCTCGCGAACGATCATGTTCTCACCAAACAGAAGATGGCCTGCCTGCAAGGGCCATTGTACGCCTGTGATGGCGGAAAGTCAACCGCGCCAGCCGCGGCGATTACCCACATCTTCCGAGGCGTCATTGCGAGCGTCTTTTGCGAAGCAATCTCGCCCTCCGCGGATTTGACAAATCACCGCGGGCAATGCTATCATTTCCTCCCAGAGAAAACCATGAAGAAACTTTCGATCCTCGGCCGCGCGCTGTCGTTTAGCTTCTACTTTTATTATCCGGCCTACCGGATACGACGCGACGCGCCGGGGGAGGGATGGGTGATCTGAGCCTCCCTTAAATCGTCAAAGCAGCGAACCGGAGCGTGGAGCCAAACTCCACGCTTTTTTGTTAAACGCGAAAGGAGATCTGCTCATGCCCCTACGAGGTATCCGCGGCGCAACCACGGCCGCCGCGAACACCGAAATCGCGATCCTGGATGCGACCGAAGAACTACTGCGCTGGCTCTCGGCCGCCAACGGCCTGCGTCCAGCCGACATCGCCAGCGCCGTCTTCAGCGTAACGGCCGATCTCAACGCCGCCTTTCCGGCCAGAGCGGCGCGCCAGTTGGGCTGGAACGAGGCGCCGCTGCTGGACGTGATGCAACTGCCCGTGCCAGACTCTCTGCCGCGGTGCATTCGGGTGCTGATTCACTGGAACACGGAGCTGCCCGCGGAGGCGATCCGTCACGGCTATCTGCGGGAGGCGGGTCAGCTTCGGCCAGACCTGGCGACAGACAGCGGCATCATCGCCATGCCGGCCGCGGGGAATGGCGGCCCCCAAGCTCTCCCCGAAACGCTCGCGCCAACCCCGCCGCCCCGGCCAACCGCCTCTGTTAGCGCCAGCCAACCGACTGCCAGCGGCAGACAGATCGTCGCCTTCCAGGGCGAGCCGGGCGCCTATTCACAAGAGGCGATCCATCAGCACTTCGGGCCGCTCGTCAACACACTGCCCTGTCACTCCTTCGACGACATCTTTCAGGCCATCGAGGAGGGTCGGGCCAGCCACGGTCTGCTCCCCGTGGAGAACTCCCAGGCCGGCTCGATTACCCAGGCTTATGACCTGCTGTTGGATCACGATCTGCGCGTCATCGGCGAGGTGAAGCTGCGCGTGCGTCACTGCCTGCTGGCTGCGGCTGGCGCTACCGTGACCGACATCAGGCGCGTCAGCTCGCACCCTCAGGCGTTGGCGCAGTGCGAGCGGTATCTCAGAACCCATGGCTGGGAGGCTATCCCTGCCTACGATACGGCTGGCGCAGCGCGCGAGCTCGCCGCGCATCCCGATGCGAGCATGGCCGTCATCGCCAGCGCGCTTGCCGGGCAGACCTATGGTCTCGAACTGCTCGACCGAGGGATCGAGGACTCGCCGGAGAACGCCACGCGCTTCTTCATCCTCGGCCGCGAAGAACCTCCGCCGGCCGGCAAGAACAAAACCTCCATCGTGTTTGCTACCACGCACACGCCCGGCGCGCTCTATCACGCGCTGGGCGAGTTCGCCACACGCGGCATCAACCTGACCAAGATCGAGAGCCGTCCCCGGCGCAACCGGCCTTGGCACTACGTCTTCTACGTTGACCTGGAGGGCCATTGGCAAGATGTGGGCGTCGGCCGCGCGTTGAGCAGCCTGCTGATGCGCAGCGCATTCGTCAAGCTGTTGGGCAGTTTCCCGGCCGCGCCAGAGGCCGCCTAGCTTGACACAAGAGGAGTCTTCCCATGATCGTCGTCATGAAAAGCCTCGCCACTCCCGGCGAGATCAACGCGGTCGTCAACCAGATCGAGACGCTCGGCTTCCAGGTCCACCTGTCGCACGGCACCGAGCGCACGATCATCGGTGTGGTGGGCGACGACCGGCCGCTGCAAAACCACAACTTCGAGATGTTGAACGGCGTCGAGAAGGTCGTGCGCATCCTGCAGCCGTTCAAGCTGGCCAGCCGCGATTTCCACCCCGAAAACACGATCGTCGAGGTCCGCGGGGTGCAGATCGGCGGACCCAAGCTCACGATCATCGCCGGCCCTTGCGCGGTGGAAAGTCGCAGCCAGATCTTGGAGACTGCGCACGCGGTGAAGGAGGCCGGGGCTGATATTCTGCGCGCCGGCGCGTATAAGCCGCGCACGTCCCCCTACACATTCCAGGGGATCGGCGAGGAGGGGCTGGAGCTGCTGGCCGAAGCGCGCGAGGCCACCGGCTTGCCGATCATCACCGAGGTCATGTCGCCCGAGGCCGTGCCGCTCGTCGGCCAATACACCGACATCTACCAGGTCGGCGCCCGCAACATGCAGAACTTCACGCTCCTCCAGGCGGTTGGCAAGACGCGGCTCCCGGTCTTCGTCAAGCGCGGGCTGAGCAGCACCGCGCAAGAGCTGCTGATGGCCGCCGAATACGTCCTCAGCGGGGGCAACCACGGCGTGATGGTGTGCGAACGCGGCATCCGCACCTTCGAGACGGCCACGCGCAACACGCTCGACATCAACGCGATCCCGCTGCTCAAACAGTGGACGCACCTGCCGGTCTTTGCTGACCCCAGCCATGGCACCGGCAAGTGGGATCTGGTCGCGCCGATCGCCAAGGGGTGCATCGCGGCCGGGGCCGATGGGCTGATCATCGAGGTGCACCCACGGCCCGAGCAGGCTCTCTCGGATGGCGCGCAGTCGCTCAAGCCAGAGCGGTTTGTTGAGCTAATGAGCGACCTGCGCCGGCTCGCGGCGGCCGTGGGAAGGGTGTTGTGACAGGGTGACAAGGTGACGGGGTGACGGGGTGACAAGGTATGGAGGATGGTTTTTGTATCTGCATCGTGGGTTTGGGGCTGATGGGCGGCTCGTTGGCGCTGGCGCTGCGCGCGTCTGACGATGACCGATCGGCGGCGGGTCTGTGGCCGCGGGAATCTGCGGCGTCCGCGTGGCGCAGCGCGCGCATCGTGGCGGTGACGCGCAACCAGCAGGCGTTGGCAGCCGCGCGCACAGCCAACGCCATTGACGATGGCAGCGGCGATCTAGCCGAGGGCGTGAGCGCCGCAGATGTCATCGTGTTGGCCACCCCTGTGCGCACGATCGTGCGCATGTTGGCCGAGGTGGGCCAGCACGCGCGGCCCGGCGCGTTGGTGCTCGACCTGGGCAGCACCAAGAGCGCAGTCTGCGCGGCCATGGCTGGGTTGCCGGATGGACTCCAGCCAGTGGGCGGGCATCCCATGTGCGGGAAGGAGACGGCCGGCTTCGCTGCGGCCGAGGCCGGGCTGTTTCGCAATCGGCCCTTCGTGCTGTGTCCTCTGCCGCGCACGCAGCCCTGCGCGTTGCAACGCGCCGAGAGCCTGGCGCGCGCGGTGGGCGGCCGCCCCATCGTGCTCGATCCCGCCACCCACGACCGGGCTGTGGCGGGCATCAGCCATCTGCCCTATGCGCTCGCGGTCGCGCTGGTGCGGACCGTGGAAGCTGCGGCGGACCCTGTGGCGTGGTCGCTGGCATCGTCCGGTTTCCGCGATACGTCGCGATTGGCGGCCAGCGACGCGGATATGATGCTGGACATCCTGTTCACCAACCGCGAGGCCGTGGTCGGGTGGCTGGATGCCTGCACAGGTCAGCTCGCGATGGTGCGCGACGCGCTGGCCGCGGGCGACGACACCACGCTGCGCGCCTGTCTGGCTGGGGCCCAAACGCGCCGCGCGGGACTGACCGTTTGAGATTTTGGATTTTCGATTTTGGACTCAACCCAAGGAGTTGCCATGCGAAGCTTGATCGTTCACCCCTCAGGCCCTTTGCGCGGGTCGGCGACGGCGCCGGGGGACAAGTCCATCAGCCATCGGGCGCTGCTGCTGGGCGCACTGGCCGAGGGCGACACGACCGTGCGCGGCTGGGTGCACGCTGATGTATGTCTGGCCACTTTGCGCTGCGTGCGTGGGCTGGGCGTGACCGTTGATGAACACTCTGAGACCGAGCTGACGGTGCATGGGGTCGGGCTGAACGGCCTGGCCGAGCCGGCCGATGTGTTGGACTGCGCCGGCTCGGGCACCACAATGCGGCTGCTGGCGGGCATGATGGCGGGCCAGTCCTTCACCAGCGTGCTGACGGGCAGCGAGGCGCTCCGCCGCCGGCCGATGGGTCGCATCGCGGAGCCGTTGCGTCTGATGGGCGCAACCGTGCTCGGCCGGCAGGCCGGCAGGCTGCCTCCTCTGACGATCCGCGGGGGCAACCTGCGCGGGATTGACTACGCCATGCCGGTCGCGAGCGCCCAGGTTAAGTCGGCGATCCTGCTGGCCGGGCTTTTCGCTGAAGGCGAGACGATCGTGCGTGAGCCCGGCCCCGCGCGCGATCACACCGAGCGGATGTTGCGCGGTTATGGCGTCGAAGTCGTGGTCGAGCAGCCTGCGCCGGCAGGGCGCGCCGCCCCTGGCCCGGCCGGCAAGGGCTCGGTTGTCCTCATGCGTGGCCGGCAGCCGCTACGCGGCTCCGGTCGCGGCCGCGAGCTGGGCCCGTTCACGGTTCCCGGCGATTTCTCCTCCGCAGCCTTTCCCTTGACGGCAGGGGCGATCGTGCCAGGCTCCGACATCTTGCTGCGCGGGGTGGGCGTCAATCCTACCCGTACCGGTCTCTACGACCTGCTGGAGCAGATGGCCGCAACGGTCGCCATCGTCCACGGTGAACCGCAGCGCCAGGCCACGCCGGCCTGGCCGGTCGGGGACGCGGGCGAGCCGCTCGCCAATGTGGTCGTGCGCGGGAGCGAGCTGCGCAGCGTGGAGGTGGCCGGCGACCTGGTCGTGCGGGCGATTGACGAGTTCCCGATCTTCGCGGTGGCGGCCACGCAGGCTGTCGGCGTGACCACCGTGCGGGAGGCCGCCGAACTGCGGGTCAAGGAATCGGATCGCATAGCCGCAGTGACAGAGGAGCTGCGCAAACTGGGCGCGGATGTCCAGGAACGGCCCGATGGCATGGTCATTCGCGGCCCCACCCGCTTGCGCGGCGCGGTCGTGGAGAGCCACGGCGATCATCGGCTGGCCATGGCGCTGGCAGTCGCGGGCCTGGTTGCGCGCGGCGAGACGGTCGTGCGCAATGCGCAGGTGATCAACGACTCGTTTCCGGGCTTCGTCGAGACGATGCGGTCCCTGGGCGCGGACGTGGAGTGGCGTGAAACGTGAGACGTGAGATGTGAAACGTCAAGCGCCAAACGTCAAGAGTCATATGAGAAACGATAATCCGCAATCGGAGATCTGCAATCTGCAATTTGCAGTTTGCAGTTTGCAATCTGCGGTCTGCAATCCGCAATCCGCAATCTCCGGCGCTACGCGCCTTGCCGGCGTGATGGGTTGGCCGGTCAGCCACAGTCTCAGCCCGTCCATGCACAACGCGGCGTTCGCGGCTCTGGGGCTGGATTGGGTCTACGTGCCCCTGCCCGTCGCGCCTGAGCGCCTGGCCGATGCGGTGCGAGGATTGGCGGCCCTGGGGTTCGCTGGCTCGAATGCCACAATCCCGCACAAGACCGGCCTCGTGCCGCTGATGGACGAGCTGACGCTCACGGCCGCCGCCATCGCATCGGTGAACACGATCATCGTCCGGGAGGATGGCTCGCTGCTGGGCGACAGCACGGACGGCTACGGTTTTCTGGCGGACCTGTGGGATCATGGCGTGGCGGTGACGGCGCACGCAGCGGTCCAGCGCGCCTCCCCATCTCTGGCAGACGGCCTGCGGCCGGATGATCCAGGTCGGCCGGCATATGCGCCCTCAACCCGGCCCACGCGCCTGTGTGGACGGGCATTGGTGATCGGCGCGGGCGGCGCGGCCAGGGCCATCGTGTATGCACTGGCAGAGCGGGGCGCGGTCGTGGCGGTGGCCAATCGCACGCGGGCGGCCGCCGACGAGTTGTGCGCGCTGATCGCTCGCGCCTTGCCCGCGGCCGATGTGACCGCACACCCGTTCCCCGACGCCCTGCCGGCTCTGGCTGCGGAGTCGGACCTGATCGTCAACACCACCAGCCTGGGGCTGCACGGCGACGCGGATGGCCTGCCCTGGGATCCGGCCGTGTCTTTTCGGCCCGACCAGGTCGCCTATGACTTGATCTACAATGTCCCCACGCCGTTTCTGGCCCTGGCTCAGGCATCCGGCGCGCTCGCCATCAACGGCCTGGGCATGTTGGTGCACCAGGGCGCGGCCTCGTTCGAGCTGTGGACCGGCCTGCCCGCGCCTGTGGATGTGATGTACGCGGCGGTTCGGGAGCATCAGACGTGAGAGGACACACCGCATGTTGCGCTTCTTGACGGCCGGCGAGAGCCACGGCCCCAAACTGACGGCCATCCTGGAGGGGATGATCGCCGGCCTCCCACTGGCCGCCGAGACCATCAATCGTGAGCTGGCCCGACGGCAAGTCTCGTTCGGTTCGGGCGGGCGTATGCGCATCGAGCACGACGAGGCGCGCATCACTGCGGGCGTGATGGCCGGGCTGACCACCGGCGCGCCGATCACATTGGAGATCGCCAACGCCGACTACCGGTCATGGGCCGATAAGCTCATCCCGCCGATGACCGTGCCGCGGCCAGGCCACGCCGACCTCACGGCTGCGCTCAAATACGGCTACCGAGACCTGCGCCTGGGCCTCGAGCGCGCCAGCGCCCGCGAGACCGCGGCCCGCGTCGCGGTCGGCGCGATCTGCAAGGCGTACCTGGCGCAGTTCGGGATCGCCGTCGGCGGCTACGTGACCGCCATCGGTGAGATCGCAGCCGACCTGCCCGACCACCTGACTTACGCCGAACGGTTTGCCCTGGCCGAAGCTAACGATGTTCGTTGCCCCGATCCTGCCGCGGCCGAGGCGATGCGCCGACACATCCGTGAGATCATGCAAGCGCGAGATACCATGGGCGGCGTGTTCGAGATCGTTGTACTGGGCGCGCCGCCCGGCCTCGGCAGCCACGTCCACTTCGACCGGCGGCTGGGCGGCCGGCTGATGGCCGCGCTGGGCGCCATCCAGGCGATCAAAGGGGTCGAGATCGGCCCCGCGTTCGCCAACGCGCGCCTGGCCGGCACGCAGGTGCACGATGAAATCGTGCGGGAGACGGATGGCAGTCTGCACCGGGCCAGCAACCGCAGCGGCGGGATCGAGGGCGGCATCACCACCGGCGAGCCGATCGTGCTGCGCGCGGCCATGAAGCCCATCGCCACCACCCTGACGCCGCTCCGATCGGTCGATCTGGCGAGCGGCGAGCCGGCCGCCACCCGTTACGAACGATCCGACTTCTGCGCAGTGCCACGCGCCGTTGTCATCAGCGAGGCGATGGTCGCCTGGGCGCTGGCCGATGAACTGCTGCGTAAGCTGGGGGGCGACTCGCTCGCCGAGCAACTTCCGCGTTTTGCGGCGCTTCCCCGCAACCGCCTGGCAGACCTGCCGATGGACGACGTCGAATGGCGCTTCGGATATGAATCATGACGGCAAGGAGCTGAACCATGCCCTTCCAACCTCCAACTTCTAACTTCCAACCTCCGACTTCCAACCTCCAACCTCCACCCCCCAACATCGTCCTCACGGGCTTCATGGGAACGGGCAAGACCGTGGTTGGCCGCGAGGCGGCGGCGCGGCTGGGCCGGCGCTTCGTTGACCTGGACGATCTGATCGTCGAACGCGCCGGCAAGTCCATCCCCGACATCTTCGCCCAGGATGGCGAGCCGGCCTTTCGCAGGCTAGAGGCCGCGCTATGTCAAGAGTTGCGCGCGCCGGCCGGTCTGGTCGTCGCCACCGGCGGCGGAGCGGTGCTGAACCCGGCGAACCGCGAGGCGCTCGCTGCTGGCGGGATAGTCATCTGCCTGGAAGCCGGACTCGAGACGATCAGCGCGCGGCTGGCGGGTCAGGCCCAGAACCGCGTGGCAGCCGATCACACCTGCCCTGAGCGTAGCCGAAGGGACGACTTGGTCCACGAGCGGCCGTTGCTCGCCGGCCCTGATCCCCGCAACCGCCTCGCGGCCCTGCTGGCCCAACGCCGCGAGGTTTACGCGACCCTGCCGCGGCGTCTCGATACCACCAGCCTTTCGGTCGAGGCGGCCGCCGAGCGGGTGTTGGGCATCGCAGCGGGCCTGCCGGAAGGGGGCTGCCGGATACCGATCGGTGGGGGAGGGCGGGCGGAGCAAAGCGGGTCAGACGCAGCTCCCGGCCATGATCATGCGGCCGGCTACGATGTGCTCATCGCGCCTGGGCTCCTGGCGCAGGCCGGGCAGCGGATCGGCGCGGCCGGGCTGCGGCCAGGACGCTGCGCGGTGGCGACCAACCCGACAGTGGGAGGCTATCACGCCGGCGCGCTGCTTGCATCTCTCCGTCAGGCAGGTTTCGAGCCGCTGGTCTTTGAGCTTCCCGATGGCGAGACGTACAAGACGCTTGAGACCGTCGCCGGCCTCTACGATCGTCTTGCGGCGGCCAGGTTGGCGCGGGACGAACCGGTGATCGCGCTGGGCGGCGGCGTCATCGGCGACATGGCGGGGTTCGTGGCCGCCACGTGGCTGCGCGGCGTGCCCTTCGTCCAGATCCCCACCAGCCTCCTGGCGATGGTGGATGCCAGCGTGGGGGGCAAGGTCGCGGTGGATCTGCCCGCAGGGAAGAATCTCGTCGGCGCGTTCAAACAGCCGGCGGTCGTGCTGATTGACCCCGCGCTGCTCGCCACCTTGCCTGCCGCCGAGTTCCGCTCTGGCATGGCGGAGGTGCTGAAAGCCGGTCTGATCGGCGACGCGGAGCTTTTCGCAGCGTGTCAAGAGGAGATTGCCTCGCTGCCACTTGCTCCAGACAAGAGCACCCTGATGATCGCGGCCGCGGTGCGCGTGAAGGCGCGCATCGTCGAGAGCGATCCTTTCGAGACAGGCGACCGCGCCTGGCTCAACCTGGGCCACACTTTCGGCCATGCGCTAGAGCTGATCTCGAGCTACACCCTGCGTCACGGCGAGGCGATTGGCCTGGGCATGATCGCTGCGGCCGAGCTGAGTGCAGCCCTGGGTTGCTGCGCGGCCGATCTGCCGCAAGGCGTGCGCGATGCGGTGGGACGCCTCGGTCTGCCGGTGCGCCATGCCTTCGATCCGACTGCGGCGCTGGCGGCCACGGCCACCGACAAGAAGCGCCGCGGCCGGTCGCCGCGTTTTGTGCTGCCCCGTCGCATCGGCGAAGTGCGCGTGGTGGAGGGGGTCGCCGCGGCCGCGGTCCGCGCCGCGCTAGAGGGGATACTGGCGCGCGAGGATGGTGAGCGCAATACGTTGTGAGCCAGGCGCGCGTCGGGACCCTCTTGACAAACTGGGGGAGGGGGGCGTGGTATAATGGCGCAAGATCAGGCGACAGGGGTCAGGGGTCAGCAGTCAGGAGGTGGAGCGATGAACCGCACAGGCCGCCGGTTGTTGCGCAGTGGGTTGGGGTTGCTGTTGCTGCTGGGGCTGGCGGCTGCGGCCGCGTGGCTGATCGTGCAAAGCCGGTCGCTGGGCGCGCGGCAGTTCCAGCTATCGCTGCGCCCCCTATCCGGCGCCGTGTCCTCCGCCTGCGCCCAGCGTGCCGCACTTCGCCTGGTCGGTCAGTTGGCCGGAGCGTTTTCAACTTCTGGCCCACTACTATCCTGGCGTGCACGTGCGGGACGCTGCGAATGCCAATGCCATCGTGACCCCGGCCTGGCGCGGCAACGTGCTGCGGGTGGGGTGGGCGCGGCCGCGCGGCGATCCCAGTGGCATCTGCGGCCAGCTCGAGGTCTGGCTGCACAACAGCGGCATCACCACCTGGTATGACGCCCAAGATGGCTACTATGCCCAGCAGGTGGGCCTGGGCTACTGCTGGAACGGGGTGTGCACGGCTGCCGGGTTGTTGCCGCAGGCGGTGGCGCCGGGCGGGGATGTGCGGGTGGCGTTGTGGCTGCCGCCAGGGTCAGGTGCGGGCCAATTGGAGCTCGACCTGTACTGGCAGGCGGAGAGTGATCCCCGCGTCTGGTTCAGTCCGGCCTGGCCGCGGCAGTTGATCGGCGTCTTCAGTGCGGTTGCCGGCCACTGCGCCCGCCTGCCCCTGCTGACCAGGTAGGACCGCGCCCCTAACCCGGCTACGCCATGCCTTCGATTGACCTGTGTGATTTGTCCCTCGCGGCCTATGGCGGTATAATCGCGCCATGACTGCCATCCATCCCAGGACTCGTTCCATGTCTGACATCCTCGTCCTCCACGGCCCGAACATGAATCTGTTGGGCCTGCGTGAGCCGCACATCTACGGCAAGACCACCCTGGCCGAGGTCAATGCCCGGCTCCAGGCATTGGCCGCCCAACACGGCGCGACGTTGCGCATCATCCAATCCAACCATGAAGGGGTTCTGGTTGATGCGATCCAGGATGCGGCCGGCTGGGCCCAGGGCATCCTGATCAATCCTGCCGGCCTGACCTATAGCGGATACTCGATCCGGGACGCCATCGCTGGCGTCGCCATACCGGCCGTCGAGGTGCACATCAGCAACATCTTTGCGCGCGAGGCGTTCCGCGCCCTCTCGGTCATCGCGCCGGTCTGCAAGGGGCAAATCTGCGGCTTCGGCGTGCAGAGCTACCTGCTGGGCTTGCTGGCCCTTCTCGACAGTTGGAGAGAGTCGTCATGAGTTTTCCATACAGGTCTCTACTCATCAGGAGGAGCACGTGTCTGAAGTAACGATTGTCTCCGACAGCGTAGCCAGCATACCCGAAGCCGTTATCGAGGCGCTGCACATCCACTGGGTTCCGTACTACATCCATCGCGGCCAGGAAGTGTTGCGCGACCTGGTGTCGGCCCAGCGAGAGACCTTCTACGACTGGATGCTGACCGCCACTGCGCTGCCCACCACGGCCAGCCCCGGCCCCGGCGATTACCTGACGCTCTATCAGAAGCTGGCCGACGAGCAGGGCGTGCGCGAGATCGTCAGCATCCACATGACATCGAAGGGCAGCGGCGCGTACCAGGCGGCGACCGTAGCCCAGTCTATGCTGGCGGAGACCCGGCCCGAGCTGCGCGTGGAGGTGATTGACACGCTCAACGTCTCCATGTGCCAGGGCTGGATGGTGATCGAGGCGGCGCGCGCTGCGCTGGCGGGCAAATCGCTGGCCGACATCGTGGCGCTCGTCAAGGGGATGATGCCGATCACCCGCATGATCCAGACCGCGGACACGCTCAAGTATCTCTACATGGGAGGCCGCATCGGCCGGGCGAAACACCTGGTCGCCACCTTGCTGAATATCAAGCCGCTGATCGGCATGGAAGATGGCGTGATCGTGGCGCTGGGCCAGGTGCGCAATCGGCATCGGGCCTACCAGGCCATGGCCGAGATGATCGAGGCGGCCGTGGACAAGATGGGCAAGGTCAAGATCGCCTACGTCCACGCCGCGGCGCGCGAGGAAGCCGAGAAGATCAGGGCGTTGGTCGAGGAGCGGGTGAACTGCGTCGAGTCGCTCATCGCGGAGCTCTCGCCCGCGCTCGGCGTCCACACCGGTCCAGGCACGGCCGGCGTCTGCTATTTCCCGGTACGCGATTAGGAGTCGCTCCGGTGCTCTACCTGGTCGCCACCCCGATCGGCAACCTGGGCGACATCACGCTGCGCGGCCTCGAGACGCTGCGCAGCGTGGACCTGGTCGCCAGCGAGGATACGCGCAAGACCGGTCTGCTGCTCAAGCACTTCGACATCCGCAAGCCCCAAATCTCCTTCCACGAGCACAACGAGGCGCGCGCAATCGTACGGATCATGGCGCTGCTCGAACAGGGCAAGAGCGTGGCGCTCGTCACCAACGCGGGTACGCCCGGCATCGCCGATCCGGGCTACACTCTCGTGCGCGCGGCCATCCAGGCCCAGGTTCCCGTCACCGCCATCCCTGGACCGACCGCGTTCGTGATGGCGCTGGTGTTGTCGGGGCTGCCGGTCCATGCCTTCACCTTCCGGGGCTTCCCGCCGCACAAGCCCGGTCCCCGGCGTCGCTTCCTCGCCGCCGATCGTGACTCGCGCTATACCCTGATCTACTACGAGAGCCCGCACCGCCTGGCCCGGTTCCTGCGCGATGCGCTCGAGGTATTCGGCGATCGTCCTGCTGCGCTGGCCAACGACCTGACCAAGATGTTCGAGACGGTCCAGCGCAGCCGCCTCTCGGAGCTGGCGCGCTGCTACGAGAGCGCGACGCCGCAGGGTGAATACATCGTGGTCGTGGCCGGCGCCGAGGTCAGCGACGCTGAGCCCCAGCCCGCCTCAACCTCAACCTCAACCTCAACCTCAGCCTCCACCCCGGCGGCCGCATGAGCCGCGCCTTGCCCACGCCCCACGGCCCATTGCCCACGCCGGCCTTCCTGCCTGATGCCACGCGAGGGGGCGTCCGCGCGGTGGACAGCGCCGATCTCGAAGGCTGCGGCATCGAGGCGCTCGTCATGAACACCTTTCATCTGATGCAGCACCCCGGCTCCACGACGATCCAGGCGTTAGGCGGGCTGCACCAAATGGCCGGATGGTCGCGCCCCATCTTCACCGACTCCGGCGGGTTCCAGGTCTACTCGCTGATCCGGCAAAATCCGGGGTTCGGCAGTCTGAGCAGCAAGGGGGCTCTGTTTCGGCCCGACAAGACCTCGCGCAAGTTCAACCTGACCCCTGAGAAGAGCGTCCAGCTCCAGATCGCCTACAAGTCCGATGTGATCTTCTGCCTGGACGATTGCACGCATGTGAGCGATGCGCCGCACGCGCAACGCGAGGCGGTCGAGCGGACCGTGAATTGGGCCAGGCGCTCCAGGGCCGAATTTGATCGGCTGATGCACGCGAAAGGGCTCGCTCCTGAAGCGCGGCCGTTGCTCTTCGCGGTCATCCAGGGCGGCCGCGATCGCGAACTGCGGAGAGCGTGCGCAGAGGCGTTGCTCGAAATCGGCTTCGATGGCTACGGCTACGGCGGCTGGCCCCTGGACGAATCCGGCAAGCTGCTGACCGACATCATCGCCTACACTCGCGAGCTGATACCGCCTGAGGCGCCGATGCATGGGTTGGGCATCGCGCATCCCGAGAGCATCGCCATCTGCGCGGGGCTGGGCTACGATCTGTTCGACGGCGCGCTGCCGACCCGCGACGCTCGTCACGGCCGGCTCTATGCTTTCACGACCGATCCGGCTGCGTCTGGCCTGGGCCAGCAGGGCGACTGGCTGGCCTACGTCTATATCCATGACGCGAAGCACATCAAGGCCGATCGGTCCGTCCACCCGTGGTGCGACTGCCCCACCTGCGCACGCTACTCGATCGGCTATCTGCACCATCTCTTCGACATCAAGGACATCCTGGCGGAGAGGTTGGCCACGCTGCACAACTTGCGCTTCATGAGCCAGCTCATGGCGAACTTGCGGCGTCGGTAGGGCGACCCCGTATGGAACCAACACAGCTCGACCAACTCATTGCGGCCGTGCACGGCAGCGCGAAATATCGCCAGGTATCGCTCGATCTGGTGCGACGCATCGGCGCGACCGAGCTTGCCCGGCGCCGCAGCCTCAAAGACGCGGTCAAGGAGACCAAGAACAAGCTGCACCAGTCGGCCGCCGCGTATCTGGACAGCGCGCCTCCCTACGCGGCCTGGCTGGCGGAGCTGCGCCAGGCTCAACGCGCGGGCGGCGGCGCGGCGGTCAAAGAGGTATGCGCCCAGATCATGGCGCGGCACGCCTCGACGCGCGAGCGCCTGCTGATCCTGGACGAGTTCTATGCCACGATCCTGGCGGGACTGCCGCCGGTGCGCAGCGTGCTCGACGTCGCGTGCGGCCTCAACCCGCTCGCGATCCCCTGGATGCCGCTGGCCCCGGGCGCAAGCTACTACGCGTGCGACGTGTATCACGACCTGGTCGGCTTTCTGAACAGCTTTTTCGAGATCTTGGGCGTGCAGGGTCAGGCCGAGGTACGCGACTTAACCCAGGTCATTCCCGCGCAGGAGGTGGACCTGGCGTTGGCGCTCAAGACGCTGCCATGCCTGGAACAGATTGACCGCTCGGCCGGCGAGCGGCTGCTGCAGGGGCTGCGCGCCAGGCGGATGCTCGTGTCGTTCCCCATCCACAGCCTGGGCGGCCGGCCAAAGGGGATGGCCCAGAACTACGCGGCCCGGTTCGGGGAATTGGCGGCGGGAAGAGGCTGGGCGATCCAACGCTTCGACTTCGCCACCGAGCTGGCGTTCCTGGTCACGAAGGCCGCGGGTTGAGGCGGTGGTCGAGGTTGAGGTTAAGGTTGAGGTGAAAGAGGTAGGCGCGGGGGGCGAGCGGGAGATCGAGGCGACGTTGGCGGCAATCTTGCGCTCCAGCAAGTATCGCAGGCTCGATTTGTGCGAGGAGACGATTCGCGATCTGCTGCGAGCGGAGTTGCCCCGCCGCCGGCCGGCCGAGGCGATCCAGGCGGTTCGGAAGAAGCTGCACAACATCGTCGCGGCCTACCTGGGGGACCCAGACTACGATGTCGCGGCCGCGCAACTGGCTGCGGCGTTCCAGGATCCTGCCCCCGCGGCCGTGCGCGGCGTCTGCGCGCAGATCATGGCAGCGCACGCGTCGACCCGCGAACGGCTGGCGATTCTCCATGACTTCTACCCGCGCATCTTCGCCCACACGGCCGCGCCGCGCTCTCTGCTGGATTTGGCGTGTGGGCTGAATCCTTTGTCGTTCCCGTGGATGGATCTCCCGGCAGCCACCAGGTATCATGCCTACGACATCCGGCCCAGGCGCATCGCGTTGATCAACCACTACTTCGCCCTGCAGGGGCTGGAGCCGCTGGCCAAGACCCAAGACATCCTCGCGCAGCCTCCGACCGAGGCGGCCGACCTGGCGCTCATCTTGAAGGAGGTGCACCGGTTCGAACAGCGGCAGCGCGGCTGCACCGCGGCGCTGCTCGACGCCCTGCGCGTGCGCTACGTGGTCGTCTCGTTCCCCAGCGTCAGTCTCAGCGGCCGCCAAGACCTGGCCGCCAGCTATCGCGGCCTGCTGGCCAAGATCATCCGGGGCAGTGCGAAGCCTCCCTGTGGGAGAGCGTGGCGTGTCGAGGAGCTGAGGTTCGAGGGAGAGATCGTTTTCTGCATTGACAAAGCGTGACGGCCGCGACGATCGCCGCGGCCGTCTCCCTGTGCGGGCCTGACGCGCATCAGGTGCGCGCTATCAGCCAGATGACCCCCTGGCCCAAGAGATAGAACGCGAACACCGCCAGCGGGAACAGCAGCGCCCTGGGCAGCCGCCGCGCCAGGATGTCGAGACCGAGGCGTTGCAGACGCGTCTCGGTCGCGCTGCGCCGGCCCGCGGTTCCGCCGCCCAACGCAGCGCGCGCGCGGCGCATGCGCACCGCGGCGATGCTGGATCGGAAATACTCCTCGATGTAGATCATATAAACCACCCAGATGATGGCCAACACGACCAACCCGAAGCGATCCACCGAGTTCGCGACGCCGCCCAACTCCGTCGTGTGCAGTTGATACCAGGGGTTGGGCGCGAGCAGTAGCACCGTGATCGGCGCGAGCACTGACCTGATGAGCAGAAGCGCCACGCCAGCGACCGCGCTCAAGATGATCCAGAGCGAATATGCCAGCAAATAGCCAAGAATATCGGCCGAAGTCAGTTTGTCGGTAGTGCCTTCCATATGCGTATGCCTCTTTGCAATCGAGGTTGCCCGGCAGTCAGAAGGGCAAGCCCTTGACCCCTTGCACCCCCTTGGCCGCGGCGATCTCGCCTGCATGGCCCAGGGCATGAACGACCAACAGGGCCAGCACATCGGCCACGGCGCGCTGGCCGCCGAACAAGCTCACCTGGCGATCCAGTTCTTCCGCCGTGAGGCCGGCTAGATAGGCATCGGTCGCCGCCCGGACCGCCTGCTCATAGGCCCTGGCAGGGGCCACGGCCAGCGTCGCAGCCCTGGTCTCATCCCACGCTCCGCGCCCCAGCGCGCTCGTCAAGCCAACCTTCTCCCCCCAGCCCTCAGCCTCCCACAGGCGCGGCTTGCCCTGGATCGCCCGCTGGATGAAGCTATCCTCAGCCGCGACCAGGTGGATGAATGCCGACTTGATCGGGTTCGCAACGCCGGGCGGCGCCCAGTTGAACTGCTCGTCGCTGACGTCTTGCATGGCCGCATCCAGCAGGCGGCGCGCTGCCGCGATCTGCCTTTTCACGTATTCGACCGCATCCATGATCTCCTCCCCTGGATAGCCGCCCCGACCAGCAGCCCGATCAGCAGCCCCGCGCTGACCCAGGCGGCCGTGGCCACCAGCGGCGCGGCCGCGTGTTCGACCGCGATGCCGGCAAACGCCTACACGAGCACCAACACATAGGCTACATCGCGCCTGGTGAGCCGCATCGCCGCAGCGATGGCGACCCCGGCCGCCAGCATGATGACGGCCCACAGCGTATCGGCGAGGCCCCAGCCGCCCCAACCCCAATAGTCCAACAGCGACGTGGCGTTGGCGATCGTTGCCACGGTGATCCAGCCCAGGTAGATGCTGAACGGCGTGTGCACGAGCCACCGCTCGGCCGGAGCAACCGCCACGCGGCCGATGCCCAGCCTCAGATAGATGGCGATCAGCGATCCCAAGAGGGTGAGCATGGCCACGATCGTCCAGGCGAACTGCTCGTAGTGCCACAAGAACAGCCAGGCCGTGTTCGCGACGCAGTTTAGCACGAACAGATAGCCCACGCGGGCCAGCCGCGGGTTGTCTCGCTGCGCCGGCAATGCCTGGTAGATAGCGAAGAGGATCAGCCCCAGGTAGATGACGCCCCAGATCGAAAAGACGTAGCCTGCGGGCACGAAGTAGACCTGGAACCGATCGGAAATCTCGCCGGTGGTCAGGCCGTTAAGGGGCAAGGCGCTGGCCAGACCATTGACGATGAGCGTTGCGATGACAGCTACGACGTTGACTGCTTGTCGGAGGGTGTTACGGTTCACGGGAGAGCTCCTTGATAGCCGCCTCATCCAATAGCTCCCATACATTCTCCGGCGGCACATCGTCCTGGATGTTGTGCACCGCACCCAGGACATAGCCGCCGGCCAGACCGTTCATGGCGCGCACCGTGTCGCGCACGGCCTGGCGCACCTCTTCTGGCCGGCCGTGGGGCAGCAGGCGCTGTGTGTCAATGCCGCCCCAGAACGCCATCCGGCCAGCGAAGCGCCGATGCAGGTTTTGGGGCGTCATCTGGGTCGCGGCCACCTGCATCGGGTTGAGCACATCTATGCCTATTTCGATGTAGTCTTCCACCAGGTCAACGATGCTGCCGCACGCGTGGTTGAGGATCTTGGCGCCGGTGTGACGCCGGATCGTCTCCACGTAGCGCCGGTGGAATGGTTTGACCATCTTCCGGTAGAGTTCGGGCCGGATGATGGGGCCGCGCTGTGTGCCCATGTCGTCCGAGATCGTGATCACGTCTGCGTAGGGGCCGACTTCGGTCAGGAAGGCGACATGACGCCGGCATTGCACATCCGCGACCTTTTCGAGCAGGGCGAGGCTGAACTCCTGGTCGAGAAGGAGATCGGCCAGGAATTGGGCCATGCCGCGCAGCATCCAGGCCTTGTCGAAGATCGTGGTGTCAGCGGTGCTCACCGACACCGCATAGTCCGTGTTCTCGTGGAGGTCACGCGCCAGGTCTCGCAGGCCGGCGTAGCGCGACGGATCTTCCACAGCAGGCCAATCGTAACGCTCCAGGTCAGCCACGGTCGCCTCGGCCAGCGGGTGCGCAACCGGATCGTACTGGACGCCGCTCTCGGCGCGGCGGAAGGTGATCCCCCACTCATCCACGAAGGAGCGGTCATCCAGCCAGCGCGTGCGGCTCTGGGCGGGTGGTCGTGCGTAGATCGCCCGCGTGTCCACGGGCAGCAGGCGCAGCACGGCCTCATCCATGACGACCGTCTCGAAGACCCGGCTGAGCTCGACCGTGGGGGCGTCCACGCCCAGATACCGCTTGAAGTTGTCATACGCGCCCGCGCACATGGTGCTGTTCTGCGTGCCGCCCAGGTCAATGGGGACACGGTCAACCTCTCGATGGCTCAAGGCCCGTAAGACGCGCTCTCGGGGTTTCATATCACCATTCCTCTATGACTTCTACGATTTCACGATCAGCACGAACTCGCTCTTGCGCTGCGCGAGTTGTTGCAGCACGGTGGCAACCGGGCCGCGATAGACCCGTTCGCCTGGCAAGGTAAGATCGCAGGCGAGGATGATCTGCCGCTGACCGCCGAGGACCTCCGCAACGCTGCGGAGCAGATCGGTCAGGCGATAGGGAGCATCCATGAGTACGATGGGCAAGCCAGCTGCGGCCAGCTCCACAAGCCGTCGCCGGCGCTGGTCTCGGCTGCGAGGCAGAAAACCCTCGAACAGAAACCGCTCGATCTTGAAATCGCACAGCGAAAGCGCGGCGGTCAGCGACGACGGCCCAGGGATGGGAACGACGGCCACACCGGCCTCGACCAGCCCGCGGATCAACATGTGGCCAGGATCGGAAAACACGGGCGTGCCGCAGTCGGAGATCAGGGCAAACGACCGCCCCTGCTGCATCTGGCTCACCAGGTCGGCTGTGCTGGCCTTTTCCGTGTGCTCGTTCAGCAAGACAAGCTCTTTGGCGATGCCGAGCTGCTTGAGCAGCGCGCTGCCCTCTCGATGCTCCTCGCAGATCACGCCGTCCACCGTCTGCAAGGTCTCGATCGCGCGCAGCGTGATGTCTTTGGGGTGGCCGATGGGTACAGCGACGACGTATAGGCAACCTGGGCTCGCCATCTCTACCTGTCATAGAGCACAAGAATGCATCCCATAGCGTGTCGGATTCTAGCACACCTCAACCGGAAACGCACATCAGGACGATTCACCCTCTCGCGTCTCAAGCGCCGCCCGCATCGCGGCGATGTGCGCGGGGGTCGAACCGCAGCAGGCGCCGATGTAGCGGACACCCATCTCCCGCATCTTGCGCGCATACGCGGCCATCACCTCGGGCGTACCGTCGTAGGTGATCTTCTTGTCGGCCGAGCTGTACTTGGGCAGGCCTGCGTTCGATTGGGCGATCAGGTGGACGTCGACGGGCCTGGCCGCGAGCATCTCGCCCACGACGCGCTCGATTTCGGCCGGGCCGTTGCCGCAGTTGGCGCCCATCACGCGAATGCCCCACTCGTAGAGCGCCTGAACCGCCTGCACGGGCTTGACTCCCATCATGGTGCGGAAGCGCGTGTCGAAGGTCATGGTGGCCGCGATGGGCAGGTCGCACCCCGAGCGGATGCCGGCGATCGCAGCTTCCACCTCATCCAGCGCGCTCATCGTCTCGATCAGGAAGAAATCCACGCCGCCTTCGGCCAGCGCCGCGGCCTGTTCGGCAAAAGCCAGCCGGGCGCTGTCGGGGGTCAAGGCGCCCAGCGGCTCCATGATCTCGCCCGTGGGGCCGATGTCGCCGGCCACGAGCACGTCGTGGTCGGCCTCGTCGGCTGCCTGGCGCGCCAAGCGCGCCGCGGCCAGGTTGAGCTCGTGAACGCGGTGTTGCAGGTTCTCGCGGCCCAGCCGGAACCGAGTGCCGCCAAACGAGTTGGTGGTGATGACCTGCGATCCCGCGTCCACGTAGCTCTTGAAGATGCCCTTGAGCACCTCTGGCCGTGTGACATTCCACTCCTCCGGCGCGCCGCCCGTGGTCAGCCCCGCGGCCTGTAACATCGTCCCCATCGCGCCGTCGCCGAGGATGAAGGGATGAGTGATCAGAAACTGCGTTAGTTTGTCCACAGCGTTTCTTCCTCCAGAGGCGGGGAGGCAGCAACCTCAAGGCGCTCGCCATGCAGAGCCTCATACTGATCCAATAGCGCTTCGACGGAAACCAGCCCTTCACTGACAGCCTTTGCCATGCGCAGGATTTCTTCATCGCGCTCCCGCTCGAGGCGTTCAAGGCGCTCGAGCTCGGCTACACTGATGAGAGCTGCCAGCGGATCTCCCCGGCGCTTCACGATGAATCGCTCTCCGGCATACCGCACCCGATTTAGAACATCACCAAAGTTGTCTCGCATGCGCCCAGCGCTGATGGTTACAGCATTCATATTGCCCTCCAAATCCCGTTGGCACAGCTACCCCAGTGAGACCAGCATATCACCGGCGGCGCGCGCTGTCAACGGGCCTTCCGTACACCCCGACGTTTCAGGTTTCCCGCCTTATCAATGCCCTCGCGGCCGCGACCCCTTCGGCCGCGTCCTTGCAGTAGCGATCGGCGCCGATGTCCTCGGCGAAGGCCGCGTTGAGGGGCGCGCCGCCCACCAATACCTTGACATGGTCGCGCAGCCCTTCTTGATGCAGGCGCTCGATCACGGTCGCCATGTAGGGCATCGTCGTGGTCAGCAGCGCGGACATGCCGAGCAGGTTGGCGTGATGCTCGCGGATGGCCGCGATGAACTTATCGGCGTCCACGTTGTTGCCCAGGTTGTGCACCTCGAAGCCGGCGCCTTCCCACATCATCGCCACCAGGTTCTTGCCGATGTCGTGGATGTCGCCCTTGACGGTGCCGATGACCGCGATGCCCGCCTTTGGCGCGCCGGTTTGGGTCAGCAGCGGCCGCAGGATCTCCATGGCGGCCTTCATCGCGTTGGCCGCGCGCAGCACCTCGGGCACGAACAGGATGCCGTCGCCGAAATCCTTGCCCACGATATCCATGCCGGCCACCAGGCCGCGCGCCAGGATATCGACCGGCGCCTGACCCCACGCCAACGCCTGTCGGGTCCCCTCCACGACCGCGGCCGTCACGCCATCGTAGAGGTCGTCCTGCATGGCCTCGTAGTGCGCCTGTAGATCAACCGTGTCCCCACTCAACTCCCGCATCCCGATCGTGGTCATGGAACGCCTCCGAAAGCAGCGTCGAACCTGTTTCAGTTGAATTCGAGTATACTTGCCGCGTCAGGCTAAGTCAAGATGCCTTCGCCAGTCTGGCCCTTCTCTCACGCGCGCTTACCGTGTCGCTCACCCCGCGGGCGCGGCGACGACCGGCGGCCGCTTGCAGGATCTCGGTCAGGTGCGGGAACGCATCCACCGAATGGGGCATAGGCAACGCCTCGACGAACGCGTCCTGGAAGCGCGGCTCCATGGCGACTCCGATGTAGTTCGTCCAGCGCGCCAGCCGCCGCGCCTCCTCGCGCTGCTGCTTGTTGAGCAGCGCGATGCGCGCGCCGTCGCCGGCTGAATTGCCGACCGTGGTCACCTTCGTCAGATCGCAATCGGGGATCATGCCGAGGATCATGGCGTGCGTGGCGTCAATATATGATCCGAACGCGCCCGCCAGCAGCACCCGATCCACCCGATCCACCCCCATCCGTGCCATCAACAGGCGGGCGCCGGAGTAGAGCGCGGCCTTGCCCAGTTGTATGTTGCGCACATCGTCGCTGGTGACGACGATTGGCCGGCCCGTGCTCGCCTCGTGCGGCCAGGCCAGCACGAACTCGGCCTTCGAGCCTTGCCAGCTCAGTCGCGGTGAGCGCGCCTCGGCTGCGAACCGGCCGTCAGGCGTCAACACGCCCGCCACGAACAGCTCGGCGATCGCCTCGATGATGCCGGAGCCGCAGATGCCGGCCGCGAGAATGGGGGCATCGCGTGGTCTAGCTTTTTGGCCAGGTGAGGTAGATTGGTACGTTGGTGGATTGGTAGGATGGTAGGTGGGCAGGTTGGTACGTTGCGTTGGCAGTCTATCGGCTTCCCAATCTACCGACTTACCAGTTTCCCAATCTACCAATTTACCCATCTCCCACTCGTTGCTCCATTCCTCCCGGCCGATGACCTTGAAGCGTACCTCCAGCGTCTCGGGGTCAATGCGCACACGTTCGATGGCGCCCGCCGCGGCGCGCATCCCGTGGCGGATTTGCGCGCCCTCGAACGCCGGCCCGGTGGGGCTGGAGGCCGAAAAGAGTCGCTCGCGGTTGCCCAAGAGTAGTTCGCCGTTGGTCCCCACGTCCACGATCAGCCAGATCTCGTCGGCTGGCGCGCGGTGCGGTTCTTCGGCCAGGATCACGCCCACATTGTCCGCGCCGACATGACCGGCTTCCACGGGCAAGACGTGCGCCTGCGCGCCCGGCGCCAGCCGCAGTCCCAACTCCCGCGCCTGGATGTCCACCGCATCGCTGACCGCCGGTCCGAAAGGCGATTGTCCCAACTGCCGCGGCGGGATGTTTAGCAGGATGTGGTGCATGACCGTGTTGCCCACCAGCACGATGTCGCTGATGGCCTCTGGGGTCACACCTGCCTCGGCCGCGGCTTCGGCAGCCAGCTCGTTCAGCGCGTTGATCACTGCTCCGCGCAGCGTGGCCAGCCCGTCCTCGCGAGTGTCGCAGTAGCTCACCCGGCTCATCAGATCCTCGCCGTAGGCCACCTGGGGGTTCATGCGACTGGCCGTGGCGAGCACTGCGCCGGTGCGCAGGTCGCACAGGTGCATAGCTACCGTCGTCGTGCCGATATCCACCGCCAGCCCATAGGCTTCCTCCGCATAGCCGGGCTGCACGCGTACCACCTCGCAATCTTGCCACACGGTGACAGTCGCCTTCCAGTTCCCCTCGCGCAGGATCGGCTGGAGGGTGTGCAGCAGGATCGGATCCAGCCGCAATCCCTGGAGGCCGAAGCGCCGGGCCAATTCCGCGGCCAGCCGATCCCAGTCGCCCAACTGGTTTTCCAGGGTTGGCGGCTCGATCTCGACATAATAGAGCCGGATGGCCGGATCTACGACAATGGCGCGCTCGGTGACGGCCTTGCGCACCACCTGTTTGCGCGCCTGGCTCTCCGCTGGCACGCTGATCAGCAGGTCGCCGCGCACCTGGCAGGCGCACGCCAGCCGGCGGCCAGCCGGCCGCGGATGCTGGTCCCAATAGCGCGCCTCGCGGCCATCGGCCGCGCTGAGGTGCTCTGCATCAGAGGTCAGCCCGTGCTTGGCAAAGAAGCCCTCTTCGACAGTCACCTGGCACTTGCCGCAGGTTTGGCGGCCATTGCAGATGGCCTCGATCTCGACGCCAAGGCTGCGGGCGGCATCCAGCAAGTTGCTGCCGGCGGCCGCCTCTCCCTGCCGGCCGGAGGGCTGGAAGACGACGCGATAAGCGGCGCGCCCCTCGTCGGAGGGGCGTGAAGCAGTCGGTTGATGTGGGTTCGATGGTGGTGTCATAGCACGGCGATTGTACGCCAAGTGAGACGGGATGACAAACTGCGCCCCACATTGACTCAACGCGCTCTGCAACTTGCGCCCCCACTGCTTCATGGACTATAATGGCGTTGCAGGGCGGTACGAATTAGCTTCAGGAGTCTTCTTCATGCACACGATTCTTCGTTCCAGGACCGGCGTCGAGGTCATTATCGGCCCGGATCAGCCTTTCGTGATGATCGGCGAGCGGATCAATCCGACCGGCCGCAAGGCGCTGGCCGCGGAGATGTTGGCGGGCGACTACGGTCGAGTGAAAGCCGATGCGTTGGCGCAGGTGGAAGCCGGCGCCACGGTGCTCGACGTGAATGCCGGACTGGGCGTCGCCAACGCCAACGAGCTGGAGCCCGAGGTCATGGTGCGGGCCATCGAGGCGGTGCAATCGGTCGTGGACGCGCCCCTCAGCGTGGATTCGTCGGTCGTGGCCGCGTTGCGCGCGGGGTTGCAGGCCGCGGGCGGCAAACCGCTGGTCAATTCTGTGACCGGCGAGGCGGAGCGGATGGAGGCGGTCTTCCCGTTGATCGCCGAGTATCGCGTCGCGGTGATCGCCATGTGCAACGACGAGACCGGTATCAGCATGGATCCCAAGGTGCGTTTTGGCGTCGCCAAGAAGATCGTGGCGCGCGCCGAGTCGTTCGGCATCCCGCGCGAGAACATCCTGATTGATCCGTTGGTAATGCCCGCGGGCGCGGTGCGCGGCTCCGGCGCGATGGTGCTCGACATCGTCCGCTGGGTGCGCGAGGAGCTGGGCTGCAACACGGTCTGCGGGGCCAGCAACGTGTCATTCGGTCTCCCCAACCGCGAGGCGATCAACGCCAACTTCCTGGCCATGTTGATCGGCGCGGGCATGACCAGCGCGATCACCAATCCCCTTAAGCAGGAGCTCAAGACCGCCATCCTGGCGGCCGATATGCTGATGGGGCATGACGAAGACTGCATGCGTTGGCTGCGCTATCAGCGACAACTGGCTCGCGCGGCGGCCGCCGCTGCCGCAGCCGCCTCTGGCGAGGCCACAGCGACCGATGAGCGCGCTGCCCGTCGCGCCGCGCGCCGGGAGAGTCGCACATCTGAAGGCTGATGTCGTCTGCGTCTCGGTCGCGCGTCTCGAGGGCAGCATAGGCCGTCAATGTCTTGCCTGCATTCCACAAGGAGTCCCAGATGAACCCTGTTCTCGTCAAAATCGGCCCGTTCGCAGTGCACTGGTATGGCTTGCTGATCGTCATCGGCGCAGTGATCGCGGCGTGGATCGCCACGAAGGAGGCCAGGCGTCGCGGGGAAGACCCGGAGCACGCCTGGAACCTGCTGACCTGGTGCTTGATCCTTGGCATCATCGGCGCGCGCGCCTATCACGTCTTCTCGACCCCCGTCGGCAACTTCGCAGGCTGGGCCTACTACCGCGAGCATCCCATCGAGGCGATCGCCTTCTGGAACGGCGGGTTCCGCGGGCTGGCCATCTATGGCGCGGTGGCGGGCGGGGTGCTCGCCGTCGTGCTCTATGCGTGGCGGGCCAAATTGAGCCTGCTGCGTTGGCTTGACATCCCCACACCGGGCCTGCTGGTTGCCCAGGTCGTTGGTCGCCTGGGCAACCGCATCAACCAGGAGCTCTATGGACCGGCCACGAATCTGCCCTGGGCCTTTCACATCAACCCCACCTACCCGTGCCAGGAGCCGCCAGGCTCTCCTATGGCGTGCGGTCTGCCGTCCGAGATGCTCAGCGAGCCGGTGCGCCAGTGGTATGCGGCCAACGGGTTCCACCCCACCTTCTTCTACGAGGCGCTTTGGAACATCGTGGGTTTCCTGCTGCTCTGGTTCGGCGGCCGGCGCTTTGCGCGTTGGCTGCGCGATGGCGACATCTTCTTGTTGTACCTGATCTGGTATCCGCTGGGGCGGTTCTGGGTCGAGATGTTCCGGCCGGACGCATGGCGCATGGGCGCCCTGGCCACAGCCCAATGGATCGCCATTGCCTGCATCGCAGGCGCGATCGCCGGGCTCGTGCTCAACCATCGGCGGCCGAGGACAGCGGGGGCGTAGTGCGTATTGCGTGGTGCGTGGAATCTCGTCTGCCGACTGCTGTCCACTATCGGTTGCACAGGTTCCACCAGGAAAGGAGCTTTCTCCATGACTGCTATCGTACAGGATGAACGTCGCCGGCTGGCGGTAGACTATGCGGCGGGAGTCGAGGCGTTGCTGGCGCTCGCGCCCCCGCGCGAGGCCGGTCTGCGAGCCAGGTCCACGCCGCGCGTGGGCCGGCTCCTGGTGAAGTCTCAGGCGCTGAAGAACGCGGCCTCGGCCGCGCTTGCTGGCTCGACCGATCCGCTGGACAGGGCCGCAGCCGAAGTGCAACTGTTGGCGGGCGCGGCGCTCGACCTGGCTGTGGCCAGCCAGTTGGCGGGCGCGCCGGCAACAAGGGCGCGCGATCTCGCGGCCCCTGCCGTAGATGTCGCCGGCCTGCGGCGTCTGATCGAAGCCCCAGAAGCATATCTGGCGGGCGCCGTGGCGGTGACGCGCGTGCGGGCGGTGGAGGATGCCAGGCAGAGCATGAGCGCGGCCGCCCAGTCCGCGCTGGATGGCATCAGCTCTGCGGTCGTCTCGACGGGCGGCGAGGTGATCGAGGGGTTGCTGCTGTTGGACGCGGCGCTGCTCAAGGAAGCGTTGCAGTTGGTCGGCGGCCAGCTTGCCGCGAAGATCGGGGTAGACCTGAAGGGGCTGAGCAAGCGCATCATAGATTTCGTCATCGCGGCCAACGAGAAGATCGTCGCAATGCTCGGCATTGACGCCGTGGCAGAGGCGCAGAAGCAGCTCGCGCAGTGGCTCGAAGAGCTACAGGCCGGCACGCTTTTCCCGCGGCTGGTCGAGCAACTGTATCAGACCGACGCCATCGAGGCAGAGATCATGGGGTGGCTGGCGGGTTACGCGGGCGGTGAGGCTGTCTTGTTGATGGGGCGCGAGGAGATCACCCTGTTGGCGGGTCGCTTCGCGGCCAAGGCCAAAGTCGCCGATCAGCTCACCGCGGCGTTGGCGCTGGTCAAGCTGGCGCCGCCGCTCGCGACCCCCTATGGCCGGCTCGGCATCGCCGTCGCCTACCTGGGCCTGCTGGCCTATCTGGTCGGTTCCGGCTACGATCACGTGGACTCGGACCGCTTGCAGGTGTTGGACTGGGTCGAAGGCGTGCGCGGTATCGCCAAACGGCTGCTGGTGACGTTGCCGCCGGCGTAGCAAGAGCACAGAGCGCCGTGTTCTTTGCTTTGCTTCCGTGGCTGCACGCAGTGGGCTGTGGCTGTTTGGGTGATTGGTTGGTCATTTTTGCTGCCACACCGACAAGGAGTACTTGCTGACAGACGCCATCTCGTTCACAATGATGACGCGCCTGCACCAGAAGACAGCCTTCGCCTTCGACAAGCACTTCGGCCAGTACGGCTGGCAGATCCTCGAACCGGAACGAGATAAGTGACTGGTTATAGAGAGGTCTATTCCATGGCATCAATGACCCTCAGCACGATCCTGGACGACTTGCGCGCTGCCGATGCCGTGCTGCGCAAGTTCGAACAACGCTATTGGTTGAGCTCCGAAATCTTCTACAATCTGTACGCGCGCGGCGTTCTCGACGACGGTGAGCATCTTGAAGATTTCGCCGAATGGGCCGGTTTCTACAAGATCAAGCAGCACCGCGAGGCAGTGCTGCGCCAGTTTTCAGAGCAGCGGGTATCCAGGTTGCGCGCAGGCGGCACAAACGCTTTTGTCCGCTTGGCGCCTGAAGAGCCGTTGATCGAGGTAGCAGCATAACCGTATGCCCTTTCCTTCGCGCGCTGAGTACGAGCACCTGATCTACACGCTGCCGTACAGCCATCCGGATGTTGTTTCGTCATCACTACGCCTTTTCACTGTCAGTGACGGCACGGCCATGGTGAGAGGGAGCGTGTATTTTCGCAACGGCCTCGAATTGCGCGTGGTCGAGGTCGTTGACTTCGTGGCCGGCCACATCAGCGACTACGGCTATACGATCCTCCGAGAACAGGAGCGGATCTGTTGGTATGACCCCCAGGCTCATCCCGAAATCCCCGAGCTGCGCGCCACTTTCCCGCATCATCGTCACGAGCCGCCCGAGATCAAACACAATCGCCGCCCCGCGCCGGGCATCAGTTTCACCGCGCCCAACTTGCCGGCCTTGATCGCCGCTGGCGTTGCTCTCGGCGCCGATTTGTCTTGAGGAGTCCCACCGAGTCGCGGTATAATACCCGCAGCGTAGGACATTGAGCAGATATGCAGACCACCATTACGATTGATCCCATTCCCGAGACGCAGCCCCGGCCTGCGGTCCGCCGGGCGCGACTGCACGTCGAAGATTCCCGTCAGGCGCAGGCCCAGACCGCAGCCGGCCGCAAGCCGGAGTGGCTGCGAATCAAGCTGAACCAGAACGACGAGTATTGGCGTCTGAAGTCGCTGATGCGCGGACAGACGCTGCACACCGTCTGCGAAGAGGCATTCTGCCCGAACCTGGGCGAGTGCTGGGGCCGCGGCATCGCGACCTTCCTGCTGATGGGCGACATCTGCACCCGCTCGTGTAAGTTCTGCAACGTCCAGTCGGGCCGGCCGCTGCCCCTTGACGAGGATGAGCCGCGCCGCGTCGCTGAATCGGTGCATGAGATGGGCCTGCGGCATGTGGTTCTCACCAGCGTTGACCGCGACGATCAGCCTGACGGCGGCGCGCACATCTTCGCTGCGGCCATCCGCGCCATCCGCGACCGCCAGCCCGGCTGCACCATCGAAACCCTCATTCCCGATTTCAAGGGGGATCGCGCGGCGCTGAAGATCGTCGTGGACGCCCGGCCCGAAATCCTCAACCACAACGTCGAGACGGTTCCGCGGCTCTCGCGCTGGGTGCGGCCGCAGGCCAGGCATGAACGCAGCCTGGCCGTCTTGCGGATGGCGAAGGAGCTGGATCCAACAGTCATGACCAAGAGCGGAGTCATGGTCGGCCTGGGCGAGGAATGGGACGAGTTGCTCGCGGTCATGGATGACCTGCGAGAAGCAGATGTGGACATCCTGACGATCGGCCAGTACCTGCAGCCGAGCAAGCTGCATCTACCGGTCGCTCGCTTCTATCACCCCGATGAGTTCGCCGCGCTGGCTGACGAGGCGCGCGCTCGCGGCTTCCAGTGGGTAGAGTCGGCCCCGCTGGTGCGCTCATCCTATCACGCAGACCAACAGGCGCGGGGCATCAGGGGCTGGTAACGTGGTAGATTGGTAGGTCGGATCTACCGGCTACCGTTCTCCCAATCTACCAGTTACCGTTCTCCTAATTTACCAGTTACCGTTCTCCTAATCTACCAACATATGCAAATACTCACAGTAGACATCGGAACCGGCACCCAAGATATCCTGCTCTTCGACAGCGAGCGGGCGCCGGAGAATTGCCTGAAGCTGGCGATGCCCTCGCCGACGCTGTTGATCGGCGAGCGGATCAAGCGAGCCACTGCCGACCGCCGCGCCCTGCTGATCACCGGCGTGACGATGGGCGGCGGACCGTGCGCCTGGGCCGTCGAAGCCCACTGCCGTGCGGGCCTGCGCGTGCTCGCTACGCCTGACGCGGCGCGTACCTTCAACGATGATCTGGAGCTGGTGCAGCATGACATGGGCGTCGAGATCATCGTCGAGGAGGCCGGCCGCAAACTGGCCGCTGGCGACGACCACACCCATATCGAATTCCGGGATTTCGACTATGCCGCGATCCGCAGCGCCTTCGCCGCCTTCGGGCTGGACTTGCAGCCCGATGCCCTGGCGCTGGCGGTTTTCGACCACGGGGCCGCGCCGGCCGGCGTCAGCGATCGGCAGTTCCGCATGGACTACCTGGTCGAGCGCCTGCGCCAGGACCGCCGGCTCAGCGCCTTTGCCTTTCACAGTCACGCCGTCCCAGAGATCATGACCAGGCTGGCAGCCGCGGCCGACACAGCCGTGGCCCAGGCTGATCTGCCGGTCATCGTGATGGATACGGCCCCCGCGGCCGTGCTTGGCGCGCTGGAAGACCCGGTCGTCGCCGGCCGGCCCGATGCCTTGGTGGTCAACGTCGGCAACTTCCACACGCTGGCGTTTCAGTTTCGCGGCCGCCAGCCACGGGCTGCCACAGGGCAGGTGGCGCGGCTATTCGAGCATCATACCGGGCTGTTGACCCCTGCCGCGCTGACCGGCTGGTTGGCCGCGTTAGCCGAAGGGCATATCGCTCACGCCGCGGTCTTCTCGGACCACGGCCACGGCGCGTTGGTGTTGGATGACACGCCCGTTGCGCTGAGTTTTGTGGCCGCGGTCGGCCCGCGCCAGGCGCTGCTGCGAGACACCAGCCTGCCCGTCTACTTCGCTGTGCCGCACGGCGACCAGATGCTCACCGGCTGCTACGGCCTTCTCCGGGCCTGCGCCGATCTGGAGCCCACGTGGCGCGAGCCTATCGAGGACGCACTCTCGGGCAGGGCGGACAAGAGTTTGTGGTGAGGAGGAACCGATGCCTATACCCGATACGACCAAAGATGTCCTGCGTCTCTTCAGCTACGGCCTGTACGTGGCGGCTGCGATCGGGGCTGACGGTCCGCGTGCGGCCACCGTCAGTTGGGTGACGCAGGTGTCTTTTGATCCGCGGCTGTTGGCTGTCGCCATGCGTAAAGACTCGTCCATCTGCGAAACGGTGCGCGCCAGCCGGCGCTTCACGCTGCACGTGGTCGGCGCCGACCAGACCGACTTCGCGCGGGCGTTTTTCAGGTTCAGCCAGGCCGGCCCGGAAGATATCGCGGGCTACCACTACACGGTCGGCCCGACCCGCGCGCCGGTGTTCGACCATGCGATCGCCTGGCTGGCGTGTGAGGTGGTGGAAGAGGCCAACGCCAGCGGAGATCACGCCCTGTTCATCGCCCAGATTGTGGGCAGCGGCCAGCGCGTGCCCGGCGCTGCGGCGTTGACGTTGCGTGATACCCCCTGGCGCTACGGAGGATAAGCGATGGCTGTAGAATCAATGACAGATGTGCGCGATGACGCATTGCGTCTGCTCTCGAACGGCCTGTATGTGCTGACGACTGTGCTGGATGGCATGATCCATGCGGCCGCGGTGTCCTGGATCACCCAGGCGTCGTTTCAGCCGCCGTTGGTGCTGATCGCGTTGCGCACCAATTCGCGGCTTGCGCAGGCGGTGCAGAAGTCGCGGCGCTTCGCGTTGAACATCCTGGGGGCCGATCAAGAGGCGCTCGCCGAGCATTTCCTGACGCATCTGACCCTGCCGGCCGATGCGCTCGATCTGGCCGGCCATGACTATCGGCTGACCCAGGGGCGTTGCCCACTGGTCACCGAGGCGTTGGGATGGCTTGAGTGCCGCGTGGCTGCCGAGCCTCCCACTCCCGGCGATCACGCGTTGATCCTGGCGGAGGTCACGGGCGCCGGAATCCGCCGGCCGGGTCAACCCCTGGTGCTATGGCGCACGCGGTGGTCCTATGGAGGCCTCCGAGATTGAAATGCGCCTGACTGATCCCAACGTGGAGACGACCTGTCTGGCGCTGTTGGGCTCGAGCGCCTATCGGCAGCGCGGAGAGAGATACCCATGACGCTACCCGATTTCCGCAGCGAAGCGGACAACCTGGCGACGCAGTTGATTGCCTGGCGCCGCGATCTCCACCAGCACCCGGAGCTGTGCTTCCAGGAAACGCGCACGGCCGGGCTGGCGGCTCGGACGCTGGCAAAGCTCGGGTACGAAGTACGCACCGGCGTCGGGCAGACCGGCGTGGTCGCGCTGTTGCACGGCGGCCGTCCGGGCCCCACGGTGATGCTGCGCGCCGACATGGATGCGCTGCCGATCCAGGAATTGAGCGACGCGCCCTACGCCTCGCAGACGCCGGGGGTGATGCACGCCTGCGGGCACGATGGCCACGTCGCCATCGGCCTGGCCGCGGCGACCATGCTCGCGCGCCACGCGGCCGAGCTGCCCGGCAATGTGCTCTTTCTCTTCCAGCCGGCCGAGGAGAAGGGCGGAGGCGCCAGGGCGATGATCGCCGATGGCGCGTTGGCCGACCCGACGCCGGCTGTCGCCTTCGGCCTCCATTTGTGGAACTCGCTGCCGGCCGGTCGCGTGGCCGCGCAGGCGGGGCCGCTGATGGCTGCTGCGGACATTCTCAAGATCGTCGTGCGCGGCCGCGGGGGACATGGCGCGCACCCGCACGAGACGACCGATGCGATCGCTGTGACCGGCCAGGTGCTCTCGGCGCTCCAGACGATCGTCAGCCGCAACGTGGACCCCCAGGAGACGGCCGTGCTGACCATCGGCACGGTGCACGGCGGTTCGGCCTTCAATGTCATCGCCGAGACGGTCGAGCTGCAAGGCACGGTGCGCACCTTTTCGCCGGCCGTGAGGGAGACGGTGCTGACGCGGCTGCGCGTGCTGCTGGACGGCGTCACAGCCGGCATGGGCGCCAGCTATACGCTCGATGTGCAGGGGATCGCGCCGGCCGTGGTCAACGATCCGGCCGCCAGCGAGATCGCCCGCGCCGCAGCCATCCAGGTGGTGGGGGGGGCGGCCGTCGCCTGGCGGCCGCCGCTGATGGTCTCGGAGGACTTCTCCGAATATGGTCGCCGCGTGCCGGCCTGCTTCATGCTGCTTGGCTCTGGCAATGCCGGGCTGGGACTGAACGCGCCGCATCACAACCCGCGTTTCGACTTCGACGAAAGCGTGTTGCCGATCGGCGCGGCGCTGCTCGCCACGGCCGCGGCGAAGTTCCTGCACGACAACGCCCTGGCTACGTCTTGTTCAGAAACCTCTCGATCACCGTGATTCCATCTGGCAATTGGATGCGGTCGCCTGGCTTCAGCTCTTCGAGGCCGCGGCTCTCCCAGTTGCGGTGTCCCAGCCGGTAGACCCCCAGCCGCGTGCCGCGCTGCCAGTGCGGGTCCTGCACATAGCCGAGGCCGATCTGTCGCCCTTCGCGGCCGATCGAGCAACTGGTGATGTGGCCGACCACGCGGCCCTTCAGACTGACGATCAGGTCCCCCTGGCCCAACATCGGGCCGCGTTCCTCATCGGTCTGGAAGCGGATTAACCGCGCCAGGCGCGCGGTCTCGTACTCAGCATAGGCCGCCTTGCCCACGAAGAACGGCTTCGACAGCTTGACGTAGGCTGCGAAGCCGGCGTCGGCCGGGTTGAGGTTCAACGGGCCGGCCAGTTCGTGGCCGTAGAGGGGCAACCCGGCCTCGATCCGCAAGCTATCGCGCGCGGCCAGACCGATCGGCTTCAGCGCCCAGGCCGCGCCCACGCGCAGCAGATCGCGCCAGAACGCCGGCAGCTCATCCGGGTGGACGAAAAGCTCGAACGCCATCGGCTCGCCTGTGTAGCCGGTGCGCGACAGCCACACGTCGTAACCCCGCAGCGCGGCGTGGATGATCTCGGTGCGCTGCATATCCATGAGGCGCTCGGCGGTTTGCGCGTCGTCATCCGCCATCGCCAACAGGACATCGCGCGATCGCGGGCCCTGCAGCGCCAGTTGCCCGCGCGTCTCATCGTCCCACTGCGGGTCGCGCAGATCGCGCAGCAGCACCGATTCGCTGCCGAGTGCGCGCGACCAGGGGCGTTGCGGGTCAATCATGACCTGCGACTCGCGCACGGCGTTCAGCCAGGCCCAGTCCTTGTCGTTGTTGGCTGCGTTGACCACCATCCAATAGCGCGTCTTGTCCAGCCGATAAACCCACACATCGTCGAGCACGCTGCCATCGGGCGCCAGCAGATAGGAGTAATGAGAGCCGCCGATCTTCAGCGCGGAGATGTCGTTGGTGGCGACCGTGTTCAGAAACAGATGGACGTTCTCGCCGCTGAACTCGAAGAGGCCCATGTGGCTCACGTCGAACAAGCCGGCCGCGTCCCGCACCGTCTGATGCTCTTCCAGCACTGCCGTGTACTGAATCGGCATCTCGTAGCCTGCAAAGGGCGCCATCTTGGCGTTGGCCTTGCGATGCCAGTCGTAGAGCCGCGTGCGGCGGCCGGGCTGCTCGTCCTCTGACGGCCAGGCGAAGGCCGGCAGCGGCTGCAGATCGCCGGGCGCGGCCGCGTGCGGCCGCTGGCCGATCCAATAGGTCTTGTGGAAGGCCCAGCCCACCGCATCCTGCCCGAAGCTCTCCAGGGCGGGCGGCTGAAGCTCCCACCCATAGGACAACTCATGCGGCAGACGGCGCACGACCACCGGGCCGGGCGACTTGACGAAGGGATCGGCCAGATCCATAGTCACGAAGCCGTCGGAGAGTGCGCGCAGCCAATGGACTACCCGCGGCTCCGCGCTCTTGGCAATGAGCATATGCAGCCGGGTGCTTTCCGGGCCAGGGCGCTTGAGCACAGCCGCAGCCATCGGCCGGCCGTCCGGCTCCAGGATCCAGGTGGGCTGGCTGTCGCCGGACTGCAATGCGTAAACATCGTTGGTCAGCGCGACGTTGCAGAAGCCGCGTGCATGGGGTCCCTCGATCTCGATCACATCCCAATCGGGGCTGGGATCGGTGGTCGGCTTGTGCAGGAAGTAGTGGTGCGGATAGCCGCTCGGCTGATAGTCGCGGCCCAAATCCACACAGCAGGCCAGGTCAACGACATCCCACTTGGCCTGCTCCAACAGATCGAAGTCCAGTTTGGCATGATAGATCGGCCCCTGCCGGCCGACGTAGGCTACTGGCTGGCACGCCTTCAGCACGCGCGCCAGGATTTCCGCCAGCCGCACGACCTGGGGCGCCTCGAAACCGCGTTGGGTGATCCAAGGCGTGCCCAACCGGATGCCGCTCGGCGTGCGCGCGCTGCGGTCGCCGGGGATGGTGTTGCGGTTGCACACCAGTCCGGCCAGGTCCAGGATGCGCGCGGCCGGATCGCCCATCAGCGGTGTGCCTTTATTGCCGTCAGGGCTTAGCCCAGCTTCGCTGCGGATGCTTTTGCAATCCACCAGCAGCATGTGGGTGTCGGTGCCGCCATAGGGAACGCGCAGACCGAGCCGCTGCAGCTCGGCGGCCAGTAGCCTGGCGTTGTCCACCACCTGCTGTTGAAGGCCGATGAACTCAGGGGTGCGGGCCAGTTTGAACGAGACCGCCATGGCCGCGATGGTGTTGACGTGCGGGCCGCCTTGCTCGCCCGGAAACACCGCGGCGTCCACCTTCGCGGCCAGCTTCTTGTCGCTGGTCAAGATGCACGCGCCGCGCGGACCGTAGAGGGTCTTGTGCGTGGTGAAGCTGATGACGTGCGCATGGCCGATGGGGCTGGCCACCACGCCCGCGGCCACCATGCCTGCGATGTGCGAGATGTCGGCCAGCAGGTACGCGCCCACCGCATCAGCGATCTGGCGGAAGCGGGCCCAGTCGGGCATCCAGGGATAGGAGGTGTAGCCCGCGATGATCATCTTGGGTTTGTGCTGTCGCGCCAGCGCCTCGATCTCGTCGTAGTTCAGCCGCTCGGTGATGGAATCAATCCCATACGAGATCACTTTGTACAGCTTGCCAGAGCGATTGGCGGGCGAGCCATGCGTCAGGTGGCCGCCGGCCAGCAGGCTCATGCCCATCACCGTCTCGCCCGGGGACGCCAGCGCCGCGTAGATCGCGCTGTTGGCGGGCGAGCCCGAGAGCGGTTGCACGTTGGCCCAGATTTCCTCCGGCGGCACGCCGTTGGCGGCGAACGCCTCGGCCGCGCGACGGCGAGCAAGCGCCTCGAGGACGTCTACATACTCGACCCCCTTGTAGTAGCGTTCGTCGGAATTGCGGCGGTAGGTCGCCAACTGCACGTCATAGTCCAGGATTTCCGTCTCGGTCAGGCCATAGGTGGCCGGATCGGGGTAGCCCTCGGCGTAGATGTTCTGGAACACCGAGCCGAGCGCCTGACGCACCGCCGCCGGGGCCTGGCTCTCCGAGGGGATCAAGATCAGCTTGCGCGCCTGGCGCTCGGCCTCGTAGCCGATGAGCTGTTGGACGGCTGGGTCGAGGCCGGCGAGATCGGTGTGGAAGAAATCGGACATGGTTGCGCCTCACAATAGGGAAGAAAAAACGATGGACATCTGCCCTGGCCCATACGTCAGCCAGATGATGTCATCCAGCCGGCGGAAGCGCAGGCCGCCGAAGAGACGGCCGGCCAGGATCAGATCACTGAATAGAAAGAGCGCCGCGCCGACCGCAAACGGCACGAAACGTCGCGCCTGGAGCGCCAGACCGGTCGCGAAGCCCGCAGTGCTGGCGAGCAGCAGCGCGTAGGGCAGCGCGACCCAGGGCAAGACCGCGTTGGCCGCGGTCGCTTTGCGATTGCGGAACACGACCAGCAGCCAGCCGAAGCCGCCGATCGCCAGCCAGACGATCCAGGCGCCAAAGCGCGGCCCCGCCGCGTTCAGGCCCGCCGTATTCCCCAGGCTGAGCGCGGCGGCGATATAGGCGACGTGACCCAACCCGAACGCGGCCATCCCGGCCAGAAGATAGCGCCGGAGCGGGAATACCCGCGCCATGAGCAGGTCGCCCACGAAGCCCAGGGTCATGCCCATGGCGATCAGCACGCCAAAGCCCTGATCGGCCGTGGACTGATTGAGCCAGGCCGCGTTCCAGCCGGCGATCACCAACGTGAATGAAGACGCCAGACGAAACCAGCCGGCCAGCCGGCCGCCAAAGAGACTGCTGGCCAGTGTGATCGCCCACAGCCCCCACAAGCCGACAAGCCAGGGGGTCAGACCGATCAATGATCCTTGCATGGCAACGCCTTTCGTCGCTCGGCGGTCGAGCAGTACAGCTACACGAACGATATTATACTCCAGGTAGTCGGTCATACGCCAAACCACTGTCGCCATTGGCGCGCAAGTGCTGAGTGTGATAGGATAGCCCCCAGACGTCATCCATTTCATTCAACCAGAGGAGCGATGTATGAGCCAACCATCCGTCCGCGATCTGCACATGGCCAAACCCGGCGAGGAGTTCCGGATTAAAGATGTTGACCCCGCTGAGGTCCGCTTGCCCGTGGGCAAGCGAGAAGGCAAAGACGCTCTCAAGACCGACCGCCAGGAGCTGGTCCGGCTGCAGGAGATTCTCTACGCGGAGGGGAAACAGGCGGTGCTGATCGTGCTGCAGGCCATGGACACGGGCGGCAAGGACGGCGTGATCCGGCACGTGGTGGCCGGGGTCAACCCCCAGGGTTGTATCGTCACGCCGTTCAAGGTCCCCACGCCCGAAGAGTTGGCGCACGATTACCTGTGGCGCGTCCACAAGGCGGTTCCGCCCAGGCGGATGATCGGCATCTTCAACCGCTCGCACTACGAGGATGTGCTGGTGGTGCGCGTACACAACCTGGTCCCCAAGGCTGTCTGGAGCAAACGCTACGACCAGATCGCCGCGTTCGAAAAGCATCTGGCCGAAAACGGGGTGACGATCCTCAAGTTCTTCCTGCACATCTCCAAGGAGGAGCAGAAGGAGCGTCTGGAGGAGCGTCTGCACGACCCGAACAAGCAGTGGAAGTTCTCGGTCGGCGATCTTAAGGAACGCGAGCTGTGGGATGACTACATGGCCGCCTACCAGGATATGGTGAATCTCACCAGCACGAAATGGGCACCGTGGTACGTCATCCCCGCGAACCGCAACTGGTATCGCAACCTGGCCGTGGGGCGCATCCTCCTCGAGACGCTGCGCGAGTTCAACATGCAGTACCCGGCGCCGAAGGATGACCTCTCGGGAATCGTGATCCCGGATTGACCTGGCCGCATCCGGCCGGCTCAATCGGAGCGCAGCCGCAGATAGAACGCCGCGGTCGCGGGCAGGGTACACGTGCTATCCGCGCAAAGCGCGCGGAACTCCACCAGTTGCCCTGGATTGATCGGCCAGTCAATCTGTCCGTCGGCGTCGTCGGCGATCTGCGTCACCGCGATCTTGATCGTCAGCACCGTTTGGCCTGCGAAGCCAGCGCCGACGAACAACGGGTTGATGCCATCCACCAGCAGATGCCAGCCCGGTTGATCGCCGGGCGTGGCGCCATCCAGGTCCGGCAGCATGATGACCTCATTGACGATGCCCTGGGCGATCAGCTCGCTCGCATTCAGCGGCGTCGTGATCAGATTCAGGACGATCTGCCTGGAAGCGGTGCGGCCGTCGCTGGCGACCGCGCGCAGGACATAGGTTTGGCCGTTTCCCGCCGGGCAGACCTGCTGCGCTCCTTGGCCAACGACGCCCTGTTCGGGCCCATCAGCCAGCAAGTAGATCGCCTGCACATCTTGAACCGCCCAGTGCAGGGTCGTACATTTGTCGGGTTGCAGCGCGTATTGTTCGACCCAGAAGCGCATCAGGATCTTGTCGGCCGCCGCAACCGTGATGGTCAGCCGCTTGGTGGCGATCCCGCCTGAGGCGTCCACCACGCGCAGATCGTACTCGGTCGTCGTCTGCGGACAGACCTTGCGCGAGGCCTCGCCGGCGACCCCCTCGTCATTCAGATATACCGCGCTGACATTCACCGCCCGCCAGTGCAGAACTGTGCACTTGCCCTGAGTGATCTCGTAGTCGTCGGCCGTGAACTCGATGGCGGCCTGGGCAGCAGTGCTCACGGTGATCGTCACCCGGCGATCTTGCGTTCCAGCGCTATCGCTCACGCGCAACGTGTAGATGGTGGTGGCGGTCGGACATACCTTGCGATCCTCGGCGCCCGTCACCGGCCGATCGTCCAGATAGACCGCGGTGACGTTGTCTACCTTCCAATGCAACATCGTGCAGTCGCCCGGCGCCAGCACATAGCGATCGGCCCAGAAGACGCTGGCCCAGGCCGGGCGGGTGGGCGTGGCGGTGGCGCTGACGGCTGTCGGCGTGGGCGACAGATCGGCTGCGGGCGTGGGCGTGCGCTCGCCTGGCGGGATGCGACGCGTCGGCGTGGCCGGGGTCGTCGCGGTCGGCGTCGCCATGCCGCGGCCCGGTTCCTGGCCGATCGGCTGGCTGGTGGGGGTTGACGTGGGCCGCGGCGTGGGCGTGGAGGTGGCCGGCAGCGCCAGCTTGACAGTGACCTCGTTGCTGACAGCCACATAGCGTCCCTGGAACTCAGCCTCCAGGATGATGCGGTAGTCCCCCAGCCCTCCCTGCGCCAGGATCTCGGCCAGGGGCAGCGTCGTTTCCTTGGCAGACAGGTGGCGGAACGGCTGGCCGTTGAGCGCCACATTCCAGCGCAGCGCCGATCCGCCGGTCAAAGCTGGCCGCACCACATCTGCGCCTACGATGCGGATCGGTACGACCAGCGTGTATTCGACGCTGCTGCTCAACTGGCGGGTCGGCGCTGCGGCGTCCTCGACGATCAGCACGGCGTAGAGACGGCTCGTGCTGCCGGGGGCCGCATCCAGGTCGGCCGGCGCCATCTCGAAGACATAGGAGAACTCGATGACCCCCTGGGCTTGAGCAGGGTTGGGCTTGAACCAGAGCACGACCTCGGCCACGGTCCTGTCGAGCGCCTCATCGCCGCTCACCTGGCCGGCGCCGCCCGAGATGTCGCGCTTGAGCAGCAGTCTGGCCGGCACGTAGTCGTGCTGCAGAGCCGGCAAGGCCGAAAAGCGATACTGTCCCGCCACAGCCATTGGCGTGGTCTGGCGACCTGGCTCGACCGGTGGGATGACCAACGCCAACGCGGCGTCGGCCATGCGCCAACGGCCGAGGACGGCGAACACGCCGGGCTGGGCGGCCCCCATCTGCATCGAGGCGTCAGTCAGGCGGCCGCCGGCGCGTTCCCAGGCGCGACCGTTCCAGCGATAGGCTGCGAAGTCATATTCATCCGGGCTGACCTGGGCCGGCAGCGGCAACGTGAGCCGGGCGACGCCGATCAAAGCGCCGCCTTCCAGGGAGAATTGGTACGCCCGACCGATGATGCTGCGCGGGATCGGCGCACGCGGAGGCGCATCGAGCACGCGCAACGTGACCACGGCTGGCTCGGTCAGCGCATCCGGCGGCAGGATCACCTCTGCGCCATCCCGCAAGCCGACATTGCCCCCCTCTTCGGGCCGCACGGCTGCCGTCACGCTCTTTTCGGGCCGCGCCTCAGCGCGCGCGGTCGCGGCCGGGGGCCTGGTCGTGGGCGTCGGGGTCGTCCGGCCGCAGGCAACCAGGATCAGCGGCCCAAGCATCAGGAGCAAGATGAGAGCGGCGATGCGCCGCCGGTAGCGAGACGGATTAGCCATAGCGCAGAGTCTAAAGCGGCTGGGGATAGTTGTCAAGTGCGGCCGCTTGCAAAATCACGCCGCCTGGGTGATAATAACCATATCTGGGCGATGCTTGATACCAAAGGATGTCAAATATGTCGCGTTCTACTCGCGTGCAGTTGCGTTTCAGTCTTTTCCTCATTGCCAGCCTGACGCTGGCTCTGCTGCCGGCCTCGGCCTCGGCCACGGCCAGTCCCCCGCGCACCACGTCTGTCTATGGGATGGATATTTTTGGCCTGGGCTGGCAGTGGTCATTCCCGCGCATAGATGCCTACCCGCGCATGTCGGGCTCGATCCGGTTGGATATGCTCGACAGCGCCATCCGCCAGGCGGCCGAAGCGGGTGTGCGCTGGAACCGCCTGACGGTGTGGTGGTGCATGGTGGAGCCGGAACGCGGCCAGTGGTTTTGGGATGACGTAGATGCAGCCATTCAGATCAGCCGCAACTACGGCATCGAGACGGTTCCCACGATCTTGTATCCTCCCTATTGGGCGGTTGCCGGTGCGCCCTACGCGCCGGAGTGCGTCAACAACAGCCGCAAGAACTACCCACCGACGAATCCGGCCGATTGGGAGAACTTCGTGCGCACGATGGTGCGGCGCTACGGACCGGCCGGCAAGAACGTCGTGCGCTACTGGGAGATCTGGAACGAGCCGGATTTGCCGGAGTTTCTCTCGATGGTGAACGATCCCGGCGATGGAACAGTGCAGGTCTACGCCGACCTGTTGAAGCGGGCCACGGCCATCATCCGGGCCGAGTCGCCCGGCGCGCAAATTCTCATCGGCGGACTGTCAGACATCAGGGGGCCGGAGTTCCTGGACAAGCTGCTGCAATTACGCGGCCCCCTGGACGTGCGCGGGGACTTCGATGTGGTGTCGCTCCATGCCTACAGCAACCACAGCCTCAAGATCAGACTGATTCGGGATGTGCTGGTGAAACATGGTCTGCAGCACCTTCCGCTGTGGGATACCGAGCTGAATTTCCTGGGTTGGTCGTATGAACAGGCGCAGGTCGGGCTGCCGGGTCTCTACCAGCTCATGCAGACCCTGGGCGTCTCGCGCTCGTTCTGGTATCTGGGCACCACCACGCGCTGGGGGCCGGGCATTTTTAACGAGCGCTATCCGGAGTGGGATCCGATCCCATTCACGCCCAGCCCCTTCTACCCGACCTTCAAGGCTCAAGCCGCGCCCTCGCGTTTGCCAGGGAAACCGATCGTGCTGGAGCCGGTCGGCACGCTGAAGAGCGCGCAGCCTCGTTTCCAGTGGCAGGCGCCGCCAACAGGCGTCTATCCGTTGGCGGGCTACAAGCTGCTGGTGGACAACAAGCTCTTTCTGAACGCGACGCTGTTCGCCAATCCTGGCCTGGACGTGTGGGTGTCGGACGGCTTTGCGACCTATCTGCCGCTCGCCACAGGCGGACGCGGGCGCGATCTCATCGGCGCCAACCTGAGCGCGGGAGCGGTCGCGGCCGCAACGCGCGGCCATACGCCGGTCGCGCCGCTGGCCTGGGGGGCTCACTACTGGCGCGTTGCGGCCGTGGACGTGCAGGGCAACGTCGGCCCCTACAGCGACCCCGTGGCCTTCTTCATCCGGCCGGCCCACTCGGTTTACATCCCCCTGCCGTAGTGAATCGTGCGCCAGGCGCTTCGTTCAGCGGCCAACGACCAGCCGCGCCAGCTCTCCCAACCAGCGCGGCACGCGCTCGGCAAGGCGTTTGCGATACAGGACCATCATCAGCAGCACCCAGGCGATGATCAACAGGCCGAGCCGGGGGAGATAGGTAAACAAGATCACGGCCGCGGCCAGGTCTATCATGCGCAAGAAGAGGATCACGACCGACTTGCGCCGATAGATTAGCCCGGCTGCGATGGCCGCGACAGCGAAAGCCAACGCGCCGATCTTCGGGACGAAGCCCGCCAGCGCCAGGTAGGCAAATTCGCCGGCGTACAAGACGACATCCACGGGGAACTCGTGTGCGCCGAGACGGGTCGGCCGATTGGCGCGCCGCGCGGCCCAACCGTCCAACTGATCCGTAGTCCAGGCGCCCCAGAGCACCCCTACGGCCACGGGCAACGTTTCTGGCCCCCGAAAGCCCAACCAGATGAGGATGCTTGCGGCGACGATGCGCGCCAGCGTGAACAGATCGGCTGCCAGAGCTAACATACGTTAGAGTATACCACATGAGATTCCCCACGCGCCAGGCGCTTCGGAAGCGCCTGGCGCGTGGGGGTGGAACTCACCCCAGTTGGCGCGCCAGCCACGCGCAGCCGAGGATTGGGCCGTCATCGCCCAGCTCGGAGCAGACGATGCGCACGCGACTGGCGACCGAGCGAAAGCAGTGACGCGGCACGGCCGCGCGCGCCGGCTCCAACAGCAGGTCGCCGCACCTGGCGACGCTGCTGCCGATCACGTATAGATCCACATCCATCAGCATCGCCAGCGATGCGATCGCGGTGCCCAACGCTTCGCCCGCCTCTGCCAGCACGCCCAGGGCCAGTGGATCGCCCATGGCTGCGCGCTGCGTCACCAGCTCGCCGTGGATGATTTCGGGCCGCTCGGCCTGGGGCGCGTGGCGACTAGCCAGCGCCCGCGCGTAGCGGGCGGCCAGCGCCGGGCCCGAGGTGAAGGTCTCCACGCAGCCGACGTTCCCGCACGCGCAGCGGTCGCCGGCCGGGTCAATGGTGATGTGGCCCACCTCGCCGGCCGAGTTGTGCGGCCCGCGATAGAGCTCGCCGCCGATGATCATAGCCGCGCCAACCCCCGTGCCGACGACGATGTAGACCATGTCGGCTGCGCCGCGGCCCGCGCCATAGTAGTACTCGCCGAGCGCGGCGGCCTTGGCGTCGTGCTCTAGCCGCACCGGCAGACCGGTCGCGTCCGCGACCATCTGGCGCAAGGGGATGTCGCGCCAGCCGGTCAGGTTGGGCGGCTCAATGAGCACGCCTGAGCGGTGATCCAGCGGGCCAGGCGAGCAGATGCCGATGCCCGCCACGCAGCGTTCGTCCGGCGCGGCCTGCCGCAGCTCAGCCACGGCGGCCGCCATGCGCGCCACTGCCGCCTGTGGGCCGGCCGGCGCCAGGGTGGGCAGACGCCGCCGGCCGATCACGCGGTTTTGGGGGTCCACCAGGCCCAGCGCGATCTTGCTGGCGCCCAGGTCAATGCCGATGACCCAGGCCGGTTGTTCGCTGGCAAGGTCGTTCATCTCACCGGTCCCAACGCCGATCGGGCTGCCAAAAGCCGAGCTTGGGCGTGTTCCATTCATCGGTCGGCTCGAAGAGGCCAGGCGTCCGCAGGTTCGCCTCGATGCCCGTGTAGTTCAGGTCTATGCCCAGGCCGGGCTTGTCGGGCACGCGCACGTAGCCGTCTTCTAACAGCGGCTCTGGCAGGCCGGTCGCCAGTCCAGGCCAGAACGGCAGATCCAGGCCATGGTGTTCGAGCGCGACGAGGCTGGGGATCGCGGCCGCGGTGTGCAGGTTGGCCATGAAAGCGATGGGCGACCCGGCGAAGTGCAACGCGGTGGGCAGGCCGTATCGCTCGCCGTAATCCGCGATCTTCTTGGTCTCGGCCATGCCGCCGGCCGTCAGCAGGTCGGGATGGAGGATGTCCACCGCACGCGTCTCGATGAGCTGGCGGAAGCCGTCCCACAGGTACAGTTCCTCACCGGCCGCGGTGGGCACGTTGATCGCCGCGGTGACGTGGCGATGCCCCTCGATGTCCCACCAGGGCATCGGGTCCTCCATCCATGCCAGGCCAAACGGCTCCAGCGCCTTGCCCAGGCGAATGACCTCCTTGGCGGTCATGTAGCCGTGGCCGAAGTGGTCAATGCAGAGCGAGACATCCCAGCCGACCGCCTGGCGCACGGCCGCTGCGATCTCGGCCATGCGAGCGATGCCCGCATCGGTGACGCGGCTGCCGTAACTGCTGCCCGGCGCACGCCAGCGCAACCCCATGGCGTATTCATCGCGCGGGGGTGCGCCGATCAGCCCGTTGGGCGTGGCCGCGAGCACGCCGGGGCCGATGTCGAACTTGATAAAAGTCAGCCCCAGCGCCTTGCGACCCAGAACCCGCTCGACGTAGGCCGCCGGCGTTGGCTCGGCCGGGGTGGGCGTGTCCGCGTAGATGCGCACGCGGTCGCGGTATTTGCCGCCCAGGAACTGATAGCACGGCACGCCGTAGGCCTTGCCGGCCAGGTCCCACAGCGCGATCTCGATGCCGGACACGCCGCCGCCTTCGCGACCCCAATTGCCGAACCGCTTGATGCTGCGGAAAATCATATCCACGTTGCAAGGGTTCTGGCCGACCAGGAGGCTCTTGAATTGGAGGGCGTTTTCCTTGTGTCCGGCGTCCCGCACCTCGCCGATGCCGTAGATGCCCTGGTTGGTGTCCAGGCGGATGATGGGATAGTCGTAATTGCTGCACACCACCGCCACGCGCAGATCGGTGATCTTGAGCTGCGATGGGCTGGAACCGGTCTTCACCTTGTCCAGGCTGCGTTCGGCTGCCTCGTGAATAGGGTCTTTCATGCGGCGCACCTCTGTAGCGTCTCCTCGTAGACCTCGAAATGCTCCCCTTCGGCTTCTTCGGGGTCAACGTATTTCAGCCACATGGCCTGGCCGGGATGCTCGCCCGACAGCAGCCTGCGGCTGGTCAACAGCTCGCCCGTCGTGCTGGCCCATTGCACCTGGCCCATCTGCAACAGGATGTAGTGGCCCGCGTACTGCTCCGCGATCGCATGGCGATGATCACGGTAGAAGAGCGCCTGCTCTGCGGTGGTGCGCCGCCAACTGACGACCGTTTCCTGGGGGTCGGTGGTCTTGGCGAAAAAGCGGCCCAGCGGCGCCTGGACCTCGGAGAGGAAGTCAATTGCGCTCAAGTCAACGGTCCCGAAGCCGCCCTCGGCCGCGACGAGCAGGGCGTTGCGGTCCCGATGGAACGGTTCCGTCAGCCAGTCTGACCGGGGGTCGTGCCCCATCAGGTAGGCAGCGCAGGCATCGGTCGCGATCACCTGGTCGCCCGCGATCAGCGTGTTGCAGATGCGCGGCTGGTCGCCGGCGCCCCACTCCTCGCCGGCCTGGCACACCAACCCATCCACGATGTTGAGCGCGGGGTCGAAGATGCGCCCCAGGTCGGCCAGCATGTAGGGCATGCGCACCAGGTGATGATAGTAGGCGCGCGGCCGGCCGGCCGGCGGCAGCGGCATCAGGCCGAAGAGGTTCTTCAGGCAGAGGGTGACGCCCATGAACAGGTGGTTCTTGAGCTTCTGGACCGATACCAGCGCATCGGCCTCGACGCACGAACGCGGCGCGGGGTAGCGGTCGAACATCCGGCCGCCGGCCGGCGTCTCGACCCACACGACCGGGGCTGTGTGGCCGTTGACGAACGGCACGTCAAATTCGCGCAACACGGGCAAGATGGTGACGCACGACTCTGGGGCCGAATCTGGATCGGGCCGATTCACCCCGACATCAATCGCGAAGAGCTCCGCGCGCGTGCGCTCGCGCAGCAGGCGCAACGTGGCGTGCGCCACCGGATCGCTGACCAACTGCTGGCGATGGCCCTCGTGCATCACGACCTTGCTGGCGGTCCAGTCCTGGTTGAACTTGATGCCGATCCGCCGGGCCTTGCCCAGCCGTTCCCATGCGCGCTCGAGCGGCGCAGTAGCCCGGCCGAGCGCGGCGTACACCGCGTCATCGGCCGACCGATAGTCACAGTGGACAGCACGAACGCGATATGACTTCTCCACGGCTCACTTTCTCCAGATGAGATAGGGTTGGATGCGTTCCCACACGCGATCAATCTCGCGCAGGTCCGACGCGTCGAGCGGCTGCGCTTGCATCCTCATGCGGTGGTTCTTGAAGACCCCGCGGCGCACCATGATCTCCTTGGCAAAGGCCATCCCCATCAGTCCCTCTAGCACCAGCCCCGGCAGCACGCGCTCGAAGAGGTCGCGGCCAGCGTTCTCCTGGCCGGCGTCCAGCAGATCCCAGATGCGCTGCACGATGTCGCAGAACTGGCAGGCATGGATCACGCCGGCCGCGCCCCGCTCGCGCTCGGTGATCAGGTAGCGACCGCCCGCGCCGCCCATCACACCTGCGATCGCCGGGCTCTTGCGGCCCACCAGCGCGGCGATGCGATGGGTGCTGGGCGCCACCTCCTCCTTGATCCAGCTCACGTGCTCGATCTCGGTGCAGAGCGTGACGATCTGATCCACCGACAGGGGAACCAGCCCCGCGTTCTGAATCCAGACCGGGATGGTGACGTTGTCCGAGATGGCCTTGAAATACGTGAAGGTGGTCCGGAAGTCCGGCGCGAGTCCGTAGGGCGGCATGGCGATCACTGCGTCTGCGCCGACCTCCTGTGCATAGACCGCGTGGCTGACCGCCAGGGGGGTGTTGATGGCCGCGCAGTTGGCCACGATCGGCGTGCGGCCGGCCGCCGCTTCGACCGGGATGCGGATCAGCAAGCGGCGCTCCTCCTCGGAGAGCGCCTGGAATTCGCTGACCATGACCGGCGCGACGATGCCGCCCACGCCGGATGCGATGCAGAACTCGATCTCGGCGGCGAGCGCATCCTGGTCTATGCGATCGTCGTCGTCGAAAGGGGTCATCGGGATGGCAAAACTGCCGCGCCAAACTGGGGTTGTCATGCGCCTCTCTCCGTGTGGGATGCGCCGCGTGCGGGCACTGTAACGACTATCATCATAGCGCAGTGATGGGGCTGCTGTCAATAATCCCGATTCTGCGGTATAATCGCTCTGTGATGTATTCTGATTTCGTGCCGGGTCAACCTCTGGCCGAGGCGGATCCGCCGCCGCGTCCGCGTCTCTCCGGCCTGCGCACCCTGCCCATCTTCTTCATTCGACCTCTGCGGATCTTCCGGGACTATCGCCTGGCGGATTTGCGCCCCGATCTCCTCGCCGGGCTGACCGTGGCGCTGGTGGTGCTGCCGCAGGCCATCGCCTACGCGCTGGTGGCTGGACTTCCGCCGCAGACCGGCCTCTACGCAGCCATCGCCGGCGCGATCGCCGGCGCGCTGTGGGGTTCGTCCAACCAACTACACACTGGCCCGACCAACGCCGCCTCGCTGCTGGTGCTATCGGTTCTGCTGGCCGTGGCCGTGCCCGGCGAGCCTGAGTACCTGGCGGCTGCGGGGCTGTTGGCTATCCTGGTCGGCGTCTTTCGCCTGGTGATGGGCCTGGCCAGGCTGGGGATGCTGGTCAACTTCGTCTCCGACTCCGTCATCGTCGGTTTCACCGCTGGCGCGGGCGTGCTGATCGGCGCCAATCAGGCTCGCAACCTGCTGCGTCTGCCCATCCCCTCCAGGCCAGAGCTGATGGACACCGTGGCTGACGCGCTGGCGCACCTGGGGCAGACGCATTGGCCCAGCCTGGCCTGCGGTCTGGGCACGATGGCGATCATCTGGGCCGTGCAACAGCGCAATCGGACGCGGCGAGCGGGCAGGCTGCCGCTTCCCGGTCCGCTGATCGCCCTTGTCGCGGCGTCCGCGGTCGTGGCTGCGCTCGGACCGGCGACCGCGGTCAAGGTTATCGGCCAGATTCCCCACGGACTGCCCCCCCTGGCGCATCTGCCCATGACCGATTGGCAGTTGGTCGGCAAGCTGTCCACGGGCGCGCTGGCGATCGCCGCCATCGGCCTTGTGGAGGCGATGGCCATCGCTCGAAGCATAGCCGGCCAGACGCAGCAGCGGCTCGACAGCAACCAGGAATTCGTGGGGCAAGGGTTGGCCAACATCGCCAGCGCCCTCGTCTCTGGCTACACCTGTTCCGGGTCGTTCACCCGTTCGGCGGTGAACCTGAAGGCGGGCGCGCGCACCGCGTTGAGCAGCGTCTTTTCCGGCCTTTTCACGCTGTTGGCCATGTTGGTCTTTGCGCCGCTCGCAGCGGCCATCCCGTTGAGCGCCCTGGCCGGCGTGCTGGTGATCACCGCCATCGGTCTGATAGACAGACGGGAGATGGCTCGCATCTGGCGCAGCCGTGGCGCCGACCGCACGATCATGGTGGTCACGCTGCTGGCCACCCTCTTCCTGCCCCTCCAGTTCACGGTGCTCACCGGCATCTTGATGTCGCTGGCGTTTCACATCCTGGAGACCAGCACCCCGCGGGTGCGCACCGTGCTGCCTGATGACCGTTTCGAGCACTTCATCTATCAGCCCGGAAAGCCGGCCTGCCCGCAACTGGGGATCATCGAAATCCTGGGCGATCTCTACTTCGGCGCAGTTCATCACGTGGAAGAGTGCATCGAGCGCAACCTGGCCGAGAACCCGTCCCAGCGCTTCTTGCTCCTGCGGATGCAGAGCGTCGAGCACTGCGACATCAGCGGCATCCACGCGCTGGAACACGTGGTGCGCGCATATCGCGAGCGCGGAGGCGATGTGTTCCTGTCACGGGTCCGCGGTCTGGCGTTCCCCGTGATGGAGGCCAGCGGACTCTACGAGCGCCTGGGCGCCGATCACTTCTTGCCGCAGGACGCCGCGGTGAGCCACCTGTTCCACAAAGTGCTGGACCCGGCGGTCTGCATCTACGAGTGCCCTCTGGCCGCGTTCCGTGAATGTCAAAACCTGCCCAAGCGCCTGCCCGAGGCCGGGCCGGCCGAACGCGTGGCGCTGCCGGCCCTCTGGCATCACGCCGGCCAGCCGGATGGTGGACCGCTGGCAGACGTGCGCAGCATCCCCCCGCGCGATCTGCGACAGGCGCTGCGGTCGGCCGATCCGCCGCTGGTGCTCGATGTGCGCGAGCCCCGCGAGTTCAGGCGCGGGCACATCGCGGAGGCCCGGCTGACGCCGCTGCCGACCTTGTTGCGCTGGCTCGAAAACCAGACGTCAGGGGTCGCCGACCGAGACGACCAACTGGCCGCGCTCTCACGGGATGCGCGCCTGGTCTTCGTGTGTCGCGGCGGCCGGCGCAGCAGCCGGGTGGCCGCCCTGTTCCAGGCGCGGGGCTATCAGAATGTGATGACTTTGCAGGGCGGAATGCTGGCCTGGGAGGCCGAGGCGCTGTTGGAGGCAGTGGACGAGATCGCGTGACGGGTTCTCGTACCGCTGGAGGTGGATCTATGGCGTTACTGTTATCTCGGAATTTCGCCCTTGACCTGGTCCGCGCGACCGAGGCGGCCGCGCTGAGCGCGGGCCGGTGGATGGGGATGAATCAGCCCGCGGCCGCGGACCGGGCCGCCAATGCCGCCATGCTCAACTTGTTGTCTCACATCGAGATGGACGGCCGGATCGTCGTCGGCGAACGCAGCCCGGCCGGGCCAGAAAACTGCTTTCGCCCCGGACAGGCCATTGGGACGGGGAATGGGCCGGCGGTTGACCTGGTCGTGGATGCGATTGACGGCTGCCGGCTGCTGGCCCAGGGCTACGGCGCGGCGATCAGCGTGGCGGCCATCGCGCCGCGCGGGACCATGTGGGCGCCCACGCCTGCGGTCTACATGGACAAGATCGTGGTGGGCGCAGACCTGGCCCTGGCGCTCGCGTCAGAATGCCTGGATGCGCCGGCCGCCTGGACCCTGGCCCTGGCCGCGCGGGTCAAAAAGAAGCCGGTGCGCGATCTGGTGGTCTACGTGTTGAACCGGCCCCGCCATGACGACCTGGTCGCTGAAATTCGCGCGGCGGGCTCGCACGTGTTGCTCAGCCCCGAGGGTGACATTCTCGGCGCGTTGCTGGCGATCACACCGGGCAGCGGCGTGGACCTGCTGATGGGTACGGGCGGCGTCCCCGAGGGGCTGATAGCCGCCTGCGCCATTCGCGCCGCGGGCGGCGCCATGCTGGGCCGGCTGGACCCGCAGAACCAGGCCGAGAAAGAGGCGATTGCGGTCGCCGGGTTCGAGGCCAGGCGGATTCTCACGGCAGACCAACTGGTTGCCAGCCGCGAGATCTTCTTC
>Ga0194112_10000664_pt1 | contig 50079 bp, 52 predicted proteins | sample TA2MahC400mmetaG_FD_146191 | JGI IMG/M metagenome (GOLD analysis project Ga0194112, IMG submission 146191) | Freshwater microbial communities from Lake Tanganyika, Tanzania - TA2015016 Mahale Deep Cast 400m | ecosystem: Environmental > Aquatic > Freshwater > Lake | place: Tanzania: Lake... | reverse complement strand
AGGTGTGAACGCGGCCCGTGTCCGGGTGGACAAAGGTCGGCAGCGCATCGGTATAGGTCGATTTCAGCTTGCTGATCTGGCGCCAGTCCAGCACGCGCGCCGGCAGGTCGTGGCCTTCCGCGGCCAGATCCTCCAACACGTCGGCGCTGGTGGAAAAGGCGCCGGTCTTGCCCTGCTTGCCGCCCGCCAGTCCCATCTTGTCGAACAGGATCTCGCCCAGCTGCTTGGGGCTGCCGATGTTGAAGCTCTGCCCGGCCAGGCCGAAGATCTCGTCCTCCAGCTGCGCCATCTTCTGCGAAAAGGCGTTCGACATGCGCTTCAGCGTGTCGGGGTCGATGCGGATGCCCGCCATCTCCATCTGCGCCAGGACCGGAATCATCGGGCGCTCCAGCGTGTGATAAACGGTGCTGACCTTCTCGGCCGGCAGCATTGGGGCGAAATGCTGGTAAAGGCGCAGCGTGACATCCGCATCCTCGGCCGCATAAGGGGCGGCCTTGTCGATGGCGACCTGACCGAAATGAATCTGCGACTTGCCCGAGCCGATCAGGTCCTTGATCGGAATGCACTTGTGGCCCAGATAACGCTCGGCCAGCTCGTCCATGCCGTGGTTGTGGGTGCCCGCGTTCAGCGCATAGGACATCAGCATCGTGTCGGCCAGCGGCGTCATCTCGATCCCGTGGCGGGCCAATATCTTCCAGTCGTATTTCAGGTTCTGCCCGATCTTGAGGATGGACGCATCCTGCAGCACCGGCTTCAGCGCCGCCAGAACCTGGTCCAGGTCCAGCTGCCCCGCCACCCGCGCGGACGACCCGAACAGGTCATCGCCCCCCGCGACATGGCCCACGGGGATATAGCAGGCCTGTCCCGGCGCCACGGCCAGCGACAGGCCGACCAATTCGGCCTGCATCTCGTCAAGGCTGGTGGTTTCCGTATCGATGGCGACCTGCCCCGCCTCGCGAATGGCCGCGATCCAGGCCTCCAGCGCCTCCATGTCGGCAACGGTTTCATAGGCCGTCGTGTCGATGGGCGGCTGCTCGGGTGCAGCGGGCGCGTCACTGGCGGGGGCTGCCTGAATCACGGGGGCCTCGGCGCCCAGCACCTGGGCCACGCGATCCGTCAGCGTGCGGAACTCCATCTCGGACAGGAAGGCCAGCAGACGCTCGGGCTCGGGCGCGCGCACCTCGAGGCTGTCCAGGGTAAAGTCCAGCGGCGTGTCGCAGTCCAGCGACACCAGCCGCTTGCTGATGCGAATCTGCTCGGCATGGTCGATCAGGGTCTGGCGGCGCTTGGGCTGCTTGATCTCGGCCGCGCGTTCCAGCAGGCTTTCCAGATCGCCATATTCCTGGATCAGCAGGGCGGCCGTCTTGATGCCGATGCCGGGGGCGCCGGGCACGTTGTCCACCGGATCGCCAGCCAAGGCCTGCACGTCCACGACACGGTCGGGTCCCACGCCGAACTTTTCCATCACCTCGTCAGGGCCGATCAGCTTGTTCTTGATCGGGTCCAGCATGTCCACGCCGTCCCCGATCAGCTGCATCAGGTCCTTGTCGCTGCTGATGATCGTGGCGGAACCGCCCGCCTCGCGCGCCCGACAGGCCAGGGCGGCGATAATGTCATCGGCCTCGTAACCCTCGGTTTCGATGCAGGCGATGTTGAAGGCGCGCGTGGCATCGCGGGTCAGGGGAAACTGCGGGCGCAGATCCTCGGGCGGCTCGGGGCGATGGGCCTTGTAGGCCGAGTAGATCTCGTTGCGAAAGGTCTTCGAGCTGTGGTCGAAGATCACTGCCGCATGGGTCGGCGCAGTGTGCCCGTCATCCGTCTGCACGTAACGCCACAACATGTTGCAGAAGCCCGCAACAGCGCCCACGGGCAAACCGTCCGACTTGCGCGTCAGGGGCGGCAGCGCGTGATAGGCGCGAAAGATGAAGGCCGACCCGTCGATCAGATGCAGATGACAGCCCTTGCCGAATGCGTCGCCCATGATCACCTGTCTCCTGCTGCTCAGGCCCGCCTTGTGCCATGCCCGCCCGAAATCTTCCAGCCGCCCGAAGGTGCTCCATGCCGCCCATGCGCCGCAAGTCGGACCTGCCGCACAAGATCTGCGCCGCCTGCGGCCTGCCCTTCACCTGGCGCAGGAAATGGGTCTGGGACTGGGACTAGGTGCGCTATTGTTCGAACAGGTGCCGCCACCAAAAGCATCGGGTGCCCAAGGGGGGCGCAGCCACCCCGCCTTGATGGCCCCTCGATGGGGCCGGAAAGGCGACTCGGACCGGGACGGAACCGGCCGCCGGTCAGCGTTCAGTGATCGTCGTCATGGGCATGGGCGCGGTCGATCACGAAACGCTTGTCGCAATAACCGCAGTCGACGTAACCCGCCTCGGGGGCGATCGCCAGCCAGACGCGCGGATGGCCCAGGCCCGCCGCGTCGTCCCCGTCGCAGCTGACACGCCAGCGGGTGACCACCTCGGTCACGGGGGCGGGACGGTTCAGCGCCTCGGGGCCGGTTTCGGTCGACAGCGGGGTTTCAGGCGTCACGTGCTGCGTCATGGCTGGCCTTCTTGTGGCGGCTTGCATCATCTGGTCTAACCCCATTAGCGCAGCGCCGCCTGCCTTCGCAAGCTCTGCAAGGAATCCCATGTCCGACGCCATCCAGATCACCGGCCTCCGCAAGACCTATGCCGCCCAAGGAAATGCCCCCGCCAAGGAGGCGCTGAAGGGCGTCGACCTGAACATCCGCGCAGGCAGCATCTTCGGCCTTCTGGGTCCGAACGGGGCGGGCAAGTCGACCCTGATCAACATCCTGGCAGGTTTGGTGAACAAGACCGCCGGCCGCGTCACCATCTGGGGCTTTGACCAGGACGTGAACCCGCGTCAGTCGCGCGCGGCCATCGGGGTCATGCCGCAGGAACTGAACATGGACCCGTTCTTCACCCCCCGCGCCAGCCTCGAGGTGCAGGCCGGCCTTTACGGCGTGCCCAAGGCCGAGCGCTGGACCGACGAGCTGCTTGAACTGGTGGGCCTGACCGGTCAGGCCAATGCCTATGCCCGCGCGCTGTCGGGCGGCATGAAGCGGCGGCTTCTTCTGGCCAAGGCGCTGGTCCACCGCCCCCAGATCCTGGTGCTGGACGAACCTACCGCCGGTGTCGACATCACCCTGCGCGAGATGCTGTGGTCCAATGTCCGCAAGCTGAACGATCAGGGCATGACCATCATCCTGACGACCCACTACCTCGAGGAAGCCGAGCAGATGTGCGACGAGATCGCCATCATCAACCACGGCCAGGTGGTGATCCGCCAGAACACCCGCGACCTGCTGTCGCGCACCGACGGCAAGACGCTGGTGCTGGACACGGGCGGTCCCGTCACCCTGCCCGACCTGCCACCCGGAGCGCGGGCGGAACGGCGCCCTGACGGACGGCTGGCCATCACCTATCCACCCTCGCGCCTGCGGGCCGACCAACTGCTGGACGCCCTGCGCGGCGCCGGCATCCCGATCCTCGACGTTGCGACCGAACAACCGGACCTCGAGGACGTCTTTGTCGAGCTGACCCGCGACTGATCCACGTGTGCGAAAATCCTGCCGAGATGCGCAAGGGGCGGCGCCCCTTGCCGCAGTTTCAGCCGCGGGCGCCGATCATTGGCCCCATGACTGCGCCGCCCAGGATATGCAGGTGGAAATGCGGCACCTCCTGCACGCCATGAGTTCCCGCATTCGTGATGGCGCGGAAGCCCTGGCCCTGCTCCAGCCCGATGCCTTCCTGGGTGCAGACCTGCGCGCAAAGCCGCATGAAGCCCGCGATCTCGGCCTCCGAAGCGTTTGCCGCGAAGTCGTCAAAGCTGACATACTTGCCCTTGGGGATCACCAGGATGTGGCAGGGCGCCTTGGGCGAGATGTCGCGGAAGGCCAGCGCGTGGTCGTTCTCGGCCACGGTGTCGTTGGGGATCTCGCCACGCAGGATGCGGGCAAAGATGTTGCTGTCGTCATAGGCGAATGCCATGGAGGAACCTTTCTAGTCCGCGAAAAGATAGGGGGTTTCGGCCAGGGCGCGCCCTTCGTCGACCGGAATGTCCAGAAAGGCCGCGATGGCCGCGGCATTCCGTTCAAGCGGCGCGCTTTCCGACACTGTGGACAGGCGGGCAAGGCCCGCCTCCTTCAGGCGGTCGGCCTCGTGCTCCAGATCGCTGCGCACGACCGGCAGCAGCCTGTCGGCGACCTCGGCCGGGGCATCCGCGCTGACCAGGCCCACGCGCCCCATGTGGCCGCGGACGTAGCTGTCGTCAAAGCGGCTGTCCACGAACAGGACCCGCGTCTCGGCCCGGTCGCCGTTGAAATCCGCGATCAGGCTCAGTGCCGACGGGTCCACGCAGAACACCAGGTTCTTGGCCTCGAACTGGTCGAACAACAGCTTGACCAGCGCCCGCCGGTGCCGCTCACGCTTGCCAAGGGACGAGGCGATTCCGCCCATCTCGGGCAGGTTCGCGTCATGTTCGTTGAAGATGTAGTCCACCGCCGGAATGTTCGTGCGCTGCCGGATGGCGGCTGTCAGCCGCTTGGCGACGTGCCATTTCTTGGCGACGATGATGTGCACGATCCGCTCATTGCCCAGGCTGCTGTCGGTTTCCCAGAACCGTGGGGCAAAGCGGCGTCCGATCCGTCCCCGTCCGGTCAGAAAGCTGAACAGCCGCCGGCCTTCGGCTGCGATGGGAAAGTCCAACCCCTCGGTCTGCCACAGGGCGCCCAGCCGGGCGCGCAGCTCCAGCGCCTCGGGGCTGATCTTGCGCGCGAACAGGTAGTTCTGGCGCAGCAGCAGGTCGAAATGGTCGTTGTAGAAGGTGACCGGCATCCCGTAGTCGGTAAAGATCAGAAAGGTCAGGGTCCGGGTGCGGATCTGCGTGCGCGGCACCAGATGGGCTACCAGGGTCTGGAAAAACGTCTCGTCCGGGATCCAGGTCGTGCTGAAGAAACGCACGATCTCGGGCCGCTGGCGGATCAGTTCAAGGATCGATTCGACCGTCTGGCGGCGCAGGCACCACCATTGCGACCCGATCATCACCTGCAGGTCCTTGGGCACCTCGCGCTTCAGGCCAAGGCGGTGCTGCAGGTTGAAGCTGCTGTAGAACAGCCATTTCTGCGTGCGCTCGTTGAAGATATGCCGGTAGATCAGCCGTTCTTCCTTGAAGCCGGTCTTGATCCAGTCGCTTTCGAAGAAATCGAAGCTTTCGATGTAATCGCAATCCTCGGCATCCAGAAAGGACCGTGCAAATTCGGCCGACTTGACCGGCATGCAATCGCCCGACAGCATGTAGAAATGCGTGGCCTGCGGAAAGGCCGCCTCGGCCGCGCGCAGCGCCTCCAGCGTGGCGGCGACCAGCGACCATTCCCCCCAGCCGCATTTCATGCGCCGCGCGGCAAAAGTCACCCCCGGATGATCGCCTAGCGCGTCCTTGATCTGCTGGTACATCGCCTGGGGCGCACGCTTGTCAAAGTGGATCGACACGAAATCACCCGTTGCGGTCAGGCGGCGGGCCTGGGCGATGATCCCTTGCGGGTCCTTGTGGGTAAGCAGGATGAAGGCTATTCGGGCCATGTGCTGCAGGCTTCCCGCTGACTGATTGCGTTCAATTAGAGGTAAGGCGTTGAAAATGTCTGTGGGTTTTGGTTTGTGTGTGTAACCATTTTTCGCGATGGAACAAGCAGCACCAAGGCCGGACATCTCGCCTTCTTGTCCCGGAAGCTATGAACGGAGAAGTGTCAGAATGGGTTTTCCCGGCGTCTGGATGACGGAAAGCGAAAGCATGATCTATCGGGTGGTGCCGAAATGCGCATGCTCGACCATCGGTCAGATCATGTTTTATTCGGATCACGGGCGCTTTTTCGACGGGGACATCCACGACTCGACGGGCGGCATGCACAAATGGGCGCAAGAGCATAGCCACGGCGCAATCGAGCATGCGGTACGCGCGCAGGCCGCCACCACCTTTACCTGCGTCCGCAACCCTTACGCCCGCATCCTGTCCTCCTTCTTCGACAAGATCGCCGGGATCCAGCGGAACGGCCGGCGTTACCGCGGCAACCTGGTCCCGCAACTGATGCAGCGCTATGGCATCGACGTGGGCAGCCCGGACAACGGGTTCGATTTCGACCAGGTGGCCAGCTTCCGCCGATTTCTGCTGTTTGCCCGCGACACCATCCGCTTTCGCAAGCCGATGGAGCCGGACATCCACTGGTCCGCGATGTCAGGCCATATCGCGACCTTTATCGTGAACGGCGGGCACTACGACCAGATCTTCTTTACCGAAACCTTCAACGACGGCATGCAGAAGGTGCTGGATGACGCCGAAACGCCTGTTCCGGTGGATCTGGCCCAGGTGCCGCGGTTCAACGAATCCGAAGGCCACGGTCCCAAGCGCGCCCACAAGGTCAGCGAGTATTTCGACGACCTGTCGCGCCACCTGATCTGGGAAATCTACAAGGACGACTTCCAGCTCTTCCGCTATGACTTCGACAATCCGGACAACAAGATGCCCTTGGGCGAGGTTGACCTGGACGAGGTCCACGCCAAGCTGGGACGCTGACGAAAACGGGCGCCGCAGCGGCGCCCGTCATCTGTCACCATCTGCGTGCCATCACTCCAGATGGCTTTGCATAAACCACAGGTCCTTGTCCGCCGTCCGAGAGGCTGCGGTGAACACGTCGGCGGTGTCGGCGTCGCCTGCGTCTTCCGTCGTGTCGATGGCGGCGCGCAGCTTGGCTCCGTGGTCGCGCATCCTGTCGCAGATCGCGCGGATATGGTCGTCCGACTTGGTCAGGTCGACGGGATAGGGCGCAAGGCTGCTGGCCTCGGCCACTCGCTCGGCCGTGCCGATGGCGACGCCATCCAGGATCTGCACGCGCTCGGCCATGACATCCAGATGCGCGACCAGGTTGGCATGGACGGTGTCCAGCAACTCGTGCACGGCGATGAAGTTGCGCCCCTTGAGGTTCCAGTGCGCCTGCTTGATTGCCATCGCCAAGGCCAGCCCGTCAGCCAAGCGGGCATTCAGTTCGGTTGTCGCAGTCTTGCGGGCATTGTCGCTCAGTCCCTGAACGTTCACGGCCATCATTGTCTCCTTTTGTCCGGGATGCCCCGGGTTCGGGCAGACAACACCGCGCCGGCAAGGCCGGTTCCGGACAAGAAAAAACGGCGCCTCCCATTCGGGGGCGCCGTCTCAGGCCGCCGCACAAGGGCGTGGCCAAGAGCGTCAGATCAGACCGCGCCCTTGATGAAGCTTACCGCATCACCAACCGTCTGGATGGTTTCGGCGGCGTCATCGGGGATCTCGATCCCGAACTCTTCCTCGAAAGCCATGACCAGTTCGACGGTGTCGAGACTGTCGGCGCCCAGATCGTCGATGAACGAAGCGGATTCGACCACCTTGTCCTCATCGACACCCAGATGCTCGACCACGATCTTCTTCACGCGATCAGCGATATCGCTCATGTCATATCCTCATTCTCGCGGGCATCCGCCCAAGTTTTGCACGGACACGCGGTCCGGTTCAGCACAGGGCGGTTCCCCTGCTGCTAAAGCGGGGGATATAGCACCCGTGAACCTTCATGCAACCGATTTCGCACGGATTCCTGCCGGCGTTGCAGAGGCGACAGCCGTCTCAGACCATTGCCATGCCGCCATTCACATGCAGGGTGGCCCCCGTGACATAGCTGGCCTCGGGGCTGGCCAGGTACAGGACGGCGGCCGCGATCTCCTCGGGGCTGCCCATCCGGCCGGCCGGGATCTGCGTCAGGATCTTGCTCTTCTGCTCGTCGTTCAGCTTGTCGGTCATTGCGGTCGCGATGAAGCCCGGCGCCACGCAGTTCACGGTGATCCCGCGGCTGGCGACCTCGTAGGCCAGCGATTTCGACATGCCGACAAGCCCGGCCTTGGCCGCGGCATAATTGCCCTGTCCCGGATTGCCCGTCACCCCCACGACCGAAGTAATGTTGACGATCCGCCCCCAGCGCGCCTTCATCATGCCGCGCAGGACGCCGCGCGACAGCTTGAAGACGCTGGTCAGGTTCACGTCCAGCACCTGCGCCCATTCCTCGTCCGACATGCGCATGAACAGGTTGTCGCGGGTGATCCCGGCATTGTTCACCAGGATGTCCACCCCACCCATCGCCTCGGCCGCGGCCTTCGGCAGTGCTGCCACCGATTCGGGGTCGCCCAGGTTGGCCGTCACGACATGCGCCCGCTCGCCCAGCCTTTCGGCCAGTTCGCGCAGCGGCGCCTCACGCGTGCCCGACAGCGCAACCGCGGCCCCCGCCCCATGCAGCGCCTCGGCAATCGCGCCGCCGATCCCGCCCGAAGCGCCCGTCACCAGCGCCGTCTTCCCCGTCAGATCGAACATCCCAGCCTCTTTTTCATTGTCCAGATAACACGGGGGGTCCGGGGCAGCGGCCCCGATCCGCCCTCAGCCCTTCAATGCCGCGATATCGCCGGGTGCGCCGATGTTGCGGACCGCCGCATCCTTGGCGATCCGCCGGATCATTCCGGACAAGGCCTTGCCGGCCCCGATCTCCCAGAACTCGGTCACGCCGGCCGCGGCCATGTTGGCCACGGATTCGCGCCAGCGCACGGTACCTGTCACCTGCTCGACCAGCAGGCGGCGGATGGCGCCGGGTTCGATCACCGCCTCGGCCCGCACATTGGCGATCAGCGGCACGGCCGGCGGCTGGATGTCCACGCCGGCCAATGCATCGGCCATGGCCGCCGCCGCCGGCTGCATCAGCACCGAGTGAAAGGGCGCCGACACCGGCAGCATCAGGGCCCGCTTGGCGCCGGCCGCCTTCATGGCCTCGGCGGCGGCCTCGACCGCACCCTTGTGGCCCGAGATCACGACCTGGGCCGGATCATTGTCGTTGGCGGCCTGAACGACCTCGTCGCCACCGATCTCGCGGGCGATGCGGTCCACCGTCTCGAAGTCCAGCCCCAGGATCGCGGCCATTGCGCCCACGCCCACCGGCACGGCCTCCTGCATGGCCTGCCCGCGCAGCCGCAGCAGCCGCGCCGTATCCGCCAGCGTCAGCGCGCCCGCGGCGCAGAGCGCCGAATATTCGCCCAGAGAATGGCCTGCCACGAAGTTGGCGTCCATGATGTTGATGCCTTCGGCCTCCAGCGCGCGAAAGGCCGCAAGCGACGTGGCCATCAGCGCCGGCTGCGCGTTCTGGGTCAGTGTCAGCGTGTCGGCATCGCCCTGCCAGATCAGGTCCGACAGCTTTTCGCCAAGCGCCTCGTCGACCTCATCGAAAACGTCACGGGCGGCAGGATAGGCTTCGGCCAGTTCGCGCCCCATGCCGATCGTTTGCGCGCCCTGCCCCGGAAACACGAATGCCCGCATGGCACTCCCCCTGAAATCATTGCATTCCTGACGGGCATAGCCGTTGCGTGGTTCTGCCGCAACCGACAGGCGTCGCCGCGGGCGCAAAGAAAAAGGGGCCGCGACCGGCCCCTTTTCCGCAGTTCACCAAAACAGGCCGGCCTCAGCCCACCAGTTCGAGACCCGAGAAGAAGAAGGCGATCTCTTCCTTGGCGGTTTCCGGCGCGTCCGAGCCGTGGACCGAATTTTCGCCCATCGACAGGGCGAATTCCTTGCGGATGGTGCCTTCGTCGGCATTGGCCGGGTTGGTGGCGCCCATCACTTCGCGGTTCTTGGCGATGGCGTTCTCGCCTTCCAGCACCTGAACGATGACGGGCTCGGAGGCCATGAACTCGACCAGTTCGCCGTAGAAGGGGCGGTCCTTGTGGACCTCATAGAACTTGCCCGCCTGCTCGGCCGACAGCTTGATGCGCTTTTGCGCGACGATGCGCAGTCCGGCATCCTCGAACTTGGCGTTGATCTTGCCGGTCAGGTTGCGGCGGGTGGCATCGGGCTTGATGATGGAAAGCGTGCGTTCGGTGGCCATGTCATTTACCTCTGATCGGCGGGCAGGACCCGCACTGACGGAAATCCGCGTCCGGTTAGCAGGCTTGGCCCGCCCCGGCAAGCGGGCGACAGGGGGAACCTCCGGCCTCTGCCGAGGCTTGAGTGGGCGGCGCCACCAGCAGGAATCCCCCCCATGACCGATCTGCACCCCCAGCCCACGCATGACACGGGGCAGCCCTCCGTTCCGGCCTCGCCCGAGCGGGCGCTGACGACGGGCACGCTGGTGGCGGGGGTCGCGATCCTGCTGCTGGTGGGGGCCGCCTGGTTCTGGTCGGACATCCTGCTGCTGGTCTTTGCGGCCATCCTCATCGCCATCGCCCTGCGCGCGGGGGCGCATGGCCTGAATCATCTGCTGGGGCTGAACGTCAAGCTGGGCGTGGTGGCCGTTCTCTTGCTGGTGATCGGGGCGGTGGCGGGCGTGGTGCGCCTGGCCGGGCCTTCGATCGCGGAACAGTTCCGCGACCTGGTGGACGCCCTGCCAAGGTCCTGGGACGAGGTGAACGAGCGTCTACCCGGCAACGACCTGGGCGACGTCATCGCGCAGCAGGTCGAGGAAACTGCCGGCATGAACGATGAACCCGGCCAGCTGGCTGAACGCCTCCCCGATCTGTTCGGCATGGCCAGCACGGCCATCAATTCGATCTTTGGCGGCCTGTCATCGCTGTTTCTGATGCTGATCGTGGCCCTGTATGTCTCGATCGAGGCCCCCCTCTATCGGCGTGGCGCGATCCGGCTGGTCCCGCTACGCCACCGGGGGCGCGCCGCGGCCATCCTGGACGAGCTGGCGACCAAGCTGGGGCGCTGGATGGCCGGGCAGGCCGTGGACATGGTCGTGATCGCGATCCTGGCGGGGATCGGGCTGTGGCTGCTGGGCGTACCCTTGGCCTTCATCCTGGCGGTGATCGCGGGGATCACGAACATCGTGCCGATCGTCGGCCCCTTTGCCTCGGGCGCCGTTGCGGTTCTTGTGTCGCTGTCGCAGGGACTCGACACGGCCATCTATGTCGCGCTGCTGTTCACGGCGATCCAGTTGTTCGAGGGCGAGATCCTGATGCCGCTGATCCAACGCTATGCGGTCGAGTTGCCGCCCGCGCTGACCATCCTGGCCATTGTGGCCTTTGGCGGACTGTTCGGTTTCGTGGGCGTCATCCTGGGAACGCCGCTGCTGATCGTGGCAATGGTGCTGATCCAGCGGGTGTACATCCAGGATGTGCTGGGCGACCGCAGCTGAACTGCCCTGTGCGCGAGCAGCGGATGAAATATCCCGCCATGCGTGCATCCTTTCGTGATTTCGACACAGGACAGGGCTATGATGGCCCGATGTTCAGCAAGGGTTTATCTCATGCAGCCGCTGTGCAAGGGCCGCTATCGGGCGCGCCTGGCCGACACGCCCGAGGATCTTGGCCGGTCCCAGCGGCTGCGCTGGTGCTGCTTTGTCGCGCGCACGGGCCTGCCGGATGACGGGCGGGGGCTGGATGCGGACGAACTGGACGCCGAATGCCGCCACATGCTGATCGAGGACGCCCAGAGTGGCGATCTGGTGTGCAGTTTCCGCTTTCTGCCGCTGACGGACGGTTCGCAGGTCAAGCGCAGCTATTCCGCGCGCTTCTATGATCTGGACGCGTTGTGCAGCTTTGATGGCCCGATGGTCGAGATGGGCCGCTTTTGCATCCATCCCGACTGCCACGACCCCGACATCGTCCGCATCGCCTGGGCCGCCCTGACGCGCTTTGTCGAAGATACCGGGGTCGAGATGCTGTTCGGCTGTTCCAGCTTCGTCGGCTGCGAACCCGAGACCCATGCCGAAGCCTTTGCCATGCTGAAGGAACGTCACCTGGCCCCACGCCGCTGGTGGCCCCGCGTCAAGGCGCCCAAGGTGTTCCGCTTTGCCCGTGCGCTGCGCCTGCGCCAGCCCGACCCCAAGCGTGCCATGGCGGCGATGCCTCCCCTGCTGCGCAGCTATCTGGCGATGGGGGGCTGGGTCAGCGACCATGCCGTGGTCGATCCCGTCCTGCGCACGATGCATGTCTTTACCGGGGTGGAGATCCGCGCCATTCCACCGGCCCGCAAGCGCCTGCTGCACGCGCTACTGGACCAGAGGATCTGATCGCGCAGGGTCAGCCTGCTTTTCGGGCACCCTGACCATTGAACAGGCAGACCTGTCCCTTGTGCCTGACCAGCAAGCAGATTGGCCGGCAAGTCCGGTTGACCTTTCCCTGCGCGCTCCTCCCCCTGCCTCTATGTTCGACACCACCGTCCCCGTCCCGACCATGCAGCGCAGCCGCGGTGCCGCCCATGTCATCATGGGGCGGCGCGGGGTCATCGATCTGGCGCAATCGGGTTCGGCAAAGGCGATGCTGCCGCGCGTCACGGCCGGGCTGCCGGAGATCGTCTTCCTCAACACCTCGGGCGGCCTGGCAGCCGACGACCGGATCGTCTTTGGCGTCGAACTGCGTCCGCAGGCGCGCACTCTGGCCACGACGCAGACGGCCGAACGAGCCTATCGCGCCAAGGGCGGTCCCGCCCAGGCGCGGGTGGCACTGACGGTGGGCGCGGACGGCTGGCTGGACTGGCTGCCGCAGGAAACCATCCTCTACGATGGCGCACGGCTGGAGCGGGAAACCACCGTCGACCTGGCCCCCGGCGCCGGCTGCCTGCTGCTCGAGATGCTGGTCCTGGGGCGGCTTGCCATGGGCGAGCGGCCCGCGCAGCTGCATCTGCACGACCGCCGCATCGTGCGACAGGCAGGCCGGATCGTTCACCATGATGCCCTGGCCCTGGATGATGCAGCCCTGGCGCGTCTGGCGGGCCAGGCACTGACCGGCGCCTGTCCCGCCATGGCGACGCTGGCCGTGATCGCGCCCGATGCGCCCGACCTGCTGCCCCGCGCCCGCGCCGTGCTGGACGAGCCCGGCGTCACGGCCGCCGCCAGCGCACCCCCCGGTCGCCTGGTGCTGCGGATGCTGGCTGCCGACGGCTGGCCGCTGCGCCGGCAGATCAACCGGCTGCTGCTGGCGCTGCGTCCCGATCCCCTTCCCCGTATCTGGCAGGTCTGAAATGAACCTTTCCCCCCGCGAACGCGAAAAGCTGCTGGTGTCCGTGGCCGCCATGGTCGCACGCGGCCGCCTGGCCCGCGGCGTCAAGCTGAACCACCCCGAGGCCATCGCGCTGATCACCGATTTCGTGGTCGAGGGTGCCCGCGACGGCCGCAGCGTCGCCGACCTGATGCAGGCGGGGGCGCATGTGATCACCGCCGACCAGTGCATGCCCGGCATCCCCGGGATGATCGAGTCCGTGCAGGTCGAGGCCACCTTTCCCGACGGCACCAAGCTGGTGACCGTCCACCATCCCATCCGTTCGGAGGCTTGAATGAAACGCTTTTCCCTTTTTTCTGCCGCAAGCCTTCTGCCCCAGGTCGCGTTGGCCCATCCCGGCCATGTCCATGACGATGGCCAGTTCCTGCACGGCCTTGCCCACCCTGTCGGCGGCGCGGACCACCTGCTGGCAATGGTGGCCCTTGGCCTTCTGGCCGCGCAACTGGGGGGCCGCGCGATATGGGCGCTGCCGGCCACGTTCCTCGGCGCAATGCTGGCCGGTGGCGCGATGGGTGCCGCAGGTGTCGGCTTTCCGGCCGTCGAGCCGATGATCCTCGCCTCGGTCGTGATCCTGGGCGTTCTGGTGGCGCTGGCCGTGCGGCTGCCGATGGGCGTGCTGCTGCCGGTGGTGGCACTCTTTGGCGCGGCCCATGGCTGGGCGCATGGGGCCGAGGGACCGGCCAGCGGCCTGATGCTCTATGCCGCAGGCTTTGCGCTGGCCACGGTGGCGCTGCATCTGGCGGGCATCGGCTTTGGCCGCCTGCTGTCGCGGGGACTGGAGCTGCGCGTGCTGGGCGGCGGCACGACGGTCGCGGGTCTTGCGCTGGCCGTGGCGGGCTGACGATGATCCCCGGCGAGATCCTGACGCCCGAGGGCGAGATCACCCTCAACGAAGGGCGCGACACGGTCACCCTGATGATCGCCAACACCGGCGACCGCCCGATCCAGGTCGGCAGCCATTACCACTTTGCGGAAACGAACCCGGCGCTGGCATTCGACCGCACCGCCGCCCGCGGCATGCGGCTGGCCATCCCCGCCGGCACCGCCGTCCGCTTCGAGCCGGGCCAGTCGCGCGAGGTGACGCTGGTGGCCTATGCGGGCGACCGCGTCGTGCAGGGCTTTCGCAAGACCATCATGGGGGCGCTATGACCCGGCTTTCGCGCGCCGATTACGCGGCGCTTTACGGCCCCACCACCGGCGACCGCATCCGGCTGGCCGACACCGAGATCCTGATCGAGGTCGAGCGCGACCTGACCATCGCCGGCGAAGAGGTCAAGTTCGGCGGCGGCAAGGTTGTCCGCGACGGCATGGGCCAGTCGCAGGTCATGCGGGCCGGCGGCGCGATGGACACCGTCATCACCGGCGTCGTCGTCTTTGACCACCAGGGCATCATCAAGGCCGACGTGGGCCTCAAGGACGGGCGCATCGCGGGCATCGGCAAGGCGGGCAATCCCGACACGCAACCCGGCGTAACCCTGATCATCGGTCCGGGGACCGAAATCATCGCGGGCGAAGGGCGCATCCTGACGCCCGGCGGCTTTGACTGCCACATCCATTACATCTGCCCGCAGCAGGTCGATCACGCGCTGCATTCGGGCGTCACCACCCTGCTGGGCGGCGGCACGGGCCCCGCGCATGGCACGCTGGCCACGACCTGCACCCCCGGCCCCTGGCACATCGCCCGGATGATGGAGGCCTGCGCCGAACTGCCCGTCAACATCGGCATCGCCGGCAAGGGGAACGCCAGCGTTCCCGCGCCCCTGGAGGAACAGGTCCGCGCCGGGGCCTGCGCGCTGAAGTTGCACGAGGACTGGGGCACCACGCCCGCGGCCATCGACTGCTGCCTGACTGTGGCGGATGCGATGGACGTGCAGGTGATGATCCATACGGACACGCTGAACGAATCGGGCTTTGTCGAGGATACGATGGCCGCCATCGCGGGCCGGACCATCCACGCCTATCACACCGAGGGTGCGGGCGGCGGACATGCCCCCGACATCATCCGCATGGTCGGCATGGGCAACGTCCTGCCGTCCTCGACCAACCCCACCCGCCCCTACACCGCCAACACGGTCGAGGAGCATCTGGACATGCTGATGGTGTGCCACCACCTCGACCGCCGGGTGCCCGAGGACGTGGCCTTTGCCGAATCCCGCATCCGGCGCGAAACGATTGCTGCCGAGGACATTCTGCACGACCGTGGCGCCTTCAGCGTGATCTCGTCCGACAGCCAGGCCATGGGCCGGATCGGAGAGGTCATCATCCGCACCTGGCAGACCGCCGACAAGATGCGCCGCCAGCGTGGCCGGCTGGAGGGTGAACAGGGCGACAACGACAACCTGCGCGCCCGCCGCTATATCGCCAAATACACGATCAACCCGGCCATCGCCCATGGTGTCAGCCAGCATATCGGCAGCATTACCCCCGGCAAGCGGGCCGACCTGGTCCTGTGGTCGCCGGCCTTCTTCGCCGCCAAGCCCGAGATGGTGCTGGTCGGCGGCCAGATCAGCGTGGCGCAGATGGGCGACCCCAACGGCTCGATCCCCGTGCAGCCGATCTTTTCCCGGCCCATGTGGGGGCATACGGGCCGTGCCTCGGCGCTGTTCGTGAGCCAAGCGGGGCTGGAGGATGGCGCGGGCCGCCACCTCTCCAAGACCCTGATCGCGGTCGAGCACACCCGCGACATCGGCAAGCGTGACATGGTGCTGAACAACGCCATGCCCGCCATCGAGGTCGATCCCGAAACCTACGAGGTTCGGGCCGACGGCGTTCTTCTGACCTGCGAACCTGCCACGGAACTGCCGCTGGCCCAACGCTATTTCCTCTTTTGAGGGAGGATCGACACATGACCACAACCGCACATGAAATCATCCGCAACGCGCCTGGGCCGTTCGATGCCCAGGTGGCGCTGGACTATGAAGGGCGTCTCTTGCGCCGAAAGCGCCTGACCTGCGAAGGGGGCGATTTCCTGGTGGATCTGCCCGAGGTGACAAGCCTCGAGGACGGCGATGCCTTTGCCCTGTCCGACGGCCGCCAGATTGTTGTGCGCGCCGCGCCCGAGCCGGTTGTGGTGATCCGCGGCAACCTGCCGCGCCTGGCCTGGCACATCGGCAATCGCCACACGCCCTGCCGCATCGAAGCCGACCGCCTGATCATCCGCCAGGACCATGTGCTGGAGGCGATGCTGCAAAAGCTGGGCGCCGACCTGTCGCGCACCGACATGCCCTTCCGCCCCGAGGGCGGGGCTTATGGCCACGGTCGCACCTTTGGCCACGACCACGGGCCGGGGCATGATCACGTTCCCCATGGCGCGGGCGAATCCCATCGCCATGGGCATGGCCATCCGGCCCATGACCACGCCTGAGGCCGCGCGCCTGCAACTGTCGCAATTCCTGTCGCCCGCCTTTCCGATAGGCGCCTTTGCCTGGTCGCAGGGGCTGGAATATGCCATGGACCAAGGACTGGTGACACGGGGCACGCTGGCGCAATGGCTGGCGGACTGGCTGGATCACGGGGCGGGCTGGTGCGACGCGGTGCTGGTGTCGCTGTCGCTGCGGCCGGACGCCGATCCTGGCGCGCTGGACGATCTGGCCCAGGCCGCCTGCATGACCAGCCAGCGCCTGACGGAAACGGTCGAACAGGGCACGGCCTTTGCGGCCAATGTCGCCGCACTGACCGGCACGCCCCACGCCTCCTGCACGCTGCCCGTGGCCTTTGGCCGTGCCTGCGCTGCCCTGCCGCTGCCCGCGCCCGAGATCATCGCGGCCTTTCTGCAGGCCCAGGCCGCGACCCTGATCAGCGCCGCCGTCCGGTTTCTGCCGCTTGGCCCGGTGGAAGGGCAGCGGATGCTGGCTGCACTGCACCCCCGCATCCTGAGACGCGCCGCGCAGGCCGCCACGGCAACCGAGGCCGATCTGGCCAGCGCCGCCTGGGGCGCCGATATCGCGGCCATGCGACACGAAACCATGACAACGAGGATATTCCGATCATGAGCCTCAACGGCCCTCTCCGCGTCGGCATCGGCGGCCCCGTCGGTGCCGGCAAGACGACATTGACCGAACAGCTGGCCCGCGCGCTGGCCTCGCGGCTGTCGATGGCGGTCATCACCAACGACATCTATACGCGCGAGGATGCCGAGGCGCTGATGCGCGCCCAGGTCCTGCCCGCCTCCCGCATCCGCGGCGTCGAAACGGGCGGCTGCCCCCATACTGCCATCCGCGAGGATGCCAGCATCAACCTGGCCGCCATCGCCGACCTGAACGCGTCCTTCCCGGACCTGGACCTGGTGCTGATCGAATCGGGCGGCGACAACCTGGCCGCGACCTTCAGCCCCGAATTGGCCGACCTGACGATCTATGTGATCGACACCGCCGCCGGGCAGGACATCCCGCGCAAGCGCGGGCCGGGGCTGGCGCGGTCGGACCTGCTGGTGGTCAACAAGACCGATCTGGCTCCTTACGTAGGCGTCGATGCCCGACTGCTTGAAAAGGATGCACATGAGGCACGCGGCACGCGCCCGGTCGTCATGGCGCAGTTGCGCCATGGCCATGGCGTCGACCGCATCGTCGATTTCCTTGTCGAACAGGGCGGGCTGCGCCTTCGCGCAGCCTGATCCTGCCTTGAGGATGGGCAACCGCCCCGGACAGTGCCTGTCCCCGCACCAGTTGCCGCAAAGGCCGCAGCGAACCTGCCCAAGTCCTGTCCAACTGCCCGATTTTCCGCTTCTTCTGCCTCTGCGAGGGCCCCGCGCCCTTCAAGAACAAGACAGGGATACCGGCCCGCGCGCCGGAGGGAAAAGGGTAGAATGACCAAGCTGACCACCATGCTGATGCTGACCAGCGCCCTGACGCTGGCCCACCCCGCCCACGCCCAGACGCCGGAAGGCCAGCCGATCAAGATCGGCGTGCTGCATTCGCTGTCGGGCACCATGGCGATTTCCGAAACCACGCTCAAGGATACCGTCCTGATGCTGGTCGAACAGCAGAACGCCAAGGGCGGCGTCCTGGGCCGCCCGCTGGAGGCGGTGGTGGTCGACCCCGCCTCGGACTGGCCGCTGTTTGCCGAAAAGGCGCGCGAGCTGCTGACCGTCAGCGACGTGGACGCGATCTTCGGCTGCTGGACCAGCGTCAGCCGCAAGTCGGTGCTGCCGGTGATCGAGGAACTGAACGGCCTGTTGTTCTATCCCGTCCAGTACGAAGGCGAGGAATCCTCGAAGAACGTGATCTATACTGGCGCCGCGCCGAACCAGCAGGCGATTCCTGCCGTGGATTACATGCGTGATGAACTGGGGGTGGAAAGCTGGGCGCTGCTGGGCACCGACTATGTTTATCCGCGCACCACGAACAACATCCTTGATGCCTATCTCAAGGACAACGGTGTCGCGGCCGAGGATATCTTCGTCAACTACACCCCTTTCGGTCATTCCGACTGGTCCAAGATCGTCGCCGATGTCGTGGCGCTTGGCGCGGGCGGCAAGAAGGTGGGCGTGGTGTCCACCATCAACGGTGACGCCAATGTGGGCTTCTACAAGGAACTGGCCGCGGCGGGCGTTTCGGCCGACGACATTCCGGTCATGGCCTTTTCGGTCGGCGAGGAAGAACTGTCGGGTCTGGATACCGCGAACCTGGTGGGCCACCTGGCCGCCTGGAATTACTTCCAGACTGCCGAAAGCGACGTGAACACCGGTTTCATCGAGGAATGGAAAGCCTTCACCGGCGACCCGAACCGGGTGACCAATGACCCGATGGAGGCCACCGTCATCGGCTTCAACGCCTGGGTCGCCGCGGTCGAGGCGGCGGGCACCACCGATGTGGACCCGGTACTGGACGCCATCGTGGGCGTCGAAGTGCCGAACCTGACCGGCGGCACGGCCACCATCCTGCCCAACCACCACATCACCAAGCCCGTCCTGATCGGCGAGATCCGCGAAGACGGCCAGTTCGACATCGTCAGCCAGACCGATCCCGTGCCCGGCGATGCCTGGACCGATTTCCTGCCCGAATCCGCCGTGCTGGAGGCCGACTGGCCGGGCAAGGACTGCGGCATGTTCAACACCGAAACGGACAGCTGCGTCCAAGTCCAGTCGAACTATTGACATGACGGGCGGGCGGCATCGCGCCACCTGCCCCTTTTTCCGCAAAGGAAGCCCCGCGTGACCCGGTTTCGCCTGCTTGCCGCCTGCGCCCTTGCGCTGTTCCTGCCCACAGCCACCCTGGCCAATCCCGCGCTGGAAGCGGTCGTTGCTGACCACCTTGACCAGATCGAGCAGCCATCGCGCCGCACGGTCGCGCCCCTGGTGGCCGATATCGCTGCCACGGGTCCCGAGGGCCTGACGATGCTGCAGGCCTGGGCGGGCCGAAACCTGGGCCTGACCCCGGACGGTCGCCTGCTGATCATGAAGGGCGCCGATGCCACGGATGCGGTGACCGGCCAGCCGGTCCCGGACGCCGACCCCAAGATGCTGCGGCCCAACTCCGGCGTGCGCGGGGTGATCGAATCGGCCTTGGTGGCCGGGCTCCTGAACGACCCCGATGTCAGCCGGCGCAGCGCGGCGCTGGATACGCTGGCGCGCAGCGGCACAGCCGAGCAGCTGGAGGCCTTGCGCGGGGCGCTGGCCGATCCCGATCCGGTTCTGGCTGCCCGCAAGGCGAGGTTGGAGCGTCTGCTGACCATCCAGCATGACTCCGACAGCGATGCGCGCGTGGCAGCGATTCAGGACATGGCAGGCGATATCAGCCTCGATGTCCGCGCGGCGCTGAACCCGCTGCTAGCGACGCGTCGTGTTGTTTCCACGGACGATCCGCAGGGCAATGTCGCGCGCGAACTGGAGGCGGGCAGCGACGCCCTGCCCCGCGAGGCGGCACTGGCCCTGTTGGTGCAGGAAGGCGTGTTGCAGCCCCGTTTGACCTCGGCCGATCAGCGCGCGGCGCTGGCGGCCAATATCCAGAACGGCGCGGTGGGTGGTGTCCCGCTGCAGGACCTGTCCGATCCCGTTGCCCGGGACCGGGCCTATGAGGCGCTGGAGACGGCAGGCGCCGTTCCCCCCGCCGCAACCGAAGCCGAGGTGCAGACCGCACTGGACAGCCATCGCTTCTTTGAACTTTACGCCGAGGCCGACCCTGCCGTGACCGATGCCGCCCAGGCCGCGCAGTTGCGCGCGCAGGTCAAGCTGGGCGCGATGCGGGGCCTCGATCTGGGGCTGGACGCGCTGTCGCTGGCCTCGATCTATTTCCTGGCCGCCATCGGTCTGGCCATTACCTTTGGCGTGATGCGCGTGATCAACATGGCGCATGGCGAATTCATCATGCTGGGCGCCTATACCGGCTATACGGTCCAGACGCTGATCGCGGACCGGACCCTGTCGCTGGTCGTGGCCCTGCCCCTGGCCTTTGCGGTGACCTTTGGTGCGGGCGTGGTCCTTTACCGTCTGGTGATCCGCCACCTGGCGCATCGTCCGCTGGAAACGCTGCTGGCGACCTTTGGCGTGTCGATCGCCCTGCAGCAGCTGGCAAAGAACATCTTTGGCACGCAGGCCCGTCCCCTGACCGCGCCGGCCTGGCTGGAAGGGTCCATCACCTTCAACGATGTTGTCTCGATCAGCTCGATCCGGGTGGCGATCTTTGTCCTGGCGCTGCTGTTCCTGGGCCTGTTCCTTTTCATCATGAAACGCACGCGGCTGGGACTGGAGGTTCGCGCCGTGACCCAGAACCCCGGCATGGCGGCCTCGATGGGCATCAACCCCGACCGCATCGCCATGATGACATTCGGCCTGGGGTCGGGCATCGCGGGCATCGCGGGCGTGGCCATCGGGCTTTTCGCGCAGGTCACCTCGGAACTGGGCCAGGGCTATATCGTCCAAAGCTTCATGACCGTGGTGGTGGGCGGCGTCGGCAACATCTGGGGTACGCTGGCGGGGGCCACGCTGATCGGCGGGCTGTCCAAGGTCATCGAGTCGCTGAACCCGGCCAATACGCTGGCCGCCCAGACCTTCATGATCCTGTTCATCATCATTTTCATCCAGTTCCGGCCGCGCGGGATCATCCCGCAGCGTGGCCGTGCGGCAGAGGCATGACATGACCCGCAAGCCCTTCATCCTGCAGAACCCTTCCACCCTGATCGTGCTGGCGGTGCTGGCCGTCCTGACCCTGACCGTCACGCTTTTCAGCCATGCCTATGGCAGCGGGGCCATTCCGACCTCGATGATCAAGGTGCTGGGCAAGACCCTGTGCCTCGCGCTGGCCGCCGTGGCAATGGATCTGGTCTGGGGCTATCTCGGCATCCTCAGCCTTGGCCAGATGGCCTTTTTCGCCCTTGGCGGCTACATGTTCGGCCAATGGCTGATGTATGCGCGGACCGAAGGGATCGTCGCGGTCGCGCTGGCGCAGAACCCCATCCCGGCCACCCCGCACGAGCTTCAGGACGCGGTGACGAACCAGATTTTCGGCGTCGTGGGCAGCGCCGAGCTGCCGCTGGTCTGGAGCTTTGCCCATTCGCTGACGCTGCAGCTGATCCTGATCCTTCTGGTGCCGGGCCTGCTGGCGCTGGTCTTCGGCTGGCTGGCCTTCCGCAGCCGCGTCAATGGGGTCTATCTGTCGATCCTGACGCAGGCGATGACGCTGGCGCTGGCCTTGTGGCTGTTCCAGAACGACAGCGGGTTTCGGGGCAACAACGGTCTGTCGGGGCTGCAGAACCTGCCGGGGCTGGACCATGTGGACCAGGCGACGCTGTCGGTCTGGTTCCTCTGGGCCTCGGCGGGGGCGCTGGGGCTGTTCTATGTCCTGGCCGCATGGCTGGTGTCGGGCAAGTTCGGCAGCGTGATCCGCGCCATCCGCGACGACGAGACACGCGTGCGGTTCTTGGGCTACCCGGTCGAGGGCTTCAAGCTGGTCGTCTTCACGCTGGCCGCCATGATCACGGCCGTGGCGGGCGCACTCTATTACCCTCAGGCCGGCATCATCAACCCGGCCGAGATGATGCCCATCGCCTCGATCTATCTGGCGGTCTGGGTGGCCATCGGCGGGCGCGGGCGGCTCTATGGCGCCGTGATCGGCGCGGTCATGGTGTCGCTGCTGTCCAGCTGGTTCACGGGGGGCCGTGCACCCTCGATCCATCTGCCGGGCTATGTGGTGAACTGGGTCGACTGGTGGCAGGTGGCGCTTGGCCTGACCTTCGTGATGGTCACGTTGTTCGCCCCCAAGGGCATCGCGGGGATCTTTGACCGCATGGGGCCGCCGCGACAGCGCAAGGCGCACAGCCGTCAGGAACAGGAGGCCAATGCATGAGCGCGCTTCTGGAGGTCAGCGGGATTTCCAAATCCTTCGACGGGTTCAAGGCGATCAACGACCTGTCATTTTCCATCAACGAGGCCGAGTTGCGCGCCGTGATCGGACCCAACGGCGCGGGCAAGACGACCTTCATGGACATCGTGACCGGCAAGACCCGCCCGGACGAGGGCGAGGTCCTGTGGGGCGAAACGTCGAAATCGCTGCTGCGGATGAACGAGGCGCAGATCGCCCGCGAAGGCATCGGCCGCAAGTTCCAGCGCCCTACCGTCTTCGAGGATCAGTCGGTGGCCGAGAACCTGACCATGGCCCTGAAGGCCCTGCGCAGCCCCTTCGCGGTGCTGGGCTGGCGATCCTCGGGCCGTTCGGCCGCGCGCGTTGCGGCGCTGGCCGATGAGGTTGGCTTGTCGGCCCATGTCGCCCGCAAGGCCGGAGAGCTGAGCCACGGCCAGAAACAGTGGCTGGAAATCGGCATGCTGCTGGCGCAAGAGCCGCGCCTGCTGCTGGTGGACGAGCCTGCCGCCGGCATGACGCTGGCGGAACGGGAGCAGACGACGACCCTGCTGCGCCGGCTGGCGGAAACGCGGGCAGTCGTGGTGGTGGAACATGACATGGACTTCGTGCGCCGCCTGGACTGCAGGGTGACCGTTCTGCACCAGGGATCCGTGCTGGCTGAGGGCAGCCTGGATCACGTGACCCGCAATCCCGACGTCATCGACGTTTATCTGGGGCGATAAGATGCTGAACGCGACCAACCTGACCCTGCATTACGGCGGCAGCCAGATCCTGCACGGCATCGACATCGCGGCCCAGCCCGGCCAGGTGACCTGCGTCATGGGCAACAACGGGGTGGGCAAGACCTCGCTGATGAACCTGCTGGCGGGGCGGCATCCGCGGACCGGAGGAGAGGTGGCCTTCGACGGCCGGTCACTCGGGCGGCTGTCGGCGCAAAAGATGGCGCGGCTCGGCGTTGGCTATGTTCCGCAGGGACGGGCAATCTTTCCCATGCTGACCGTGCGCGAGAACCTGGAGACCGGCTTTGCCTGCCTGCCGGGCGCCGAGCGGCACATCCCGCCGGAGATATTCGACAGCTTCCCCGTCCTGGCCGAGATGGCCCATCGCCGTGGCGGCGACCTGTCGGGCGGGCAACAGCAACAACTGGCCATCGCACGGGCACTGATCACCAAGCCGCGTGTCCTGCTGCTGGACGAACCCACCGAGGGCATCCAGCCCAATATCATCGCCCAGATCGGCCGCGTCATTGCTGCCCTGCGCGACCGTGGCGACATGGCCATCGTGCTGGTCGAGCAGTTCTTTGACTTTGCCTGGGACCTGGGCGACCAGTTCCTGGTGATGGAGCGCGGCCGCGCGGTGATGCAGGGGCCCAAGGCGCGGCTGGCGCGGCAGGACCTGCATGCGCGTCTTGCAGGCCATGCGGTGGCGTGACGGCAGGCAGCGGCAGGACATCTCCGCAGGCCGAAAGGGAGGCTGCTCGCTCCCTTCTGGCCTGCGGCCAGTTCACCCTCCGCCCGATATCCCGGCACGGAAGAGGGGCTTGGTACCCGCTGCGGCGCGCTAGCGCTTGCGCTCCCAGCGACCCGATTCCTCGGACCAGTATTCCGCCTCGATCCCGCCGCCGGTCAAAACGCGCCACTGGTCGCGCGCGCGACCGGTGGCCACAGCGTCCCCGCCGTCAAAGAGGATGCAGGTACGGTCAAGGGCAAGCGCTTCGGCCGGGGCCACCTCGACCCCGTCCAGCGCCATCAGGCACGAGGGGCTGTTTCCGGCCTCCTGCCCGGATACGGTCAGCAGGATCGGCTGCCGGGCGTCATGGCTTCCTCCGGCCATGCCATGGGGAAGGAAACCGTCGCCCAGCCACAACTGCTGGTCCAGCCGGTCCAGCCGCGCGGCATCAGGTCCGCGCAGCTCGACCCGCCAGCCCGCCGCCAGTGCCTTGGTCAGAAGGACCGGCAGCAGGGCCTCGGCCGGCGAGCGGGTAAGGTGGTAGAACAGCGCCTTGCCCATCAGTGCCGCCCCCGCCCCGCCAGCGTCCCTGCGCCACGCCGGGGAACGCCTGCGCGGACCCCGCGCGCGCAGGCGTTCTGGCGGTTGCCGGTTGCGGGCCGGATCACTTGGTCTCGAACCGGTCACGCACCAGCCGGTCCAGCGTCATCACGCCCCAGCCGGTCGCGCCGTGAGGTGCGAGATCCGTCGCCGCGGGCGGCAGGGTCACGCCCGCGATGTCGATATGCGCCCAGGGCTGGCCGTCCTTGATGAAGCGCTGGATGAACTGGGCCGCCGTAATCGAGCCTGCCGCGCGGCCGCCCGTGTTCTTCATGTCGGCCAGACGCGACTTGATCAGGCCGTCATACGAAGGTCCGAGCGGCAGGCGCCACGCCCCTTCGCCCTCGGCCCGGGCGGCGGCAAGGATGTCCTCGGCCAGGGCATCGTCGTTGGAAAAGACGCCGGCATTGTCATGACCCAGCGCGATGATCACCGCGCCGGTCAGCGTGGCCAGGTCGATCACGGCCTTGGGCTGGAACTGGTCCTGCGCGTACCAGAGCACGTCGGCCAGAACCAGCCGCCCCTCGGCATCGGTGTTGATGACCTCGATCGTGTCGCCCTTCATGGATTTCACGATGTCGCCGGGACGCTGTGCCTTGCCGTCGGGCATGTTCTCGACCAGGCCCACCAGCCCCACGACATTGGCCTTGGCGCGGCGCAGGGCCAGCGTGCGCATGACGCCCGCCACGACGCCCGCGCCGCCCATGTCCATCGTCATCTCCTCCATGCCGGCGGCGGGCTTGATCGAGATGCCGCCCGTATCAAAGACGACCCCCTTGCCGACCAGCGCCAGGGGCGCCTCGTCCCCGCCGCCGTTCCAGCGCATCACCACGACCCTGGACGGGGATTCGCTGCCCTGCCCGACGGCCAGAAGGGCGCGCATGCCCAGCTGGGCCAGCTGGTCCTCGTCCAGGACCTCGACCTCCAGGCCGATCTCCTGCATGGCGGCCAGCCGGTCGGCGAAATCCGTCGTGGTCAGGACATTGGCCGGCTCGTTCACCAGATCGCGGGTGAAGAACACGCCCTCGGCCACGGCGGCGGCATCCTGGGCGGACTTGGCCAGCGCCTCGGGATCGCCGACCATGAAGGTCACGCGCGCCTTTTCGGAAACGGGGGCGTCGCGCTGATCGGGCGTGTCATCTGTCTGGGCGTCCGACAGCACGGCATTGTCCTGCTGTCCCTCGGCCTCGGGCATGAGCGCGCTGCCAGAGGACGCCACCTCCGTCACGGGGCGGGTCTGGTAGACGGAAAAGTCGTATCCGCGCAAGGCAAGGCCCAGGGCGACGTCGCCTGCGCGGGGATGTTCGCCCGCCATGACCAGCGTGTGGCTGCGGCCCAGCTTGGCCCCCAGCGCCGCGCCCGCCCGGCGCGCCTCGGCCTGTTGGGCGCCGTCCGGCAGCATGACCAGCACCAGAGCTTCGGCGGCCATTTCGGCGGGAAAGGCCAGCTCCAGCGCCTGCCCCGGCTTCAGCCCTTGTCCCGCCTTGGACGCCAGCGCGCGCGCCGCTGCCGCGCGGGCCGCCGCCGGCAACTCGGCCGGCAGGGCCTCGGGCGAGGTCAGGATCAGCGCCACGCGGCCTTGATGGCCCGCAAGCTTTTGCGGGTCGGTCGCGGTGAAGTTGATTTCAACAGGCTGGGTCATGGCAAAGTGTCCTCATCTCTGGTTGTGCCCGACCCTAGACGCCTGCCCGGCCCTTTTCCAGAGCCGCCCTTGCCGCTAAGCAGGGCGCAACGTCCCGCGCAAAAAAGGCCGCCCATGCCCCGGATCGACCGCTACATCCTTGGTCAGCTGCTGACGCTGTTCGGGTTCTTTGCGCTGGTTCTGGTGGCGGTCTACTGGATCAACCGGGCCGTCAGCCTGTTCGACGACCTGTTGAACGACGGCCAGACCGCGCTGGTTGTTCTGGAATTCACGGCGCTGACGCTGCCGCTGGTGATTTCGGTGGTGCTGCCGGTGGCGGCATTCGCGGCCACGGCCTATGGCACGAACCGGCTGTCGGGCGAATCCGAACTGGTGGCGATGCAGGCGGCGGGGCTGTCGCCCTGGCGGCTGGCGCGGCCGGTGCTGGTCTTTGGGGTCTTTGTGGGGGTGATGGTCGCGGTGCTGGTGCATGGACTTGTACCCATGGCCCGGGCCCGGCTGGCCGAACGGTCGGCGGAAATCGCCGAAAACGTGACCGCGCAGTTCCTGCGTCCGGGCAGCTTCCAGTACCCGACCTCGGACGTGACGCTGTTCATCCGCGACATCGCGGCGGACGGCCGGCTCCTGGACCTGTTCATCGAGGACGGGCGCAATCCGGCCGACCAGATAAGCTATACCGCGCAGGAGGCCCTGGTCGTGCGGACCGAAACGGGCCCTGTCCTGGTCCTGCTGGAGGGCATAGCCCAAAGCCTGCGCCTGCAGGACGGCGTGCCGCGCCTGTCCGTCACCCGGTTTGACGAATTCAGCTATGACGTGGGGGCGATGTTCGCCGGCACGTCCAGCCGGGGCCGCGACCTGCGCGATTATGGCACGCTGCGGCTCTTGTCCCCCGACCCCGAGCTGCTGGCGACCACCCGTGCCAGCGAGGCCGATGCCCGGCGCGAGGCGCATGAACGGATCGCGCAGCCGCTGCTGGCGCCCATCGCGGCGATGATCGGCTTTGCCACGCTGATGATCGGCGGGTTTTCCCGCTTTGGCGTGTGGCGGCAGGTGGGCTGGGCGATCCTGGGGCTGATCCTGGTGCAGTTCCTGTCCAACGCCGCCGCCAACCAGGTGGGGCGGAACGCGGCCCTTTGGCCGGTTCTCTACCTGCCCGCGCTTGTGGGGGCATGTCTGTGCATGGCGCTGCTGTGGCTGGCAGGCAGGCCGCGCGGACCGCGGAGGCCGGCATGATCCTGGCACGCTATGTCGCGCGGCGGTTCCTGCGCAGCTTTCTGCTGATCGCGGGGGTGTTCCTGCTGATCCTGTTCCTGATCGACATGATCGAGATGATCCGCCGCTTTTCCAGCCGCAACATCGGACTGGGGGGCGCGGCCGAACTGGCGGCGCTGAACATCGCGGGCAGCTTTTACTCCATCCTGCCGCTGATGACTGTGCTGGCCGCCATCGCGCTGTTCCTGGGCCTGGCGCGCAGTTCCGAGATGGTGGCGATCCGGGCCTCCGGGCGGTCGGCCCTGCGGGTGATCGCGGCGCCAGCGGTCACGGCGGTCCTGCTGGGGGCGCTGACAGTGGGTCTGCTGAACCCGCTGGTGGCCGCGACAGGCGCCGCCTATGACGAGGCCGTGGCCGAAATCGACCGCGCGGGGCGGCAGACCGTCAGCCTGGGCGACAGTGCCGTGTGGCTGCGCCAGGCGGTGCTGGAGGATGGCCGGGAGGCAGGCCAGATCGTCATCCGCGCCCGCCGCGCCAGCCCGGATGCGGTGACGCTTTACGACGCAAGCTTTCTGGTCTTTTCCGGCGACGGTCCTTTGAGGCGGATCGAGGCGCGCGAGGCGCGGCTGACGCCGGGTGCGTGGGAACTGCGCGAGGTCAGCGACTATCCCCTGGACCGTCCCAATCCACAGGCCGAAGTCGCGCGGCTGGACAGGATGCGCCTGCCGTCGGACCTGACCGCACAGCGGATCCGCGAAGGTTTCGGCCGTCCCGAGGCGGTGCCCGTCTGGCAGCTGCCCGCCTTTATCGAAGGACTGGAGCGGGCGGGCTTTTCGGCCGCGCGTCACAAGGTCTGGTTTCAGATGGAACTGGCGCGGCCCTTTCTGATGGCGGCAATGGTGATCATCGCGGCGGCCTTCACCATGCAGCATGTGCGCGGACGCAACACCGGCACGGCGGTCCTGATGGCATTCGGCGCAGGGATCGCCCTGTTCTTTTTGCGCAATCTGGCGCAGGTTCTGGGGGACAACGGCCAGATCACGCCCGCGATGGCGGCATGGACGCCGCCGCTGGTGGGGGCCCTGCTGGCCCTGAGCCTGATCCTGAAGCGGGAGGACGGATGAGCGCGCGAACCTTTGGGACCGGCCTGCGGGCGACGGTGGCGGTGCTGCTGGGGGCTGCGGCCCTGCCCGGCATGCTGTCCGCGCAAACGCTGTTCGACGCGACACCGGGCCTGCCCGACATGCCGGGCAGGGTGATGACGGGCAGCGCGGCCCCGTCGGGCGACCCGTCCAGCAAGGGCGTCTCCGCGCTCGCGCCGGCCGCACAGGAACTGGGCAGCGATCCCGTGGGCGACCGCACGCCCGCGACCGGCACGCCGGCCAGTGTCGCCCCCACCGCAAGCGTCACGCTGCCTGCAGGATCCGCGCCCGATGAGTCCGCCGGCGCCGCCACCGTGCTTGCCGACAACGTGGTGCTGCAATCCGACCGGACCCTGGTGGCGGCCGGAGGCGTCGTCATCTGGTACCGGGGCAGCCGGCTGGTGGCCTCGCGCGTGGTTGTGGACGGCGCCACGGGGGACCTGACCATCGAGGGGCCGATCCACCTGTCGCGTCCCGGCGCGGCCGACCCCGAGGCCGAGGCCGTACTGATCGCTGACAGCGCACAGCTGGACCGCGAGCTGCAGAACGGAATCATCCAGGGCGCGCGCATGGTCATCGCGCGCGAACTGCAACTGGCCTCCGCACGGCTTGAACGCCGCGAGGATGGCCGCATCAGCGAACTGACGCAGGTTGTCGCGTCCTCGTGCCAGGTCTGCGCCAGCGATCCCCACCCCTTGTGGGAGATTCGCGCCCGCCGCATCACCCATGATGCCCAGACGCGGCTGATCACCTTTGACCACCCGCAGTTCCGGGCCTTCGGCATTCCGCTGGCCTATGCGCCCTTTTCCATCACCGCCCCGGATCCCACGGTCGAGCGGCGCTCGGGCTTTCTGCGTCCGGGGATCCGCACCACCTCGGGACTGGGCTTCGGGATCACGCTGCCCTATTTCCGGACGCTGGGTGAACATGCGGACCTGACGCTGACGCCTTACCTGTCGCTGGACCGGACGCGTACCCTGCAACTGCGTTATCGCCAGGCATTCGCGATGGGCGCGACGGAATGGAACGGCGCGATCAGCCGCGACGACCTGCTGCCGGGTGAAACGCGCGGCTATATCTTCGGGGTGGCGCGCTTTGACCTGCCGCGCGACTATCGGCTGGGGGTGCAGGTTCAGTCCGCGTCCGACCGGGCCTATCTGCTGGATTATGGTGTCACGGATGCCGACCGGCTGTGGAGCGGCGTCACGCTGGAGCGGGTGCTGCGCGACAAGATGGTCTGGGGTCGGGTCGGCAACTATCACTCGCTGCGCGAGGACGAAGACAACGCCACCTCGCCCGCCCAGGTCGCGGACGTCATCTGGATGCGGCGGTTGACGCCCGCGCTGATCGGCGGCGAGGCGCTGCTGGAATGGTCCGCCCATGCCCATCGCCGCCCGTCGGATGAAAACATCGAGGGCCGGGACATGGCCCGCGCCTCCGTGGGCCTTGACTGGCGGCGCAGCCAGATCCTGCCGGGGGGCGTGGTGGCCGCCGCGCTGGCGGGGCTGGACGCCGATCTTTACCGCATTGCCCAGGACGACCGCTTTGACGACATCGTGACGCGCGTCGACCCGCAGGTGGGGGTGGAACTGCGCTGGCCCCTGGCCACCAGCCGCGCGGGCGCCACCCATATGGTCGAGCCGGTCGTCCAGGTTCTGTATTCCCCCCGCGGGCAGGATGACGACATCCCCAACGAGGACAGCAACCTGATCGAGTTCGACGAGGGCAACCTGTTCTCGGACAACCGCTTTCCGGGCTATGACCTGCGCGAGACCGGCCTGCGCGGGAACCTGGGCCTGACCTGGACGCGGCTTGATCCGGCCGGCTGGTCGCTTGGCCTGACCGGGGGCCGGGTGGTGCGCGCACGCGAGGCGGCCAACGTCGCCTCGACCTCGCCCTTCGGGGGGCGCAGTTCGGACTGGCTGCTGGCGGCGCATTTCGACAGCGGCACGGGCCTGGCCATTGCCAATCGCGCCTTGTTCGACGACCGCTTTGCCATTTCGCGCAACGAGGTGCGCGTGGGCTGGCTGCGGCCCGACCTGCAGGTGTCGGCGGGCTATCTGTGGATCGACCGCGACGAAGCCGAAGGCCGGGCCGAGGATGCCAGCGAACTGGCCGCCAATGTCGGCTGGCAGATCGCCCAGGGCTGGTGGGGCACGGCCGAGACGCGCTATGATTTCGCCGCCGATCGCGCGCAGCGGGCCTCGCTGCAGGTGGCCTATCGCAACGAATGCATCAGCGTCGAAAGCGGGCTGTCGCGCCGCTTTACCAGTTCGGATCTGGTTCGGCCGGAAACCAGCCTGGACCTGTCGGTGCGTTTGGGCGGCTTTGGCCGGCAGCAGGACGGCGCGGGCACGGTGGCGCGGCGCAGTTGCATGCGCTAGTCTGCGCGCAAGAACCAAGATGAGGGCAGCAGATGCGGCATTTCCTTTCGGGTATCGCCCTGGCGGCGGTGGTGGCCATGGGCGCCGTCGGCCCCGCGACGGCGCAGAACCTGTTCGCGCCGGTCGTGTATGTCAACGACAGCGCCGTCACGGGCTATGAGGTCGACCAGCGCCTGCGCTTCATGCAGCTGATCGGCGCCCCCGATACGACCGCCCAGGCCGCGCAGGATGCGTTGGTCGACGACCGCCTGCGCGTGCAGGCCGCGGCCCAGCTGGGCATCGAGATCACGCCTGAAGGCCTGCAGGCGGGCCTTGAGGAATTCGCGGGCCGCGCCGGCCAGGATGCGGCGGGCTTTATCGCGCAGCTGGAACGCGCCGGGATCGAGGCGGGCGTCTTTCGCGACTTTGTCACGGCCGGCACCGTCTGGCGCGAGGTCGTGCGCGCGCGCCTGCTGTCCCAGATCAACATCTCGGACGCCGAGATCGACCAGGAGCTGCAGCGCGTGATCGAAACGCCGATCATCGATCGCGTGCTCTTGTCCGAACTGATCATCCCGGCGCCTCCGGGCCAGGAGGCACAGGCGCTGGCGCTGGCGGAACGCATCTCGGGCTCGCGCCCGACCGAGGCGCAGTTCGCCGAGGCCGCCCGCGCCTATTCCGTGGTTCCCTCGGCCGAGGCGGGTGGCCGGCTGGAGATGCTGCCGCTGGACAACCTTCCGCCCTCGCTGCGCCCGATCATCACCGCACTGCAGCCGGGGCAGACGACGCAGCCCCTGCCGGTGGAAGGCGCGGTGGTGCTGTTCCATCTGCGCGACGTGCAGGGGACGCTGCGTCCCGGTGCCCGCGAACAGGTGCTGGACTACCTGACACTGCGCCTGGCCTCGACGGCCGATGCGGCCGCGTTGGCCGCCCGCAGCCGCAGCTGCGACGACCTTTACGTGCAGGCGGGGCCCGAAGCCGCGCCGCAGGTCCGGCGCCAGACGGCCTCTCAGGGCGCGATCCCGACCCAGATCGCGGCCCGTCTGGCCTCGCTCGATCCCGGCGAGGCAGGGGTGGTTCCGGCCGGTGCGGGCGCCGACCTGGTGATGCTGTGCTCGCGCCAGCCCGCCTTGGCGGCCCAAGCCCAGGTGGCCACTTCCGCCCTGCCCGAAGACGGCGTCGAGGCCGCGGTTCCGCGAACAGAGCTCGGCGGCATTCCCACGCGCGAGGCGGTGCGCGACCAGCTGTTCAGCCGCAAGATCAACGCCGCCGCCGATGGATTGCTGGCCGACCTGCGCGCCGACGCCGTGATCCGGCGTCCCTGATGGCGCGCGTCCTTCTGACCTGCGGCGAGCCGGCCGGCATCGGTCCCGAACTGGCGCCACTGGCGCTTGCCTCGGGGGTCGATGTCGTATGGATGGGCGATCCCCGTCACCTGCCTGCCGGCACCGCCTTCACGACCGTTGCGGCACCCTCGGACCCGGTGCCGTCGGGCCATCTGCCGGTGCTGGTGCATGACTTCGCCGCGCCCGCTACGCCCGGGCGGCCCGACCCCGCCAATGCGCGGGGCGTGGTCGAGGTCATCGCGCGGGCGGTGCAGCTGGCCATGGCGCGGGAGGTGGCGGCGATCACCACCGCCCCCATCAGCAAGCAGGCCCTGAAGGAAGGTGCAGGCTTTGCCTTTCCGGGCCATACGGAATATCTGGCCCATCTGGCGGGCGATGTGCCCGTGGCAATGATGCTTGCCTCGACCACCGTGACGCCCGCCTGCCGCGTCGTGCCGGCCACGATCCACATCCCGCTGGCCGATGTTCCAACGGCCCTGACCGCCGATGTGCTGGAACAGGCGATCCGCCTCACACATGCCGCGCTGATCCGCGACTTTGGAATTCCTGCCCCGCGCATCGCGGTGTCCGGCCTGAATCCGCATGCGGGCGAAGGCGGCACGATGGGCCGGCAGGAGGTCGACATGATCGCCCCCCTCATCGCGCGCCTGCGGGACGAGGGGATGCACCTGTCCGGCCCCCTGCCCGGCGACACGATGTTCCACGCGCCGGCGCGTGCGACCTATGACGCGGCAGTCTGCGCCTATCACGACCAGGCGCTGATCCCGATCAAGACGCTGGATTTTGCTGGCGGCGTGAACGTGACGCTTGGCCTGCCCTTTATCCGAACCTCGCCGGACCACGGCACCGCCTTCGACATCGCGGGCAAGGGCCTGGCCGATCCGTCCTCGACCCTGGCCGCGCTTCGCATGGCCCATGACATGGCCAGGACCGCCGCATGACGTTTCTCTGCTGTCCAGAATTCCACGACCCTTTCGGCAGGGAACTCCGCCCGCAGGTGACGCGATGATCGACAACCTGCCCCCCCTGCGCGACGTCATCGCCACCCACGACCTGCGCGCCAAGAAGCAGCTGGGCCAGAACTTTCTGCTGGACCTGAACCTGACGGCCAAGATCGCGCGCCAGGCGGGCGACCTGACCGGTTGCGACGTGCTGGAGATCGGGCCTGGCCCCGGCGGCCTGACGCGCGGCCTGCTGGCCTGCGGCGCGCGTCATGTGCTGGCGATCGAAAAGGACGCCCGCGCCCTGCCCGCGCTGGAACAGATCGCCGCCGCCTATCCCGGCCGCCTGACCGTCATCAACGGTGATGCGCTGCAGGTCGACCCGCTGACGCATCTGACGCCTCCGATCCGGATTGCCGCGAACCTGCCTTACAATGTCGGGACCGAACTGCTGATCCGCTGGCTGACGCCAAGGGACTGGCCGCCCTTCTGGCAGTCGCTGACGCTGATGTTCCAGAAGGAGGTGGCCGAACGGATCGTGGCGCGCCCCGGTTCGAAGGCCTACGGCCGCCTGGCGCTGCTGGCGCAGTGGCGGGCGGATGCCCGCATCGTGATGTCGCTGCCGCCCGAGGCCTTTGTGCCCGCGCCCAAGGTGCATTCCGCCGTGGTCCACCTGACGGCGCTGCCGGAACCTCGCCATCCCGCCGATCCTGCCGTCCTGTCGCAGGTGACGGGCGCCGCCTTCAACCAGCGGCGCAAGATGTTGCGCGCCAGTCTCAAGGCCCTGCACCCGCAGATCGAGGATCTGCTGAACGGCGTCGGCATCCCTCCGACCGCGCGCGCGGAAGAGATCGACCTCGAGCGCTTTTGCGCCTTGGCCCGCGCCTTGGCCGACGCGCGGCAGCAGAAAGGCTGACAGCGCCCAAAGCTGTCGCAGCTCATGACCTGCTCCTGGATCGAAGGGTGCGCGATTGGGAGCCAGGCCCGGTCATTCCCGCTTCGAACCGACCGGGCATTCCCTTCGCAACCGCGCGGTCAATCCGCCATCCCCGGGCTGCGTCCGGCGGCCCAGCTTCGGAGGGCACTGTCCACCACCTGCAGGCAGCACACAAGAAAAAAGGGCGCACCGATGGTGCGCCCTGCTGTCTTCTTGCCTTGGCCAGCGGCTCAGTCCTGGCTGTCGCCTTGCGGCTCGGGCGCAGGCGCGGGTGTCTCGCTTTCAGTTGTCGCGGGCTTGCGGCGGCTGCGGGTGGGCTTGGGCTCCGAAGAACCCTCCCCCGTATTGCGAGGCGCGCGCGGCCGCGGGGTGCGCGTGCGGGCCGGCTTGGCTGCGGGAACCTCGTTCTCGGGGGTGCTCACAGGTGCGGCGGCATCGTCGTCCTGTGCGTTCACCACCTCGGGCAGGCTCGGCAGCTCAGGCTGGAGGGCCTCTTCGATGGGTTCGGGGCGGTTTTCGACCCGATCCGGGCGAGGATCCTGACGCTCGGCGCGCGGGGTGCGCGGCTGTTGGTCACGACGCGGCTCGGGATGCGGATCGCGGCGCGGCTCGGAGGGGTCACGCGACCCGCCCTGCTGGTGCCCGTCGCGTTGCCCGCCCTCACGCTGCCCACCTTCACGCTGCCCACCTTCACGCTGTCCGCCATCACGATGAGCACCATCACGGGGGTTGTTGTCGCGCTGGTTGTTGTTGTCTCGCTGTTCGCGCTGGCCCCCATCCCTGGAACCGCCCTCGCGCTGGCCGCCCTGGTTTTGGCCGGTATGATAACCGTGACCATGGCCGTTGCCGTTCTGGCCGTTGTTGTTGCCATACTGGCCGTCATCGTCGCGACCCTGATGGTTCTGGCCCTGACGCTCTGCCATCTCGCGCTGCGCTTCGCCCAGCATCCGCGTGTAATGCTCGGCATGCTGGAGAAAGCTCTGCTCGGCCACCCGGTCACCCGACAGCTGCGCGTCGCGGGCCAGCGTCAGGTACTTCTCGATGATCTGCTGGGGGGTGCCACGCACCTTGCCCTCGGGCCCCGAGCTGTCAAAGACGCGGTTGACCACATTGCCAAGCGTGCGCTGGCGGTTCGATTTGCTACGCGAACGGGATTTTGATGATCTCATCAGTCTGTCTGTAATGTTTCTGATCGTCAGGGTGCCAGAATGAACTGGACGGCGTTGTCGGACGGCTACGGGGGCGTGATGGACCTCTCCGTTCAGCCCCGCCTTGCCCCAGCCACGGCGCATCGCGCCCTTTCGGAATCGGCAGTGTCAGGCTGACCCATGCGGCGGCACCGGGCCTGTCGCACGCGGCTGACTAACCACGCCGAAGGCGGCGAGACAAGCAAAAACTGCTGAAACCTGCGCGGAATGCCGATCATTTGGCGTTGATACCGCCAAAATCCGCCACCACGACCCGGTCGCGCCCGTCCAGGTCCGGCAGAACGCGCGCGGCGGCGCCCTTTGCCCGGAACAGTTCGGCAACCGCAGCGCCCTGGGTCGGACCGATCTCGACCAGCACGACGCCCCCCGGAGCCAGGAGATCGCGCGCGCCCCCGGCAATCACGCGATAGGCGCTCAGCCCGTCGGCGCCGTCGGTCAGCGCCTGGCGCGGCTCCCAGTCGCGGACATCCGGCGAAAGGCCGGGCATCTCGGACGCCGCGATATAGGGCGGGTTCGACACGATCAGGTCAAAGGGGCCGTCAAGGTCCTGGAACCAGTTCGCCTTGCGGAACCGCGCGTTCACGCCGATCCGCCGCGCATTGAAACGCGCCACCTCCAGCGCGGCATCCGAGATGTCGGTGCCCAGGCCGCTTGCCCCCTGTCGCGCCGCCAGCAGCGAGATCAGGATCGCGCCCGTCCCGGTGCCAAGGTCCAGAACCGTCTGCCAGGGCAGCTTCAGAGCAGCCTCCACCAGCGCCTCGGTTTCGGGCCGGGGGTCCAGCGTGTCGCGCGTGACCTTGAAGCGATGGGCCCAGAAATCGCGAAAGCCCACGATCTGCGCCACCGGCTGGCGCAGGGCGCGTGCCGCGATGCCGCGGTTGAAGCGCGCAGCCTCCTCCTTGGACAACGTGCGATCCTCGGTGATGCGCAGCTGGCCCGGCTCGATCCCCAGGGTCGCCGCCAGGATCCGGTCCGCATCCCGTGCGGCACCCTCGATCCCCGCCGCACGCAGCAGGGCCTGTCCTTCGGCCTGGGCCTGCGACAGCCTCACTGCGCCTCGGCCAGGCGGGCGGCCTGGTCATGAGCGGTCAAGGCATCGATGATCTCGGACAGATCGCCCGCCATGATGCGGTCCAGGGCATACAGCGTCAGGTTGATGCGGTGATCGGTCATGCGGCCTTGCGGAAAGTTGTAGGTGCGGATGCGTTCGCTGCGGTCGCCGCTGCCGACCTGCGCCTTTCGGTCGGCGGCACGCTCGGCATCGGCCTGGGCGCGCTGCATGTCGTAAAGGCGGGCACGCAGGACGGCCATGGCGTTGGCCCGGTTCTGGTGCTGGGACTTTTCGCTGCTGGTGACGACGATGCCGGTCGGCAAGTGGGTGATGCGCACGGCCGAATCCGTGGTGTTCACGTGCTGGCCGCCCGCGCCGCTGGCGCGCATCGTGTCGATGCGGATGTCACCAGCCGGGATGTCGATGTCGCCATCCTCGGCCGCCTCGGGCAGGACGGCGACCGTGGCGGCGCTGGTGTGGATACGCCCTCCGGACTCGGTTTCGGGAACGCGCTGGACGCGGTGCACGCCGGATTCGTATTTCAGGCGGGCAAAGACGCCCTCGCCCTCGATCCGGGCGATGGCTTCCTTGACGCCGCCCAGTTCCGTCTGCGTCAGTTCCAGCATCTGGAACGTCCAACCCTGCGCTTCGGCATGGCGGCGGTACATGGACAACAGGTCACCCGCGAACAATGCCGCCTCGTCGCCGCCGGTGCCGGGGCGGATCTCCAGGATCGCGGGCCGCGCATCGGCGGCATCCTTGGGCAGCAAGGCGATCCGCAATGCCTGCTCCAGCGCGGGCAGTTCGTCCTGCAGGCGCCGCAACTCGTCCTCGGCCAGTTCGCGCATCTCGGGATCGGCGATCATGGCACGGGCCTCGGCCAGACCGTCCTGCGCGGTCCGCCAGCGGGCGATCTGTTCCACCACCGGCTTCAGCTCGGCATATTCGCGGCTGATCGTGGCGATCCTGTCGGGGGCCGCGCCAGCGTTCAGCTGCGCCTCGAGAAACTCGAAGCGTTGGGTAATCTGGGCAAGGCGATCTTCGGGAAGCATGGATTTCGCTTATCCTTGCGCATCGCCCTCGACAAGCTGACAGGAAGGAACAGTCGTCCTGCCCCTGCAAATATCCCCCAAGGCGGTGCCGCCAGAACACATGTTCGGCGCCGTCACCGACGGTTCCAACCAAAAAGCGCGATCAACTCGACCGCGACATGGGCGCCGGCAATTGCGGTTGCGCCGGTCGTGTCGTAGGGCGGCGACACCTCGACCACATCGCCGCCGATCAGGTCGATCCCCGCCAGCCCGCGCAGCAGCGCCGCCGCCTGCCAGCTGGCCAGCCCGCCCCAGACCGGTGTTCCGGTGCCCGGCGCAAAGGCCGGGTCCAGTGCATCGATGTCAAAGGTCACATAGACCGGCCGCTGCCCCACGACCTCGCGCACGCGCGCCAGCGTCGCCTCGACCCCGTCGCGATGGACCGAGGCCGCATCCATGATTGTCACCCCCAGCGTGTCGGGATTGTCCGTGCGGATGCCGATCGACACGGAGGCCGCGGGATCGACGACGCCTTCGCGGATCGCCTTGTAGAGAAACGTCCCGTGGTCGATCCGTTCGGGATCGTCATCCACCCAGGTGTCGGAATGCGCGTCGAATTGGATCAGCGCCACGGGCCCCCGCCGCGCCGCCACGGCCCGCAGGATCGGCAGCGTGATGAAATGGTCCCCGCCAAGCGTGATGGGGGCCGCCCCCGCATCCATGATCGCGCCGACATGCGCCTCGATCCGCGGCGGCACGCCGCGGGTATCGGCATAATCAAAGGCCATGTCGCCGTAATCCACGATGTCCAAGACTGTCATGGGGTCAAAGCCCCAGCCATAGGGGGCATCAAAGGCTTGCAGGGCCGAGGCCTCGCGGATCGCGCGCGGTCCAAAGCGGGTGCCCGGCCGGTGCGTCACCGCCTGGTCAAAGGGAATGCCGGTCACTGCCAGGTCAACGCCCGACAGGTCCTTGGAATAGCGCCGCCGAAGAAAGCTGGTCGCTCCGCCAAAGGCATTCTCGAAGGACGGCCCACGCCGGTCGCTTCGCGTGAAGGCCTGGTCCACCTGCGTTCTGGCGTCCTCAAGTGCCATCCTCATCCACCCTTTCTGCAATTTCCCGCAGAGTGACCGCCGCCGCCTGCCGCCGCAAGGGCCATGGGCGTGTCCCGTCCGTCGCGGACAAGGAGATCCGAACCGCGTCAGCCATGGAATATGGATACCGCCCGGGCCGGACGCTGCGCCGTCCGGCCGCCGGCGCACGGGGCCCCTGTTCCGGCCCCCACCCGCGAATCACCTTGCATCCGCAGCGTTTGCTGCTATGTAGCGCCATCCTTCCGCCTGCTTATCTGTAACGGCGCAGCCTCTCGTGACGGGTGCGGAAGGGACGGCCCGTCGATGAAATGCGCAAGAACCCGAAAGGATCGCCATGCCTCTGTACGAGCATGTGCTGATCGCCCGCCAGGACCTGTCGAACACGCAGGCCGAAGGGCTGATCGAACATTTCTCGACCATTCTCGCCGATAACGGCGGCAAGGTCGTTGAAAACGAATACTGGGGTGTCCGCACCCTTGCCTACAAGATCAACAAGAACCGCAAGGGCCACTACGCCTTCCTGCGCTCGGACGCCCCTTCGGACGCCGTGCAGGAAATGGAGCGTCTGGCCCGCCTCCATGATGACGTGATGCGCGTGATGACCATCCGCGTGGACGAGCATCAGGAAGGCCCCTCGGTCCAGATGCAGAAGCGCGAAGAGCGTGGCGAGCGCGGCGACCGTGGCGATCGCCCGCGGGGCGACCGTGGTGACCGTGGCGACCGCGATCGCGGCGACCGTGGTGATCGTGGCGGCGACCGCGGCGAACGCCGCGAGCGGAACTGAGAGGATCTGAGACATGGCGAACAAACCGTTCTTCCGCCGCCGCAAGGTCTGCCCGTTCTCGGGTGAGAATGCCCCGGCGATCGACTACAAGGACACGCGTCTTCTGCAGCGCTACATCAGCGAGCGCGGCAAGATCGTTCCGTCCCGCATCACGGCCGTTTCGGCCAAGAAGCAGCGCGAGCTGGCCCGTGCGATCAAGCGCGCCCGTTTCCTCGCCCTGCTGCCCTATGTCGTCAAGTAAGGAGACCTGAAAGATGCAAGTCATCCTGCTGGAACGCGTGGCCAAGCTTGGCCAGATGGGCGAAGTCGTGAACGTCAAGCACGGCTATGCCCGCAACTTCCTGCTGCCGCAGGGCAAGGCGCTGCGCGCCTCGGAGGCCAACATCAAGGCGTTCGAAGGCCAGAAGGCGCAGCTCGAGACCCGCAACGCCGAGTCGAAGGCCGAAGCACAGAAGATCGCCGAAACGCTGGACGGCCAGACCTTCGTGGTCATCCGCTCGGCCTCCGATTCGGGCGCGCTTTATGGTTCGGTCACGACCCGCGACGCCGCCGAGGCCGCGACCGAGGCCGGGTTCACCGTCGACCGCAAGCAGGTTACCCTGCGCGCGCCGATCAAGGACCTGGGCCTGCATGACGTCACCGTCGTGCTGCACCCCGAGGTCGAGGCGACGATCACCATGAACGTCGCCCGTTCGGCCGAAGAAGCCGAGCTTCAGGCCCAGGGCAAGTCGATCCGTGATCTGGCTGCCGAGGCCGATGCCGAGGCCGAGTTCGAGATCGCTGAACTGTTCGACGACATCGGCGGTGCCGATGATGGCGAAAGCGACGACCGCAACTGAGCTTGCCCAAAAGCCGTGGACATTTTGCCGCGCCGGGAAACCGGCGCGGTTTTTCATTCGTTCATCCGCGAATTGTCCCTCCACAAAGCGCGAATTAACATGGACTTGATGATTGGAGCCTTTAATGCGGGGATGCCGGTTCCCCCTGCCAAGGATGTGACGATGATGGACGCGCTCAGCCGCCTGCTTCAGACCCGGCCCCATGTGCTGGCCGACGGGGCAACAGGAACCGCGCTGTTCAACATGGGCCTGGCCGCCAGCACGCCGGCCGAGCTGTGGAACGACACCCATCCCGACCGCATCGCCGCCCTGCATCGCGGTGCGATCGAGGCAGGCTCCGACCTGTTCCTGACCAACAGCTTTGGTGCCAATGCCAGCCGGTTGCGGCTTCATGGACTTCAGGACCGGGTCGGGCCGCTGAACCGGCTGGCCGCGCAGATCGGCCGGGAGGAGGCCGACCGGGCGGAGCGTCCCGTGGTGGTGGCAGGCAGCATCGGCCCCATTGGCGAGATCATGGCCCCCATGGGCAGCCTGACCCAGGCGCGTGCGGTCGAGATGTTCCACGAACAGGCCGAAGCCTTGCGCGACGGCGGCGCCGACATCCTGTGGGTCGAGACCCTGTCGTCGCTGGAGGAGCTGAAGGCCGCGGCCGAGGCGGCCCGGCGGGTGGACATGGCCTGGTGCGGCTCGCTCAGCTTTGACACGGCTGGCCGGACCATCATGGGCGTGACCCCGGCCGAACTGTCCTCGGCGGTCGAAAGGTTGCCAAATCCCCCTGTGGCCTATGGCGCCAATTGCGGCGTCGGGGCCTCGGACCTGCTTCGGACGGTGACAGGTTTCGTGGCCTCCGGGAACGAGCGTCCCCTTATCGCGAAAGGCAATGCCGGCGTGCCGCATCTGCAGGATGGCCACATCCATTATGACGGCCCACCCGAACTGATGGCCGACTATGCCTGCCTTGCGCGCGACCTGGGCGTCCGCGTGATCGGCGGCTGCTGCGGCACGATGCCGGCGCATCTGCGCGCGATGCGCGAGGCGCTGGAGTCACGGCCAATGGGCGCGCGCCCGAGCCTGGACCAGATCACGGCCCAGTTGGGCCCCTTCAGCAGCGCAGGCGATGGTACCGAGGGCCTGACCATCGGCCGGCGTCACTAGAACAGCGACAGCTGGTCCCCCGACCGCGGCGGTGGCCCAAAGCGGCTGCAGTCCAGCGGCGGGCTGCCCTTGCGATAGCCCAACCGTCTGCGGGCCAGGCGGAACCGCTGCAGCGCCAGATCCGCCTCGATCCCTTGGCCCCTGAAACGGTGCCCAAAGCGCGGATCATTGTCCCGCCCGCCGCGCATCGCCTGCACTCGGTTCATCACATGCGCGGCCATTCCCGGGCGGTGCCGCTCCAGCCAGTCTCGGAACAGGGGCGCCACCTCATGGGGCAGGCGCAACGGGATCATGCTGGCGGTGGTGGCGCCGGCCTCGGCGGCTGCCGCCAGGATAGTTTCGATCTCGGGTTCCGTCAGCACGGGGATCACCGGCGCGACCATGACCCGGACGGGAACGCCGGCCTTTGACAATTCGCGGATCATCCGCAGGCGGCTGGCAGGCGCTGGCGCGCGCGGCTCCAGCGACCGGGCCAGGTCAGCATCAAGTGTCGTGATGCTGACGCCCACCGCCGCCTGATCCCGCGCGGCCAGTTCCGCCCACAGGTCCAGATCGCGCAGAACCGTCTGACCGCGCGTCACCAACGTCGCCGGGTGGTTCCAGTCGCGCAGCACCCGAAGGATGCCCGGCATGATGGCCAGCCTGGCCTCGACCGGCTGATAGGGATCGGTGTTCGTTCCCAGCGCGATGGGCGCGGGCCGATAGCTGGGGCGCGCCAGTTCCCGTGCCAGAAGTTCGGCCGCCTCGGGCTTGGCCGTGATCCGCGTTTCGAAATCCAGCCCCGGTGACAAGCCCAGAAAGGCGTGGCTGGGTCGTGCATAGCAATAGATGCAGCCATGCTCGCAGCCCCGGTACGGGTTGATCGACCTGTCAAAGCCGATATCGGGCGAGGTGTTGCGCGTGATGATGCTGCGGGGACGCTCGGTGACGACCTCCGTGCGCAAAAGCTGTTCGTCTTCGTGAAGGTCCCAGCCATCGCTTTCCCGCAGGCGCGTCTGCACCTCGAAGCGCCCGGCAGGACGCGTATCGGCGCCGCGGGCCTTGAGTCGCTGATCAGGATCACGCGGTGGAAGCATGCTGCATCTTAGAACATAAGCGGAACATTTGCCAAGTGCCGCGGCAGGTTGATGTTCGGCAGGCGCAGGCACATCTTGAGGCAAGGCAATGACAGGATATGGCATGAGCGACGATTACACCCCTCCCAAGGTCTGGACCCCCGGCAAGGAGAATGGCGGCCAGTTCGCCAGCATCAACCGTCCCACGGCAGGTGCCCGTTTCGATCGGGAACTGCCTGTCGGCAAGCACCCGCTGCAGCTTTATTCGCTGGCGACGCCCAATGGGCAAAAGGCCACGATCATGCTGGAGGAACTGCTGGAGGCGGGCCATGACGCAGAATACGATGCCTGGCTGATCAAGATCGGCGATGGCGACCAGTTCGGCAGCGGCTTCGTCGCGGTGAACCCGAACTCCAAGATCCCGGCGCTGATGGATCATTCGACGAACCCGCCGCGGCGCGTGTTCGAATCCGGGTCGATCCTGCTGTATCTGGCGGAAAAGTTCGGCGCCTTCCTGCCAACCGATCCGGCCGCACGGACAGAGACGCTGAACTGGCTGTTCTGGCAGATGGGCGCAGGCCCTTACCTGGGCGGCGGTTTCGGGCATTTCTATGCCTATGCACCGGAAAAGATCGAATATGCGATCGACCGCTTCACGATGGAGGTCAAGCGCCAGCTGGACCTTTTGGACCAGCGCCTGGCCGAGACGCGCTTTGTCGCGGGCGAGGATTATACCATCGCCGACATGGCGATCTGGCCCTGGTACGGACGGCTGATCACTGGTGGCGCCTATGGCGATGCTGCGACCTTCCTCGATGCGGCCAGCTACAGGAACGTCCACCGCTGGCAGGACGAGATTGCCGCACGACCGGCGGTGCAGCGCGGCATCATGGTCAACAATGTGTCAGGCGATCCGGCCAAGCAGTTGCATGAACGGCATGATGCGTCGGACTTCCAGACCCGGACGCAGGACAAGCTGTCCTGAACGAAAAGGCCCGGGTTTCCCCCGGGCCTTTCTATCAGTTGCGGGCCTTGTCGACCATCTTGCCCTTGGAGATCCAGGGCATCATCTCGCGCAGCTTGGCGCCGACCTGCTCGATCTGGTGCTCGTCGTTGATGCGGCGCGTTGCCTTGAACGAGGGCTGGCCGACGGCGTTTTCCTGCATGAAGTCGCGCACGAACTTGCCTGTCTGGATGTCGCGCAGCACGGCCTTCATGCGGGCCTTGGTCTCGTCATAGGGCAGGATGCGCGGGCCGGACACGTATTCGCCATACTCGGCCGTGTTCGAGATCGAGTAGTTCATGTTCGCGATGCCGCCCTCATAGATCAGGTCGACGATCAGCTTCACCTCGTGCAGGCACTCGAAATAGGCCATCTCGGGCTCGTAGCCAGCCTCGACCAGTGTTTCGAAGCCCATGCGGATCAGTTCGACCAGACCACCGCACAGAACCGCCTGTTCACCGAACAGGTCGGTTTCGCACTCTTCGCGGAAATTGGTTTCGATGATGCCCGAACGGCCGCCACCGATGGCCGAGCAATAGGACAGGCCGATGTCCATGGCCTTGCCCGACGCATCCTGATGCACCGCAACCAGGCAGGGGACGCCGCCGCCCTTGACGTATTCGCCGCGAACGGTGTGGCCGGGGCCCTTGGGCGCCATCATGATGACATCGACGCCGGGCTTCGGCTCGATCAGGCCGAAATGCACGTTGAGGCCATGGGCAAAGGCAATGGCCGCGCCTTCGCGCAGGTTGTCATGGACGTATTTCTTGTAGGTTTCGGCCTGCAGTTCGTCGGGCATGGTGAACATGATGACGTCGCACCAGGCGGCGGCTTCGGCAATGCCCATGACCTTCAGGCCTTCGCCTTCGGCTTTCTTGGCCGACGCGCTGCCCTCGCGCAGGGCAACGACGACGTTCTTGGCGCCGCTGTCGCGGAGGTTCAGGGCATGGGCATGGCCTTGGCTGCCATAGCCCAGGATCGCAACCTTGGCATCCTTGATCAGGTTCACGTCGCAATCGCGGTCATAGTAAACGCGCATGAGGAGGTCCTTCCGATTGATGCCATGGTTCTAACGCCGCTTTTGCGAAGGCATGATGCAATCTGAACATCAGAAAGATGATTTTCGGAATTATCATGCCGTGATAAGCCATTATCTATGAATTTCATGCCGGACAGCACTGATCGTCGTATTCTTCGCCAGCTTCTGGCGGATCCCGTGGCATCCAATGCGACGCTGGCGGAACGCGCGGGTGTGACAACCGCCAGCCTGTGGCGGCGGATGGAGCGGATGCGCGAGGAAGGTGTCCTGAAGGGGATCCAGGCCCAAATCGACTGGCGCGCCTTGGGGTGGGCCGTCGAAGTGTCCCTGCGTTTCACCCTGGACAAGACCAATCCACGCGCCTTTGACGAATTTCTTGCCGCCCTTCGTCAGGTTCCCGAAGTGATCGAGATCCAGAGCTTTCTGGGCAGCGTCGACTGGCGGGCTTCCGTGATTGCACGCGACATGGCCCATTGGCAGCAGGTGTATCGCGACCGCATCCTGACCCTGCCCCATATCGCGGAACTGGATGCGCTGATGCTGGTGGCTACTATCAAGGACAGCGGGGAACTGGCGCTGTGATCGAACTGGACGGCACCGATCTTGCCATTCTTCGCGTGCTGGCAGGAGATGCGACAACCAGTGCCGCCGACGTGGGACGCGCCGTCGGGATCGGTCAGCCTGCCGCCTGGCGGCGCATCAAGCGGTTGACGGATCAGGGGGCGATCACAGGGCGGCGGGTGGTGCTGGACCAGGCGGTGCTGGGCTTTGGCGTCACCGTCTTCCTGGGCATCAAGCTGGCCGCGAAGGGCCGCACCGGGCTCGAGGATTTCGAGCGCGCCGTCACTGCCATTCCGGAGGTTCAGCTGGTCCAGCATGTGCTGGGACAGTTCGACTATCGCCTGCGGATCACGGCACGTGACATCAGTGATTTCGAACGCATCCTGCGGCGGCGCATCATGACCCTTCCCGGCGTCGGACAGGTCGAGGCGAACGTGATGCTGTCCGAGGAACGACGGCCCGGCCCTTTGGGTTAGGACCGCCGCCATGTGACGGAACCGGCTGATCCGGACGAATCAGGCCGCGATAGGTCCCTGAAGTCTCCTCCGGAAGAAGAATTTTCAGCCGCTGCCCCAGATGGGCGACGTCCTGACTGACACCGGAAACCCTGAAGCCTTCGCCAATGAGGTGGTTGACGCACCACTTGTTGTAGGTGAGGGCAAAGACCAGCGTTGACGGCCCCCAAGTTACCACCGCCAAGAGAGTGATCACGATCGCCCCCGCTCAGTGCCGCGCAGCAGCGCCGGAAAGAATCCGAAGGAGAGGGTTGATGACAAAATCCGGCGCCGTCTTGATGCGACTGCTCTGAGGATGATGGAAATTGATTTGTGCGTCAGCCATGAGTGCTCAGAAAGCTGAAACACCCATGCCTTACCACTGACAGATCACCTGAACATGAATCCTGCCTGTCCGGAAGAACCCCTGCTCAGTCCGGAATGACGCGCACTGCGCCTTTTGCAGCACTGGTGGTCATTGCCGCATAGGCGCGCAACGCGGTCGAAACCTGACGTTGACGCGGCTTGGCCGGTTTCCAACCCTCGGTTTCGCGCTGTTCGCGGCGGGCGGCCAAGGTGGCGTCGTCCACGATCAACTCGATCCGGCGGTTCGGGATGTCGATGCGGATCAGGTCCCCTTGCTCCACCAGGCCGATCGTGCCGCCTTCGGCCGCCTCGGGTGAGACATGGCCGATCGACAGCCCTGACGAGCCTCCGGAAAATCGGCCGTCGGTGACCAAGGCGCATTCCTTTCCGAGGCCCTTGGATTTCAGATAGCTGGTCGGATACAGCATCTCCTGCATCCCCGGACCACCGCGGGGGCCTTCGTAGCGGATGAGAACGACCTCGCCCGGCTTCACCTTGCCGGTCAGGATCGCCGAAACAGAGTCATCCTGGCTTTCAAAGATATGCGCCGGCCCCTCGAAAGTCAGGATCGACTCGTCCACGCCCGCCGTCTTCACGATGCAGCCGTCCTCGGCCAGGTTGCCGTAAAGAACCGCCAGACCGCCATCCTGTGAAAACGCATGTTCCGCACTGCGAATTACGCCTGTCTCGCGATCCAGATCGACATCATCATAGCGCCGATCCTGCGAAAAGGCAGTCTGCGTCGGCACGCCGCCCGGCGCCGCGCGATAGAAGTCGTGGACCGAGGCCGCTTCGGTCCGCGAAACGTCCCACCGGTCCAGCGCCTGCGCCAGCGTGCCGGAATGGACGCTGCCGACAGAGGTATCCAGCAGGCCGGCCCGGTCCAACTGGCCCAGGATCGCCATGATGCCGCCGGCGCGATGGACATCCTCCATATGCACGTCAGCCTTTGCGGGCGCGACCTTGCACAGGACCGGCACCTTGCGCGACAGCCGGTCGATGTCGGACATGGTAAAGTCGATGCCGGCCTCGTGTGCCGCGGCCAGCAGGTGCAGAACGGTGTTCGTGGACCCGCCCATGGCGATATCCAGCGTCATCGCGTTCTCGAACGCCGCAAAGCTGGCGACATTGCGCGGCAGGACCGAGACGTCGTCGCCTTCGTAATAACGCCGTGCCAGGTCGACGATCAGGTGGCCGGCCTCGACGAACAGACGCTTGCGGTCTGCATGGGTGGCCAGAGTCGAGCCGTTCCCGGGCAACGACAGGCCCAGGGCCTCGGTCAGGCAGTTCATCGAATTGGCCGTGAACATGCCCGAACAGGACCCGCAGGTCGGGCAGGCCGACCGCTCGATGGCCTCGACATCGGCATCCGAAACCGAATCATCGGCCGCAGCCACCATCGCATCCACGAGGTCCAGCGCCTTGACACGGCCGTCCTGCAGCACGACCTTGCCGGCCTCCATCGGCCCGCCGGACACGAAGACAGTGGGGATGTTCAGACGCAAGGATGCCATCAGCATGCCCGGCGTGATCTTGTCGCAGTTGCTGATGCAGACCATCGCGTCGGCACAATGGGCGTTGACCATGTATTCGACGCTGTCGGCGATGATCTCGCGCGAGGGCAGCGAATACAGCATGCCGTCATGGCCCATCGCAATGCCGTCATCGACTGCGATGGTGTTGAATTCCTTGGCGATCCCGCCCGCTGCCTCGACCTCGCGTGCGACCAGCTGACCCAGGTCCTTCAGATGGACGTGGCCCGGCACGAACTGGGTAAAGCTGTTGACGATGGCGATGATCGGCTTGCCGAAGTCGCTGTCCTTCACGCCGGTCGCACGCCACAGGCCACGCGCGCCTGCCATGTTGCGGCCATGGGTGGTGGTGCGGGAACGATAGGCAGGCATGGCTGATCTCCTTTGGCTGGCGACGCGTCTAGCATCCCCTGACGCGGAATGAAATTACCCTCACGCCCGAGGACAAGAGGTTTTCTGTCCGAAATGGTCCTGCGCATGAGGAAAAGGCGGCAAAGGACGGTCCGGAGGCGCAGCGCCCCCTTGTCGCGGGACGCCTTCAGGAGGCCAGCTTCATCAGCACGATCCCCGCCGCGATAAGCAGGGCCGCCAAAAGTCGCAGCGCCGTCACCGGTTCGCCCAGAATGGCGATGCCGATCAGAAAGCTGCCGACCGCGCCGATCCCGGTCCATATCGTGTAGGCCGTTCCCAGCGGGAGGCTGCGCATCGCCAGCGCCAGCAGCCAGAACGATCCTGCCATTCCGGCCACCATGACCGCTGTCGGCCACAGCCGGCTGAAGCCCTGCGACTGTTTCATGGCGACTGCCCAGACGATTTCAAGAAGTCCGGCCACGAACAGAAAGGTCCAAGCCATGTGACACCCGTATCCGATCCGGGCCGTCCCGGAGGTTCTGCCCGCGAAAGGGAGGTCGTCCTCGCCCTCGAATCTAGGCCGCGGCGTCTGGCCGGTCAAGGTGCCCGCACCCGAACGGACCTCTTGCGCGCGTCTTGCACCACAGAGGCAATTTCCCGCCCATCGGCCGGGCGGGCTTTTCAACAGGCGGCATTGCGCCCATATTGATCGCGAGGAGAAGAGTGTCCATGCCCCTGACCCACTTCCTGATGCTTCTTGCCGCTGTCATCCTGGGCGCTGCCCTGACGCTGTGGGTCGGCCTTGCCGCCGGCCTGCCGCCCGTCGCGATCCTGCTTGTCGCCCTCAGCGCGGCGCTGCTGCTGCACCTGGGTCTGCGCCAGGGCCACGACCATCGCGGCTGAGACGGCCACGCCGCTCAGCTGTCCAGCTCGGCGTCCCAGTACAGGAAGTCCATCCAGCTGTCGTGCAGGTGGTTCGGCGGAAAGCGCCGGCCGATCGCATGCATTTCGTCCGAACTGGGCCGGCGGGGCGGCTTGCGCAGCTGCATCCCGGAATGGCGCAGGCTGCGATTGGCCTTTTTCAGGTTGCAGGGCGAACAGGCGGCCACGACGTTTTCCCAGCTGGTGATCCCCCCGCGAGACCGCGGAACCACGTGGTCAAAGGTCAGGTCCCCCTTGGCGCCGCAATACTGGCAGCAGAATTCGTCCCTCAGAAAAAGATTGAAGCGCGTGAATGCCACGCGCTTCTGGGGTCTCACATAATCTTTCAGAACAACGACCGAGGGGATCCGGAAGGCCTGTCGCTGACTTCGCACCACCTCGTCATATTCGGCCAGGATGCTGACCCGGTCCAGGAAGACGGCCTTGATCGCCTCCTGCCAGGGCCAGAGCGACAGGGGGTAATAGCTCAGCGGCCGGAAATCGGCGTTCAGAACAAGCGCCGGGTGGTGGCGCAGGCTGGCCGGTTCGCGGACGAACTGGGTTCGGAATTCCGTCTGGTGTTGCTCGTCCAGCATGTCGCCTTCCTGCCTGCCCCAGAGGGTGACCGGGGCGCCCGTCAGATCCATGTCCCCGACTATATATCGCGGCGGCCTTCTGGCAACCCCCCGCATCTATCAGGACTGGTCCCTCCATACCTGCCCGGGGTGACAGCATCATGACAAGGATCATCCGGCATGTTGCCGCGCCCGCGGGCAGAACGGGCACGGCCCGCCGCACATGTCGCCAGACCGGCGCGACGCCAGCCAAGGGCCGGCAAGCTGCCTTACTCGCCCAGTTGCTCTCGCAGAAAGGCCAGTGCCACCGACAGTCCATCCGGAGAGATCCCGTGCCCGGTCCCCTTCATCACGTGGCCATAGACGGTGAACCCCGCCTCTTGCAGCGCCTGCCCCGCCAGGCCCATCTCCTCGAACGGCACCATCTCGTCCTGGTCGCCATGGATCAGCAGGACCGGAGGCTTGACCCGCATCTCGGCCGCGAGGGTCTCGGGCACCAGCAGCCGGCCGGAAAATCCGACAATCCCTGCCACCGCCTCGGCACGTCGCGGCGCAGCATGCAGCGCCATCATCGTTCCTTGCGAAAAGCCGACCAGGACCATCCTGTCCGCCGCCAGCCCCTCGTCCGCCAGGACCTGGTCAAGAAACGCGTCCAGCGCCTTGATCGAGCGGAACATGCTGGAACGCGCGTCCGCTTCGGTCGAACCGTCCAGCCAGGGGATCGGAAACCACTGGAAGCCCATCGGGTTGTTGCGACAGGGCTCGGGCGCATCGGGCGCGTAAAAGGCCGTGTCGGGCAGATGCGGGGCCAGCGGCTCCGCCAGGCCCAGCAGGTCGGTCCCGTCAGCGCCATAGCCATGCAGGAAAACGACGATTGAGCTGGCCTTTTCAGGACCCTTGCGGTCGGATGTCAGCGTCGTGGTCATAAGGTTCCCTCGCGTTCTTTGGCCAACCGGTAATAGGCCCAGAGCCCCCGCGCCGCAACCGCGCGCCAGGGCTGCCACGGTTCGGCCAGCGCGCGCAGGGCGGCTGGT